>Ga0102936_1000562_pt1 | contig 14831 bp, 10 predicted proteins | sample SalPon2_A_H2O_MG_FD_78502 | JGI IMG/M metagenome (GOLD analysis project Ga0102936, IMG submission 78502) | Salt pond water microbial communities from South San Francisco under conditions of wetland restoration - Salt Pond MetaG R2_A_H2O_MG | ecosystem: Environmental > Aquatic > Non-marine Saline...
GACGGCGTGGACAAAAAATCCACTCGTCTATGCGGGCCGACACTCCGACCGCGCGGGTCTATGCTCGGCAGGTTCGGAACGGAGCCGTACCGCCACCCGAAGCCTTCGGCGTGTCGGGGGCACGAACTGCGGTGTCCAGCTACCGCCGCAACAACACCGCCACCGGTATCAGCAGGACCGCGCCCGCGACGAAGGGCGACCAGTAGACGAGGGTGTACGCGGCCGCTGCCAGTGGTGGGCCGATCGTCCGCCCCAGGCTTCCAGCACCCTGTGTGACTCCGAACGCGGAGCCCTGCTGGCTCCCGGCGGCTCCTTCGGAGACCAGCGCCGCGAGCCCGACGGTTATCGCCCCGTTTCCGAACGACACCAGCGCGCCGAACCCCACGAGGACCACCAGTCCGCCGGTCACCCAGGTCGGCCCCCCGTCGAGGAGTGGCGCCGTCCCAGCCAGCGGGGAGGCGGCGAGAAGCACGAGTGCGAGAAACAGCGAGGCCACGCCGGCCCGGACGACGCGTCGAACGCCGAACGCTCCGGAGAGCCGCCCGACCAGTACGCCTTGGTTGAGAATCCCGAGAGCGCCGATATACGCCAAGAACATGGCCGCCGCGGTCGCGTCGTACCCGAAGAAGTCCGCCAGGAACGGGACGAACATCACGGTGATACCCGCAAACGAGAGCGACGTCAGGAAGAACGCGATCACCAGCGGCCGGAGGCCGGAGTCGGCCAGCGCCGTCCGGAACTGCGAGACGAACGTCACACGCCCGGCGGACGTGCGGATGCGATCGGGCTCTTTCAGCAGCGCCGCCGCCGCTCCGAGCGCGAGAAACGAGAACCCGGCGGCGGCGAAACTCGGCAGCGAGAACGGCGTCACGGGGACGAATCCGGGCAGCACGCTGCGGGCAATCGAAACCGCGGCGTCGCTGGCTAAGAGCCCACCCACTGCCGGGCCGAACACGAACCCCAGTCCGAACGCGGCGCCGACGAGCCCCAACGCGCTCGTTCGGTCCGCAACCGGCGTGACGTCGGCGATGTACGCCTGTGCTGCCGCGATGTTCCCGCCTGCCGCCCCCGCGAGCAGCCGCGCGCCGAACAGCACGGCGAGTCCCAGCGTGGTTCCGAGCCGCGCATCGATCTCGGCTGCGAACCCGAAGATGATCCAGGCGACGCCTGCGATCCCGACAGAGAGCATCAACACCGGTCGGCGCCCGCGTTCGTCGGAGATCCGGCCGAGCACCGGCGCAGCCCCGAACTGCGCGAGCGAGTACGACGCAGCGAGCAGCCCGATGAACACGTCGCTGACGCCGAACGACCGGACGTAAAAGGGGAGAATCGGGATAATGATCCCGAACCCCAGCAGGTCGATGAACACGATCCCCACGACGACGGCGATCCGGCGACGAGTCTGGGCGGACGGCGTCGCGTCCGCGTCGGCACTCGTTGCCGCCCCAGTAGACGCCACTGCTGCGTGCTATCGGCTTGGGCAGGTATACCACCGTCGGCTCCATCCGGGGCCCCGTCCCCGACCGGCGGTGAGTCGGGGCCTCCCCGACCGGAAGCGACGTTCGTCACCCCGACCGGGGTACTGATCCTCCCGGAAAGACGGATTCCAATCCGTCCCCGACGACGACATCCCGGCTCAGGCGATCACGAGCCACGCGAGCAGGACGACCAGCCCGCCGATCGACGTGGAGGCGACCGCGTGGACGCGGAGGCGGTCGAGCAGAGCGTGGGCGTCACCTGACACCGAGAGCAACTCGTGGACCTCACTCCCGATCTCACACCGAGGCAGAAAGTCCATCGCAACGTGGAGGAAGACCCCAGCCGCGAACCCGAACACCAGCCCGCGGACCGGCCCCGCGGCAGGCAGTGCGATCAACGACGACGCGATCCCCGCGATGCCCACACCGGTCGCGGGCAGCAGGAGGACCGACGGTCGCCGGCCGACGCTGGCGAGTCGGCGTGCGGCGGCGTACCCCGCCGGGCCCTTGTGCGAGACGATCGCGAGCCCGAGCAATACGCCAAGTTCCGGCATGTTCCCGTAGATGATTCCGATGATCGCGCCGGCGGAGAACGCGTGCGCGGTCAGTTCGGCGACGGTCCGGTCCATCGGCAAGTCTATGTGCGCCAGTCGGTGGCCGATGGTGTGAGACGCGAACCCGGCGAGAAGGCCGAACGCGATCCCGAACCCGCCCCACCGGGGGTGCTGGCCGATGGCCTGCGGGACTAAGAAGACGGCGGCGCTCGTCACCATCGCGCCCGCGGCCAGCCCGTACCCCCATACCAGGCCGCCCGCACTCCGCTCGCCGGTCTGGGTGCCGAGCGGCACCGCGAGTGCCATCGCGAGGAAGGCGATCCACGAGATTCCCACCAGCTTCCGTCCGCCGGCCGTCCCGGTGGCGACCGCAAACACCGATAACGCCGCGAGCAGGAGCGTTGCGGCCACGCCGATCCGAGAGAGTCCCACGATGGTATGAAGACCACCGTCTCGGTTAATAACGCTCACGGTATCGGCCACGCGATCGACGCCGCCGATACGACGGCCCGTCCGTCCCGCTGCGGGCCCCACGCCCCGCTCATCGCGATCTCGTGGCTCGCTTCCAGGTGCGGAGGTCGACTCGACCGCCGTCGATCTCCTCGGCGTCGGCCCCCGTGGCGGCCCAGACGAACATCGGCGCGACGTCGGCGGGGTCGCGGCCGCCCGGCCCGCTGAGGTCGCTTTCGACAATCCCGGGATCGACGACGGCTGCGGTCTGTGGCACGTCGACCGAGAACTGCCTGACCAGCCCCTCGACGGCCGCCTTCGAGACGGCGTACGCCCCCATCCCCTCCGTGGGCTCGTTTGCGATCGATCCCGACGGCACCAAGAGCCGTCCCGACTCGGGCATCACGCCGTGTGCCTCCTTTGCGACCGCGAAGACGCCGCGGAGGTTGGTGGCGAGCGTGTCGTCGAAGCGGTCGTAGGGCTCGCTCTCGATCGGCATCTTCCCGGGTGTGCCGTGGTTGACTCCCGCGTTGGCCACCACCACGTCGATGGCGTCGCTGTCGCCCGCCCGGATTGCGGCGTCGATCAGGTCCGCAACCGCCCGTTCCGACTGTACGTCGGCGACCACGCCCTCGACGTGGCCGTCGGCTTCGGCGTTCGCTTCGGTGACCGCCTCCTCGAGAGCCGCTTCGTCGCGGGCGCATCCGACCACCGTCGCCCCCTCAGCGGCGAACGCTCCAAGCAGCGCGCGCCCGATGCCGCGGCTCGTTCCCGTTATGAGGACCGTCGCGTCGTTCAGTTCCATACCCTGTGTTGGGGTCGGCTACGTGTAAAGATTCTCGCCGACTGACTGGCGGCGTCCCCCGGTCAGTCGTTTTATACCCGTCACGTTCCAACCGTGTCGTATGAACTCCCTCTCGGATCTCCGGTCGCTCGACGGATCGGACGTCGTCGTGATCGGGGGCGGCTTCGGAGGCCTCTCGACTGCCTGCTACCTCGCGGGTGCCGGCGCGGACGTAACGCTCCTCGAGAAGAACGACCAGTTGGGCGGCCGAGCGAGTCGCCTCGAGGTCGACGGGTTCCGGTTCGACATGGGGCCGTCGTGGTATCTGATGCCCGACGTCTTCGAGCGGTTCTTCGGCCACTTCGGCCACGAGCCCGCCGAGTACTACGACCTCACGCGACTGGATCCCCACTACCGGATCTTCTTCAAGGACGGCGACCGGGTGGATATGGTCCCTGACCTCGCTGAGAACAGGAAGACCTTCGAGTCCTACGAACCGGGTGCCGCCGAGCGGTTCGACGAGTACCTGGAGAAGTCCAAGCAGAACTACGAGGTCGGTATGGAGCACTTCGTCTACGAGGACCGCACCTCGATCTCGGACTACCTCGATTGGAACGTGGCGAAGAACGCCCGCGGGCTCTCGCTGATCGGGTCGATGCAGGACCACGTCGAGAAGTACTTCGAACACCCCAAGCTCCAGCAGATTATGCAGTACACGCTGGTGTTTCTCGGCGGCGCGCCGAACAACACGCCCGCGCTGTACAACCTGATGAGCCACGTCGATTTCAATATGGGCGTCTACTACCCCGAAAACGGGCTGGGTGGCGTGGTCGACGGCGTGGTCGAACTCGGGGAGGAACTCGGGGTCGACTTTCGGATCGGCGCCCCCGCCGCGGAGATCCGCGGCCGGGAAGGCGCGTTCGTCACCAGAACCGAGGACGGCCAAGAGTTCTACTCGGATTACGTCGTCAGCGACGCCGACTACCGCCACACCGAGATGGAGTTGCTGGACGAACGGAAGCGCCAGTACGACGCCGAGTACTGGGACTCTCGGACCTACGCGCCGTCGGCGTTTCTCCTCTATCTGGGCGTCGAGGGCGACGTCGATCCGCTGGCACACCACAGCCTCGTACTCCCGACCGACTGGGACGACCACTTCGAGACGATCTTCGAAGACCCCGCGTGGCCCGACGATCCCGCCTACTACCTGTGTGTCCCCTCCCAGACCGACGACGCGGTCGCCCCAGAGGGCCACTCCAACCTCTTCGCCCTCGTCCCGATCGCGGCCGGACTGGAGGACACCCCGGAGCTCCGCCAACAGTACCGCGATATGGTGCTCGACGACATCGCGGCGAACACCGGGGTCGAGCTTCGCGACCGGATCGTGGTCGAAGAGCAGTTCTGCGTGAACGACTTCGCCGACCGGTACAACAGCACGCAGGGCACTGCGCTGGGGCTCGCCCACACCCTCCGACAGACCGCGCTGTTCCGACCCTCGCACCGCTCGTCGGCCGTCGACGGCCTCTATTTCACCGGCGCGTTCACCACGCCCGGCATCGGCGTGCCGATGTGCCTGATCAGCGGGCAACTGACCGCCGAAGCGATGGCCGAGCGGGCCGAGTAACGGAATGTTCGGCCGACTTCGGTATCTGCTGACGCTGTCGCGGCCGCGCTTTTGGCTCTACCTCGCCGGCCCCATCGCGGTTGCGGTCCCGTTCGGCGTCAGTTCCCCGGCGGAACTGTTCACCCCCATCACACTCTCGCTTTTCGCGTACTTCCTGCTTCCGGCGAACGTCTTCCTCTACGGCATCAACGACGTCTTCGACGCCGACGTCGACGTCGAGAACCCGAAGAAGGAGGGTCGGGAAGCGCAGTGGCAGAGTGACCCGCTCGTGAGCGCCGTCGTCGTCGTCTCGGGGCTACTCGGCGTCGCGACGTTCGCCCTCACGCCCCGGGTCTCGTGGCCGTATCTCGCGGGCTTTTTCTTCCTCGCCGCCCAGTACTCCGCGCCGCCGCTGCGATTCAAAACGACCCCTATCGCAGACTCGGTCTCCAACGGGCTGTACATCCTCCCTGGGGCTGCGGCGTACGCCGCGGTCTCCGGCGTCCACCCCCCACTGGCTGCGCTCGCTGGGGCGTGGCTCTGGACGATGGGTATGCACACCTTCTCGGCGATTCCCGACATCGAACCCGACCGCGCCGCGGGGATCCGAACGACTGCGACCTTCTTGGGGGAGCGCTGGACCTTCGTGTACTGTCTGGTCTGTTGGCTCGCCGCCGCGGCCGTCTTCGCGATCGTAGACGTCCGGATCGGACTGCTGCTCGTCGCGTACCCAGTGGTCGTCTTTGCCGTGTTTCGCTCGGACGTCGACGTCGAGCGGGCGTACTGGTGGTATCCCGCGTTCAACACCGCCGTGGGGACGCTGCTGACTCTCGGGGCGCTGTGGAGGCTGCTCTATGCGTGAGACGGACGCCGCGGCGCTGGCGGACCGGCTGCCGCGGACCCGTGCGGAGTGGGAGTCGCGGCTGGAGCGACTCGTCCGGGAAAACCGGTTCACTATCTCGGTGTTTTTCCCGCTGAACGGGATCGTGCTCCTGCTTGCGAGCGCCGAAGGGCTGCTGCCCGCGCCGCTCGCGTTCAACGGCCTGTTGATACTACTGGGGACCGCGGTTATGCGGTCGCCGCTCGCCGTTGGGCTGCTTCGTGTTACCGACCGCCGTGCGGCCACGGGCGTCGGACTCTTGATCCTCTATTCGTACGCCGTCGAGTACGTCGGGATCACCACCGGGGTTCCATACGGGGAGTTCTTCTACGGCGTCGACCTCGGGCCGGTCGTCGCCGGCGTCCCGCTCGGTCTCCCCATCTTCTTCGTCCCGCTGGTTATGAACGCGTACCTGCTGTGTCTGCTCCTGCTCGGAGACCGCGCCCGCGTCGCGGCGGTCAGGCTGCTCGCGGTGATCGCGACAGTGGTGACGATGGACGTCGTCCTTGATCCCGGCGCGGTCGCGCTCGGCTTCTGGGTGTATCCGAACGGGGGCGAGTTCTACGGCGTGCCGCTGTCGAACTACGCGGGGTGGGTGGTGTCGGCCACCGTGGCGGTGGTTGCACTCGACTGGGGATACGACCGTCACGCGCTGGTCGGCCGTCTTGAGGCGTGTGAGTTCCTACTCGACGACCTCGTCTCGTTCGTGATCCTGTGGGGAGGAATCAACGCGTGGTTCGGCAACTGGGTCGCCGTCGCCGTCGCAGGACTGTTCGGGCTCGGGCTGATCAGGACGGACCGGTTCGACGCGCCGACCGACAGCGCGCCGTGGCGGCGCGGATCCGACGCCCCGGGGTCGAAGCGATAGCCAGCGGCTACTCGCTCCGGGTGAAGCTTCGGAGCCACCCCGACACGCGGCCGCCGACCCGGGTGGCGCCGAACCACGCCGCCCGACTGCGTGAGGGGCCGGAGTGGCCCGGGTCCCTGGTGGTGTCACCGTCTTCGGGGTACGGCACGACGCTCACCCGCCGGAACACCGCGACCGGGTCGCGCTCGATCGCCCAGTAGAGCCGGGTCTTCGTCAGCAGGTACAGCTTCCGCGACGTCGACAGCGACGGCGTCGTCGAGAGCACGTCGCAGTCACGCTTTCGGATCTCGCGGTGGTGGTCGGCGTACAGCACCGCCGCGAGCAACACCGCGAACTGGCAGTCTTCAGGAAGGTACTGGATCCCCTCGACGCCCTCGCGGTAGAGCGCCTCCGCCCGGCGTAGCTCCTCGTCCATCGCCGCACGGAACCGCTCGTCGTACTCGAAGTTCAGCACCTGCTCTTCGGTTGCGCCGTGTTTCCGGAGCGTCTCCAAGGGGAGATAGATCCGGTCGCGCTCGACGACATCCTCGCGGACGTCGCGGAGAAAGTTCGAGAGCTGGAACGCCACCCCGAGTGCGGTCGCGTGCGGCGTCGCCTCCGCCGCGCGCGGCGTCTCCATAATCTCGGTCATCATCCGGCCGACCGCAGCGGCCGACCCGTCCATATACGTCTCCAGTTCCTCGTAGGTCTCGTATCGTTCGGTGTCGACGTCTGCGAGCATCGCATCGATGAACGCATCGACATCGGCCTCGGGGATGCCGTGCGCCTCACGGAGTTCGGCGAAGGCATCGAGAACTGGGTCGTCGGTTTCGGCCTTCCCGAGCGCCTGGCGGCGGAGCTCCTCGAGTCGACGCCGCTGTTCCGGCGGCGGGGCGGTATCCGCGGCGTCAACGACCTCGTCGGCAACGCGGAAGAACGCGTACAGCACGTATGTGGCGTGCCGGACGCGTTCGGGGAGGACCCGCGTCGCGAGGTGGAACGTTTTCCCTGTGCGGCGCTGAATCGCCTTGCTTTGCCGGATCTGGCCTTTTTCGACCATCGTTAGGGATCACACGTCAGGGCTGCTCGTCGGCGTCGCGTCCGACCACACATCTGTCATTCGCAGTTCGGGCTGAATTCATATAACCCTTCGTGCCGAGCGGCGACGGGAACGCACCACGGCTGCCACCAGATTTATGATTATCCTCCTTACGATCGCCCCCGACTACCAGAACGTGTCACTGCAGTCGTACACCACGCCGTGCTCGGGGCAGACGTACTTGCAGTGTCGGTGGGCCATCGGGCGATCACAGATCGGGCACGGGCGCCCCGCGGGGACCGTCTCCGACTCGTTCGACTCGCTCACAGGTGTAGGAAACGCCGCAATCGATAAGAAGATTCGCGTTGCGGGAGAGGTCCCGGGTTACCGGAACGCCGGCCTCAACACTCCGACCAGCCGCAGGACTCGCAGGTCTTGCAGCCCTCGGAGTAGTACAGCGACATACTACCGCACTCCGGGCACTCGGGGCTCTCGCCCGCCTCGAGGAGGTCCTCGGCGGCGTCGGATCCGCCTGCCTGGGTGCCGTGGTCGGGCGCCCCCACGTCGGCGTCGCTCACGTCGACTGACGCGCCGCCGTCGGTCTCGCGACCGAGTTGCGGCATCGCGTCGCCGTCGGCCGCCTCGGAGACCTCCGAGAGATTCTGCTGTTGAGGGTACCCCTTCTCGATCTCACCGTCGAGGTACCGGCGCATCGCGGTCCCGATGGCGTCGGGAATGGAGTTGATCTGCTCGCCTTTGTCCCAGGCGACCTTCGGGCTCCGGATGCCCTGGAGTTCGCTCGCGATCTCGGCGGGGTCGACTCCCGACCGGAGCGCGGTCGAGATGGTCTTTGCGAGCGCCTCGGTGAAGGAGGCGGTGAACCCACCGGAGTTGCCGATGTTCGCGAACAGCTCGAACGGTTGGCCGTCCGCGTCCTCGTTGATGTTGACGTAGAGCTTGCCGTAGCCCGTGTCGATCCGCTGGGTGACGCCGTAGAGGACGTCCGGCCGCGGGCGCTTCGTGCCGAGATCGGGGTGCTCGCCGTCGGCCGCGGACAGCAGTCGGTCGACCTCCTCGTCGAGTGCGGCTTGGACCGCTTCGTTGTCGAGGAAGCCTTCGACGCCGCCGAAGACCTCCTGGATCTGCTCGACGAGCGTCTCGGCGGCCTCGTTCTCGTCGGCGAAGTCCGTGTTCTGCGCCCGAGTGGTGAGCACCTGCTTCGAGCGGGTGCCGTCGCGGTAGACGGTCACGCCCTTTCCGCCGTGCTCGTAGATGTACCGGTAGACCTCGTCCATGTCCTGCTTGGTCGCGGTGTTCGGGAAGTTACAGGTCTTCGAGATGGCCGAATCGACGCCCTCCTGGGTGGCACACTGCACCGCGGCGTGCTGTTTACCCGAGAGATCGCCGGTGACGACGAACAGCTCCGAGATAGCCTCGGGAACGGTCGACAGCGACGAGACGCCGTCGAACTCGTTTTCGGCCATCTGGTCTTGGGCCTCCTGTTTGACCGCCTCGACGTCGATGTCGTTGGCCTCGAGCGTGCGGAGGAAGTAGTCGTCGAACTCCACGAGCATCTCGTCGCCTTGGACGTCGCCGGAGACGTTCTTGTAGAAAGCGACGTTGTAGATCGGCTCGATTCCGCCGGTGGTGTTGCCGATCATCGAGGTGGTTCCGGTCGGCGCGACGGTGGTTGTGTTGTGGTTCCGGATCGGGAAGCCGTCGGCCCACTCGTCGGCGTCAAGCCCGGTGTGGTGCTCGAACCACTCGCGGTACTCGGTGGGGTCGGCGTACTTCGAGTCGTCCCAGTCGACGAAGGTGCCGCGCTCCTCAGCGAGGCGGTGGCTGGTCCACTTCGACTCGTGGTTGATGTGGGTCATGAGCTGGCGGACGACCTCGTTGCCCGCCTCGGTGCCGTACTGGATCCCGAGCTGGATGTACAGCTGTGCCAGCCCCATTACGCCCAGACCGATCTTCCGCATCTCCCGTACCGTCTCCTCGATCTTCGGCACCGGGAAGTCCGACATCGTGACCACGTTTTCGAGGAACTGGGTCCCGCGGTCGATCCGGTAGTCGAACTCCTCGAAGTCGATGGCCTCCGCGAGGAACGCGTCGACCGCCTCCTCGAAGTCGTCGTACTCGTCGCCGTGGGCGTCGTACCAGACCCGCCAGTCGGGGGCCTCCATATCCACGAGCGTCGAGAGGTTGATGTGGCCGAGGTTACACGCCTCGTACTCCTCGAGCGGCTGCTCGCCGCAGTTGTGGACGACGAGCCCGTTCGCAACGAACGAGTTCGTGTCTGGCTCGGTCAGGTCGTAGACAGCTTCGTGGCCGTCGCGCTCGATGGCCTCGACTGTCGCTTCGAACTGTTCGGCGTACGGGCCGCGTTCGTACTCCGCAATACGGGATTCGAGCGTCTCGGTCTTCGAGTCGAGAAAGAATCCGATCTCGTCGGCAAACCTGACGAGATTGTCCTTCGCGACGACAAGGTCGTGATCGGCCTGCGTCTCGTAGACCGCGGTACCACCATTTCCGTCCGGAAATTCCGCCTCGCCGGCCTCGTGACGCTCCTCGTAGATCTTGCTGAAGATTCCGAAGTTGAGAAGCAGCCGCTGGACATCCTTCAGCAGATCCGTGCTCGTACTCGTAAGCCGCACGGAAACACCTTTCTCGACGGTTCCTGCGACTTGTCCATCGGCACTGAACAGCGCACGAAGGAAGCCCCGGACCATCTCCTCGTTTCCACGTTCGACCGCGTCTGGAACTTGGAGTTTCTCGTGTGCTAACCCGGCGCTCTCGGCGTACTCGTAGAGTCGAGCTGACCGAATCCGCTGTTCGACTGCCCCGGCGCCGCGGTACTCGTCGCTCCGTGCGATGTTGCTCACACCGACCTCGTAGTCAGCGTTCCCGGCCGGGTTGCGGACGACTTCGTTCACGTCCTCGGCGAACGATTCGGACACCTCGCTGTCCTCATCGTAGAAATTGAGTACGGCCCGCTCCTCGCCGCTCTTGAGGTGACCGTCGCCGACCAACCATCCGAGTGTCCGTCCTTCCGCAGCCGAGCCGTGGTTTCCGAACGCGCCTTTTCGATCCTGAATGTGAACGCTATCGCCGGGTTGGAGGTCGGCGGCTTCAACCCACCCCTGATCGGTCATCACCCGGTGATCAGCAGTCAGGCGAAGTTCGTACCCTTCCGCGGTTGTGAGTTTGTATACGTCCTTTTCACCAGTTTTGTAGACGCTGCTGGCTTCCTTGATGCGATCCTCACTCAACCGACTGTCAACGACGACATCTTGGGCGACTCCACTCTCGTACAGCTCTTCGGCGGGAATTAGTCCGTTTTCGGTGCTGACTCGTGTATCGCCGGTAACACACGGATTCGTCGCCAGAATCTGGTGATCCGGATGTTCCTCGACGTCGAAGGAGTGCTGCTTGTTGACGCGTTCGAGGTAGATCACGCCGGGTTCGCCGTTCTCGTGGGCGCCGTCGACGATCTGATCCCAGAGCTTCTCTGCGGGGACCGACAGCTCCTCGCCGACATCGACGTGCTCGCCGAGGTCGAACATGTCGTAGAGCTCTTTCGTCTCCGCGGTCGCGACGTGTGGCTCCCCCGTCCGGGGGTTGGTGAAGGTGAACTCCTCGCCCTCGAAGAGGGCGTCCATGAACTCGTCGGTGATCCCCACGGAGATGTTGAAGTTCGAGAGGTGGCCCTCGACCGCGTTCCGGAGGTGCTTGGGGACGCGCCCCTCGTCGTCGATCAGTTCGCGAGCCTCGTCTAACGCGTCGGCGAAGGAGTTGTGGGTGAAGTCGTCGGGGTCGTTCAGCCGGAGGGTGTGCGCAAGGGAGACGTCCTTGTTCTTCGCGTGGAGGAACTGGATGACGTCCGGGTGCGACACGCGCATCACGCCCATCTGAGCGCCGCGGCGCGCGCCGCCCTGCGCGATCGTCTCACACAGCTGGTCGTAGGTCCGCATAAACGTGATCGGGCCCGACGCGATGCCGCCGGTCGACCCCACCGGGTCGCCGTAGGGCCGGAGCCGCCAGAACGCATAACCCATTCCGCCGCCGCTCTGGAAGACCTGTGCGGCCTCCTTTGCGGTCTGGTGGATGTCGTCGATGTCGTCTTCCGGGGAGTCGACGAAGCACGCCGACAGCTGCTGGAGCTCGTCGCCGGCGTTCATGAGCGTCGGCGAGTTGGGCATGAACGAGAGGGAGTCCATGAGCGACTCGAACTCCTCGCGTTTGGTCTCGACCTGTTCTCGGACCTCGTCGGGGAGTTCGGGCACGACGGTGTCGTACGCGAACTTATTGACGTTGTAGACCGACAGCGTCGTTTCCGCGTCGTCGTCGGCGGTGACGCCCGCGCCGAAGACCTCCGCGGCGAGTTCGTCGCGACGCGGGTGGTCGGGCTTCAGTTGGTCGGGCGTGACGGTGACCTCAACGTCGTCGTTGTCGGCCTCGAAGACCGCCTCCGCGAGCGCGACGTTCTTGGCGACGCGGGGGAACAGCTCCTCCGGGGACTCCCGCGGGTTACCCTCGGGATCCTTCCGGAGGTACCGCGCGGGGAGGATGTTGTGGTATGCGTTGGCGGTGAGTCGGTCCTCGAGCGTCTCGCCGCCGGTCCGCTTGACGGGGAGCTTCAACTCGTCGGCGCCTGCGGGTCGGTTGCTCATCTACTGTGCCTCCGGGCCGGCGTGTCCTGCCGGGCCGCGTCCGTTCGGGTGAGTGGTTCGACTACGATCATCTGTAACGATGTGTTCGAGTGTAGCAGGTCGGTTAAGCCTTCGGTATCCCGGAAACGCACCGGAACATATCAGGTTCGACACCTCGGTGTCGCCCCGACCCTGCCACGCGTCAGACGTGACACGAAAGGGTTTGTTCCGGTGGGGTATCAAAATAACCAGACCGGAGCGGAAGTGAAATCTGAGCCGGAGTATACCGTCGCTGTGGCGCGATAATCCAGACGAACCGATGGGGTCCCGGCCGGGGACGCAACCACACACTCTCCGAGATAGCCGCGCGGACGGCCGGGCCGACCGCCGTCCGAGCGCCCTCGCGCCGCGGATACGTACCGGTCTTCTTATATATCGGTGGCTGATGAGTAACAGCGGCCTACCTCGGCGGCTACACGCCGGGGCTGACCTCGCCCACAGACTTATTCCGGTGCCGGCGAGAGAGGTGGATATGATACCCGGACTCGGGTCGGCGGCACCGGCGCTGCCGCTCCAGCTCGGCGGCCTGCTGGGGGAGCCGCTCGGACAGGCGCTCGCGGTCATCGCCGCCATCGCGGTCGTGGTTCTCGTCGGACGGATCGTCCTGAAGGTCGCGTGGCGTCTTGTCACGATCGCCGCGGTCGTGATCGGGGCACTCCTGGTGTTATCGTTCTTCGGCATCAACGTGCTCTGATCTGGGGGCCGCTGGGCGGTAGTCCGGGTCTCCGACTACGCCTCCGTCGGCGCTCCGCTCGGCCGCGAGTCCACACACTCCTCGACGAAGTTCCGGACGATATCGTGGCCGACGCCCGTGAGCACAGACTCGGGGTGGAACTGCACCGCCTCGATCGGATACTCCCGGTGGCGGATCCCCATCACCAGTTCGGTGCCGTCGTGCTCAGTCGTCGCCGACACCTCGAAACACGCCGGCACCGCGGTGGCGATGAGCGAGTGGTACCGGCCGGCCTGAAACCCCTGGTCGAGGCCGGCGAAGACTCCGCGGCCGTCGTGATCGACCGAGAATGCCTTGCCGTGGATCGGCTCCGGGGCGTGGCCGACCGTTCCGCCGTACGCGTAGACCGCAGCCTCGAGCCCCAAGCAGACGCCGAGCGTGGGAACCGACTGTGATAGCGACGTCAAAACGTTGTTTGTCACCCCCACGTCCCGGTCGTTCTCCGGGTGACCCGGCCCGGGGCTGATCACGATAGCGTCAGGCTCTAGCGCCCGGAGCGACTCCAGCGTGGCGGTGTTCTTCCGGACCAGCACTTCGACGCGTTCACCGTCGACCCGCTGTTCGGAGAAGTATTCAACGAGGTTGTAGGTGAACGAATCGAAGTTGTCGATCACCAGGAGCCGGAGCGTCACCGGACCACCTCTCCTGCGCCCGCACCGGGTTCGGAGTCCGGCTCCCGTTCGATCCGGTCGATCGCGGCCAGGACGCCGTCCATCTTCTGTTCGGTTTCGGCGTATTCGGCGGCGGGGTCGCTGTCGGCGACGATTCCCGCACCGGCCCGCACCGAGATCGTGTCCTCGTCGCCGCTCCGGTCGACTGTCGCTGTCCGAATTACGATCGCGAAGTCGGCGTCGCCCGACCACGAGTAATACCCCACGCCGCCGCCGTAGACGCCTCGGGGAACCGGCTCGAGGTCGTCGACGATCTCCATCGCCCGGACCTTGGGGGCGCCGGTCAGCGTCCCCGCGGGGAACGTCGCGCGGGTGGCGTCGAAGGCGTCGGCGGCGCGTCCCTCCCGGCCCGCCTCCGTCCGGTCGGTGGCGGACGCGAGCGTCCCGGTCACCGTCGACTCGATGTGCTGGACGTGGCTGTACTTCAGAACGTTCATGAACTCCTCGACGCGCACGCTCCCCGGCTCGGAGACCCGACGGACGTCGTTGCGCGCGAGATCGACGAGCATCGTGTGCTCGGCTCGCTCCTTGCCGTCGGCCAGCATCTCGCCGGCGAGGCGCCGGTCTTCCACCGGGCTGCTCCCGCGGGCGCAGGTACCCGCGATGGGGTTCGAGACGACTCGATCGCCGGTGACAGACACCAGCGTCTCCGGGCTCGCACCCACGATGTGGCGATCGTCGTGTCGGAGGAGATACATATACGGCGAGGGGTTGACCTCGCGGAGGGCCTCATAGAGCCCGACCGGGTCGACGTCGCCGCGGAGTTCCCGCACCCGGGAGATCACGCCCTGGTAGATGTCGCCGTCGAGGACGTGGCGCTTGGTCTCTCGGACGGCCGCCTCGTAATCGGCCGTCGAGCCGGCCGACTCCGTCGAGCGAACGAACCCGCCAGGATCGGGCGCGTCGGCCTCGGCGAGCGCGTCGGCGACCCGCTCGGCCTCCGTCCGTAGCTCGTCGTACACGGCACCGGGGTCGTCGTCGGGAGCCACGATCGGCGTCAACACCAGCGACACCGACGAGTCGGCGTGGTCGACGGAGAGCGTCCTCGTAGTGAGCACGAACTCGGCGTCCGGCGTTTCCGTA
>Ga0102936_1000570_pt1 | contig 14731 bp, 16 predicted proteins | sample SalPon2_A_H2O_MG_FD_78502 | JGI IMG/M metagenome (GOLD analysis project Ga0102936, IMG submission 78502) | Salt pond water microbial communities from South San Francisco under conditions of wetland restoration - Salt Pond MetaG R2_A_H2O_MG | ecosystem: Environmental > Aquatic > Non-marine Saline...
ACAGCGGGCGATCGACGAGGGCGTCGACTACCTCACCGAGCAGGCAGCCGTCGCGGAGGGCACGACCGCGGTGTTCTCGATTATCGGCCACAAGGCCGACCTGCTCGTGTTGCATCTCCGACCCACACTCGACGAGGTGTCGGCGGCCGAACGCGCCTTCGAGCGGACCGCCCTCGCGGGGCTCACCGACCAGCCGACCTCCTACGTCTCGGTCACGGAGGTCTCGGGCTACGTTTCGGACGACTACTTCCAAGACGACGGCGAGGTCGACGCCGGACTCGAACGCTACATCGAGGGGAAACTCAAACCCGAAATCCCCGACGACGAGTACGTCTCGTTTTATCCGATGAGCAAGCGCCGCGGCGAGGAGTACAACTGGTACGACCTCTCGTTCGACGAGCGCGCCGAGATGATGGCCGTCCACGGCGAGACCGGCAAGCAGTACGCCGGAAAGATCAAACAGATTATCTCCTCGTCGGTGGGGTTCGACGACTACGAGTGGGGTGTGACGCTGTTCGCGGGTGAACCGACCGACATCAAAGATATCGTCTACGAGATGCGGTTCGACGACGTCTCCTCGAAGTACGGCGAGTTCGGCTCCTTCTACGTGGGTCGACGCTTCCCCGCCGGAGATCTGGGGGCCTATCTCGCTGGCGAGACAGTGCCGACCGGTGACGGCGGCGGTCATCCACACGGCCATGGCGAAGGTGCCCACGACGGTCACCACGCTGCGGGGCATCGAGCGGGCCATCACGGCGGTGACGCCCACGGCGACGGTGACGCTCACCACGGCGAGAGCCATGGCGATAACCACGACGCGGACCCCGACAGGGAAGATCCAGCCGACGAGGACTCGATCCGCGGCGAGCTAGCCGACCTCGATATCTACGCGGGCAAACCCCACGGTGAGGACGTCTACGCGACAGTCCTGTACTCGGAAGCCGACACCGAAGAACTGTTCGAGGAGGTCGACGGGCTCCGATCGAACTTCGACCACTACGACACCCACGTCAAAACCGCGGTCTACGGGGCCCAAAACGGCAGCCGCCGGGCGGTCGTCTCGATCTGGGAGACTGCCAGCGCCGCCGACACCGCCGCGGGCTTCCTCTCGGAGCTCCCCGAGATCGTCGAGCGAGCAGGCGAAGAGTCCGGCTTCGGCACGATGGGGATGTTCTACACGGTCAAACCCGATTCACGCGAGGACTTCGTCGAGAAGTTCGACACCGTCGGCGACGTGCTCGAAGAGATCGATGGCCACATGGAGACGGATCTGATGGTCAACCACGAGGACGACAACGACATGTTCATCGCCAGCCAGTGGGCCTCCCAAGAGGACGCGATGGGCTTTTTCGGCTCCGAGGAGTTCCGCGACACCGTCAAGTGGGGTCGTGACGTGCTGGCCGACCGGCCGCGACACGTCTTCCTCGCGTAATCGGATCGCCACCCTCGCGTCATCGGCTCTCATCCTTGCGTCGGCAGCTCGCCACTGGATTTCTTGCGGCTGCGTGGCGTCGGGCCACGTATGAACGGCCTCGAAATCGGCCTCCGACTGCTCGCCGGGCTGGCGCTTATCGGCTCGAACGCGGTGTTCGTCGCCACCGAGTTCGCGCTCACGCGAGTCCGGCAGTACGACAAGTCGGCCTTCGATTCGCCCGGTCTCCGGCGAGCGTGGGAGATGACCACCGATCTGGAGATCTATCTCACGAGCTGCCAAGTGGGAATCAGTGCGACGAGCATCGCCGTTGGCATCCTCGCCGAACCCGCACTGTCGACGGTGCTGTCGCCCCTGTTCGAAAACACCGTGCTCGCCTCTGTCGGGGCGGCGGGGGTGGTCGCCTTCGGGATCATCAACCTCCTGCATCTAACCCACGGCGAGCAGACGCCGACCTACCTCGGCGTCGAACGCACCCGTTTTGTTGCCCGTTACGGCACACCCTTCCTCTACTGGTTCACGAAGGTGATCTACCCCGCCATCTGGGTCGGCGACAGCGTCGCCAAGTGGACGCTCAAACTGTTCGACGTCGAGATGACCGGCGCGTGGCTCGATACCCACTCCGAGACGGTCCAGACGCGCGCCGAGCTTCGTCACCGCCTCACCTTGCTGCTCGACAGCGGGAACCTCCCGCGGGAGCGGATGGAGGAGGTCCTCAACGCCTTCACCATCGGCGAGATCCCGGTCGACGACGTGATGACTCACGCCGAGGAGATCGTCTATCTCTCGGCAGCCGAATCGGTTGAGGCGAATCTCGACCGTATCGGAGCGACTCCACACACCCGGTTTCCGGTGCTCGACGAGGACGACGAGACCCCGGTCGGCGTCGTCTACGTCCCGACAGTTGTCGACGTCATCGACGAACTCCGGGCGGGCGAAACTTCCTTCGAGGAGCTGGCCGTCCCACTGCTCCGTATCCCCGCCGCGATGAACGTCAGCGACGCCGTCGACCGGCTCCAAGACGAGGGTCAGGAACTCGCCGTGGTGGTCGAAGATACGGGGACGGACGAAGACAGGGTGGTCGGCCTCATTACCGCGACCGACGTTCTCGAAGCGGTGGTCGGCGATGTCGAGGATCCACTGGATGTCCAACTCGCAGAGTCGGCGTAGACATTGCTATCCGGACTGTGACAACCCGGAGTGAAAGTGGTCAGACAGTGAACTCTTCGGTCGCAGTCGTCCGGTTTCGAAGCGAATTGTGGGGTCCGGCTACCGGTCCAACAGGTAGCCCGCGACGCCGATCAGCCCGAACACGAGCGTGAGCGGTAGCCATTTCCCGGCCTTGCGGCCGGTCAGCCGGCTATGAGCGACCACGCCTGCCGCGAGGATCGCGTGGGTGACAGCTGTCAGTTTCAGGACCGACCGAACCCTTCGCATCGTTAGTCACCCGCTACTTTTCGGGCCAGCCCAGCATCACGGAGGTCCTCGCCGCCGACCGACGACCGCAGGCTGTCCATCCCGTCGAAGCGGTCGACTCCGAAGTTCGTTGCGTACAGTTCGTCGACGCGGTCGACCTCCTCGTCGGTCAGTGGCACTTCGGAAGCCTTGGCCCACTCGGTGATGTCGGCTTTCGTCCGGAACGTCGGGGTGACTGTCGCCACGGGGTCACGGCTCAGCAGGTAGGCAATCGATGCCTGCCCCATCGTGCGCTCGGGAGTTCCGTCTTCGCCGCCCTTCAGGAACTGGAGGGTTTCGAGCTTCTCCCAGCCGGTCTCGTACCACTCGTCGGGGCGGAACCCGCGGTGGTCGCCCTCACCGAGTTCGGTATCGGGGGTGACCTGCTCGTTGAGCAGTCCCGAGGAGTGCGGCACGCGCGGAATGAGACTGGTCGACGAGCCGGTCTTCGCGATGGTTTCGAGGAAGTGGTTGCCGACCTCCTGCTCGAAGAGGTTCCAGACCAACTGGAGCGAATCGAACTCCTCGGTGATCGCCATATCGCCCTCGGCGAGCCAGCCGATCGAGGGACCGAGCGCCCAGCCGGTGGTCTCGATTTTGCCCTCTTGTTTGAGTTCGTCGAAGACTTCGAGGATGTCTGCGTCGACTTCATCGACATCCGCGTTGTGGAGTTGGAGCACGTCTACGGAGTCGACGCCGAGTCGGTCGAGGCTCTTTTCGGTGGCCTCCCGGATGTACTCGGGGGTGATCTCCTTGGGGAGTTCGCCGTGTCCTGCCTGTGGATTGGTATAAAAGTCGTAGCCGATCTTTGTGGCGAGGGTGACCTCGTCGCGGCGGTCGGCCAGCGCTTTCCCGAGGACCGTCTCGGAGTTGCCATGGCCGTAGACATCGCCCGTATCGAAGTAGGTGATACCCTCGTCGATGGCGTGATGGACCATCTCAATGGCCTCGTCTTCGGTGCGGTCGCCCCACCAGTCGGTGCCGACGACCCACGCGCCGAAGCCGACCTCGCTGACCTCCACGTTGGACTCCCCGAGTGTGCTGTGTCGCATATACCCATGTAGGCAACCCGGCCACTTAGCGAAACTGGTTCGTTTTCAATTGCTGGGAACGGTCTCAGTCCCCGCCGCGCCACTCGTCGGGGTCACGCGTTCCGTGGCCGGATTCGAGGCTCCGGGCCTCGTTCAGGAGCTCGCCGTGGTTCAGGATGATGTCGGTCATCGTGATGATGCCAACGAGATCGAACTCCGACACCACCGGGAGTTTCTTGACGCCCTCTTTGCGCATCCGACCAATAGCCGTCCGCACGGTCTTGGTCGGCTCGATGGTGACGAGCGGTCGACTCATCACCTTGCGGACCGGTACCTCCTCGAACGAGCGGTTGGCGGCGTAGCCGACCCGGAGGGCGTCCATTTCGGTGACGATCCCGGCCGGCGTCCCGTCGTGCATGACGATCACGCTGCCGACACTGTTGTGGAGCATCTGCCCGGCCGCGCCCTTCATCGTGGCCCCGACGGGAACGGTCACGATCTCCCGACTCATCAGTTCTTTGACGCGCATCTCCTGGAGTTCTCGGGCTACCTATATTGGTTTTTCGGCGCGCTGGCTCAGGTTGTGTGGTTTACTCCCTGTCGTCCGGTTGCTGGGCAGCCCGAATACACAACCGAATTCCTTTACATACTCGCGGTCAATCGGGGTGTAATGACGAAGCGACACGTGTCACTACCCGCGGACGCCGCCGTGGGTGTCCGAGGATTCATCGATGAGGTCGACGAACGGTTGTCCTCGGACGAAGAAACCTGCAAGGTCGTCGAGGACGTCCTCATCGACCTGTTCGGTGACAGGCAAGCCTACGAGGCCTGGCAGGCCGGTGAGTCGGTCTCGCCGGCCACGCGGGTTCGCCTCCAGGGGTATGACCCGTGCAACACGACCGTCGAGGCCGAATACTACGCCGAAAAGGACGAGGAGAAATTCGAGCGATCGAAACACCTTCAGTGGCTCTGGCGGCAGTTCGACACCACGCCGATGGCCGACAACGTCGAGTTCGCTCTCCAGTTTCGCCGGATGCTCGCCGACCATCTCTTTGAGGAGTGTGGCGACAACTGTCGCTTTTTCAAGGGGATCACCTTCACCTACGGCCACAACATCACCGTTGGCGACAACACGGTAGTCCACGACGATGTCCACCTCGACGACCGCGGCAAGCTCACCATCGGCGACCGGTCGTCGATCTCCGACGGCGTCCACATCTACAGCCACGATCACGACATCGTCGACCAGACCTCCGTGCGAAACTACCACACGATCATCGAGGACAACGCCCGCGTGACCTACGACTCGATGGTGCGGGCCGGCTGCCGGATCGGCGAGAACTCGATCGTCGGTGCCCGCGCGGTCGTTCAGGGCGACGTGCCCGATCATCACATCGTCGTCGGGATGCCCGCCAAGAGCGTCAAGATCAAACCCGGCTGGGAGTCGACCGCCGAGCCGATCGAGGACGGACGGCTCGAAACCAACGCGACCGACCGAGATCGAATACGAGATCGACAACGAGATCGAGATCTTCGACGAGTTCCAGCGGTCGCTGTCACCGCCGGACGCCAAACAGCCGCCCGCCGGACACCCGGAACCGGGGTCGAGCGGATCGGACGTCGAGTAGCCACTCCCCACCGTGGCCCGGAGTATCGCGATCAATGTCGCCGCGAACACCAATCTGCCGGGGTTTCGCGGGCCAATTTATCCCGATGGGAGCTTCGTCTATGTACCGATCCCCGAGCGCGAGCCGACCGCCGAGGCGGTGCCGACGTACGCCGATCTCCTCGATGGACTTGGGCCACTGCCGTTTTCGGTCGACGATGACCTGCTCGACCGCCGGGTCCATCTCGATCCCGAGTTCGCGGAGTATCCCACCTGCTCGCAGTACACCTACGGCGACGAACACGGGGTGAAAGCCGGGCCGCTCGCGGAGCTCCAGCCGGGCGACTCGCTGTATTTTTATGCCACCCTCAGCCGCCACGAGCCACCCGAGGGGATCGACACCGGCCCGGCAGTCGACTGGATCGCCCCCGACTGGGGGGCGTATCTGATCGGCGAGTTCCGGGTCGACCGCGTCTACGATGCCGCGGCCTGCGACTCGCTGGCCGACTTCGAATCCCACGGCGTCGCCACCAACGCCCACTGCAAACGCGACCCCTTCGACGCAAAGGTGCTGGTGGTCGGCACCGACGACTCCCGGCTGTTCGACCGTGCAGTCCCGCTGAGTTCGGCCGCGGGTGGGTCGACCGCCAACCGATTGGTCACCGAATGCTCGAACGACTCCGGTAAGGGGCCATGGTGGCGTCGCAGACTGTGGTTCGACGAAGCCGCGACCGAGCAGTTGCGAGCGATCGTCGACGGCGAGCGCTTTTTATAAAGAACAAAGAAATATGCTGCTCGTGACTGAACAGCCCGTATGCACACGAGCCAGCCCCACCAGTCGACAACGGGAGCACTGACGCATGCCGAGTAGCGACGACCTACTTAAAAATCCGATCGTTCCCGTTGCCGGGGCGGATGACGCCGAGGCGACCTACAACGCGCTGGTCACCCACAGCGACCTGACGGACTGTCGACCGCTCGTGATCCACGTCCTCGCCGGTGAGGCGACCGACGCGGAGACACAGCGCGCCGACGAGGCCTTCGAGCAGTTCGAGTCGCGGGCCGCCGCCGACGGGATGACGATCGACACCGAGGTCTATCACGACGATACCATCACCGAGACGATCATTGAGGCCGCCGAGGCTGCCGACGCCTCGGCGATCGTCTTCTGTTCCCGCGGCGGCAGTGCGTGGTTCGATCTGCTCGTCGGTGGGGTGCGGACCTCGCTGCTGGCAAAAAGCGGTATTCCGGTCGTGATGCTCCCAGCTGATGAAACGTAGCCGTCGACTACTTATAAATCAATTCGAACCATCAAGCGGGGGTTCGGTCATACTCCCCTCGGTTTTGAGTCGGCGATACAGGTAGGCGAAATGGACGATCGCCGGGAGGACGATCCCGCCGAGAGCCCAGCCTGCGGCGACGGTAACCGATTTGCCGCGGCGGAGGGCGTCACGAAACAGCCAGATGGAGACGCCGATCGTGATCAGATATATCACGGCCAAAATCGGCCGATCGAGGAAGACCGCAACGACGAGCGGAGCGGGGACGTGGTTCATACCACTACCTGTTCGGAGAGACGAAAGAACCCAGCGGTTCGTCGACTAGTAGCCGGTGGCTACCGCCATGGCTGGGACTCTTCGGTAATCTCGCCAGCCAACGACCGGCCCATCGCCTCGCGGGGGTCGCCGAGGTTTGCCAGCGCCCACATCAGTTTGACCTTCGCCGTCCCCGGCAGGGTATCCCCGGCTTCGACGACACCGGCATCCAACAGGTCACGGCCGGTGTCGTAGACCCGATCACAGACCCGGCCTTCGAGACACTGGCTCGTCATGGCGACGACCGTGCCGTCGCCGACCAGCTCCTCGATCCGCGGAATCAGATCAGTATGGACGTGGCCAAGCCCGGTGCCCTCGATGATGACACCCGCCTTCTCATCGAGGTAGTCCCACGCTGCGGGGTCCATCCCGGGGGTGAACTTCACGAGTTCGACATCGGGGTCGAGGTCGTCGTCGAGTGCGAGGTCGACCGCGCCGCGCTCGGTGTACTCACGGTTGAACTCGAAGGCGTCGGCGGCCACCTCGCCGTCCGCGCCGTCGTCTTGGGCGGCAGCGTACTCGATTCGGGCCAGCGGCTTGTTGCCAACCGTCTCGAAGGCGTCCCGACGAGAGGTGTGGTTCTTTCGCACGCGGGTGCCGCGGTGGAGCGCGCAGTGATCGTCGCTAGCCGAGTCGTGCATACAGAGTAGCACCTCCGCGCAGTCGGCTTTGGCCGCCTCGACCGCACAGACCGCGTTCATCACGTTGTCCGAGGAGGGCCGATCCGCCGACCGCTGGCTCCCGGTGAAGACGATCGGCACCGGCGTATCGAGCATGAACGAGAGTACGGAAGCGGAGTACTGCATCGTGTCGGTGCCGTGCATGACGACGACGCCGTCGGCTCCGGCCTCGATCTCCTCGTGGACCGCGCGGGCGAGGCGCTGCCAGATCGAGGGGTCCATGTTCTCGCTGAGGATGTTGGCGACGACGCGGCCCCGGTAGTTGGCGCGTCCGGCGAGTTCCGGGACGGCTCGCAGCACGTCCTCGGCGGTGAACTGGGCGGTGACCGCGCCGGTGCGGTAGTCGACCGTCGAGGCAATTGTCCCGCCGGTCGAGATGAGCGAGACGGTCGGTAGGTCGTCGTCGAACTCGATCTCCGAGATGCTGTCGTCGTCTGGCTCGTCCTCAACACCGACGTCATAAACATCGGTTTCGAGCACGTCGACGCTGGCGTCGTCGCGGTCAATGCCGATGTTGTAGCCCCCATTGAGCTTGAGTACGAGATGGTCGGGCGTCGAAGAGGGCATCAACACGCCCTCGTTTTCGACGCCACCCTGCTCGACGCGGATACGGTCCCCTGGATTCATATCGCAGGGTTGCCCAGCGCCCGACTTGAAACCACCCTTTCGAGCCGACACTCGCGGTCGACCGGGGCACAACAGCCATACATCCGGCCCTCGAAGGGCGGGTATGGCGCGTTCCGACGAGGAGGTTCTCGACGAGATCGTCGACGAGGAGATACGCAACGACGAGCCGGCCACCGACCGATCGGCTACTGACTCCGAAGCCGCCGACACCAGTGACAACGCGACTGGCCGACTCGGAGGGCTGTTCTCGCTCAAAGCGTTTCTGCTGTCGGCGGCGCTGATCGCCGTCGGTGTCGTCGGTGGCGGTGCAATCCCGATTGTCGGCACCCTCGGCTCGCTGGGTGGGCTGTTCGTCGCCACGTTCGTCGTCGGCCTCGTGGCCTCCAAACGCCGGTATCTCGAAACCGCGGTCGCTGGCGGCCTGATCGTCGGGGTGAGCTTCGCTCTGAGCTTGCTGTCGACCGGGGTCCTGCCGGTCGGAATGCGGTTTTTCCGGGAGTACGGCCTCGCCTTCGGTGGCGTGGGTGTCGGGATCGGGGCCTTACTCGCTGTCGTCGGTCACTACTTCGGCCGCGATCTCCGCGACGGATTGACCCAAGAAATATAGCCGTTAGCGGACCGACCACTGCCCGCCGTCGTAGCTCAGGATGCCAGCCTCGGCGAGCCGACCGAGCGCCTGGTCGACGGCCTCCGGCGGCGCAGAGAGGGCTGTTTCGACCGCCTCGGTCGAGCCGTCGGTGTCGACGACAGCGGCCAGTATTTTGGCGTAAAACCGGCAGTCGGCGTCGATTCCGGTGCGCTCGGTCAGCTCGTCGAGCGTCTCGGTGAGTCGACCGTGAACCCACCGTTGGGCCAGCGACAGCTCACGATCCAGCGACTGGAGCCGTCCGAACTCGGCGGCGAGCTCCTCGATCTCGCTCCGGTCGCTCTCAGTGGCGTCGCCTTCGGCCTCGCTGTTTCCGTTTGTCGACAACTCCTCCAACGAAAGGTGGGGACACCGGCCGGACATATCTAGCGTCGAACTAGCCGGGTACGCGCTTTTCGCGCCGAACCCGTGCGGCGAGACGTCGACCTCCAGCCGGAGGCTCCGGGTGATGTGGAAATATTTCCGGCGCTGATCGTCGGTCCGACTCTCGATCAACCCCGCCTCCTCTAGTTTGCGGAGGTGGTCGATAACCGCCTTCGGACTCACGCCGAGATATTCGCTAATCTCAGTGACATAACAGGGCTTCTGCGAGAGTAGCCGGAGAATCCGTCGACGGTTCTCGTTGCCGAGGAGATCCAAGAGTACCGCCGAATCCATACTCGGGATTACGTGAGGGTAAATAAAACGTTGTCTACCTCGCAAGTGATAGACAACGGTCTCGTCTCGGATTACGCTACTGTCCGTTGATTTTGAGTGTCTTCCGCAGCCGCAAGTGGGTCGAACTGCCACGCCGCTAGCGCGACGACGCCAACCGAGAGCCCGACAGTGATCACAGGCAGTAGCCACCCCGGCTCGTACCGTAGCGGTGGGTGGAGACCGAGACCGTAGTCGACCAGATCATTGACAAATAAGAGCGAAAGCGAGAGGCCCAGCGCGCCGCGCGTCGTCCGGCCGTAATGGAGGATCGCAAACGCCAACACGACGAACAGCAGGTGGGTGCCGATGATGAACCAGTAGTCGTAGAGCGCCCCCGCGCTGAACCCGAAATACAACGCCGGCCGGAGATTGAGCGCAACAGCGGTCCACAGGCCGTATTTGACGAGCCAGACGAACGCCAGCGTGTGGAGATACGCCAACGGCCGATTGATCGGCGCTTCGCGGAGTCGGCGGCCGAGGTTCGGCAGCAGGGAGGCCAGCGACAGCGTCACCAGCGAGATGGCGGTCGGCGAATCCGCATACAAGGGCCACAGCAGCGTCGACACCGCGGGCATGGTCTCAACGTAGAACCGAACGCCGACCAGAAACGCCGTCGCCGTCACGACGAGCAGCGCAACGAGGCTCGGGCCATCGGAGAGGTAGGCCTCGGCGTATCGATAAGGGAGAGGTCGGCGAGGCGTCGGCGACTGGCGTTCGCGGTCCGACATGGTCGGGGGTTCGGTGTGCCGACTCAAACCGGTTTCCGTCCGGGACAGTCGACCGAATGAAGCAAAGTGTAATTACTCGGGACGTGAGACATCCACCCATGCGAGGCGCACTTATCATACTCGACGGCTGGGGACTCGGCGACCACGACCATCTCGACGCCGTCCGAGCCGCCGATACACCCAACTTCGATCGACTCCGCGAGACCGGCGCGTTCGGCACCCTCCAGACCCACAGCCGTGCCGTCGGCCTCCCCGACGGCCAGATGGGCAACAGCGAGGTCGGCCACCTCAACATCGGCGGTGGCCGGGTCGTCAAACAGTCCTACACGCGAATCGAGGACTCCATCGCCGACGGGAGTTTCCGCGAGAACGAGGCGCTCAACGCCGCCCTCGACTATGCGACCGACCACGACGGGAAGGTCCATCTGATGGGGCTGGTCAGCGACGGCGGCGTCCACTCCGACATCACGCATCTCGAAGCCCTGATCGAACTCGCGGGCGACCGTGATGTCGAGGCGGTGACCCACGCTTTTACCGACGGTCGGGATACTGCACCCAGATCGGGAGCCGGCTATCTCGCCGCGGTCGAGGAGATGATCAACGAACACGACACCGGCGACATCGCCACTGTCTCGGGCCGCTACCACGCGATGGATCGGGACCAAAACTGGGAGCGAACCAACCGCTCGTACGACGCGATCGTCAACCGAGAGGCCGAGTATACGGCTCCGACGGCAGTCGACGCGGTCGAAGACAGCTACGAACGCGGCGACACCGACGAGTTCATCGAGCCGACGCTGGTCGACGACCAGCCCGCACTCGACGACGGCGATGCGATCATCTTCTTCAATTTCCGTGCGGATCGGGCCCGACAGATCGTGCGGATGCTCGCAAACATCGATCCCGACTGGGAGATCAGCACCAGCCCACCGGATATCGAACTCGTCACGCTGACGCAGTACGACAAGACCTTCGGCCTGCCAGTGGCCTACCCACCCGACCAGCCAGAAAACACCCTCGGCGAGATCGTCTCGGATGCTGGATTGACACAGCTCCGACTCGCCGAATCCGAGAAGTACGCCCACGTGACCTACTTCCTCAACGGAGGCCGTGAGGTCAAGTTCGACGGCGAGCGCCGGGAGATCATTAAAAGCCCCGACGTGCCGACCTACGACCGCCAGCCGGAGATGCACGCCGAGAAGGTGACCAACACCGCGATCTCGGTGATCGACTCCGACAACCGCGACCTGCTTGTGATCAACTACGCCAACCCCGATATGGTCGGCCACACCGGCGACTACGAGGCCGCTATCGCGGCTGTCGAAGCCGTCGACGAACAGTTGGGTCGACTGGTCGAAGCCATCCAAAACGCCGGCGGTCACGCCTTGATCACCGCCGACCACGGCAATGCCGACGACATGGGGACCGAAGACGATCCCCACACTGCCCACACGTTCAATCCGGCTCCGGTGATCTATCTCACGCCTGACGGCGACGATGGCGGTCGGACCGTCCGTGAGGGTGGCGCGCTCTGTGATCTCGCGCCAACGCTGCTCGAACTGATGGATCTCGACCCGTCCGACGAGATGACCGGCGAGTCGCTGTTGGAGTAGTCGCTGCCTACTCGACGGCTGGCAGCGTTTTCGACCACCGCGTCGACAGCAGTCGGTAGCAGGGACCGGCTAACAGCAGTATCGCCGTCGCGGTCATCCCGGCCACCAGCCACGGATCGACCGCTCCCGAGAGCTCGCCGGTCGTCAGGTGGTCGACCGACCGGCCGACAGTAAGGCCGAGTACCGCCCACGGAAGTTCGCCGAGGGCCGTCCCAACCAGATAGGGTCGAAGCCGAACGGCCATCGCTCCAGCCCCCACCGAAACCACGTCCGACGGCAGTGGCAACAGCCGGGCGGCGGTCACACCGCGGACGCCACCCGTTTCGGCGAGAAACGTCTCACCTGCTGCTGTGAGCCGACCGCTCCCGGCCGTCGAGGCCCCGAACCAGTAGGGCGGCAGGCTGGTAAGCACGAGCGCGCCCAGTGCAAGCGGGAGGCCGGAAAGCCCGTAGGCAAAGCCGATCCCGGTCGACAACAGAAGCGTAGGCCACGCGCAGGCCGGACGAATGAGGGCCACGGCCAGCATCGCTGCCGCGAATGCAAGCGGTCTGCTCGCAAGGCCTTCGAACCGGGCGATGGCGACTGTGGGCGAGACGAACCACGCCGCCAGGCCGACACCGAGGAGTGTCACACCCCCGACTGCGAGACGTGTTCGTCGCTGCATACCTGTCGGCTTTCAGGCACAGTCATACGCTTTGTGTTCGACGGCAAACGAACGATTATGTAACCCGGCGTAAAACGTCGGACTGTGACAGAGACGCCGGGGGATGAAGACGGTCCACTACCGACCAGCAGGCAGTCGAAGAGAGAACTCGGCGTCGACTTGCTGGCCCATCTGGAGGCCGAGACACTCGACCTTGCCGAGGCAATCGACCGGCTCGAAACCGTCACGACGAATCCGACACTCACGCGGGAGATTCTCGATACAGCCGACAAGCGGGGAATTATCGACCGCAAGGAGGGGCGGATTCGGACCCGCCGCGGTGGCACCTTTGTGCGGTTCGAGAGTCAGGTGACCGTTCGTGAGGGTGAGTACGAGTGTCGACGTTGCGGCGCGGGACTCTCGACGGGCCACTTCATCGAGTTCGAGTCCGGTGAACTCGGGCCGTTCGGCTCGTCGTGTATTCGAAAAGTCGTCGGCCGCGAAGAGTAGGCAGTTCCTACCGGCCGCGGCGGAGTTCGCCGATCAGCGTCTCGATGAGCTCTGTCTGCCGGGCGAGCTGTTGTTCCTGCTGGTCTACCCTTTCAGTCAACGCCGCGATCTGTGCCGAGATCTCGTCCTCGTCGACCGGGCCAGCGGATTCGAATGGCGAGCCTTCGAAGGCGTCGAACGTTTCGGACTCTGCCGGCTTCTCGTCCGGAGAGGATTCGACGACAGCCTGCGGCTGGTCGGTCCCCTGAGCAGCGTCGGTCGGCTGGGCTGTCTCGGCTTGCTGATCGACTGACTGAGTCTCGGTCGGCTGGCTCCCCTCAGCCGACTGCGAATCGGTTTCGTCGAGCGAGGCAGCCAGCCCCTTGTCGACGGATGTGTCGGACTCCGTCTGGGTCGCGTTCGTCGGTTGGGATTCGAGTTCCCCCGGCTCGGCGCTGAGCGGATCGGGGCCGTTACCGAAATCCAGCCGGTCGGTCGACTCACGGTCGACGCTCTCGCCGTCGGCGCCTTCCTGACTCGCCGTCGCCTCGCGGAGCTCCTCGATGCTGGTCACGCCGTGGAACTCACAGACGGCCTCGACGGTGGCCTCGCGGACCGCTCTGGCGTCGCTGTTGGGGGTTTTGAATCGGTTCTGTCGGCCGTTGTGGGTGAGGACGATGGAGGTGGCGACGCTGCCCTCCTCGAAGTCGACGTCGGTCAGGCCGCTGTAGGCGAAGGCCTCGAAATCTGTGTCCCAAACTGCCGAGCCGATGTGCTTGATGACGCGCTTGCTTGTGACGATCAGCGTGAGATCGCTGAACCGGAACGTCTTGTGGACCGTCTCGCCGGCCTCGGTGATCCCCGCCGCACTGATGACGCCTGCCAGAATCGGGTGGAGCACCTTTTCGACCCGCTTGGCTGGGAACGCCAGCGTCTCGCTGCCGTCGAGCCCGTAGTCCAGGGTAAGTTTGGCCTTCCGGCGGCCGACCGAGAGGTCGACCTTCTCGGCCTCGTGGGGGTAGCTCTCGATCGATTCGTCCGACAGCAGTCCGTCCGCGCGGTAGACGACTGTCCGACTCGGGGTGACAACCAGCACGTCTTCCCCGCCGAGTTGGACCTCTGCGACCAATGGTTCACCGTCCAGGGCGGATTCGAGTAGCTCGGGCAGGCTCATTGTGAGGGAGTACCGTCCGTGGCTGATAAATCCGCGGGTATGATTATCAGTGTTTCGCGCTGTTTCGCTTGGTGTGTTGGTGTCGACCCGTTTGAACGGGCGGATGTCTGACCAGGATCGGACCACGTGGGAGTGGACCGGTCGCACACCACGAGGCCGTCGCAGATGAGAAGGTTAAAGAGTGCAATCGGGCTATGGAGAGGTGAGGCCGGGTGGCTTAGCTGGACATAGCGCCGCACTCATAGGGTTACTGAGATTCGGTGCGGTTACCGCCTTGGAAGCGTCCGCCCCATTGAGGCCTGCCGAGCCTCGTACC
>Ga0102936_1000572_pt1 | contig 14682 bp, 17 predicted proteins | sample SalPon2_A_H2O_MG_FD_78502 | JGI IMG/M metagenome (GOLD analysis project Ga0102936, IMG submission 78502) | Salt pond water microbial communities from South San Francisco under conditions of wetland restoration - Salt Pond MetaG R2_A_H2O_MG | ecosystem: Environmental > Aquatic > Non-marine Saline...
CATCGCCCGAGCGCTCCGGGACGCCGGCTTCGAAGTCATCTACTCGGGCCTGCACCGCTCGCCCGACGAAGTAGTCCAAGCCGCCGTTCAAGAGGACGTGGACGTGGTCGGCATCTCGATTCTCTCGGGGGCACACAACACGCTTGTCCCGAAGATTCTGGACGGACTGCGCGAGTACGACGCCTTCGAAGACCGCCTCGTCCTCGTCGGCGGTATCGTCCCCGACGACGACGAAAGCGAACTCCGCGAACAGGGCGTCGACGAGATTTTCGGCCCCGGCGCGTCGATGGACGAGATGATTTCGTACATCCGCAAGCACGCCCCCGAGCGATGAGCGACCTCGTCGCGGACCTGCTCGCGGGCAAGCACAGCGCCTTGGCCCGTGTCATAACCAAGATAGAGAACCGCTCTGCGGGCTATCGGGACATCGTCTCCAACCTCCACGAACACACCGGCAGCGCCGACGTAATCGGCGTCACCGGCAGTCCTGGCGCTGGCAAGTCGACGCTGGTCGATAAGGTGGCCGCGACCTACCGGGAGCAGGGCGACACCGTCGGCGTCATCGCCATCGACCCGTCCTCGCCGTACTCGGGTGGCGCGGTACTGGGCGACCGCATCCGGATGGCCTCTAACGCCGGCGACATGGACGTGTTCTTTCGCTCGATGTCCGCCCGCGGGTCGCTCGGCGGCCTCTCGACGGCGACGACAGATGCGGTCACGGCGCTCGACGCCTTCGGCAAGGACTACGTCATCGTCGAGACTGTCGGGGCCGGCCAGAACGAAGTCGACATCGTCCGGACAGCTGACACGGTGGCCGTCCTCGTCCCGCCGGGTAGCGGTGACGACGTGCAGATGCTGAAAGCCGGTATCCTCGAAATCGGGGACGTGTTCGTCGTCAACAAGGCCGACTTAGACGGGGCAGACAGGACCGTCCAGCAACTCCGGGAGATGCTACAGGGCCGCTCGACGGCGGGCCACCACGGCGCGAGCGACACCGAGGCAGCGGCGGGCAACGACGGAGCGGATAGCCGTGGCGCAGCGTCGTGGGAGCCACCAATCGTCGAGACGGTGGCCACCCGCGGCGAGGGCGTCGAAGCCTTCATCGACGCGCTGGCCGACCACAGCGTCCATCTAGACCGGACCGGTCAGCGACAGCAACAGGCCCGCGAACGCTTCGCCGCCGAGATTCGAACGCTCCTGCGCGAGGACGCGAACGCCCTGCTGGCGGCCGAACTCGACCGACAGGGCGGCCTCGATGCGTACGTTGATACCGTGGTTGCGCGGGAGACCGACCCCTACACCGTCGTCGACGACGTACTGGAACCCCTGCGGGAGTGTCTAGAGGAGTCCGACCGGCGTTGATTTGCCCCTACGTATAAACACGTCCCGGCCCCTACACAGCGCTATGAAACTCCGCAAGGCGCTCGGCGTCGCCATCGGTACGGTCGGTGCGACGGCGCTGGCGAATCGTCTCCTCCAGTCACGTGCCGACGAGTTCGAACCGTTCCTCCCCGGTAGCCAGCGGACGTATCGCTGGCGCGGCTTCGACATCGCCTACACCGAGGCCGGCGACCCCGCCGACCCCGACCTCGTGCTCTTCCACGGCATCAACGCCGCAGCCGGCAACCACGAGTTCCACACCGTCTTCGAGCGGTTGGCCGAGGAGTACCACGTCGTCGCGCCGGACCTACCGGGGTTCGGGCATTCGGACCGGCCGCCGCTGTTGTACTCGGCGTCGCTCATGACGACGTTTGTCCGGGACTTCATCGACGACGAGAGCGAGGATGCGACCGTCGTGGCCTCCTCGCTGACGGGCGCGTACGCCGCGCTGGCGGCCGACGAGACGGACCTGTCCGAACTCGTCCTCGTCTGTCCGACAGATACCTCGATGGGCGACCGGAGCGTCGCCCGTCGGTCGCTGCTGCGCGCGCCGCTCGTGGGCACGGCCATCTACAACCTCGTCGTCTCGAAGCCGTCGATTCGGCACTTCCACGCCGACCACGGCTACTACGACATGGACAAGCTCACCGACGACGTCGTCGACTACGAGTGGACGAGCGGCCACCAACCCGGTGCACGGTTCGCGCCAGCGTCGTTCGTTTCGGGCTTTCTGGACCCGGTGGACGACCTCGGGGACGCACTCGCCACACTGGACGTGCCCGTGACGCTGGTCTGGGGCGAGGACGCTGATATCACGCCGCTGTCGTCGGGCCGGGACTTAGCCGAACGGGCCGACGCGACGCTCGTGGTCTTCGGTGACTCCCTCCTGCTTCCCCACGTCGAACACCCCGCACAGTTCGTCGACGTTGTCAACGGCGACTTGGCGACGGTGACGGTCGAGACAGAACAGTAGCGCAGTCGCTGCTTCAGCGCGGCCGGAAGACGACGGCGCGCTCGCCGGTCGTCGCGCGTTCTCCGACGCCAATACCCACCACGTCGCCGATAGCTGCGTCCTCGCTGCCCTCGCCACTGACGAGTCCCGTTATCGAGACCGGGCCGAAATCAGCGATGGCGGTGACGTACGGCGCGTCGTCCTCGAACTGGGGCGTCGCCACGGTTATCGTAGTGTGCGTGGCGATTTCGCCGCCCTCGGGCAGCGGTTCCGCCGACAGCTCCCGCGAGCCACAGTCGGGACAGACCCGTCGGGGCGGGAGCCAGCCGTGGCCTTCAGCACACTCGATGTAGTAGGGCTCACCGGCCTCGATGCTGTCGAGCCACTCGTCGTACTCGCCGTTGCGGTCGGTCTCGGTCATTCTCGCACCTCCAGAACGTGGACGGTCGTAGACGCGACGGTGCCGCCGGCGTTGTGCGCGACGCCGACGCGACCCTCCGGCACCGCATCGGCCCGGGGGTGTGAGCCGTCGAGCACCCACGCGATGGTCGCCAGTTGGGCGACGCCGGTCGCGCCGACGGGGTGCCCCTTCGCTTTCAGCCCCCCCGAGAGATTCACTGGCATCTCGCCGTGACGGGTCGTCTCGCCCTCGGTCGCGGCGTGGATACCCTCGCCGCGCTCGTAGAAGCCGAGCGACTCGATTGCCAGCACCTCCGCGATAGTAAAGCAGTCGTGGACCTCGGCCACGTCAACGTCGGCGGCGTCGATACCGGCGTCGGTGTAGGCCTCTTCGGCGGCCTTATCGGCCGCGGGGGTCCGTGCGAGGTGTGGACGGTCCTGTAGCGCGAGGTTGTCTCCGCCCTGTCCGGTGCCCGAGATAGCGACCGGCGCGTCGAGGTCGTGGTCGGCGGCGTAGTCCTCGCTCACGAGGACGGCGGCGGCCGCGCCGTCGGTGATTGGACAGGAGTCGTACAGCCCCAGCGGGGAGGCGATGGTGGGCGCTTCCATGGCGTCTTCGACGGTAATCTCCTTCTGTATCTGGGCGTGGTCGTTGACCAGCGCGTGCTCGTGGTTCTTGACGGCGACGTGGGCCAAGTCCTCGTGAGAACCGCCGTGCTCCGCGAAGTACGCACGGGCCATCAGCGCGTACGCGCCGGGGAAGGTCATCCCCGCGCGAATCTCGTAGAGGTCGTCGGCGGCGATGGCAAGCGCGTCGGTCGCCGCCGCGGTGCCGATGTTGGTCATCCGCTCGGCACCGCCGACGACGAGCACGTCCGCCTCGCCGTTGCGGATGGTCTTGACGGCTTCACGGACGGCGGCCCCAGCGGACGCACAGGCGGTTTCGAGGCGCGTCGCCGGCGCGTCGACGCCGATAGCCTCGGCCATCAGTGGGCCCTGATGGCCCTGATGCTCTGCGAGTTCGCCCATGAAGTTGCCGTAGTAAAGCGCCTCGACGTCGGCAGCATCGACGCCCGACGCGTCCAGCGCCTCCAAGCCCGCCTCGGCAAAGAGGTCGCGGCCCGTCCGTTCGGGGTGTTTCCCGAACTGTGTGACACCCGCTCCCGCGATACGTGGGTCTGTCATTATCGTTCGGTGTGTGACCGATAGTTAAATGCCTGCCGCCAGTGTGTGTTTTTGCCACGATTTCGAGGGCGGGAAACCGCAAGACAGCGATACAAATATTCGAAAGTCTATACTTTCTTTCATAGGTATTATATCCTTCGTGGGTACCAAATGACCGCCGTCAGTCGACTATCTCAGCGATGCGCTGTGGTTCGCCCGACAACGATGGGTCGGGTTCGACGATCTGGAGGACTTCGTGGTCGGTCACGTCTGGGTAAGACTTTTTGATGGCGTCTTCGATGATAGCCTTCTCCAGTCGGAACTCCGTCCCCTCGTAGACGACGTCGACGCCCTGTTCGTCGAAAGAAAGAATAGTCATAGACGCCGGTAAGTCGTGGGCAGATAAAAACGTACCCGCCGACGGCCGTCATGGTATCCACCCACACAACCGTCAGACGTGCGTCAGACGCCCGTCGTGCGCGCCCTCAGGCTTTAAGCCGGTCGAATACGCTGTTGGGCCTATGCAACTCGGGTCCGACCCGCTCTCCGAACTCTCTATTCCCGACGGAACGACCGTCGAGGAACACGACCTCGTCACGGACGGTGACGTGGTCATCGGCGGCCAGAGCACTGTCGAGTTCGGCGTGCGCGGTCGGTCCGTCATCGCGGACGAGCGGGTCCGATTCGGCGGCCACATCGAAGCCGAGGGCGACTGCCGACTCGACATGTGGTGTGACGTGGCCGACAACGTCCTCGTTGGCGAGGACGCGTACATCGGGGAACGAGTCCACATCGGCGGCGAACTCCGCGTGGCCGGCGACCTCGACATCGGTGACGACGTGGACATCGAAGATGGCTTCGAGGCTAACGGCTGGATAGTCATCCGGAACCCGATGCCGACCGTGGTCTTCCTGTTCGTCTACCTCTCGCACCTGCTGCGACTCGGCGAGGAGGAGGCCGCCCAGAACGTCATGGAGGAGATGCTGAGCGACGCCGAGGAGGAACGGGACCCGCTGCTGGTGCCCCGCGGTGCGAGCGTCTCCGACGACGCGTGGCGCGTCTCGACGCCAGCCGTGGTCGGTGACGACTGCCGCCTCCACGGCAACATCCGTGCCGAGTCTATCGAGGTGGGCCGTGACAACATCGTCTTCGGGAGCCTGCGTGCCCGCGGAGACATCGTCCTCGGGAAGGGAAGCGAGATAAAGGGCGACGTGACGACTCGCGACGGCGACGTGCGGGTCGGTCCCGGCGCGAAGGTGTGGGGCGACATCTCCGCCGACACCGTGGCGCTGCACGAGAACGCCACCATCGACGGGACTATTCGGGCGAGTGAGGAGATGCGGATGCACACTGACGAAGTGCTAGACCGCCCCGACGAGGACGCCGAAGCGATGGCCGAGATGGCCGAAGAACTGGCGGGTGAGTCGGACGGCGAAGCCGACACGGTAGACGACGAGGCGGACGGCGAGACAGATTCCGGGGAAGCCGACGCCGAGAACGAGACAGCGACCGAGACAGATTCCGGGGAAGCCGACGCCGAGAACGAGACAGCGTCTGACGGCGATGCCGACACAGCAGAAGCGGCGAGCGACCCCGACGTAGCCGACGACGAGAGCGGGACCGAAGCGTCGACGCCGGACGAAAACGCCGCCGAAGCGGAGTAGACCGAAACCTCCTTTTCGACGAGTGCGGTAGCCGATAGCATGCTCTCTATCGCGCTGGCCGGCAAACCGAACGCCGGCAAGTCAACCTTCTACAAAGCCGCGACGCTGGCCGACGTGGACGTGGGGAACTACCCCTTCACGACTATCGACGCCAACCGCGGCGTGAGCCACGTCCGCACCGACTGCCCCTGTCTCGACCGGGCGGAACGCTGTGGCGGCGACAACTGTCGAGCGGGAAAACGGTACGTCCCGGTCGAACTCATCGACGTGGCCGGATTGGTCCCGGGCGCACACGAGGGACGCGGACTGGGCAATCAGTTCTTGGACGAGCTCACGAACGCCGACGTGATACTGAACGTCGTCGACGCCTCGGGAGGCACTGACGCCGAAGGCGAACCTGTCGAGGTGGGCGAACACGACCCCGTCGAGGACGTGGATTTTATCGAGCAGGAGATGGACCTCTGGCTGGCCAGCATCGTCGACAGAAACTGGGAGTCTATCGAACGCCAGTCCCGCTCGCCGGACTTCGCACTAGACGAGGCGCTCGAAGACATGCTCGCCGGCGTGGGCGCGAGCGAACTCGACGTGGCCCGAACACTGCGTGAACTGGCGTACCCCGACGACCCCATCGCGTGGACCGACGAGGACAGGGAGGCGCTCGCCCGCGAGATACGCGCCCGAACCAAACCCATCGTCGTCGTCGCCAACAAGGCCGACATCGCCCCGGAAGGCAACATCGAGCGCCTGCACGAGGCCGCCGACGTGGTGGTGCCGGCCACCGCCGACGGCGAACTCGCCTTGCGGAACGCGGCAAAAGCCGGTGTCGTCGATTACGACCCCGGGGATAGTGACTTCGAAATAACGGGCGAGGTCAGTGACCAACAGCGCGAAGGATTGGACCGCATCCGCGACGTGATGGCCGAGTACGGCGGCACCGGCGTCCAGACGGCGGCGGACACCGCCGTCTACGACCTACTCGACCACATCACCGCCTATCCCGTCCAGAACGATACCAAGTGGACCGACGGACAGGGCAACGTCCTCCCCGACGCCCATCTACTACCTCGGGGGTCGACGCCGAAAGACCTCGCCTACGCCGTCCACTCCGACATCGGGGACGGCTACACCCACGCTGTCGACGCCCGCAAGGGGATGCGGGTCAGCGACGAGACGGAACTGGAGGAAGGTGCGGTCATCAAAATAATCTCCGACGCCAGCTAAGAACGACAGCAGGCGTGAGTCACACCAGTTAGTTGTGGCTGTCGTCCGTGCGGTCCCCAGAGACCCGGCTATCAGCTTCCGACAGCGCGTCGATAACATCGCTCACAGGCGCGGACTCCGCACGTCCCGGCGGCACGTACGTGTACAGCACGTCGCCGTGTAGGACGTAGTAGTCGCCGTCTCGTATCACACTGTTGTTGGTGTCGATAGCGAAATCGACCAAATCGGCCAGTGAGTTCGCGTAGATTCGCTGTCGCTCGCGTACCCCGTCGGGCAGCGTCATCCCGTGTATCCACTCGTCGAACGTCTCCCGGTCGTCCTCGAACCGCAACCGGTCCAGTTCCCGCTCGGTCACCGCGAGCGCATCACGTTTGTAGGCAAGTCCGGTGAGACCGAGCACCGACCCAAGGACCAGCGCCAGCCCAACGCCAGATTCGAAGCCAGAAGATTGGCCCGCGAGGGTAACTTCCTCTGTCGTTTCGAACTGCTCGATCGCCGTCGTCGCGTTCGGACGGTATGCGCTCCGTTCGACAGAAATCGGCAGCGTGAACGCCGTCGTTCGCTCGATTTCCCGCCCGTTCACTGTCCCGGTGAGCGTGACATCCGCGACGACCGCGTACTGTGGGTCACCCGGCGGATTCCCGAGTGCCTGTTCTACGCCCCTGGTTCGGTTTCGAACCTCGGTGACGTTGACCGAGAACGGGACGACGACCGGTGAACCAGGAGCGACATCATCGACGGTCCGGTTTTCGAGCGACTGCGAGCGACGCCACACCGTCACACTCTCCCCCCGCTGTTCGTCGACAGACCGAACGACAGCCTGCTGTTCGATTGTCACGTCGAGTTCACCACGGCTACTCGCATCGTACACGAACCGAAACGAACCGTCGAGCACTGGTGACGCGGCGCGGAGATACAGCGAGCGGTTCGTGAGTTCCCTCCCGACCGGGTAGACGGGGTTCGGTTCTGTAACGGTCGCCGAGTGGTCGTACTCGCCGGTCGTCGACCACGACGAAACCGGCCGCTCTGTCGTCGTCTCGGGGGCCTGTGTCCCGACTGCCAACCAACCGCCGAAAAGGGCAAGACAGAGTAGGACGGCGACGACGAGACGAAACTGTCGGTACACCAGAGAACGCATCCGTAGCACCCAGAGCCCCATATCTCGTCAGGTGGCTACTACGCTATTCGTTATGCTCTGTATACGCTGCCACACAGGCTATCGGAGCAGCGTCCGGACCCGACGCCGGAGTCCGGTCAAGGGTGACTGGTCGGTGTGCTGTGACCGATTTCGGCCTCGGCCGCTTCCGACCAACGCTCTCGTGACGAGATAGAACGGCACCCCGAGCAGTGCGTCGATAGCCACGATCGGTGCCCACGGATGCACCGCGTAGAGCGTTCGGATGTGTGAGCGGGGCAACACCGCAAGATAGCGGTATTCGGTCACGTATCGTCGGTAGTAGCCTGTCTCCGGAGGTGCCTCGATTGTGAGTGTCGCGTTCTCGACGGACTGTCCGGGGACTATCAGTTCACGCGGCTGAACAGCCACGTCGTCACTGCCGGGTTCGAGAAAGACGACGACAGGCACGAACCCGCTGTTCCCGACGGGATACGCCGCTGACTCACTGGTTCCGCGTTCGATGACGCGGGGCCCGGGCGCGTCGCTCTCAGCGCTGACGATGCCGAACTGCTGTGGCCCAGCGGGCCCGACCATCGCCGCTGTCGCCGCTAGCACGATGATAGCGGCAAAGACAGCGACGAGTAAACCGGTGCTCGGTCTGGCGTCTCGCGAGCGGTCACGGGACTGTCGATCTCGGCCGCTATCACGCCGCGCGTCGATAGCGTAGAGCACCACTGAGAGCGCAAAGACGAGGTAGGCAAGTCCCTGCACACCCAGTAGGGAACGGGTTCCCACTGTCGCGGCAATATGTCGTTGTCCAGTTTGGAGCGCGCGCTGTGTCCCGGTGACAACCATCCCAACGCCCGGAATCGCTAGTACCTCGCCGCCCGGTTGCCACGCTGTGGCGACGATTTGCTCGTCTTTAACCGGTGGCTCGCCGCCGTCCTGGTCGGTGAAGGGATTGGCGTCCCCCTTTGTGACGTAGCCGCGGTCGGTCTCCTCGACGACGCGGTGGGTCGTGAGTCCTCCGCCCTGTATCTCCTCGGCACGGTAAACGACGACGTCGCCCTCCGAAACCAGTCCCGTAGCAGCCGACGGAATGGCGACGAAACCGTCGCCGGGTTCTAACGTGGGTTCCATGCTGCCCGAGGTGACGAAGCCGAGGAGGACGGGTTGGCCAAGAAGTTGGCCGGTGATAAGTAGTAACACAAAGAGAACAAAGAGGCTGAGAGTTCCTTTTGCGAGGCTAGAAGTCATTCTGTCATGGTGTATCTTGAGTTTGTGGTTTGAATATACGCATTTCACACGTCCCAGGGGTGTGAAGAAGGGAAATCGATGGATGGAATTCCCGTTTAGAGCTCGTCGCCATCCGGCGTCGCATCGGCGTAGATTCCGAAGTCGTCGGGGACATCACCAATGCTGGTGGAAGCACCGCTGCCTAGCTCCTGAACATCCCCGTTCAGGTAGAACCCGAAGTGAAGAAACATCTCGTCGCCCGGGCCGAGGTCCTGATTGGTAACATCCGGGCTGGGATAGTAACTTGGAGCAGGACTAGCAGCAAACGGCGTGTAGTTGTTGACACTGGGTGAACTGAGTTCCGAGAAAGAATAGAACACAGCCATCGGACCATCTTGAGGTAGTTGTCCGATTAGAGGCCCAGTTGAGTCATCGTCGCCTAATTGAGCTCGGATAGTATTCGTACCGTTGTTTGTAATCCGTAGGACGTTCGAGAAGAGGGTATCAGCACGAACATTTAGACCATCCCCGTCCTGTCCACTGGTGCTCCCATCGAATTTTAGAGCGACTTGATTGTTCACTTGCTGTGCGTAAGGGCTGATAGAAGCGTCCAAACCAAGGTACGCAGAGCTGTCTCCGGCAGCTGCGACGTTGATATTTCGTTCTGCCCGCACCGACGAGAACGCACCCGTACCCATGACAGCCGCCGAGCCGGCGGCGAGCGATCCCGCACCGATGAGGAATTTGCGTCGTTTCATTGTTGTATTCCTTGCACACCCGCACGACCAGCCGTGACATCGACTACACGTCGTGGGTGTGCTCACTCCAACCATCGACCAGTCACCACATTGGTATACACAGCAGTCGAGACACAGAGTGCATTTGCGGGTTTGCAGACGCCGTTTACGGCTCGTTGGCGGTCTTTTCACGGCAGTAAAGGATGGCTACTATCGGGACAAAAAACGGTGTTTACTGGCAGATTCACGTTACTATATTGTTAAACAGATTCTCACTGTTGTTAACTAACTATGCACGAATTAAGACGTAACTGGAGAGCGAGACAGCGGTATCTCAGGCAGAGATATGAGCGACGGACGCGTACGACAATCACGGTGGCGGCGGGGGGACAGAGCGGACCAATCACCGTCGGAGGAGACAATATTCGAGGTACTCAGTAACGGCCGGCGGCGGTACGTGTTTCACTACCTCAAGAGCCAACGGCGGCGTGTCTATCTACGGGAGCTCGCCGAACACGTGGCGGCGTGGGAGAACGACAAACCGGTCGCCGAGCTCTCGTCGGCGGAGACCAAACGTGTGAAGACGGCACTGCATCAACACCACCTTCCGAAGATGGACGCGAGCGGGTTCGTCTCGTACGACTCGATGCGAGAAACGGTGTCGCTGGCCGACGAAGTTGCGGACTTGGAGGTGTACCTCGACGTCGTGCCGAGGTTCGATATTCCGTGGAGCCGCTACTACCTCGGGTTGGCAGGTGTTGGACTGGTCGCACTCGGCTGTGCGTGGCTGAACACCGGTCCGCTGGCGGCGATAACGGGGCTCTCCGCGGCGATGTTTCTCACCGTCTCGGTACTGATTTCGGCACTCGTTCACACGCACTTCAACTATACCCGGCTCCGACTGGGCAGCACATCCGACCCACCGGAGATAACTGAGCCATGAGCGGGATACGGGCCGCGGCACTGTTCGGCGTCCTCCTCGCACTGCTGTTGTTGACGACACAGTCCGGTGCGTTCTCCGCCGCGACGGCGGACCGGAGCGTGACTGTCGCAGTGGTCGAGGACGAGGATGCGTATCTCGGTATCGAACGGTGGACGGTGTCAGAGACAGGACAGGCAACGACGCCGCTCCTTCGGGTGACGAACCACCTGTCGACGACGGTAGAAGTGCACATCACGGTCGTGGAGAGCGGTGGAGCGGGGCGGGCGGTACTGAACAGCGTGCAGGGACCGGACACGCTCCACGTCGGCGAGTCGGCCCTCGTCAGCGCCAGCGTTACCTGCGCCGGCGGGACGACGGCCGAACCAGCCACGCTCAGGATTCACGCGAGCGGTAGCGGCGTCTCGGTGACAGCACACAGAATCCCCGACATCGATTGCGCGAGCGCGCACGGTAGCGGCGAACCGTCGACTACTCCAGCGGTCGGAGCCACACCGCCGTCGTCTACGAACCCGGAAACGGATACGACGACTGAATCAACAGCGTCGTAGCGATTCCGACTCCGCGCGGTTAGTCACTGCCAGCGACTCGCCGAAAGCGAGGGCCGTTGCCGATCCCGGTGGGCGACCGAACAGCGCGAACGCGAGCGTGGCGACGCTACGACGTAGCGGGCCGGAACTGTTATTTTCTCGGCACGGAACGCGAAGGTATGACGCGCAGTCGGCGGTCGATGCTCGGCGGCGTCGCTGGCGCGGGGGTCGCCCTGTTGGCCGGCTGTGCCGGCGGCGGGGAGCGAACCGAGAGTGACGGAGAGCCGACGGAGTCGGAGACGGCCGGAGCGGAGACAGCGACGGCCACGCCGACACCGACGACGAACAACCCGACCGCGACGATACGGTACGACGGGGGGCCGGTCACCCTCGACGAGGGTGGGGAGGCGAGCGTCGAACTCCGCTACGACACGTCGGGCGGCACCGTCGCGTCCACCGATTTCTCGACCATCGGCCAGCCGTCAGGTTCGGGCGCGGGCATCTTGGAGTACGACGACTACGCCGAGGTACAGTTCGACACTCGCGGCGAGTTCGTCATCCAGCTCACGGTGACTTTCGAGGACGGCCGGCGAGCCCGCGACACGGTCGATATTTCGGTCGAGTGAGTCACGAGAGCGGCCGGAACCACACCGCCGCCACCAGCACCGCGAGAAACAGATACGAGCCGCGAATCAACAGCATCGTCGCGAGTGTCGACTCCGCGCGGTAGGCGACGGCGAGGACGGCCCCGAAGACGACGGCCGCGCCGGCCGCCGTCGGCGGGACACCGGGAAGGAGGACGGCCAGTGCGGCGACGCTTCCCATAGCGAGAACCAACAGCGAGAGCGCCAGTCGTCTGGCCCCCCGCGGGCCGAGGACGACGGCGACCGTTCGCTTGTCTATCGAGCGGTCGTAGTCGTAGTCCTTCTCGTCGTCGATTATCTTGATTCCCGTCAGCAGGACGAGAAAGACGGCCGCGAGCGCAAGCACGCGCGGCGAGAAGGCCGTCGCCTGCGCGTAGTAGCCGCCCAGCAGCGCGAGCGCGATACCGACGGGGTAGCCCATCGTCGCACCGACGGGGTTGAGGTCGAGTTGCGGGGCGTGCGTGTAGCCGATGACCCACGTTGGGAGTGTCACCAATGCCGCGCCCGGGCCGACGAGCCACCAGAGACCGGCGAGACACGCGAGGAAGCCGAGCGCCGCACTGACGAGCGCGCCCTGACATCCACCGACGGTCAGCGGGTGGTCGTCGTCCTCGCCCCGGACGTGGAAGTCCACGTAGCCGTCCTTGACGTGGGCGGTGTAGACGGCGAAGAACATCGCCAGCGCGTGCAGGCCCGAGACCCGGAGGTCGACCCCGGCGGCCAAGAGCCCGCCGAACAGCGATGTGGCGAGCGGCGGAAGCATGAAGATGGGGTGGACCTGCGAAGCGAGCGCTCTACCCGCGCCGAACACGCCCGGCTCGTGTCGGGAGACGGCCATATCGGGTGGTAGGACGGCGGCTTGAAAAAGTCTCCTACGGCGCTACTGCCAGTTGCCGCGGTCCAAAATAAACGAGGAGATGTGGGAGGCCAGGTCTCGGGCCGCTCGCTCCGTCGGGGCGTGGAGTTCGCCCGACACCTGTCCAGCCTCGCCGCCGACGCCCTCCGTCTCCGAGATGGGGTCGGTGTCGGTGGGGTACGGGCGGCGCGAGCGAACGCGGTCGCGAAGCCCCTGTAGCGCTCGCTGAGAGAGTTCGCTGTCGAGGTGTTGGAGGTCGTACTTGACGATGTACCCGCGCGTGGCGGCCCGAACGGCAATGACGGGCTGGCCGCGGTCGATGCAGCGGTCCCAAATCGCGTCTTTCTCGTCGCTCGTCGCGTACACCGGGACGTTCGACGGTTCGAGGTGGTCCATCGGAGCCCCATATGGGCCCGAGACGTATTCACGCTTCGCTATCGCAGCGTCGTGTAGCTCAGGCTGGCGATGGCGACGAACTGGAGCCCGCGGAGGACGAGCACCACTTTCTGGACGCCGGGGTCGCCGCTGTAGAACGACGCCATCGAGAAAAAGAAGTAGATTGCCATGGCGTTCTCGACGAGCATAGCGACGGCGAAGAGGACGAGGCCGCCGACGAGGCCGGTGCCGAAGGTCCGGTAATTGCGGATCCAGACGCCGACCAGCGGGAGCAAGAGCGCGGAGTTGAGGCCGGCGACGACGGCGGCGGCCGTAATCATCGGGTCCATCGCTAGCGGCAGCGCACCTCCCGCTGTCGGTGGCGATACGGTCGGTCGGACGGGTGTCTCGTGGTCATGTCTCTATTTGGTCCGCGATTTGCTCGAACGTGTCTCGGTAGTTGTCGAAGCGGTCGGTCAGGAAGTAGAGTTTGGCGTAGGACTCGTCGCCGGACTCGACGACGTCGTGGTCCTCCAGTTGCTCCATGTGATGGCGTATCGTCTTATAGCCCACGTCGAGTTCGTCGGCCAGTTCGTTCGCGTTTTTCGGTCGCTCCGTGAGCGCGTCGATGATGCGCGCTCTGTTGGCACCGCCGCGGGTGGCCGTCAACAGATACCAGAGCGCCTTCTCCATCCCTCTGTGCCCACTGCTTTTCGGCGTAGTAAATAGCTGGCTCTCCTCGCTTCGCGTGGGACCGCTGCGTCGGTCAGCATCGTGAATGTTGACCACGGTTCATTCGTCAGAGCGGACGACAGCGAGGTACAAAACCGTTCTTCGAACTCTCTTCCAAATTCCTGCCTACTCCCGAACGGCAGCCGTCGCCTCGGCCATGATGTCGATGGCCGCACGGAGCGTCTCGGCATCCGTCGCGTAGGAGATGCGGGCGTACCCCTCGCCGTTGTCTCCGAAGGCCTCGCCCGGCACGACGACGACGCCGCGGTCGATGACCTCGTCGACCCAGCCGTCCGGGACTTTGGGCATCGCGTAGAACGCGCCTTTGGGTGTCGGACACTCCAAGCCCATCTCCTCGAATCCGTCGAGCAGGATGTCACGGCGCGATTCGAACGCCTCGCGCATCTCCGCGACGGGTTCCTGTGGCCCTGACAGCGCCGCCTCGGCGGCGTACTGGGCGGGCGCGGAGGCACAGGCCTGTGCGTATTGGTGGACCCGGAGCATCCGTTCGATGCGGTCGGTCGGCCCAGTGACCCAGCCCAGTCGCCACCCGGTCATCGAGTAGGCCTTCGAGCAGGCGTTGACGACGACGACGTTACCCGACTCGTCGAACTCCGCCGGCGAGCGGTGTTCGCCCTCGAACACCTGCTGTTCGTACACCTCGTCTGAGAGACAGAGCACGTCGTGGTCGGCGGCGATACGGGCGAACTCGCGCATGTCCTCGGGAGACTGGAC
>Ga0102936_1000574_pt1 | contig 14634 bp, 17 predicted proteins | sample SalPon2_A_H2O_MG_FD_78502 | JGI IMG/M metagenome (GOLD analysis project Ga0102936, IMG submission 78502) | Salt pond water microbial communities from South San Francisco under conditions of wetland restoration - Salt Pond MetaG R2_A_H2O_MG | ecosystem: Environmental > Aquatic > Non-marine Saline...
CCCCGGGAGTCGGTCTCGGGGAGGTATCGGAACACCCGTTCGTGGTCGCCGGTCAACAGCGGGTTCAGGCTCCGCCCGGCGACGCGTACCGACGGCGTCGTTATCACCCCGACCTGTACCGTCTCAGTGCCCGCTGGGCGGCCGCTTTCCGGCCCGTACTGCGCCACGTGGTTCCGGACGACGACCCGCGTCTCGTTCCCGTCGCCCTCGCTGACGCTCACTGTCTCGTTAACCGTCCGTGTCTCCTCGTAGCGGCGTTCGTATCCCTCCTCTGCGAGCGCGTCGTCGTCGACGACGGTCGCTCCCGATTCGAACCTGAGAGCGTCCTCACCGAGCGGCAACCCCGAACAGCCCGCGAGAACCACGAAAAACGCCACCACCCCAAGTGTCCGATAGCGCATAGCGTTAGTCGATACGGCGACGACATAGCGGTTCGATCGGACTCACGGTTCGAAACGCCGGCATGCGCCCCGGAATCAGAACGCCCTTTAAATCAGGCACGCACGGGTCGGTATGCAGCTAGTGGTTGACACAGCGCGCTCGGCTACACGGCCGCTGGCGGCCGCCCGCGACGCCGGGGGTCGGCCGACCCGCCGCGGCGTCTGTCTACTCTTCGCGACTCTTCCCCTGGCCGGGTGCGTCTCCAACCCCGGGATCGACTGCCGTGGCGCGACCGTCCGGCTGACGCTGCGGCCCGCAGAGCCAGCCGAATCGCCCCTCGTCCTCGACCCCGAACGGCTCTCGGCCGAGGCCGTCGTCGTCGTCGAGACCGCAATCGAGGGCGAGCACGTCGAGCGCTGTGTGTCCTGGCGCCCGGACGCGGGCGAAACCGGGGCCTCGCCCGGGTTGGCGGAACTCGGCGACGCGATCGAGGCCCACGCGGGAGTCGACCTTCCGGCCGACGTCGAGACGGACGCCCGGTTCCGGGGTGAGTCGTACCGGCTCTCGCTGGTCACCGACCGGAACGGGTGAGGGCGGCCGCCGTAGAGGAGTCTCCGATCGGGTCGCGGACGCGGATCGGGTCAGGTCGGCTCGCGGATCGCCGAGGCGGTGCCAGCGGCGAGTGCGCCGACCACGAGGACGACGACGCTCGCGGCGTTGAGAAACGACGTTGCGCCGACCCGAACTTTCCCGAATATCTCGAGCGGGACCGTCGTCGTCCCCGAGCCCGACAGAAAGAACGTGATGAGAAACTCGTTGAACGACAGGGCGAAGCAAAACAGCGCACTGGCGACGAGGGCCGGCGACAACAGCGGAAGCGTCACCGTCCGAAAGACCGCGGCTCGATCGGCACCGAGGTCGCGGGCGGCCTCGGAGAGCGCCGGATCCAGTTCGCCGTACCGGGCCGCGACGAGGAAAGTGCTGAACGGGAGCACCCAAAACAGATGCCCGAGCGCGACCGGGAGCAGGCCGAACCCGATACCGAGACGGTCGGCAGTGATCCCGATCCCGAAGGCGACCACCACCGTGGGCACGAACAGCGGGAGCGCGATGACGGCGCCGATCGCGCCACGGACGGATGCGCGGAGCCGGCTGCGGACGAGCGTGTAGGCGGCGGCCGATCCGAGAGCGGTCCCGAACACGGCTGCGAAGACGCCGAGTCCGAGGCTCGTGAGCATGCTCCTGACGAAGCGACGGTCGGCGAACACCTCGCCGTACCACCGCAGCGAGAACTCCTCAAGCGGGATTGTCGGCTGCGCACCGGGCGACAGGGATAGATACCCGACGGCTGCGACGGGAAGATACAGAAAACAGAACGTCACCGCGACGACCGTCCCCGGAAACCGGCCGGCCCCTCGGACGAGCAACCGACCGAGCCGGGTCACCATCGTTTCAACTCCCGCCCGACCGACGGCACTCGAGTCCCGAGCGCGAATCCGGCGACGACAACCGACAGGAAGACCACAGAGAGGGCGGCAGCCAATCCGAAATCGGAGAACTGCTCGAACGCCTCGACGACGAGCGTCGCGATCATCACGTCCCCGGGGCCGCCGAGTATCTCCGGCGTCGTGTACGCGCCGGCGATCCGAGCGTAGACGACGATCGCGCCGGCGACCGCTCCTGGGAAGGTCTGCGGGAAGACCACGTCGACGACGACCCGCCGGTTCGTCGCCCCGAGATCCTGAGCGGCCTCGATCAACCGGCCGTCGAGTCGCTCCATCGAAACGTACAGCGTCAACACGACGTACGGGAGGTATATGTATACGAACCCGATAAACACCGAGAGGTCGGTGAAGAGCACTCCGAGCGGTTCGCCGATGATCCCGGTGGCGACGAGCAGTCGGTTCAGGATGCCGCCGCGTGCGAGGATCCACACCCAGGTGTAATTGAGGACGACGTAGTTGAGCCACAGCGGCAGCGTGAGCGCGACGAGCGCCGGCAGCCTGATGCCGGCCGGACACCGGTGCGCGAGCCAGTACGTCACGGGGTACGCGACGACCAGGCACGTAACGGTCGCGACCACGCCCATCCCCAGCGAGTATGTCAGACTCGTTCGGTACAGCGGCGTCGTCGCAACGACGTAGTTTTCGATTGACGGCCCGGGGGTGACGCTCTCGACGAGGAGTATCGCGATCGGGAGGACGCCGAGGAGCACCGCGAGCGTGACCGGTCCACTCGCGATCAGGGTGTCCCGGACGACGCCGCTGTGTTCACCCGTCTTCATCGTTCACTACGATTGCTCGGTCGATAGCGAACCGGACGCGGTCACCGGGTGCCACGCCGTCCCCGCCCGCGGGGCGGTCAGTCGTCGCCCGATCGTCGGTCGCTGTCCGTGCCACGAACGTTCCGCCGCTGTCCGCGTCGATCGTCACCTGCCGATAAAACCCCTTGTACGCTAGCCGTCGAACGGTTCCGGCAAAAGGCCCCGCGCCGACGGTTATCGATTCGGGGCGAATGACGATCGTAACCGTCTCGCCGACCGACGGATCACTCCGGCCGGCGACCGCGTCGATCGCTCCGAGAACTGTTTCGACGGCCGCACACTCGCCGTCGACAGCGGTGACGTCGCCGCGGAGCGTTGTCGCGCCTCCGAGAAAATCGGCGACGAACCGCGTCTTCGGCTGACCGTATAGCTCCTCCGGCGTGCCAACGTCGACGATGCGTCCCTCGCGCATGACACCGATCCGATCGGACATGCTCATCGCGCTCTCTTGATCGTGTGTAACGTACAGAAACGCCGTCTCGGACTCGCGTTGGATCCGCTTCAGCTCCGATTGCATCTCCTCTCTGAGCGCTCGATCGAGCGACGACAGCGGTTCGTCGAGCAACAGCACCGTCGGATCGTTTACCAGCGCCCGGGCCAACGCGACGCGCTGCTTCTGCCCCCCGGACAGCGCCGACGGGTCCCGGTCGGCGTGCGAGGGAAGCGAAACCAACTCGAGGGCGTCGGCGACACGCCGGCGACGCTCGTCGCCGTCGATGCCCTTCCGTGCGAGACCGTATCCGATGTTCTCGGCGACGGTCATGTGCGGAAACAGGACCAGGTCCTGAAAGACGATGTTCGTATCCCGCGAGCGGGCCGGGAGCTCCGTCGCCGGCTCGCCGCCGATCCGAACGACGCCGGCGTCCGGTCGCTCGAGTCCGGCCAGCATCCGAAGCGTGGTCGTCTTCCCACATCCGGAGGGGCCGACCAGCCCGAGAAACTCCGAGCCGCCGATCCGAAGGTGGACGTCGTCGACCGCCGTGACGTCGCCGAAGGACTTCGATAACCCCTCGACTTCGAGCGCTGCGGCCGTCGTCATCCGCCGGATTCGGTCTTCGCCTCGCTCCAGGTCCGACTGTACGTCTCGACGAGTTCCGGGGGCTTCGGCTCCTCGTATATGAACTGATCGGGGTCGTCGAGACCGAGCCTCGTCCTGTCGATGTTCTGCTCCTCGAAGACCCGCTCGTTGGGCACGGCGATGTTGTTCGGCTCCATCAGCGACCGATAGCCCATCTCGCTTTGCCACTCCTCGATGAACGTGTGAGCTAGCTCCGTGTTCTCCGCTCCGGAGCGGATCGTATGCTGGATGAACCACGCTTTCGTCCCCTCCTCGGGAAACACCCGCTCGACCGGCAACCCGTCGTCCTGCATGGCCTGGATGACGTAGTTCCAGACCGGCTGGACACCGACCGTCTCCGTGCGGAGCAGTTGCTCGGACTCGCCGCCGTTACCCCAGAGCCCGGCCGTGTTGTTCAGTCTATCGACCAGGTCCGCACGGATCGCCTCGACGTCGATGTCGGCCTCCGAGGACGGGTTCAGCTCCGCTCCGACGGCGGCGTTCCGGTACAGCACCTGGAGCCGCGCGTCGTCGCGGCCCCCTGCGACCCCAGACAGGTCGTCGTCCCACAGATCCGCAAGCGCCGTGACGTCGCGGTCGACGATGTCGGTGTTGATCGCGAGCGGCGTCTGTCCGAAACTCCGGGGGACGCCGTACACCTGGCCGTCGCTCTCGAAGTAGTCCTTCTTCAGAAAGTCGAAGACGTCCCCGTACGACGGCACCTGATCGAGGTCGATCGGTCGGATCAACCCCTCGTCCATCGCCGGTTTCACGGCGTAGTTACCCAGCGGCGCGATATCGTAGTCGGCGCGTCCGGCCCGCAGTTGCGACAGCGTCTCCGCGGACCCCTGTGCGGACTGTCGTTCGACAGTCACGCCGTGTCTGTTCTCGAACTCCTCGATGACGCCGTCGTTGTACACGTAGCCCCAGTCGATGATGCGAAGCGTATCCGACCCGCCGCCGAACTCGAGACACCCGGCGACCCCCGCTCCGAAGGTAGCGCCGGCACCAGCCAGAAACGCACGACGAGATGCGGTCGTGGTCACGGACGACACGAGGCGCGCGGAACGTATAAATCGATGGAAACCGTTAGTTCTGGCAGTTGTCTACCGATCCGTCGGCGATCCGTCGCGGCGGTGTGCGAGCCGCTCGGCGACGACCGACGGCACCGGCGTCCGACAGTACCCGCAGTACCACGACCGCCCCGTCGTCGTCGGCTCCCGCGTCAGATCATCGACCGCGCCCAGCGTCGCCCCGCAGCCGTCGCAGGTGTACGTCGAGGCCATATCGGAAACTGCGGCCGAACGCATACGGACCTGTCGGCGCCGACGGACGACAGCACATATACGCGGCTGTCCCGAACGACCGGGCGATGACACGCCGGCCGACGACGATCGAGAACGCCGCCCTGCTCTCGGTCGGGGGGATCGGGTACGGCGCGCTGTTGTTCGTGTGGTTCTCGCTGCCCGCGTATCTCTCGTCGGTCGCCGACGCGTTGGGGTTGAGCGGGACACAGGCGGGCGTGCTGGCCGGCGCGATCCCGCTGACGTACATCCCGCTCGGCCTCCTGAGCGGCCTCGTCGTCGACCGCGTCGGCGCGCGAACCGCCATCGGCGCCGGGATCGCGCTCGCGGGGGTGGGGCAGTTCGGCCGGGCGGGCGCCGGCGGGTTCCCGTCGATGCTCGCGCTGACGCTTCTGATGGGCGTCGGCGCGACGGGGATCACGTTCGGGCTCCCGAAACTCGCCGCCGAACTGTACCCGCCGGCGTTCGTCGGGCGGGCGGCGTCGGTGTATCTCCTCGCGTCCTACGCGGGGAGCGCGACGGTGTTTGCGGCTGGGCGATCGGTGCTCGGCCCCGCGCTCGGCGGCTGGCGCCCGCTGTTCGCCGCGAGCGGGACCGCGATGATCGCTCTCGCCGTCGCGTGGGCGCTCCTGGCGTGGCTCGTTCCGCCCGGCGGCCACGGCGCCGACGAGAGCGGGGCGTTCGCGCTCGCGTCGCTCCGGAGCGACGTCCGCGCCGTCTCCGCCCACCGCGACCTCCGGCTGCTGGTGCTTCTCGGGACGGCGTACCTCTTCGTCATCCACGGGCTCCAGGGGTGGCTCGTCGCGCTGTTCGAGGCCCGGGGGATCGCCCCGGGGCTCGCGGGCGGGGTCACCGCCCTCTTGGTGGGCGGGCAGATCGTGGGTGTGCTCGCCGTCCCGGCGCTCGCCGAACGGTTCGAAGCGACCCGCGAGGCGCTCGTCGGCTGCGGCGCTATCGCCTGCGTCGGCGTCCTCGGGCTCTTCGCTACGCCGGCGCTCGCGCTGTTGCTCGCGCTCCCCGTCGTGACGGTCGGGATCGGGGTCGGCGGGCTCTCGCCGCTGATCCGGGCGATCCCGGTCGAAATCGAGGGGATCGGGCCGGCGCTGACCGGGACCGCGGTCGGGCTCGTCTTCGCGGTCGGGGAAGTCGGGGGGTTTCTCGGCCCCGTCGTCGTCGGCGCGCTCCGGGACGCGACGGGGTCGTTCGCCCCGGGACTCGCGCTGTGTGCGGTCGCGGCGCTCGTCGCGGTCGGTTCCGGGGCGTCGATGCGCGAGCTGTGATCGGCCCCGGAACCGCTGTCCAGCGTCTCGGCGAACGCCGAACGGAGTCCCAACCGTCCACGTCGGTACGAACTGTCCGGGCATATAAACTACATAAGGGCACAAAACAGTGCATACGTGGTTATAATTCGGCTGGTGAGTCACGATAAGACTTTTTACCCGAACGGTCCGGTCCGACAGTCGATGGACCCGGACAACGACGCCGTTTCGGTGGACACGAGCGAGGAACCGGTCGGCATCGAGGACGGACTGATCGTGAACGCACAGGGCGCTGTCGGCGTCGTCCACGAGACCTCGGAGTCGGTCGACGGCCAGTTAGCGTCGATCCGCGAGGCCGCCGACACCCAAGTCGAGGACATGGAGTCGGTCGCCGACGACGTCGCCGACCTGAGCGCGACGATCCAGGAGGTCGCCGCGGGGGCCGACGAGGTCAGCGAGACGACGGAGCGGGCGGCGACCGCGGCGACCGCCGGCCGCGAGGCGACCGACGACGCGGCGGACGCGATGACGACCGCCGCGACAGCGACCCGGCAGGTTCAGACGCAGGTCGAGGCGTTGGCCGACCACGTCGAGCGGATCGACCGCGTGGTCGAGACCATCGACCGGATCGCCGACGAGACGAACTTGCTCGCGCTCAACGCGTCGATCGAGGCCGCCCGGGCGGACGACGACGCCGGCTTCTCCGTCGTCGCCGAGGAGGTCAAATCGCTCGCCGAGGAGTCGCGCTCGGAGACCGAGCGGATCGAGGACGCAGTCGGCGAGATCCAGTCTCTGACCGCCGACGTGAGCGACGCGCTCGGTTCGGCGGTCGAGGCGGTCGAGACCGGGGCCGACCGGATCGAGGCGGCCGAGTCGGAACTCGACGTCGTCGACGAGGAGATGGCCGCGGCGGCGGCCGGCGTCGACGAGGTGTCGACGGCCGTCGCGGAGGGGGCCGACGCGAGCACGCGCGTCGCGGACGTCTGTGCGGACACCGCCGGTGCCGCGCGCGATATCGACCGGGCCGTCGAGGCGATCGACGAGGAGCGCGCCGACAACACGGACCTGCTCGCCGAGATAGACGACGCGCTCTCGAGTGTCAGGCGACGACGCGAGACACGCCTGGAGGCGGCCCGGACGGTCCCGACCGGGATCGACGGCTTCGACGCCGGCGGCGGCCTCCCGGTCGGCTCCCGGAGCGTGATCGTCACCGATACGACGGACGATCCGGCCCTCGAACACGCCGTCGCCGAGGCGATCGCGGAGTGCTGTGCGAGGGCGATCGACGCCGGGTGGGCGGTCTCGCTGTCGCCGCCGGCGGCGCTGGATCGGTCGACGCTGGCGGACGCGCTGCGCCGGGACGCGGGGGTCACGGCGACCGACGCGCTGGCGGGCGATCGGCTCTTCGTGCTCGACCTCTTCGGCTCCTGGGACGGCGGCGGGAACGTGATCGACGTGACCGACGAGGGATTGGAGCGGGCCAACGAGCGGGTCGACGCCGCGCGGGACCGGCCGCTGTTCGTGATCGGTACCATCGCCGGCGAGTGCGAACTCATGGGCGAGGCGGCCGCCCGCGAGACGGCCTACGAGAACGACGGCGACGTGCTCGGCGACGACGACCTCGTGCTCAACGTCGTCGACGAGGCGTCCGTGTCCGCACAACTGCGCTCGTTTTACGTCGGCGCGGCGGACCGGAGCTGTCGGATCGAATCCCCCGGCACGCGGTAGCCGTCGCCCGGTCGCCGGGGACGATAGCGCGTCACTCGGCGAAGTAACTGGTAAAGAAGCCCGACAGGAACGCCGAGACGGCGACGGCGAGTGCGACTTCGTGGAGGACCCACGGGCTGTCGTCGTCGTCGGCCGCGGCGACGGTGACGGCGACGCTGATTGCGAGCGAGACGATCCCGTTGATGAGGTGTTTGCCGAATCCCATACCGGACGCTACGCCCCGAGCGAAATAATTCCCCTGTTTGTGTCCCGGACGTTTCCGGGGATCGTGCCCGGAACCGGGGGCGGGAGACGAGTCGCCGCGATCATCGCCGACCGGACACGGAAACCGGTTTGTCGGTCCCGCCCAAAGCCCCCGTATGCACGTCGTCGTCGCCGGGGGCGGCCTCGCCGGACTGGTCGCCGCACGGCACCTCGCCGAGGCCGGAGCCGAAGTCGAACTGTTCGAGGCCCGAGAGCGCGTCGGCGGCCGGGTCCGGACGCGCTCCGTCGACGGCTACACTCTCGACCGGGGGTTTCAGGTCCTCTTTACCGCCTACCCGGCCGCACGCCGGGAGCTTGACTTCGAGGCGCTCGACCTCCGGCGGTTCGCCCCCGGAGCGACGATCGCGCGTCCGAACCGCCGCTCGACGCTCGCCGATCCCCTGGGGGATCCGAGCGCCGCCCTTCCGACGATTTTGAACCGCGACGTCCGGACGGCCGACAAGCTCCGGCTCTTTCGGCTCCAACGCGAACTCCGGGGCCGCGAGTGGGACGGGATCCTCGGCGGCGACGACGGGACCATCCGGGAGTACCTCGCTGACCGGGGTTTCTCGCGGGCGTTCGTCGAGCGCTTCGCCGCCCCCTTCTACGGGGGCATCACGCTCGATCGCGGGCTCGAGACCGCGAGCTCGGTGTTCGAGTACACGTTCAAGGCGCTCTCGGAGGGCGACACCGTCGTTCCCGCCGGCGGGATGGGCGAAATCCCGGCCCAACTCAAGGGGCGTGCCGAGGCCGCGGGCGCGGACGTCACGACGGGGGTCGCCGTTTCGGGACTCGACACCGATCCCCTCGTCGTCGAGACCGACGCCGGCGAGCGCTCGCCGGACGCCGTCGTGGTCGCGACGGACCCGACGACGGCCGGCGAACTGACGGGCGTCGAAACGCCCACAGGAACAAAAGCCTCCACGACGGTTCACTGCTCGCTGCCCGACCACCAGCGGCTCGATACGGGCTCGCGGATCGTGTTGAACGCGGCCGACGCCGAGCCCAACACCGTCGCGCCGATGAGCGCGGCCGCCTCGGAGTACGCCCCCGAGGGCCGACAGCTGTTGAGCGCGACGTTTCTCGGGGCCCGCGAGGCCGACGACGGGGCGCTCGGCGAGACCGTCCGGTCGTCGCTGTCGGCGTGGTTCCCGGAGAACCACTTCGGCGGCCTCGAGACCGTCGGCGTCGATCGGATCGAGTTCGCACAGTTCACACAGCCGCCGGGGTTCCGGTCGTCGCTCCCGGCGACTGACTCGCCCGACGGCCCGGTGTTCCTCGCGGGCGACTACACCGAGTGGTCGTCGATCCAGGGCGCGCTGGCGAGCGGCCGGCGGGCCGCCGAGGCCGCGCTGGGCCGGGGCCGGTAGTCGCGTCCCCCGGTGCGGCTACGGATCGACCGGGGGCGGGCCGACGATCTCGATGTCGTGTTCCGGGGCCAGCTCGGACACCCGGGCGACGGCCGCCTCGGAGGGCGGGTCCGAGGGGACGGTCGCCGCGTCGACCGGCTCGCCGACCGACGTCACGAACTCGTCGAACCCACCCGGCGACGTCGAGGCGACGATCGTCGCCGGCTCCGTCGCCACGATGCTGTGACTCCGCCCTCTCGGGAGGACGACCGACCCGCCGGCCCCGAGCGATCGGGTCTCGGTCGGCGTGTGTACCTCGATCGCCCCCTCGGTCACGTGGAGCGTCTCGTCGGCCGACTCGTGGACGTGCATCGGCGGTGCGTGGCCCTCCCGGAGGCGCATCTCGACGACCGAACAGCGGCCGCCGGTCGCCTCGCCCGCGACGCGGACGTACGACAGGGTGTCCAGAAAGCGGTACGGCTCGGTTGTCCCGGCGCTTCCAATCGCCGGTTCGACGAACGCCGACATCCCGTCCGGGCGATGTAGCACGGACGCAAAAAACTGTTGTCGCCGGGGGTCGGCGCTGCGGTCGACGATACCGATCGCAACCCGACCGGCGGTATCGCTCACAGGAACCGCCGCAACTCCCGAAGCGGCGGGAACTCGTGGGTCTCGTCCGACTCCTCGTCGCGGACGATCGGCCGGAGCGTTCCCGCGTCCGTCAGGAGCGGTGACTGAAACGCCGCGGCGGATCGCTCGTTGATCCGGATCCCGGCCGGGAGCTTGCTGAACGAGGGGAGCATCAACACCGCCGACCCGCCGTACTGGTCCGGACCGTACAGATAGCAGGGGCGGCGGACGCCCTCGATCTCGATCGTCGGGTGGTCGTGGCCAACGACGTAGCACGCCGCCGCCGCCGCCGGTTCGACGTGGCCGTGCGTGACGACGACCGATCCATCGCCGACCGCGTACTCCGGGACGGTCGGACCGTCCCACAGCTCCTCGAGCATCGTGTCGTGGTTGCCGGGCGTCACGGCGACCGAGCAGTCCCGCTCGGCCGCGAGCTCCGCTATCGTCCGGACGGTCGCCGCCGCCCCCGTCGGGACCCGATCGAAGGAGTGCAGCAGATCGCCCGCGATCACGGCCGCCTCGGGGTCGTACCGCTCGAGCAACCGCTCGAAGCGGGCGGTGAGGTCGTCGTGCTCGCCGACCCGGAACTCGACGTCGGAGGCCGCGTCCCGCCCCACGTGGAGGTCGGCACAGACGAGTGTCCCCGTGGCCGGGAGGTAGACGGCGCGGTCGCGGGGGTCGAACTCCATACCGGTCGGTGGGTCCCTGCGGGCAAAGCGCTGACGGGACGCGAGACGGGGCCACAGCGCGGTGTCGCCCCCGGGAATCGGGCGCCGGGAGTCTCGGGTGTTTATAAACGCCCGAGCCGACGTGAAGGTATGGTCGACGTGCTCGACAACAAGCGGTCCGCGACGAAGTTCCGCGTGCTCGTCGAGATCGCGGAGCGTCAGCCGGCGGTCAACCAGGGGGAGATCGCCGACGCCGTCGGGGTGACGAGCCAGGCCGTCTCCGAGTACATCCGCGAACTCGTCGACAACGGGCTTGTCGAGAAGGAAGCCCGATCGCGCTACCACGTGACCAAGCGGGGCGTCGACTGGCTGTTCCGGCAGGCCTCCGACGTGCGCCGCTTCGCCGACCACGTGACCGAGGACGTCCTCGGCAGCATGCAGGAGGACGCGGCGTTCGCGACCGCCGACGTCGAGGCCGGCGAGACGGTCTCGCTGTCGATCGACGGGGGGCTGTTGCACGCCTCGCCCGGCGACGGCGGCCCGGCGACGGGGATCGCGACGACCGACGCGGCGGCCGGAGACGTCGTCGGCGTCACCGGTTTCGCGGGCGTCATCGATCTCGAACCGGGCACGGTGACCGTGTTTCAGGTCTCCCCGATCCGGTCGGCGGAACCGGGCGAGTCGACGGCGCTGGCCGAGGCCGCGGCGGCGGCCGACCTCGTCGTGGCCGCGGGGGTCGAAGCCGTCGCCGCGCTGGACGCCTCGGGGGTCGACCCCGACGTGACGTTCGCGGCCGGCGAGGTGGCCGCCGACGCCGCCGGACGGGGGTTGGACGTCGTCGTCGCGGCGACGACGGATCTCGCCGGGCGGGTCACCGACGCCCTTCGGGATGCGGGCCTCGCCTACGAGGTCGACGACCGCTGAAGATCACAGCACGTCGCCGAACTCGTACCATCCCGGCTCCCGGTCGGCGAGCCACTCGGCGGCGTCGACGGCCCCGGCGGCGAAGACGCGCCGCGATTCCGCCCGGTGGGTCAGCGTCAGGACCTCGTCGTTGCCGGCCAACAGGAGTTCGTGCTCGCCGCGGACGGTGCCGGCCCGGCGGACGTGGACGCCGACCTCCGACTCCTCGCGTCGGTGCTCGCCGGCCCGGCCGTGGGTGCGCTCTAACTCCGCCTCGCGGGCCGAATCGACGACGTCGAGGATCGTGTTCGCGGTGCCGCTGGGGGCGTCTCGCTTGCCGTTGTGGTGGGTCTCGGTGAGTTCGACGTCGTAGCCGGGCAGCGCCTCGACGCCGGCCTCGACAACCCGGAGGAGCGCCTGCACGCCGCGGGCGAAGTTCGACGCCTTCAGGACGGCCGCCGATTCGCTGGCCGCCCGGAGCGTCTCGATCCCCGCCTCGTCGAAGCCGGTCGTCCCGACGACGTAGGGGACGCCCGCCTCGGCGATCACCTCGGCGTGGGCCCGCGTCGCCCCGGGGACGGTGAACTCCACCACTGCGTCGGCGTCGCCGAGCAGCTCGGGTAGGTCCTCGTCGGGGTACACGCGCACGTCCTCGACGGAGTCCGAGTCGGTCGCGACCCCGACGACGTCGTGGCCGCGACCGCTCGCCTCGGCGACGATTTCGCTACCGGTTCGGCCGGTCGCGCCGACGACGACGACGTTCATCGTTCGAGGTCCTCGAGGACGGCCCGGAGCGTCTCGCAGTGTTCGGGCTGGAGGGGGTTCAGCGGCGAGCGCATCGTCGCGGAGTGGATCCCCCGCATCTCCATCGCCTCGTTGATCGGGATGGGGTTGGTCTCGACGAACAGCGTCCGGAAGAGGTCGCCGAGTTCGTACTGGAGTTCGCGGGCGCGCTCGAAGTCGCCGGCCAGCGCCGACCCGACCAGCGCGACGGTGCGTTCGGGTTCGACGTTCGCTGAGACGCTGATACAGCCCGACCCGCCCTGGGCGATGATCGGTAGCGTGAGCGCGTCGTCGCCGGACAGCACCGCGAAGTTCTCCCCGCGGGTGCGCTCTATGACCTCGTTCGTCCGGTTCAGATCGCCGCTGGCGGCCTTGTAGCCGACGACGTTCTCGTGTTCGGCCAGCGAGACGGCCGTCTCGACGGCGATGTTGCGCCCGGTCCGCCCCGGGACGTTGTAGATGATCTGCGGGAGGTCGACCGCGTCAGCGACCGCCCGGAAGTGCGCCTCCATCCCCTCGGGTTCGGGGATGTTGTAGTACGGCGAGATCAAAAGCAGGCCGTCCGCGCCCGCAGCGGCGGCGCGCTCGGAGAGATCGAGCGCCTCGCGGGTGTTGTTCGAGCCCGAACCGGCGATGACGGGGACGTCCTCGACCGCGTCGGCGACCGTCTCGATGACCTCGACGTGCTCGTCGTGGGTCATCGTCGCCGATTCGCCGGTGGTGCCGACGGGGACGACCCCGTCGACCCCGGCAGCCTCGAGCCGCTGGGCGTGCGCGCGGAGGGTGTCGTGGTCGATGCTCTCGTCGTCGTGGAACGGCGTGGTCATCGCGGGGAAGACGCCGGTAAACGTGTCGTGTGTCATGGGTGTGTGGGTGTCGTCGGATGTGGGTTCGTCGAACGTGGCTGTCGTCCGTGTGGGTCGGGGTCGACCTATGACGGGGCGCCACGCCCGCCACAGACCGCGCTACGGACGCTTGAGTTTCGAGAAGGCGGTCGGGACGGCGCGCTCGCTGTCGTCAGCGTCGGGCCGACGGACGAGCACGCGGTGTCGCATATCCGGGACAGGGTCGGCGAGCGACTTAGGCGTTTTGAGTTCCCCTGGCCGCCGTGTCGGGGACGTACTTCTAACAGACGAGCACACGTTCGTTCCTTTATCCTCGGAATAAGCTGCATACACTGGTAATATTTGGTCAGAGAATAGGAATTATATGCACTAAGGCGGCCTACTCTACAAGAGACAACCGATAATGAGCGACCACATAATCATCGTCGGCGGCGGACGCGTCGGCCGCCACGCCGCAGCGGAACTGAACCCCAGCCAGCACACGATCGCCGTGATCGAGCGGGACGCCGACCGGTGCGAGAACTTCCCGCAGCATCTGGCGAGCGACGTGATCGAGGGCGACGGTACCGACGTCGACGTGTTCGAGGACGCGAATCCGGCGCTCGCCGATGCGGTGTTGGGTGTCACGAACGACACGGCGACGAACCTCGCGGTGTGTGAACTCACCAAGGAGCTGTCGGAGGGGACCCGCACGATGGCCCGCATCGCCCACGACGGCGAACAGGACTACGCCCACCTGGGCCACGTCGACAACATCATCTACCCGCCGGCGGTGGCCGCCGAGGTCGCCGTCAACCGGATCACCGCGGACCTGACGTCGGCGCGACGGCCCTGAGGGGATGGTCGCCGGCGGGCGTCGGCGGGCGCCGACGTTCCGGACGCCCGCCGGCGATCCGACGCGACTGTCACGCAGCGGTGCCCGCGACTCACCGGCCGAGTCTGACGGAGATATAAAACACCCCGGCCACCCACTCCCGAGCAGAGGCGCGTTCCAGAACAGCCATGCTTCGGGTCCCGAACGAACTGCGCGACGTGTGTGTCGGCGCGACGGTGAACCTCTTCGTCTCCGTCGGGAAGACCTCACGCCGGCTCAAAGGCGAGGTCCACGAGACGAGAGAGCGCGGCGAGAACGGCGACGTCGTCGAGGTCAGGGTCATCGAG
>Ga0102936_1000576_pt1 | contig 14608 bp, 13 predicted proteins | sample SalPon2_A_H2O_MG_FD_78502 | JGI IMG/M metagenome (GOLD analysis project Ga0102936, IMG submission 78502) | Salt pond water microbial communities from South San Francisco under conditions of wetland restoration - Salt Pond MetaG R2_A_H2O_MG | ecosystem: Environmental > Aquatic > Non-marine Saline...
CGAAGACTGGGCCTCCATGACCGCTTCGGAGACGTGGTTCTCGCTCGCAATCATCGCCAGCGTGTCGTTCTGGCGCGCTCGTTCGCCTTCTAAGGCGTCTGCGACCGCGGGGTCCGTCTCTCGGACGGTGTCGTAGCTCATATCGCAACGTCAGGACCGGCCCGTCAATAATCTACCCTTTGCCCCCGTGCGTGCGTAGTGCTGACAGACCGTCGTGGCGAAGTAATCCCATCATAACAGCTCGATAACCAATCATTATGTATTTATTGGATAACGTCAAACCGAGTACTACATGCCAACGTGGGGGGTGAGAGATGAGGGCGCGCCAGAGGCTATCATGGACGTGCCAACGGACGGGTCGGCACACACGGGGTTATCGATACTACTGGACCAGCTCGACGAACGACGCGATGGTGGGGCGGCACCGGTACCGCGAGCCACCGTTGGGGAGTACACGGGACTGACAGACCAACTTCGGCTCCCCGGAACGGAACCAGCGGTGACAGGCCTCGACTGTGACGCACAGTACTCGCTCGCGACGAAGTCCGAACTGCCCGCAGGCGAATTCCTCCTGTCGGCCACCGTCGAAACGACGACCGACGGCGCGGTCGACGACCCGTTGGCAGTCGAGCAGAGCCGTGTTCACGTCCGTTTCGACGGGCCGGCGTCGCTCAAGGCGACCGACGCGGAGATACTGCTCTCGCTGTGGGACACCCAGCAGGTGACGGTGGGTGTCGGTGAGTCGATGTCGGTCGGACCCGCGCGGATACAGATACCGGAGACGGTCGAGGGACTCGCCACGGGCCTGTCGTATCTGAGCAGCGCCCACCACACGATAACGCCGTCGCGGTCACACCCCGGCCAACGCGGGCACCCGCCGCTGTTGACCGCGGGCGATTCGACGGAGATACCCGACGAAGTCGTCGAGCAAAAGCCCCAGACGGGTATCGAACTTCGGGTACCGGCCTGTGTCGAGTCGCTGTTCGTCGGCGCACCGCTGGCGTACTACCTTGGGGCGGACGTGTCGGTCAGCGACCGCGAGGGGCCGCTGCTGAGCGCCGAAGGGACGTCAATTCACCACGAGTTCGCCCCGTTGCCGTCGTTTCAGGACGGGGTCGCGAACGTCCTCCGACGGCTGTTCTATCTCGACTGTCTCGTCCGACGGATGAACCCCGAACGGGACCCGGAGCTACTGGAGACGTGTTCACTGGACCCAGTCGAACTCCGGGACTTGTCGCCGGCCGGCCGTTTGGAGCGGTATCTCGACGCGCCGACGGCGGCCGTCGCCGCTGCCGTCCCCGACTGGCACCTCTCGACGCACACGCAGCCGTCGCTCGCCAAAGCGCGGTGTCTCCCCTTCCTACTCGACGAGTTGAGCCTCATCTACCTCTCCGAGGGGATGGAACTGGACCGCTGTGACCTGCTGGACAGCACCCTCTCCGATAGCTACCGTACGCGGGGCGCGAGCGGCGCGACGACGATACTCGAACCGACGGGCGGCGTCGGTCGCATCCACGGCTGGCTCGCACCCGGAACGCCGATAGACGCGTTCAAAACGACACCGACGGCCTACGAGAACCGGTATCGGTACGGCCAGAGAGACACCGACCGGCTCCAGCTATCGGTGGTGTTGAACGACATGGAGATGTCAGAGGAACACCGCGCTGTCTCCGAGATATACCGGGCCGCCGACCTCCCGATGCACGTCACCGTCAGCGACGGCCTGACCACGGCCGAGTTGGCCGACGTGTTCGAGTCCGACAGCGACTTCGTCCACTTCATCGGCCACTGCGACGACGGCGGCCTACGCTGTCCGGACGGGGCGCTCTCGACGGCGTCGCTGTCGGAATCCCGGACTCGAACGTTCTTTCTGAACGCCTGTGGCTCCTACGAGCAGGGACTCGAACTCATCGAGCAGGGGTCGGTCGCCGGCGCAGTGACGTTTACCGACGTGCTCGACCGCCACGCGGCGATGGTCGGCACCGCCTTCGCACGACTGCTTTCGAACGGCTTTACCATCCAGCGAGCGCTCCAACTGGCCCGCCGGCGAATCGTGATGGGCAAAGACTACGCGGTGGTCGGAGACGGCACCTACGCGCTGTTGCCCGGGCCGCGAGACCCCGTCGTCGTTCGGGTCTCGAAGGCCGCGGCGGGGTACGACCTCACCTGCGAGGTCATCACGCCCCAGGGTGCCGGCGAGAACTACACTCTCCCCGTCACCGGGTGCGGCGCGCTCAACGGGACGGAGACGGCGTTTTCCGTCTCGGCCGACACGCTCGTCGAGACGCTCGAAGCCAACTCCCTACCGGTCATCTTCGACGGGGAGTTCCACTGGTCGGGCGACCTCGCCGCTCGACTGGCCGCCGATTTTTAACTGTGCCTCGTCGACGCGTCGGTTCACGACGGGTAAGTGTTACTTACCGTGAGAACGGCATTATCGCCGCACGAGTCCGCGTAATATCGACAGCCGTAGGATATATTTATACTGAACAGAACTATGGTATGATATGATTTGATTGCGAATTCAACTACGTATGGCCGATGAAATTAAATGGATGAAACGCCAATAGATGGGATAGGTCAATGAGTACAACACTGCTACAGGACGACATCGGCTCGATGCTGACTTCGGTCTTCGCCGACGCCGATGCGCCAATCTACGTGGTCAACCCCTCCCGCGAGACGATTTCGGCACTGATATCCACCCTGGAGGCGGCGTCCGAGTCCGCAGAGGTCCGCATTCTCGCGGACGAGGGGACGCTGAAAGACGTGATGGACGACTTCCTCGTGGCGAGTACGGCGGCCGACCTCGTCGAAACCGGGACACTCGAAATGCGGTTGCTGTCGGCGGTACCGAACCACTCCGTCGCCGTGACGGACGAGAGCGTCTACGCGCTCGTCTCGGTCGGAGACACCGTCGGCGGACTCGGAACCGAGGACGCCGAGTTCGTCGAGGACGCGGCCGACTACTACGAGAGTACGTGGGAGAACGCCGAGACGTACTCGCTACGAACACCGGCAATCTCGCGCGTGCGCTCGACGCTCGAATCCGAAATCGGCGAGGCGGCGGCCGCGGACTTCGACAGCGTGTTGGGCTCGCTGGCGACGGCACGTGGTGACGGCGACGGGCTCGACGAAGTGACAATCAGTCTGCTCGTCGCGGCACGGAACAACGAGTTACTCTACGATATCAGCAAGTGGGGCGAGGACGTTGGACTGGCCAGTAAGGCGACGTTCTCACGAACGAAGACCAAACTGGAGGACATGGGCCTCATCGACACGGAGAAAGTCCCCATCGACGTGGGTCGCCCACGCTTGCGCTTGATGCTCGGCGACGAGCGACTGAACGACGCCGACAGCGACGAACTCGCCACGGTCGCACAGAGCCTGCTGGCAGCCTAGGTTTTTCTCGTTCCTCCGTCTCGGTCCGTCTATGACCACAGTCGAAGTCGTCGGGAGCGGCCCGGCGGTCGAGTCAGTCGTCACCGCGCTCTCGGACGGCCCGGCGACCGTCCGACGGGCCGAAGAGCCACTCGTGACAACGGCCGACCTCGCCGTCGTCGTCGGGCAGGTCGCCGCCGACGCCTTTCGGACCGCCGACGAGCGGGCGCAGGCACTCGATGTGCCGTGGGTCGCGGTCGAACTCGGCGGTATCGGCGGCGTCCCTGTCGCGGACGCGGCGGTCGCCGGGTTCGGCCCCGAATCGGGCTGTTATGGCTGCCTTACCGAGCGCGTGCGGGCCAACGTCGACCAGCGACAGGAGCCAGCGGCGGCTCCGGACAGCACTACTCAACGGTTCGCAGGAGCCGTCGCCGGTCGTCGGATAGCGCAGGCCCTCACCGGAACAGGCGCGCTGGCGGGCACCGTCGTCGAACTTCCCTACGCCGAGCGGCAGTTCCTCCCGGTTCCGGGGTGTGCCTGTGGCGACTCCCGGTCGTGGACGCTACGCCACGCCGGCGACCCCGCCCACGAACGGGAGGCCCTCGCCCGGGCCGAAGCCGGACTGGACGAGCGGGTCGGCCTCGTCACGGAAGTCGGAGAGAGCGAGTCGTTCCCGGCCCCGTATTATCTCTCGAACACGGCCAGTACCGAGCGGTTCAGCGACGCCGTCGCGCCCCGACAGGCGGCCGGCGTGGCCGTCGACTGGGACACGGCGTTCATGAAAGCGTTGGGCGAGAGCTACGAGCGCTACGCCGCGGGAGTTTATCGAACCGCCGAGATGCGCCGCGGGACGGACGACGATATCGAGGACGCGGTGCCGCCGTCGACGTTCGTCCGTCCCGAGATGGACGCCGACGGTGACGACATCCCGTGGGTCCCTGCCGAGCGTCTCGACACCGGCGAGTCCTCTCACCTCCCGGCCGAGACGGTCGTCTACCCGCCGCCGACACGGGCGGTCCGGCCACCCGTGACGACCGGACTCGGGCTCGGGAACAGCGAGCGCGAGGCACTGCTCTCGGGACTGTACGAGGTGGTCGAACGCGACGCCGCGATGCTGTCGTGGTACTCGACGTACGACCCGCTGGAAATCGTCGTCGCGAACAGCGACGAGTTCGACACGCTTCGCCGCCGTGCGGGTTCGGAGGGGCTGGACGTGACGGCGCTGCTGATGACCCAAGATATCGACGTGCCGGTGGTGGCCGTCGCCGTCGAGCGCGACGAGTGGCCCAAATTCGCGGTCGGGTCGGCGGCGGGACTGGACCCCGAGGCTGCCGCGACCGGTGCCTTGGAGGAGGCACTCCAGAACTGGATGGAGCTTCGAGGGATGGGGCGGGACGGCGTGGCCGACGCCGACGGAGCCATCGGCCACTACGCGGCCCGGCCCGACGCCGCGGCGTCGCTGACCGAGACGGACGCCCGCGTCCCGCTTTCGTCGGTCGGCCCGGACGACCCGCCAGCGGGCAACGCAGCGCTCGCGGCGCTCGTCGAGCACGTCACCGACGCGGGGCTGGAGCCGTACGCGACGCGGCTGACGACCAGAGATATCGACGCGATGGGGTTCGAGGCGGTCCGTGTCGTCTGTCCGAGCGCCCAGCCGCTCTTTTTCGACGACGCGTTCTTCGGTGCGCGCGCAGAGCAGGTGCCCGAAGAACTGGGATTCGCGGCGCGACTCGGGCGAGCGCACCACCCGTTTCCGTAGCGAGAGTGTGACGTAGGAAGCGTGTTAGCTATGACCGACGAGCAAGACGACGTCCAAGCGGCGAAGCGAGTCGTAGACGCAATCGATGAGATTGGCGCGAAACGGCTAGCAGACGTCCTAACAGGCGCTGTTTCGGACGCGATGGAATCGGAGCAAGAAGGCCAAAGAGAGTGAGCAGTCCGCCCGGCCACGGGCTGGCCGATTGGGTCCGGTATCGCTAGAACGAATTTCGTGCGGATGTTGCTACGCCGGGCGTTAGATTGCGAACGTCGCCCGGAGCATGTCACGCGTCCCCGGTCCGAGCCCCACTGCGGTCACGGCGACCAACAGGAGGAGCGCATAGCGCGGGCTATCGTCCAGAAACTCGTCGTTGAATAGCCAGACGACGAGCGAGGCGACGACGAGTTTGACGACGAGGAACGGCCACGACGTGCCGACGGCGGCCGTGATACCGGCGGGCTGGAGGGCTTCCGTCGTCGAGATGATGAACGCGTTGGCGGGGTGTTTCGGGTAGTAGGTCAGCGGCACCGACAGCGCGTCGAGCCAGTCCGCCAGCAGAACGTTGGCGACGCCGTCGATGGCGTGGCCCCAGATGACCAGTAGACCGATGGAGCCCGTGCCGGCGTTGACCTCAGGGGCGTAGCTCTCGAACAGCCAGTAGAGACCGTATGACAGCGCTGACGCGATGACGACCGTCGAGACGAGGACGGAAGGGTATAGCGTGGAGTAGTCGGTGGTCAGCGCGCCCATAGTGAGATACGCGAGGGTGAGACCCACGAGCGCAGTCCCGATGCCCGCCGTTGCCCGGTAGTAGTTGTCGACGATGCCCCGACGCTGCAGTTCCAGACAGCCCACGAGCGCAAACAGTGTCACGAGGAAGACGGTGCCGTAGATGACGGGGCTGATGATGAGCGAACTCAGCGGGTACTCCACCAGCGGCGCGACGCCGGCGTCGACGGCGCGGTCGGTGCCGTCCTCGACGACCCGGAGCGCCCCGCCCAGCAGCATGAACGGGACGAAGGCGAAGTAGAGGTTCGGGTCCTCCGCGATGTCGAGCCGTTCCAGCAGGAGGTAGACGCCGACGAGCATGTACACCAAGATTAGCATATACCCGATTTCGGAGACGATAGTGTAGCCCGGCTCCGCGACGATTCGGCCGCTCTCGATGGCCGCCGCACAGCCCTGATACAGCGGCTCGGGTCCGCTGTCGGTCATCACCGCACAGCTCGCGGCCTTTGCGTCGGCGTACACCGGCCCCCAGAAGTACTGCCAGAGAAAGCGGTCCCAGACGCGGGTCGGCATCGCGGCCACCGCCCCGGCGGCGAGAACGAGGAGGCCGACCAGGGAACCCACCCAGAGGCGGCCCGCGCCGTACTCCGCACGGAGGGACTCGAACGTGTTCATGGGCGAACGACCGGCGTGCGTCGGTTTCAGGTTTCCGGTCGCGTGCGCGGGCGCTGTCGGACCGTCTGGCGTACTCCCGCTCAGTCGAGTGCGTCCGCGGCCGCGCCGAGCAGTTCGTCGTGGGCCTCGCCGTTCGAGGCGACCAGTCCGCCGCTGTCGTGGGTCCAGCGCTCGCCGTCGAGGTCTGTGACCCGGCCGCCGGCCCGCCGGACCAAGTGGACGCCGGCCATCGTATCCCACGGATGCATCGGCACTGTGCAGACGGCCCGGTCGAGTGCGCCGTCGGCTACGAACGCGAGCGTCGCCTGAAAGCTCCCGATGCGCCGCATGTCACCGAACCGCTCAACGACGGCCGTACAGAGCCGGCCGAACTCCTCGCGGTCGTCTCGGTCCCACCAGCCCACCGGCGCAACGGCGAACGTCTCGGGGTCGGTCCGGTCGCTGACCGACAGCGTCTGGCCGTCGCGGGTCACGCTGTCGGGACCCGCTCCGTAGAACTCCCCGACCGAGGGGAGATACGTCGCGGAGCCGACCGTCTCGCCGTCCGACACCGCTGCGACGCTCGTCGTCCACGTGTGTAGCCCGCGGACGAAGTTAGCAGTCCCGTCGATAGGGTCGACGACCCACGCTGGCCCCGCCTCCGGTACGGTGTCGGCGGCCGTCGGTTCGCCCGTCGCGGTCTCTGGCCCCGACCGGCTGACGAGTTCCTCCTCACAGAGGAAGGGGTCGTCGGGGAACTCCTCGCGGACGGTCGCGACCACCTGTGCCTGCGTGTCCCGGTCGGTCTGTGTCACCACGTCGTTCTTGTTGGCCTTCGTCTCGACGACGAGGTCGCTTCGAAACTCTTTGCGCGCCACGACCCCACCGGCACGAGCGGCACGCTCGGCGACGGCCCCGCGGTGATGTCCATCCGTCATAGCCCCACCTGATGGCGGGCCGCCCTTACCTCCTCGGTATCGGGCAACCCGTGGCTACCGACGCTCGGCGTCCTCGACCGCATCTAAAATCGCGTTGGCGATATCCCGCGCCTCCGATGGGGTGTACCGTACCTGATTCCCCAACGACTGCTCGATGCGGACGTACTCCTCGTCGGACTCTATCGAGAAAAACGCCGTGTTCTCCAACGGTGGCACCCGGATACCGGACCCCTCTGACTGTTCGGTAGCCATGGGTGATAGTAGCTCACGCGGAGTGATAAAGCTAGTTATTTTTCGGCAGGAATACGTCACCCGTGTAACCCAAGGACGAACGCCAATCCTACCAGAAGAGAACTCGCCGCTGTGGCGAAGCATCCCAGTTGCGACTCTCAGTCTGTCAGGACGAAATTTTGCGAGGGAAGACCGCTCCACACGGACTTCCGCATCTTTCGTGGACAGCGTCCACGGCGATGCGAGGGAAGGGATTTGAACCCTTGGACCCCTACGGGAGCGGATCTTGAGTCCGCCGCCGTTTCCTGGCTTGGCTACCCTCGCACACGCTATCTGCACATGAGGACACTGGGGTATAAATGTCGTACGGAAGCGATGCGGTCACGGTTCGACACGGCCGAACAGCCTTTATATTCGTCTCCCTATCTTCGGACAGAGCAATGGGAACGGGACGCGTAGACGACGGGGCACGTGGGATGTCCGAGTCCATCGGCATCGCGCTACTCATCGGGATGACCGTCGTCGTGACTGCCGTCGTCGGACTGAACGTGTTAGTGCTCTCCGAGGACGACAGCGGCCCTCCACAGGCGAACTTCAGCTACGACTACGTCTCCGAGGCCGGCCTCCTCATCGTCACCCACGCCCGCGGGGACGAGCTACAAGCCAGCAACGTCGAGTTCGAAGGGCCCGGCGAGCGAGTCACGTGGGCACAGCTCGCGAACAGGAACGAAACGGCGATGATAGGCGAAGGGGACGTCGTCCAACTGGGCAGCGAGAACGCTTACGACCAGCAGGTGTCCGGCGGCGACACCATCGAGATTTACTACAACGAGAGCGGTAATCGGACGCGGCTGAGCCGGTGGACCGAAGGCGGCTGACGGTCAGTCCGCCGGGATGACGGACTCTTCCTCTTTGACGGCCGGCCGGCCGAACCAGCGGTCGAACGAGAGCGGTCCGGACCCCAGCGTGAAGATGGCCGAAGCCATCCCGAACAGGGCGACGTGGGCCAACACCGGGTCGTCCGGCAGACCAAAGAGCGTCGTCGTGAAGAGGACGAACGAGGCGGCGGCCGCACCGCGGGTGAAGAAGCCGGCGATGAGCGCGAGGCCAACGGCGATTTCTGTGACGCCCGCACCGACGACCCACATGCCGGGGTCGACCGGGACGACGGCGGTCAGATTGTACTTCTCGACGACGAGCAAGCCGCTACCGGGCTGTGCGAGCTTCTGAATCAGGCCGAGGTAGATGAACGCCATCCCCATCCCGACCCGAAGGACCGTCGGGACGTACTCGCGTAGCGGTCGGGTCCGCTCGTCGAGGAACGCTTTCAGGTGGTGGACCGGGTCGATGCGGCCGTAGATAGTGCCGTCGGTGCTGGCGACTTCCAACAGCATGTCGTCGGCGCTGGGTCGCCCACCGCCGAGGATAAACAGCGCGAGGAATACGGGGACGTACTCGATGGCGAGGACGACGCCGGGGTCGGTCACGATGGCCCACCCGTAGGTCAGCAAACCGACCGTCGCGACGATGCGCGTCGCGAGGCCGAACAGGATAAAAAAGCCCAGGCCGATGAACAACACACGAAGCAACGGGTTCGCGCCGGTGTTGAACGTCACTGTCGGCGCGAACAGATACCCCTCAAAGCCCGCACCCACGAGCGGCAGGCCCACCGAGAGCCTGAGCATCCACGGGATGAGGTCGGCGTAGCTCGCCAGTTTCTCCCGTAGGATGACGATATCGGCAATCGTCGGTCGGACGTAGAGATAGGCACCGATACCCAGGACGACAGTGAGTCCGGAGGCGGAAAATAGCGACGCATTGAACGGGTCGGACAACACCTCCGCGACGAAGGCCACTGCGTCCATCGGCTCGCCCGGTCCGTCAGTGACGTAGTCAACGTGTGCGCTCGCCGAACGGCTGGCGAGGGCTCCCAACACTGCGAACATGGCGGTTGTGATGGGTCGAGAGACCATACCCTGACTACGACGGGGGGACACCTAATTCTGTCCTTCCTCGTCCAATTCGATTTCCCCCGGCGTCCCTGCCTCTGACCCGACGGTCCCGCCGGATTGGTCGAACTCGTCGGGACGGGCAGTGTCGTCACCGATGGTTCCGGACTGCCGGTCCAGTTCGGCTGGGTGGCTGGCGTCGTCACCCACGGTCTCCTCGCGGCGGTGCCGAGCGACCGAGTCGGGCGTGTCGACGTGTTCGAGGTCGATGTCCTCGCGATACGCGGCTTCGCGTTCCGTCGCGCCGGGCTGCGGCGTCGGCTCACGGCCCCCGCCGCCGGGTTGGTACCGGCTCTGTGGCGGGTAGCTCGGTTGCTTGCCGGCCTGTCCGCCAAACGAGGGCGAGACGCCGCTTTCACCGATAGCGACACCGCTGGTGACGATGGAGCGGATACCCTCCTCGACGGTCATATCCACGTCGTATACCCGCTTGCTCTGGATGTGGACCACGTGGCCCCCCATCACTGGGTTCGGTGCCATCGGCATGAACAGCGTCACCATCTCTTCGCACCCAGTCGCCCGCCCGGTTTCCGCCGGCGTGCTCGCCGTGACGAACGCGACGGTGTACGACTCTGCGGTGGGGTGTTCGACGAGAACGACCTCCGTGAAGCTCTGCGTGTCGCTGTCGAGCAGCATCTCGCTCATCCCGTCGAAACTGGTGTACAGCGAGTCGATACCCGGAATCCGCTGCATCATCGCGTCGAAGACGGTCTCGATTCGGCTCTGTCCGGAGCGCCGCTCTGCCACGAATCCGATACAGAAGATAGTGACCAACAGCACCGTGAGAGCGACCAGTTGCAACAGGACCGCCGGCGTCTCGTCCGCCTGCAGCTGCGAGCCGGTCAACTCGAAGATGAAGACGACGGGGTCTAAGCTGTTCGACAGCGAATTGACGACGAATCCGACGACGAACAGCGTCACGAAGACCGGAATCGTCGGCGCAAAGCCCGTCAGAAACGCTTTTCGCGCCGCCGCCTTGGCCCCGCTCGGCGAGAAGCGCCGTCCCCGCATCGAGTCAGCCATGCTATCGGCGACGAGTGGCAGCGGCAACAGTCGTCCGGCCCTCGCTGGGCGGTGGAATTATATTCGTTCCACGAGTACGAGCAGACGAGTGAGTGTCAATATCGAGACTGAGGTCGTCGACCGAGGCAGTGACGACTACGTCGACGCCGCGTGGCAACTGAAAGAGGACATCCGACGCCAAGAGGGTGTCCTCCGTCAGCGGCGGGGCTTCTTCCGAAGCGCGTACCGCCGGTCGACCGTCTATCTCTATATCGACCGCTCGGAGAATAGCCTCGTGGGGTTCGCCGCGGTCCGCCGTGACGGCTACATCCTCTTTCTCGCTGTCGATTCGCGCTACCGGGGCCACGGCTTCGGCAAGCGTCTCATCGCTCGGGTCACGGAGGACTACGGCAGCGTCACCTGTCACGCCCGCTCGACCAACGAGGAAGCGATCGACTTCTATCAGCACATCGGCTTCGAGATTCGACGCCGCATCGACAACTACTACGAGGACGGCGGCGACGCCTTCTATCTCAAACTGGGCGACGAATCCATCACCGAGAAGCTCTCGAAGTTCCTCCGCGGGTAGTCTGCGAGTCGGAGACAGGCCAACGCCCAGACGAGAACCCTTTTGACCCGGACCACCCAACGAAGTAGCCGATGGACGAGCGGACGCTCTCGTATCTCCGCGGCCGGTTCGGCGACCACTACCGACGGGGTTCGATAACGCCGCCACCGGCCGCCAACGAGCGCGAGTGGGGCTTTATTCCGTGGACGGAGGGGCCCGGCGAGACGATGGTCCGGCACCGGTCGCTGCTGGATTTGGGCGATATCGAGGATTTCCTCGGCCGGAAAAAGCCCCGCCACGTCTACTTTTCGGCGGGCCGGTACGACGACCCAAGCGCCTCGACGATGGGGGAGAAGGGGTGGCGAAACTCCGATTTGGTGTTCGACTTAGACGCGGACCATCTCCCGTCCGTGGTGCTGGGCGAGGACAGTTACGCCGAGATGCTCGCGAAGTGTAAGGACGCGCTGCTACGACTGCTCGACTTCTTGGAGGACGACTTCGGTTTCGACGACCTGACTGTCGTCTTCTCGGGCGGGCGGGGCTACCACGTCCACGTCCGCGACGAGCGGATTCGCGGGCTCGAACGCGAGGCGCGGCGGGAAATCGTCGATTACGTCCGGGGTATCGGACTGGAGTTCGACGAACTCGTGGAGATAGAGACGGTGGCCGGCACCGCCGGCCGGGCAAGCCCCGCCGAGAAACGGACGCTGCCGACGGACGGCGGCTGGGGCACGCGCACTCACCGCTACGTCCTCGCGCAGTTCGACGAGTGGCTGGCGATGGACGAGGCCGACGCCATCGAGGCACTCCAGCGATACGACCGTATCGGGGAGGGCAAGGCAACCGCGGCGCTCAACGCCGCCCGGAACAACTACGACCAGTTGGAAGCGGGCAACATCGACGTGCACACCGCAGTGTACCAAATCGCCAAGCTGCTCGCCCAAGCGGTGGTCGCTGCCGACAACGCGCCAATCGACGAGCCAGTGACGACGGACACGAACCGGCTCATCCGCCTACCGGGAAGCTTACACGGCGGCAGCGGATTGGAAGTCCAGCGTATCGACCGCGGCGATATCGACGCCTTCGACCCGCTGGTCGACGCCGTCCCCGAGACGTTCCGCGGCCACGAGATAACCGTCGAAGTCACCGACGGCGGGCTGGTAGAACTCGACGGGGATAGTTTTACAGTGGAGGGGGGTAATCAGACGGTAGCGGAGCACGTGGGCGTGTTCCTGATGGCGAGAGGGCGCGCACGGAAGGTACAGGAATGAAACTCGACGAACTCCAATCGGTCCAGTCTCGCGAGCGCCAGACCGACCAACTCCAGCAGTTACGCTCGACCTTTTATAAAGAGGCCGGGGAGTTCATCGCCCAGTTACACGCAGAGCGCGAGCGCGCCGCAGACCGTGCCGACGACCCGTTTTCCTCTCCGGAGGTGAGCCGGTTGACCGACGACATCAATACGGCGGAACAGACCGTCGAGGCCATCTACGAGCGTCGAATCGGAAAAATCGTCAAGATGGCGTCGCTCGCGGCCGCCGATATGCCCACCGACGACGGCGGCCTCACCGACGAAGAGCGGGAGCTGTTCGAGACGATGGTCGCGGCCATCGAGAACAATCGTGGGCACGTCCTCGACGTTATCGCCGGCGATGCGCCGACGGAGTCCGACGGCGATGGTCGGGACCCGGCTACGTCAGAGCCGACGCCAGCGGACGAGGCGAGTCGCGGAACCGACGATACCGGAGTCGAAACCGGCGTCGACGCCGCCGACATCATGGGCGGCGGCGACGGCCAGTCTGACCCGTCACCCGGCCGCCCGGACCGGCCCGCCGAGGAAGCGATGTCGGCCATCGGAGACAGCCAAGAGGGGACGGAGCCGTCGGCTGACGGAACGGCGGAGCAGCAGACGAACGAGTCGAGCGCGTCGGCGGCGGCGTCGACCGACGACCGAGCGGAAGGTGCGTCCGCGCCGGCGAACGACACGACTGCCGTCGACCGTAAGACCGTCCGCATCACGGACGACGTGGGCGAAATATTCGGCGTCGACCAGCGCGAGTACGACCTCTCGACGGACGACGTGGTGACGCTGCCAGCGGACAACGCCGAGCCGTTGGTCGAGCGCGACGCCGCCGAGCCGCTGGAGTGAGCAGGGCGTAGCTATACCTTTTTTCGGCGCGACTCTCATCGCATGAGCACTGTCTCAATCCGTCGTGCGGACGTGCCCGGCGTGCTCGTGGCTATCCTCGTCGTCAACGTCGTCGGCAGCGCGCCGGCGGCGCTTGGCGGGCCCGGAACGGCGTGGTTCGCTTCGCTGACCAAACCCGGAATCTATCCGCCGCCGTGGGTCTTCGGCGTCGTCTGGCCGGCGCTGTTCACGCTGCTGGGCGTCGCACTGTATCTGTGCTGGCGGAGTGAGTCGCCCGACAGACCCCTCGCGCTCGGACTCTTCGCCACACAGATGGTCGCGAACGTCGCGTGGACGCCGGCGTTTTTCCTCGCGCAGAACCTCACGCTGGCGCTCGGTATCATCGCCGTGCTCTTTGCGCTCGCCGCCGGGACGGCCGTCGCGTTCGGGCGTATCGACCGGCGGGCGGGGCTGTTGTTCGCCCCGTATCTCTGCTGGATAGCGTTCGCGGCCGTGTTGAACTACCGGTTCGTCGCGGTGAACTGAGCGGCCGGGGGCTCACTGGCTGTGACTCAGCCCTGTGGTTCCGGCCGCGTTCCGACGGTGAGTGAAACGGTCTCCGTGGAGCCATCGCGCTGGACGGTCACGTCCATGGCCTCGCCGGGACTGGTCTCCAAGGCGAGATAGGTCGCGAGGTCGCCGCGGGTGGCAATCGGTGTGTCGCCAAGTCGCCGGACGATGTCGCCGCCGACGCCGACCTCGACGCCCTCGATGCGTTGGGTGTCGGTACTCCCCTCTAGAACTCCCTCGGCCGGGCCGCCGGGTAGTGTCGAGTCGATGTAGACACCGGAGGCGTCGTCTAGTCTATTGGCCGCTGCGACGAGCGGCGAGACGTTCTGCAGTGTGACACCCATGTAGGGGTGGTCGTAGTTCCCGTCCTCGATAAGTGCCGGCACTACCCGCTGGACTAACTGCGAGGAGATGGCGAAACCGACGTTGTCGCCGCCGCCGGAGTTGATGACGCCGACCACGTCGCCGTCGAGGTCGACCAGCGGGCCGCCGCTGTTGCCGGGGTTGACCGCCGCGTCGGTCTGGAGGCCGGCTGCGATAGAGAAGTTGTTCGCGCCTTCGAGCGTACGGTCGACTCCGCTGACGATACCCTCGGAGACCGACCCCGAGAGGCCGAAGGGGTTGCCGATGGCGACCACG
>Ga0102936_1000577_pt1 | contig 14555 bp, 8 predicted proteins | sample SalPon2_A_H2O_MG_FD_78502 | JGI IMG/M metagenome (GOLD analysis project Ga0102936, IMG submission 78502) | Salt pond water microbial communities from South San Francisco under conditions of wetland restoration - Salt Pond MetaG R2_A_H2O_MG | ecosystem: Environmental > Aquatic > Non-marine Saline...
CTTACAACCAGAATCCGAGCGGGACGCTTTCGGTTCGCGTTCCACCGCTCTGGTCACCAGAGTTCCTCGGACTGCTCTTGCTCCCGCTGCTGAGTGTCGTCGGGGTCCACCTGATAAACACGATGGGTGTCAATCTGCTAATATTGCTGGTTCTTCTTGCCATCGGTGCTGTGCCACTCATTGCCCTCCGGCGGCTTTCCGACCAGTGGTACTCACTTGCCGCCTGGACGGTCAGCGTGGCTATCTTGTACCACAAGAGCCTCTGGCAGTACGCGGGCTTCGGTGGCCGGCCACACGGTATCACGGCGTGGGAAGCCGGTCGCTGGTCCCCCGGCGTGATCTCTATCGAACAGTACTCTTCCGAACTACTCCAGAACGGCGTTTTGTTCCCGCTGTTCGCCCGGCTGTCGGACCTGTTTATTATAACACAGTACGAGGTGGTTAATCCGTTCTTCGTCTCCTTCCTCCCGCTCGCGCTGTACGTCGCGTTTCGACGGTACGCTCGGACGGACGTCGCGTTCCTGGGTGCCATGGTGTTCGCTTTCGCCCACCCGTTCTACTATCAATATCCGACAGCCGGCAGGTCGGCGACGCCGGTAATCTTCCTCGCTCTGTTCGGGGTCGCTCTTTCCAACGAGAACCTCTCAGCCGGGTCGCGAGCTTTGCTTGCAATGATGTTTCTCTTGGGAATCGTAGTTACGCACTATGGTACTTCGTACTACGTCGCAGCGGCGCTCGCTATCGCCCTCGTCATCTTGTATTTGCTACGGGTCATTGATGAAATAGCATATGGGCACTTTCAGCAGGTTGCCCCGATGTCTGATGGTGGAGAGACCGTTGGCATGCGACCCAAAAGTAAATATAAGATTTTCACTATATCGACGGTTACCTACTTTATCGTATCGTCAATAGGGTGGTATATATACACGCGACAGGGATGGAAGTTTGACCTTCTCCCCAAACATATATATGATAATCTAATGACATTAATACGCGGGTCTGGTGAGGGTGGACGGACCGCTGCACGTGTCCAGGAGACCTATACTTCGGTATCCATTCAGGTGTCGAAATATCTATACATATTGATAGCAATACTCATAGTCGTTGGATTGACCGTAGTCTACTACCGGCGGCTAGTCAGGAGAGAGAGCCAGTTTGACGACTACTATCTGACGATCGGTACGGCTCTATTCGGGATATTCGCCACTACGCTCGTCCTGAGTAACTGGGGGGGAGGCCGGCCGATGATGATCTCGTTCTCGTTCACAGCTGTTTTCGCTGTCATCGGGGCGCTATGGATTGTCAATGTCGGTAAGCGTCTCTCAGCCTCGGCGAACCAGTATCTCCCCGACACGGTTTCGCCAGCAAAACTCAAGGCGAAGATTTCCATCGACCGCTCACTCGGCGCCTACATGTTTGCTAGCCTCTTGCTGGTGTTTTTTGTGCTTAACAGTGGCGTCGCGGCTGCGACAGTGTTCGATGAATCCGCACCCAGTAACGTCCCGGCACAAGCCGCACTCACTGAGAGTCAGTCCCCGCAGAATCAGGTCACCGTTCATCGGGGAACTGATATCGCGACACACATCTGGATGATCATCCACTTCGACGAAAGACACGCCATCTATGGCGACACATTTGGTGCCAGACAGTTCGACTGGTATCGGCCGAGCGTCGCCGCCCGTACCTCGTCCGTCGGAGGTGGATACACTTCCGATACAAAGCCTAAAGTTATTAGCGTGTCCAGACAGCGGAGCGGGACACAACCTGGTTACCTTCTCATCATGGGACACAACGTAGAGCTTGACGCCGTCTGGCCGAGTAAATTCAACGACCCGTCTACTCTCCGAGAGTTAAATATCGACCGACGAAACCGGATTTACTCAACCGGTGAGAGTCACGTCTACTTCTATCCTAATTCAACGGAGTCGACGACATCAGAGGTCGATGGGTAATATAGGAAGTTAGAGGTAGCCCAGTTCCTCCAACCGTGACTGCGTGGATTCGTCGATTTCCGTATGCACGTCGGTGCTTGGACGCCTGCTGTACTCTTTGATGTTCTCGCTGAAGAACGTCCCTACCCACCTTGGGAGCGATATCTCTTTGTCCGACCGTAGGTGCTGCCAATTCGGTCGCTCGGGGTCCAAATCATACTTCTCAGACTCACCCATCGAGTCCCAGATCCACTTTCGCTCGTCCTCGTAGACACACCGGAGCATTCGCTTCCAGTACTGCTCCTCCTCGGCCCCAACGTCTGGCGTGTTCGTCGTCGTGATTCGTTCTGCCGCGATACGGTCGTCAAATACGTCGGGCGTCTCCCCAGAGGCGATTCCTCCAATGAGTCTCCCTAATTCTAGATGTGACATGTAGTCCCGCTCTACTGCCTCGTACCCATTGGGAGGATTGACGAGCGTCAACGGAACGTGCAACAGACCCTCCGAGAGACTACTCGTGTGCCCGAACATTGTACCATTGGCCGGATAGCCCAGGTTTTCACCATGGTCGGACGTAATAATGAACGTAGTCTCGTTGTCTGTCGTGCGCTGTACATCTTCGATGAAGGCGGCGACTTTCCGGTCTAGATAATCGATGGCGGCCGCGTAGAGTTCCCGGAAAGACTCGATAGTCTCTTCCTGCCCAGCAGTTCCGTTCCGGTTGATGTTCCACTGGTTTATCCCACTCATTGAGTTCCAGTCGTTGGGGACATCGTAGAGCGAGCGGTCGTACCCTCTAGTGGGCTGGTGCGGGGTATGAGCCTCCATGAGGTTAGCAAACAGGAAGAACGGTTCGTTGCCTCGCTGAATCCGCTTTTGTGCGGTTTTCAGCGCCGCATTGCTCCCGTCGTCGAGCAACTTTGGGATCGGTAGTTTCGAGAATATCACATCCAGTTGGGCCAGCGCGGCGTTTGAGAGCGTCGCCAACGTATGGTCGTGTTGCAGTGCCGTCGAGAGGAAGTCCGTATAGAAGGAGACACCGCTCGCATCGGATGTGGCTACGAACTCCCGCGCATCTATCCCGTTTGAGAGCCGTCGCGTCCACGATATGTCGACGAACTCATCGAACAGTTCGTCGAACCCAAACGGCGTCCCGGCGAATGTATTGGTACTGACGCCCATGGTCCGGTGGTCTCGAAGATCGGCGAAGAACGTTTCCTCTTCGGTGAGTTGCGAGTAATCGACGGCCGTACTGTAAATACCGTGTTGATGCGGAAGTTCTCCAGTCAGGATGCTTGCGTGGCTGGGAACGCTACAGGAACTAGCCGCCCGACACTGAGTGAACGACACATCGCCCATTGCGTTGAGACGCGTGGCGTGCTCTGCGAAGTAGTCCTGTCGGACTGTATCTAGGATGATGAGCGCGACGTTTCTAACCATCAATCTATCTTGTTTTAGCAATTACAAGAATATGTGGGAATCTGATGTACTATCAGCGTCAGGATGTAATCCGAGTGCCTATTTGATAATCTGCGCTTCCTTACGCCGTTACCTAATCTTAGAAGAGGTCCTGTACGATTAAATCAAAAATGAATATCAAGATATACAGACTATTTTGTCTGACCCGTGACATGACGATATCCATCAACGATACCTTCACCAATACTTCTCGTGATTCCGCGCTGACTGTTTGTGAGTAAACGGACCGCAATTAGACCCCTAGTCAAGGGATACAGGACATCGAACGCGTGCCGTTCCACTCCATCAAGGTATCTGTGTGCAATAATTACCCTATTGCGGGTCAGGTAGTAGAGTTGAAACGCGCGACTCGAACTTGCCCCGCTGTCGTGTTCGATGACCGCATCGGTGGCAATAACGCTCGTCTCGCCGTGTTTACGACACCACATCGCCAGTTCGACTTCTTCGCCATACATGAACAATGAGTCGTCAAGGTAGTATCCGACTGTCTCGATGCGCTCGCGCAGGAGTTCACTCGTGAGGAGAACCCCCGCTCCTTCCACGCGATCTGTTTTGAACCAACATTGGTCAGTGTGCTCCTGGGCCGACCCTAGTGCGATGGGGAGGTGACTCCTGTATCCCGAATAGAAGAACAGATCAGGATAGTAGACGGGGTTTGGATTAACGGTCGTCCCCTCTGGGTGGGTAATAGTGGCCCCTACCACGCCAGCTTCGGTTTCCCGCTGGACAGCCACTAGCTCGTCAAGTGTGTTGTCATTTAGTCTGGCGTCGGGGTTCAATAGTAGCACGTAGTCGGCACCCATTGAGAGTGCCACATCAATACCCGCGTTGCACCCACCACCGAAACCCCTATTCTCGTCATTGAAGACGAACTTAGCCCATGGAAAGTCAGCGGACAGTCGCTTGCCCGAATCGTCAGTTGAGCCATTGTCAACGACAATGACCTCGTAGTTTGAGTACTCTAGAGCCGTTAGCGAAGTGAGACATTCCGCCGTGTCTTGGTATCCGTTCCAGTTTACGATAACAACAGCTACCAAACTAGACGATACCGCGCTATTATCGCTCTCAGTCATCGTTTCGACCGCAGGTGTGACCAATCACCGAAACTCTGGAACTGTGTTTGTCGTCCAGCATCTGTTTGACGAAATGAGGACTGTGAACATTTCTAGGTAGTTCAAGATAATCAATAAAATCTTTGGACATAGGTGCTATTAGTTACTCGCCAATCAGATGTGCAATAGATAAGAATGAGGCATCTAACATCAAGAACCGTGATGTACTCGAACATCATAATACAGAATGCAACAGCCTCAGGTATAATATGACTACGCAATTGGCACACTTGTTCGTGACGTGTCCATCACAAGTCGTCGCGTTCTAGCAGTTCTCGGTAATCGGGTCGAAATTCGTAACTTCGTAGCGGTTGGATTGCTCGGTATCGAGGGGGTCACTAAGCGAGCTGAAGAAGCGTCGGATTTGGCGGTGCTATCAGAAAGTTGTGAATTTTACAGACGAATTACGCCGATTCCTGCCCACGTTTGTTTTGGATGAGAAATAATCTCTTCTGTATCATATTCCTCGACTAACTCAGTCCAAAACTGGTCAACGTTGCAGTCGGGGTGACCTTCACCCCACAAGAGATGGCGCTCTTCAATATCTTCCACATTCTGCCGCCGTCTTTTGACTACTTCCTCATCATTTGGGTGAGTGGCAATATCATGTAGCGCGATAATGCCACCTTCGGAAACTAACTCACCATACATCTCAAAATCCTGTTTGACTCCTTCATAAGTGTGATCTCCGTCAATAAATAGAAAATCAATACCGCCATCAACAAGGTCAGAAACTTTATTATATGTGGAAGATTGATGTGAGTCGGCCCTTACGAAATCCATTTTCTTAGAAGGTGAGAATTCCCTGAAGATCTCGGTCTTTTGCTCATCATATCCACCACCAAACCTTCCACCTGGCAAATCCAGGCTTATTAGTCTATCAACACTGTCAAGATGGCGACTCCAGATGTAGAACGATCCCCCTTTCGCAGTACCGATTTCCAAGACGCTCTGAGGTCGTTCTTTCTCAACCAGGTTAGTTAGGATCTTGATCTCGTCTCTTAATTGCATTGTGAAAACTTCATAAGGTGAGTAACCGGGTTTGACATCTAACACAGTATCTAGAATATCCTCCAGCCCTTCCTCGGCGTCCATTCGCTCCCGGGTCTGTTTCTTCGATTTATTATATAAAATCTGTCTCCCGGCAGATGTTTGTCGAGCCAGAAAGAGCGAAGTCTTCTGAGCGAGAGGGGTCGGCCCCTCCTGTTGTAGAATCTCTAGAGCGAATGTCACTTTGGATGACATGTTTGGGAGAATATGTTGTAGCCCAATATAACTACCTGGATTACTCTCGTTCGTATCCTACGTGTTTTATAATGGGTAGCAGACGATTTTCGGGAAATGTCGGATGATGACCTACTCAACGGGATCGACGGCTCGTGGGATACTGGCGACCCGTCCGACGCTGAAGACAACCTCGTAGCGGGCACCAACCTCAAGAAGACTTCAGACAAGAGCGTCTACGGCGACCAGCCGGACGTCAAGGTCGCAACGCTCGGTGACCCAATTCCGATTGAGGAACAGCTATGCGACGCCCTCCAGCGCGGTCTCTCCCCACGCGAAGCCGTCGCCCGTATCGGGGTTCTCCACACTACGCGGTTCGAACTCGGTGTTGACGGCCTCGCCCGTGACCTCACCGACGCCGAAGCCCAACGGCTGATTCTCGGCCAAGAACTCACCGACACGCCGTCCTACAGGCTCGAAGAGCAGATGGACGACCACGCCGTCAACGAGGAGATGAACGTCTCCGAGCGCGTCAGTGAGCGCACCATCGACAACACCCGGGACCGCATCCCCGACGAGAAGCTCACTCGCTTCGAAACCGTGGCCGAGAACGTCGCGCGGTGGGCCGAAGACGAGAGTGGTGAGATGGCCGATCTTCGTGAAGCGCCTGACCCGGAGGCCGTGGCCGACGGGATGGACGCGCCGGAACTCGTGAAGCTCGCGCGGGCGATGAAGACGACCGGCTACGCCTGCATCCAACTTAGCCGCACCGACCCGTACTACGACAAGTGGGAGGTGTTCAAGCCGTACGAACTCGCGTCCCATCACAACATCCACCCGAACAACGCCCGTGACAGCCTCCAGCAGAAACCGTACTACTGGGCGCGGAAGACGCCGACCTCGAAGGCGCTCTGGAATCAGGTACGCGAGTCGTCACATGGCCAATTCCGGGCGATGTTCATCTGTCCCTTCGAGCAGTATCTGGTCCTACTCGACCGCTCCAATCTGCTCCCCGACCGCCCCGATCTCGCGGTAGACCTCACCGGGTGGCCGTGGTTCGGGAAGATCGACGACGAAGATACGCCGGACGACGAACGCGAACAGCCTGGTGCCGTCGAAGGGACGAAGCCCGGCCGAAACTACTCGCACTCGTGGCAGTTCGCTACCGTCTCGCTCGTGGGGACGCCGGTGCCGATGACGTTCGCGGGGCAGTCGGTCGAACAGCGGAACCGACGGGCCTACCACCTGAATCAGCTACTGAACTACTCGGAAGCGAAGTTCGACGTCGGGCGCGTGTTCCTTGACAAGGACTTCTACGCCGAGAAGATCAAGGACGAGCGGAAGGAGCGCGACCAAGACTTCATCATTACCGCGCCGCGGAACATGGGCGCGTTCAAGGAGCTCATCATGGGCACGGAACTCCGCGAGGGCTCGTGGAACTATCAGCCCTACGAAATCGGCATCGGCGTGTCCGACGACGCCGACCGCTATCTGTTCGTGAACCCGTCGGAGAAGCGGCTGAAGCGGGCCGAAACCGGCGTTGAAGACCCGAAAAACTGGGAAGCGTTCTACACGAACATCAACCCGGAGACTGTCGATGGTGGTGGCGCGGCGCTGGCTGCTGACTACCGTCTCCGCTGGGGTATCGAAACGGCGTACCGGATGCTGAAGCACGACTTTGTGCCGAAATCAGCGACGCCGATGCGGAACCAGCACGTGTTCCTGTTCAACTGGGCAGTCCTGCTGAACAACATGTGGATGGGCGCGAATGTGCTCGCAGCGGCGAACGAGCGGGACTGCGCACCGAACGAGGCTGAGGAGCCGTTGCAGGTGAAGGACAACCAGGGGAACTACGAGTACACGGCGAACGAATTCATGACCACGCTCGTCGATGACCTCCACCCGACGGACATCGGCGAAGTGGCCGACCTCTCAGGAAAGAGTGACATCTTAGCGAACGCCAGCGGCCTCGATCTGATCCACTAATTCGACCGCGCGAATCGTCGTTGCGAAGTTGCGAATTTTGACCCGATTACCGAGGACTGCTAGTCTAAAAGACGATTTTGATTACCTGATGTATCTGATTTATATGTAGTAACGTCAGTACGGACGGCCGAGGTGAAAGGAGGTCAGGAACCTATCTGTGATTCGTTCGATCAAAAAATTTGGCTGACTGTCTATTTCGTCCACAGACCGCGCTTAGACTATATACATATTGGAGCCAACTAGCCAAACATTGATTACTCTGTTATACGATACTTATATTATGGCTGACAAAAGGTCGGAAGTCAGCGTCATTCTCCCGACCTATGATAGAGCGGGTATCGTTTCTGACTCTATTCAAAGTGTTTTAGATCAGACCTTCGAGAATTTCGAGCTAATTGTCGTTGACGACGCCTCGAACGACGACACCGACGAAGTCGTCCAGAGGTTTACTGATAACCGGATCAGGTATATCAAACACGAACAGAACAGGGGTGCACCAGCAGCCAGAAACACTGGTATAGAGGCTGCAGTGGGCGATATTATCGCATTCCAAGATAGCGATGATAGATGGTATCCTCGCAAGCTGGAGAAACAACTGCAAGTCTTCGAGACGGTTCCCTCTGACGTCGGTGTGGTCTATACCGGTATGAATCGCGGCCGCGACCATAGCGAGGTGTATCTCCCGTACACGAGCATTGAGAAAGCTGAAGGAAATATACAGTCCTCGCTGCAACAGCAGAATTTTATCCCAACACAGGTCGCCGCTGTTCGACAGGACTGTTTCGATACGGTCGGCCTGTTTGATGAAAACGTGAGTCCCCTAGAAGACTGGGAGCTCTGGATACGAATATCTAAGCAATTTGAGTTCCGGTTAGTTGACGAAACGCTGGTGACAGGAGAGGTCCTTCCCGATAGTCTCAGCACAAATCAGCATGCACTCGTCGAGGCCCGAAAGCGCATCATCGATAAGCACCACGATTATTTCAGCGATCGAACGTTCGCCCGTCACTCGTTCTACGTCGGCCATGGGTCGATGAAACTGCAGTGCCCTAGGGAGGCTCGATTCTTCCTGCTGCAGGCGATACGGGCCCATCCCCATCCGCAGTATATGGCTGCACTGGTGCTGTCGATACTTTCTCTCAGGTTTTACATATTCACCTATCGTCAGTACAAAAGCTGGCAGAGGTCCGATCAGACAGTGTTTAGTTGAGCAAGAAAAGTGAGACAGCGAATTCTTGATGCATATGCCAAACAGTGGGCTTAGTGGACACAGTAACTGAGTAGAGTTGGGTCTTGTGGAAGCAAGGCGGACGTCCGATTAAGCGAGGAACCTCAGATATATATAGGTTATCCTTTTTGCAGATTACTTCTCCAATCCTCAAAATGTGGTATCCGACGGATTCAGAAGGTCGCCCACGATATGTTGCAGAAGGCTGAATGAGCCAATATTAAAACTTCGAATCAGTTCACGGTCGGCGAAAGTTCGTCCAGATTGATGACCGAAAGTCTAGACTGTACGCAACGACAAATATACACACAAGGGGATGTTCTACCTGTAGCCGTATGCCGGCACGACAACTACTCTTACCGAGAATTGTATTGAAGAACTACAGCAGGTCATGATTCCGAAACTACCCTGTTTCTCATAGACCGCACAGTTCACCTGCTACTGTGCTTGGACGAGTGGGACTTAAATTTTAGATGGGGCGTACAGAAGCTGAGATATTTTTGAGAGTTTTTAAGAGAATGAAACATGATTATCTATATTTTAAAATTGGTGATATAATTTTTGTAGTTTCGCTGCGCTTGCCCTATGCTTCCAGCAGATGCTAGATCCACAACAGCGAAACACTCAAGAAACCATCCTGTAGCCTGAAGAAGTGTACGACTTGTAGAGATCCATCTACGTAATCACTCTGTTCACAGCTTATTTTTCAAGTGTCGAAACAATATGTCGAATTCCCTCGAACCGATCTGTTTTATCATTTTCTTCTGTGATTTTATACCCTCGTCTTTTGAGCAATTTGAGAACCTTTGACTGCGAAACGCCCTTTGTCTCATGTGTCTCGACAGAGAGCACTCGCGGATTAATAGTCATCTCTTCTAGGATTAGCTCTTCAGCGCCTTCACAGTCCAATTCTAAGAATTCACATTCTGGTAACTCTTTTGGCGGAATGGTAACAGCAGAGCCAATATCACCACGTACATCTTCAGCTTTTCCAACAATCGCATGGCGTATATCGACGATATCGCTAACGTTGTTGTATTGTATTGTCTTTCGTACACGTGAAATTCTATCGGCGGAAGCCTCGTATGCTATTACTTGCCCATCTTTACCAACGGAATTAGCAGCAACGGTTGGTGTTATACCCAGACCAGCACCAACAATAACGACGTTGTCACCTTGATTGGTATAATTTCGCATCGCATTTACTTCAGCACGCTCGTAACTTGGGTTGTCCTCTTGTTGTGTATACTTTGGCACGAACCTATCAAGTATACTTACTTTATATGGAGTGCCAATTCCACTATACCATACGACTTTATTATGTGTCAATAGGTGCCTCCGTAGGTGGTTCTCATATACGTATCTGGGAGCAGCGAATACCAAACTCAAGATTCCTGCTGTTTTGAACTTAACCACGATTTTAGTAAGTAAACTTGGGCTTTCTTGTGTAGCCATCTTGGCTCTGGTAACATCTTACAAGCGAGTATAGTTTAGGTATACACATCATGTTAATCGGGAGATCCCTAACATAGCTATTTATAGGCCAAAGTGACAAGTGGTAAAAGTAACTTACCCAGATGGCGCTGAAATAGTAACAATAATTTTACGGACCGTCTACTTGAGGACGGACATGGCCATCACCGGTGACTCTAATAAAATAGTTGTGCACTATGTGATTTAGTCGGTATCGCGGTACCCCAACTATCTCAATAATCCAATCATGGAACGATATATATTTTTCACATAGCTAAAAATACCAGACTTTTTTAGAACAGATTTTATAATTGGATGTGTAACCCACTGATGAAATGGTAAACCTAAGTTCGTCTGTGAACCGTCAACATGATAGATTTTTCTTGTTTGTTTGATTAAAACTCGAGGGACCGTTTTTTTATTAATATGTTCTTCGATCTGTCTGGACCGATTATCATGGTTCTCATGCAGAATTTTGACATTGCGGCCAGCATATACAAATGCTGTTTTACCAGAATTGTACTCCCGTGGAAGTGTTGCGTAACACAAATCGGAATCAAATATCGCCTCTCGGAGAGGAGGTTGATCATGTTTCCTTCCAAAATGACCAAGCTCACTCAGACAGTCTGCTTCCTTTTCCAGATAAACCGTTTCGTCGGGTCGTCCATATTCGATTTGAGATTCATACTTAGATCTCCAAGCTTGCAAGAACTCCTCTTGTGTATCTTTATGAAACAATATGACGCCTCCATTGAATTCAGGAAACGATTCGGGAATCCCATCAATTGAGACCGTTAATCGGTATAAGTCATGAGAAAGAGCGATGTCAAATCTATCAAGCAATTCAAATATTTCGGAGATATCTGCTAGGACGGTAGTGTCGTTGTCCAAATATAGTGTTTTGTCGTATGGGGACAAGTGCAAATTAAATGCCTTGTCTCGAACATCATCTTGGATGTAGTCAGCTTCAATTACTTTATCAAAGCATGGTTCTGAGGAAGCTTCTTCAACTAACTCAGGTTTAGTAACGATAGACACATCAAGACCCGGGTTGGTTTGTTTTACACTTTCGGCTGATAGAATTCCCTCGGTAAGCTGAGCCCGGCCAGTAGCTACATATAATATTCCATCTTTTGACATTATTAGCAATGCGAAGAGTAGATAGTAAATATTTCCCCCTCGATTAGAATACGGCAGTAAAATCAAGTCTCAATAGATAGATGATAATCGACTTAGGACAGAATCTGGGGTGATTTGCAGAAGGTAATACAAAGCCAGTGTTAAGAGCATCCCGTTGGCTATCTGAATGAATTAAGTGCGGCTATGATGAGTGATCGATTCTCCCACGTTTTCCGTTTGTATTCACACTTTCGTGAGTCAAGCAGTCATCGTACTCTAGGTGTTGTCGACTCGCACGAGCGGACAGCCGTGGCACCATCTGGATATATCTTTGAGAACGGAAAGTGCCTCTGGACAACAACTGGGCGAAACATACATCGGAACCCTCCGGAGGTGTCACAATTGACTCCAGTCCGAATATCCACGCGTCACCGTTGACTGCGGTTTTTGACTGGTCTGCAGCGATATTGTGACAGTTCCAGCAGTCTGGCCTAAAAAGTTACAAATAGTGAATCGGCTACCGGATATTTTAGTAATCAAAGCAATCAGAATTCCTCTTTTACTATATGACTCCCAGCATGATTCAGAGAGTCCGCTGGGACGCGCCTGCCCACTATCATATCTAAAACGATTCAAAAGAGCTGGTTTTGAATACGTATCTATTGTATTGCCGACGAGGGGCGCGGTATCCGGAAAGCTCCCCTACGCTGGTTTTGCGATCAAGAGAGCGTCACTCCAGCCGTCGGGCGGAGAGAGCTTGTGGGTTGATGCCGCGTTGAAGATGCCATCTTTTTGCGTGATACCGTCGCTTGTACGGTACCACTCTATCGAGACGGACGATGAATTAACAGACGAGAGGTCAAGCGTCGAACTGTCGTTGTCCCCGTAGTACACGAGTAAGAGCGACCCATCAGACAGATGAGAGGCTGCCCATGCGCCAGACCCGCTCTGTATGCTGCTCGTGTCAGGCACGAGGTTCTGCCAAGCAAAATCGGCGAAGAACCGGTACGCCCGCGCGACATCCTGTGTTTCAGGGGCGTCGAGGTGGTTCGACACGTTCCCGATATCCACGTAGTCGTAGGCAATCGGATAGTACAAGTGTCCCATCCCGGCAGCGCGACCACAGGTGAACAGTTCCCAGGCGTCACGGCGAACAGCGAGCCTGTTTTCGAACTGGTTGGCGACGTGTGGCTCTCCGTTGATGAGTGGTTTGCCGGTGCTCCAATCGTCTTCAAGAAGCGCGACTTCGTCATCGCTCTGGGTCTGTTCGGTGTGCGTATCCAACCAGTTCGCGCCGGAGAAGTGCTCGGTACTAGTAACGTTCGTCTGGGTCACGCCGGGATGAATAGTCGTCAGATGGTTCTGCCCATCGATGCTATCGACGAACGAGCCGATAGCGTCCATGAGGTTGTAGTTATTCGAGTAATCGTACTCGCCGCTCAGCGTCCAGATCACGTTGTATGCCCCATAACGGCCAACAAGGTATCGCCAGTAGTTTTCAAGTTCCGACTGACTCATATCATCCCAGACCAACCCCCAGTCTGCAAACAGGTTGATAACCATTCCTTGCTCGTGGATGTATTGGAGACGCTTGTCGAGCCAGTAGCCGTTGTCGGGGTTGACCACGCTGTAGTCCGGCGACGACTTTGTGCCGCCAAACATCTTCCCGCCTTCGTTGATACCTGTGTTTCGGTCCCCGCTATAATCGCTCGCTGCCTCAGCAGCGAGCAACTGTACTGTGGTAAAGCCCTTAGATGTGCGGTCATCGACGTACTGCTGGAAGTCAGAATCGTACGGCATTTCTTTGCTATTACCATCCCAAATCGAACCGGCTGCATAGAGAAACGGTGTTCCATCAGCGTAGGCGTAATGGCGTGAATCGGGATTCGTGACCGCTTTGAGATGGCCGCGATAATTGGGGTTCGAATCAATCTGCGACGCCGACGGTGTCGATGCGGAGAACGAGCCAGTCTTTCCATCAAGTGAGGCTTCGCTCGACGTCGTCTCGAACGTCCACTCACCGGCCGATGGGGGTGAGAACCGAACTCGGAAGGTGTCGCCGCCGTCCCAGAACCCCGGGACGGTAATCGACTCACCAGCGGGTCCACTGAAGGTGGCATCCAAGACTACGGAGGTATACTTTTCCGAGTCATTGTAGTCACCCGTATTGGTAACCGATGCCTCGAAGACGCCCCACTGAGTTACATCGCCACTGGTGACCGGTTCGGACTCGGTTTCAGTGGCCGTCGAAGTGGCCGTGTTCCCGTCAGAGTCAACGACTGTGTATGCGGCCTCGTAGGAGTCGTCTGAACCATCCTCACCTTCAGCGACCAGTCGGGTCGTACCGCTATCCGATTGACCAGAAACAGAAACACCTACCGAGTCAACCATCGCACCGGTGTCAAGGTTGGTCAACTGGAGTTCAGCGCTGTCGAGATTCTCATCGCCGTCACTGACCTCCCAGTCCAGATCGAATTCGGCGTCAGAATTATTCGTTTCGGCCTCCGAGAGAGAGAGCGAATCGACGGTTGGGGCAGTCGCACCGGCCCTGACAATGTCGACCCAGTTGACGTTGAAATCCCCGTCGTTGAAATCGAGTCGGAGAATCTGCTCGCCACCGCTGGGCAACGAGACGCCGGAGAGCTCCACTGTCGTCCAAGTCTGCCAGTCGCCCGTGTCGGGGATATCGAAGGTCCCGACCGGATCGCCTCCGAGTGATACGTCTACTGATGCCGAACTGCTCTGTCCTGCTACGCGTAAGAAGACATCGTACGTCAAATCGGGGTCGGTCACGTCGACGGTGTATTCGAGCCACTCGCCATCGTCGATCCACCCGACGTTGTACGTACCTGTATCGTCGACGGTTGCCTCCACATCCACGTCAGTATCGCGATAGGCACCACCCCTGTTGCCATCTGACGTATCGTGATAGGCGACTCCCTCACCGCCGGTGTCGAAGTCTTCAGTCTCAACGCGACCCGGGAGCGGCCATGCCTCTCCTCC
>Ga0102936_1000578_pt1 | contig 14547 bp, 21 predicted proteins | sample SalPon2_A_H2O_MG_FD_78502 | JGI IMG/M metagenome (GOLD analysis project Ga0102936, IMG submission 78502) | Salt pond water microbial communities from South San Francisco under conditions of wetland restoration - Salt Pond MetaG R2_A_H2O_MG | ecosystem: Environmental > Aquatic > Non-marine Saline...
AAGGCGGTGATCTTCGCGAAGAGGAGCTCGTCGTCGGGGTACGGGACCAAGAGGTACTTCCCCAGCCTGACGGTCTCGCGGTTGTCAGCGGTCACGTACGCTCGAAGCGAGGTGTCGTCGCCGTCCTCGGCCACGCGAAGCCCCTGAGAAACCGCGATCGCGCCGAGCCCACGGTCGCGACCCGCCGGATCGGCGTCGTACCGCTCGAACTCGACTGCGGCGTCGTCGGTTGAGGCGGTCGACGGCTCGTCGCCGGTGGACGTCGCGGACGCGCCCGACTGCTCGTCGGCTGTCCCACCGTCACGTCCCGTCGCGTCCCGGTCGTCGTCCCGTCCGGACGGTCGGTCGCCCGACCCGGGCTCGAAGTCGCCGAGGTCCATTCTATGGACTCCTGTGTTGGCGATGGATAAAACACCTCGCCCGGGACCGAGACAGGCGGCCATCTACAGTGTTCCCAAAAGCTGACAATTATAGCACATTTTAGGTAGGTTCAGCCGAAACACTCGCGTATGGGCTACGATAATATCCTGCTTCCGACCGACGGAAGCGAACAGGCGGCAAACGCAGTCGAGGAGGGCATCAATCTGGCCACCGAGATCGGCGCGACCGTTCACGCCCTCCACGTCGTCGACGAGTTCGAGGCGAAGATCGTCCCGATCACCGGCGAACAGGAGGCGAAACGCGAAGAGTACGTCGCACACGGCGAACGTATCACCGACGAGGTCGCAGACCTCGCCGCCGAGGCGGGCCTCGACGCCGTGACAGCCGTCGAATCCGGAATTGCCCACGAGAAGATCCAACAGTACGTCGACGAACACGGTATCGATCTCGTAGTGATCGGTTCCCGTGGACTCGGCGGGATCGAGGAGATGTTGCTGGGGAGCACCGCGGACAGGGTGATACGGCTCGTCGACAAACCCGTTACGGTCGTGTACAAGCGCCCACCCGAGAGGACCCAGTGGCTACTGCCGTCGGCAGAGGAGACGATCCATCGCTGAGGCGTCGGACGGGTCGCCGGTCCGGTGAGCCGGTCCGACCGTTCCGGTCGGTGGTCGGCCGTGATCGCTTTGTGGGCCTTCGGTGGCTCGCCGGTAGCGACCGCGGCGGAGCCACTCCCCCCGAGCGATCCTCCCAGCCGTGCGTTTATCTCGGGTCACGGGACCACGCCCGCCGTGATCTGAGGTTTGCTCCGCGCCGGGCAGCGGGCGTCCGGCACGTCGGCGCGGAGATATCGGTGTGCCGGCTGTTCGCACTCCATCGACCCGCCGGACGGCTTTTGTCGCCACGGCCGCAACGCCGAGTATGCTGCTTGTACGCGGCCACGCTGGGGGGACCGCCTTGACTGGGACGGTGTTCGAGCGCGGGGAGTCGGCGCCGTCCTACAAGGGCGCTCCCGACGAGGACGCCCCGTACGTCTGGGTCTGCGACGAGTTCTACGAGGTCGAAAGCGGTGGCTCCGAGACGGAAATCGACGGAACCGTCAAACACGTCGCCTTCGAGTCGCCGATGCCGCGGGGGTTCGAGACCCGAGAGCAGGCTGTCGAAGCCGCGAAGAACCACGTCCGGACGCAGTTTGCTCGCGTCGGCGTCGCAGAGTCCGACGTACGGATCGAGGTGATCAAAACCGAGCCGGGATCCGAGCGGTCGTAGCGGCCGAACTACTCCGCTTCGCCCCACCGAACGTCGTCGTACCGCCTGACCTCGTCGGTGTCGAGCGTCTCGGCGAACCGCTGACGGAGCGAGGACTTCTCGGTCGCGCTGATGCGCGCCAGCCCGTCGGCTTTCGCGACGGCCTCGGGCGGGCCGCGGCGGGCCGCGACCTCGCCGAGAATCTGTCGAGCGATCGCCTCCCGGGTGTCTGCCTCGCGGGCGAACGCGTACGGCGTCTCGACCCGGTAGAGGACGTCGGTCTGGGGCTCATACACCGCAAAGAAACACGTCTCGTAGAGTTCGGGATCCAGCAGACGCTCCACGCCGTAAGCGTCGCCGTCGGCCGCGACCGTCGCGTCGACGCCGCCGCGGGAGAGAAACCAGTTCGTGAAGGTGAGTTCGTCGGTGCGTCTGTTCTCCGGCCCGCGGCGCCGGCCGTCGCCACCGTCTGCCCGTCGTTCCAGTAACTGCGTGAACAGCGCGGTGTCGTCGGTCCACGGCACGTCGACCCCGCGATCACCCTCCCGGAGGGTCCCGACGATCCGCTTTGAGGCAGGGTTCTTCACGAAACCACACAGCGGGACGTCGCGCTCGACGAACGTTTCCACTAACCGGATGTAGTTTTCGACGATCGACCGTGGCTGGAGCTCCTCGGCCAACGCTTGGAGCTCCGCGTCGCGGTCGCGCCAGTTGAGGAGTTCGACCGGGTACAGCGGACCGTCGAGGACGAGCAGGTCCGACACTTCCTCGGCGTGTTCTAAGGCGTGAGAGCTCTCGGCGAGATACAGCGCCAAGGCGTGGACGATCCCCTCGGCGTAGCGGTTGACCCGCGGCACCTGGAGCACCCGCCACCGACAGTATCCCTCGTCGACGGTCCGCCAGGGCTCCTCTAAGGCGACCGTGTCGTCGTTGACGTGGGTGGCGGCGACGATGCTTCGCCGACGGTGGAGGTCCAGATCCGACGGGGCCGCGGCCATCGCGGCCTGTGCGAGGTCGACCACCAGCCCGTTCTTGAACGTCGTCGGGTTGATGGTCCCCGAGTCCAGCCCGTGGGTGGTCTCGAACGGCGCGTCGGCGAGCGCAACGTCCTCGGCGTCGACTGTGCGCAGCCGCTTCTCGTCGACGGGCTCGAGCACCGCCCGGCCGTCGGGGTCGTATAGCGGGTCGAGAAAGTCCGCCCAGACCCGTGCGGCCACGTCGACGTGGTCCGTGTCGTCCACGTTGCGCGCGAGGTACGCCGCGAGGTCCGCGATGCTGTCGACGTGGACGGGATCCAGGGTCACAACCGTTCTGTGGCAGCCCGACGAGAAAAGTCATACGTCCGCGTGACCTATGAGAGACCGTGACGATCACCGCGGTAGGGTTCGACCTCGACGAGACGCTCGCCGTCCCAGCGAGCAACCGGGAGACGATACTCGCGGATGCCGTCGCCGCCGTCGACGGCCCGCCGCTGACCCGGCAGGGGTATCTCGACGTTCACAGCCGGAATCTCACGAGTGACACGCGGGAACCGATCTTCGCAGCGCTGCTGGAACGCCACGACACCGAGGTGGAGCCGGCGCGGCTCGCGGGCGTCTACCGCCGGAAGATCGCGGAGGCGCTCTCCCCCGTCGCGGGCGCGGAGTCGTTCGTCCAGCGGCTTCGCGGGACCTACCAGGTCGGGCTGCTGACCAACGGCCCAAGCGTGGCTCAGCGCGACAAGCTGACGACGCTCGGGTGGACCGATCTGTTCGATGCCGCCTTGGTGACCGGTGACCTCGACGCCGGCAAGCCCGACCCGGCCGCCTTCGAGGCGCTACTCAGAGCCATAGACAGCAGCCCGGGGGAAACTGTCTACATCGGCGACGATGTCGACGCCGACATCGCCGGCGCGGCCGACGCCGGGCTGGTGCCGGTTCAGGTGACGTTCGCGGGCGGTCCCCCGCCGTCGACGCGGGCGGCCGCACACGTTCGGCGAGACCGGCTCGTGTCGGAGCTGCCCGACGTGCTGGACGACCTGTGACCTCGCGGCCCGTACACCCGTCCGATTACGCCGACGCGACCGTCCGGAGTGCGGACAGCAGCCACTTCACCTGCGCACCGTCCTCGACGAACACCAGCGTTCGCGGCGGCTCGACCGCTTTCAGCCGGACCCGAAGCCCCGCCTCGCGGGCGGCGTCGGCGGTGCTGTCGACCGCGTGCTCGAACTCCACGCGGAGCCGGTCGGGCTGGACGAACACCGACGCCACGCGGTCGCCATCGCGGTCGATTCCGTAGGCGAACACGCCGTCGGGCGTGGGCTCTACGTCGGGATCGGCATCGGTGACCGACAGCCCGGCGAGGTCGTCGGCGTGGCCGGTCACCTCCGAAGCCAGAAGCTGTGCGATCCGGCGGCCGTCGGTCAGTCGCTCCTCGACCATACGCGCAGATTCACGCGACGGGGACAAGAGCGCTCCGCTCGGCGCTACTCGCCGGGGTGCTCCGCCGCCGCACGCGCGATGTCACCGACGTCGACGCCCTGCCGTCGTGCGTACAGCGCCGCGGCCGCCTCGACGGAGATGCCGAGCCGGCGCTGACGCTCGTTGATCGCGGCGACCGCGTCGCGCTTGTCGTGACCTGCGGCCATCAAGGCGTCGAGGATCCGCTCGAAGGTCGACTGCTCTCTGAGTATCGACTCGTCGGGCTCATACTCCGCCGGGACGGCCACACTCGGCGGCTCGAACCGGGCGACGACCTCGCCGTCGGCGCGTTCGAGGAGTCCCCGACCCGCCGCCACGTCGATGAGCCGTTTGGCCTGGTCGGGGGAAAACCAGTTCCGGTCTAAGGAGAGCGCGACCACGAACTCCCCTTCCCCCAGTCGGGTCGTCCCGCGCTGTTTGAACGGGACGGCGACCGCCACTTCCAGGCTCATACCTGTGATACGGGCGGCGGCCCACAAGGAGCCCCCGGTTTCGTCACGTCGGTGCCGTCAGTCCAGGCCGGGAGGTGTCCCCCGTCAGCACCTGTCGGACCCGATGGCCGACGCGCCGCAGGGCTCCCCGTCGACCGCAATCGGGAGCCCACCGGTCGCCTCCCCGTCTGGGTCGGCGGGGAACACGATCGTCGCACCCGCCAGGATCGGCGCTACGAGCCCGGCCACCACGACCGCCGGGTCGGTGAGCGGGCCGCGGAGAACCACCTCTTCTCCCGGCTCGAGCCCCGCCTCGTCGATCACGCCCGCGGCCGCCGCCAATACCTCGCCGTGTGTGTACGTCCGATCGCCGGCCGCGAACAGTGGATCACTCCCGTCGACGGCGACGGGGTGGACCGCGGGGTTCTCGCTCCAGACTTCGGTCTCCCAGTGGGTCGTAGACGGGTCGGTCGGTGGGTCGCCGTAGACTGCCAGGTGGTGGCCCGGCGGCAGGTCGAACTCGGACTCGCGCGTGGCCGGTGCGACTGCGACTCGCGGGGGCACCTCCTCGGGACCCGTCCGGAAGCGCGTCACCGCGCCCAACTGAGCCGCCCCGTAGAACGAGAGCACTGGTTCGGGGACAGACTCGGCGGCGACGTGTACCTCGTCGTCGGGACGCACCCCGAGGTATCGGAGCACGTTCCCGGCCTTATACGAGGTCGTGACGAAGTCGTGGTAGCTGTACGTTCGGCCCGAGGCACGGGCGCGGAGCGCGACACCCGAGGTCCGGCGCTCGCGAGCGACAGCGTCGCCGAGGGTCTCGGGGTCCGAGCACGGTGTCGGGGAGTCGCCGTCGGCATCGCCCCCGGGGTCGGCGTCGCGGGTGGGCGGCATACCTGGAGTTCCGTGGGCGCGGCGCAAAACGGCGTCGGCCGAGGCCGTCGGGTCGCGGTCGCTGGAGCGATCCTTAGGGCGCGCCGGCGACGACCAACGTGCTCGCCGCCTCGGCGTGGAGCCGTCGGTCGGAGTCGGGGTCGACGCGGACGGCGTCACCGGGTGCCATCGACACCTCCTCGCCGTCGACGACGAGGGTGACGTCGCCGTCGGTGAGGTAGTAGACCTCCTCGTGGCCCCGGTCCCCGTGGTCGTGTTCCATTCCGGCCCATCCGGCCTCGACGTCGACGACAGTGACGCCGAGATTGTCGCAGCCGAGCGTCTCTCGGAGGAAGTACATCCCGTCTGCGCGTTCGTTACCGTCGGCGTAGTGTGCTTTGCTGAAAGACATCGATCAGCCATACGCACGGCTGGTACCTGAACGTATGGGCGCCGCGACCCCAGTCACGGGGATTGAGGTGCTCTCGACCATCGGCGGGTTCGGCGGTTACGCCGTGAGCGACAACGCGCGAGCCTCGGGGCGGGAACGTGAGCGTTCTGCGACCGGTGGCTGACGGGACGTCTTCAGAACGGCAGCAATCCCCGCAGCTGCGAGAGGATGCCGCCGCCCGACTCCCGGTACTCCTCTAACACTGGATGCAGCGCGTCCAAAACCTCCCGCTGTGTGTCGAACTGGGTCGTGCGAACCGCTCCAAGCGCCTCCGAGAGCGCCACCGTGTTCCCGTTTGCGTCGTACGGGATCGCGGGGTCGCCGAGTTCGCGCACGACCTCATCGGCGGTCGCGGGGAACGTGAGATCGGACTCCGAGAGGTACGGCGAAAGCGCCGCGATACCGAACTCCAGGGTGTCGGGCTCGTCGCCGTCCTGCTGCGGTGGTCTGACAGCCATCAGAGACTGATACGGCTGCGGGGATGGAAAAACCCCCGGCTCCGAGACGATGTGAGCGGCGGACACCGCGACAGCCGACTGCGTCGAGACAGGTATCCGGACACCGAGTCCGCAGTGTTTTGTTCGCGGGCGCCCTCCCCGGAACCGATGACCGACTACACCACAGTGTCCATTCCGAAGGATCTGGCCGACCGCGTGGACGAGACGATCGACGGGACCAGCTTCTCGAGCACCAGCGACCTCGTGCGCTTTCTCCTGCGGAGCATCGTCATCCAGTACCAACGCGAGGGCGAACTCACCGAGGCGGAGTTCGAAGACATCGCCGAACAGCTCACCGACCTGGGGTATCTGGACCGGTAAGAGGCGTCGGCGGCGACCCGGAACCGGCGAATGTGCGCCGGGTCACTCGCCGACCAACGTCTCCTGCGGCGGCTCAGCGTCGAGTACGTCCAGGTCGAGCTTGCGGTCGTTCCGGTCGAAGACGGCAACCGAGTCCGCCTCCCACGGCGGTACCGCGACCACCAACGCTGCCGCGAAGGTGTCTTTCCGGGTGGCCGCCAGTCGGCCGTTGGGGTGTGAGACGAACCGGGCACGTCCCTGCCCCGCCGGCGTCCCGAGGTCGACGCCGAAGACCGCGTTCACCGACCCGCTCGTCTCCGGGAAATAAAAGTGCGTCAGCACCGGCGTCTCGGTGTCGAGCCCGGTGTCGGCCGCGAACTCCCCGGCCGGCGTCGACGCGAGCACGACGCTGATGCCGTCGGGGTCGGCCTCGGCCGCCATCTCCAGAAGCGCCGCGAGGAGCCCGCGGGTGATGTGTACCACAAGCACAGAAACGGCGGCACGACTCAAAATACCGTCGGACGACACGGGGATGGAACCGGACGGACGCTCGGAGAGCGCGCGTCGTCGGCGTGGCGGAGGGGGTGGGTGCGTCAGCAGGGTGCCCGGTCGGACGCCGCCGATCCGGTGGGGGCAGGAGGGGAGGGCCCGGATCGGGCGCGTCGGTGGGGACCGAATCGCGGGCGGGCCAACCGGGGCACTTTCACGTACGAGTGGATCCGATGTAAAGCCGGCTGAGCCTCAAAGAGGCGTTTTAGTCTCCAGCTACCGACGGCGGCTGGTCGGCGGGAGGGACACCCCCGGGAGCGACAGCGTCGCCAACCGGAGGGGGTTCTGCCGCAGATCGAACTCCGGATCCAGCGGCTGACTCTGGACGTCGGTGATCCGCAACGACGAGTAGTACACGACCACGTGCGTGAGTAGAAAGCCGACCGCGATCGGAACCAGAAGTGAGAATTGGGTTCCGAAAGCAGCCAGCGCGTCGAAGCCGACGGCTGTCACCGATGACACGACGAGGAAATCGCCGAGTTGGAGGGTGACTCCCGTGAATGCCGTGATGGCGGAGTCGACGGTGGAGGACGTCATCGGCGTGTACACGACCGCAGCAAGGACGCTCGTGGTGACTAGCGTCATCCCCGCGATGACCCCGGCGATCGGGTAGACGTACTCCATCACTCGGGCGAAGTTCCGCGGTTCCAATAACTATTGCCCTTAACTCTCAGATTCGATATTCGGACGGCGGGCTCGACCGGCACCACAGACAGGCCGCGCCTCGGTGGCGCGGACCCTCAACCAGGCGTTCGCGCGATTCAGGCGTCGTCGGAGTCATCGCCCTGCTGATCGTTGCCGGAGGAGGAATCCGGCCCGCCAGCGTTGTCTCCACCACCGTCCCCGTTTCCGCGGTCGTTCCGGTTAGCCTCGGACTCTTGGTGGTTCTCGCTCCCGCCGCTGGCACCCAAGTCGCGGTCGCCGTCAGGCCCGTTTCCGGAGTCGCGGTCGGACACCGAGTCCTCATCGCCGGGTCCGTTTCCCGTGCGGTTCTCCGGTGGGCCGGCGCCCACACCGTCGGGCGGACCGCCGGGGCCAGACGCCTCACCGCTTCGCCCGGGGGGACCGACGTTGTCACCCAGCCCCCGTCCGGAGCGGTCGCCGCCGATCGACCGCGCGATCTCTGCGACTTCCGGTCCCGAGAGGTTCCGCGCCTCCGTCCGGAGCCGCTCGATGTCCGAGGTGTCGATTCCGTTGGCCGCACGGACGTCCGCTGGCAGCGACGCGGCGGTGTCGTTGCTCTGTTCGAGGCGCCGCTCGATCGCGTTGATCCCCGCGGCCACCTGTGCGGTGTCTGCGCGGTACCGACCCTCAGAGATCTCGCCGGAGTCGCGAGCCGCTTCCAACTCGTCGAGCCGGCCGTGGAGGTCGGCGAGGCGTTCCCGGCTGTTGTTCACTTCGCCGGCCACGATCGCCGCCTTCGAGTCGTTGCTCGCGGCGGCCGCGACACGCTGACCGAACGCACGGGACCCGACCTCGCTCTCGACTTCTGTGCGCTGGACCGCGACGACGCCGGCCAGCTGTGCGCCGGGCTCGATGGCGGCCGTTCCGTCCGACGTGTTCGCGTCGGACTCGGTCGTCGTCTCGGTCCCTTCGGCCGTGTCGGTGGCGTTCGACGTCGGCGTGCGTGTCGTCGTCACGTTGTCCCCCGTCTGCGCTGGCCCCGGACCGGTCCCGAGGTCGGCCGACGACGCGTCCGGCGATGCGACCGCAGCGGCGCCAACCGGTGCGGTCCCGATCACGACGACCGCGGCGACGAGGAGCGCGAACAGGGATTTCATTACGACGTTCGTTGGCGACCCGACCTCATATAAGAGCACGATCCTGTAGCCCGATTTACCCGGATTAACTCGGATTACGCCTCTGGTCCGCCGCTCGCTGCGCCGTCGACGCTGCGAGCGGTCATTCGTCGGTCGGCCCGAACTCCTCGTCGGGGAGCACCAACACGTTCTCTCGGCCCAGCCGGAACGCGTCGAGGTCGCCCTCGTCGCGCATCTTCCGGACGACCTGGCTGGTCTTGGCGTCGGTCCAATCCAGCGTCTGGGCGACCGCCTGCTGTTTCATCCGGCCGCCCTCGTGGTCCACGAGGGCGAGCACCTGCTCTTGGTTGCTCAGGAGTTCGTCCTCCCAGGGCGCCTCGTCGCTCTCGTCGGCTACAGCGTCGCCGGCCGCGGCGGCCCCGTCGGCGTCGGCACCGGCCGCACCGGCGGACGCGGCTGCGGTCCGATCCCCACCTTCGGCCGCAGTCTCGTCGGATTCCGACGCGTCGGCAGCCGTCCCGTCACTCCCCGTCCCGCTCGGCGCGGCTCCGCCGCCCGCCGGCGTGTCGGGAGTCCCGGTCGGACTGTCGCCGTCCCCGCGCTGGTAGAGGAACCACGCCACGACGACGGCCGCAAGCGCGATTCCGACGATGGCGCCGACGGGGAGACCGCCGGCGTCGCCGTCACCGCCACCGGGGGTCGTCGTCGCGGTGCCCGCCGCTGCCTGCTCGGAGACCACGAGCGTCGGCTCGTTCGAGCCGAAGTCGAGCTGGCCGTTCCAGACGACCAGCCGCGACTCCGCCCGGATGTCGTCGGGATCGGGCTGGGCCGTCTCGATGCCGTACCCCTCGGGCCAGGAGAACTGCATCGACGTCTCGCTATCGAGGAAAAAGCCCGCCAGGGCGTCGCCCGCCGTGATCGATCCATCCTCGGCGACCGCGAAGTTCGTCCACACGAACGAGTACGTGAGGACGCCGTACTCCTGGGGGAGCTCCTGTCTGCTCGCCTCGACCGAGACGTTCCGGATCTCCATCTGCCGGCCGGTGGCGTTTTCGGCTGTGTCGGCCGTCGCCTCCATCCGGCCGCGGAACTCCGAGGCGTACTGGGTGTCGTTGGCCTCAACGTCGTCGCGCAGGGACTCGAACGCCTGCGTGGCGTTGTCGTCGTCGAGCCGAACCCGGTACTCGATCGTCCACGCCGCCGACCCATCCGCCCTGAGATCGACTCCGATGGAGACGTCGTCCGGATCGACTTGGGTACCTGCAATCGTGTCGACTGTCTGTGCCGACGCAGCCGGGCCGGTCGCCCCCACCCCGACGAGAAGCACGGCAGCGACGAGGGCGACGGCGGCCAGACGCACGGCACGGTCGTTCATTCTATGCGAGTGGTGACGCGGAGCACACAAACAATTTCCGAGATGTAGTGCCGTCAGAGACGGGGCGGATTCGAGTTACACGTCGAAGACGACGTACGCCGTCCATCCCTCGTCGGTCGGCTCGACACGCATCTCCGAGTACGTCACCGCCTTGATCTCCCGGGCGTCGACCGCGTCCAGCGGGACGCCTCGGGCGGTCGCGTCGAGCCGCCACGCTGCGTCTTCCGTTCCGCTCGGATCGTCCGGCTCCTCGATCGCAACGCGGTTCCGGACCGGAAGGACACCGCGCACGTCGCGCTCGTAGATGAGCTGATCCAGGTAGTCGAACAGCAGCGCCTCCCGGCCCTCGGCGGCCACCGACACCTCGAACGTCGCCGCCTCGGCACCCGGATCCGGAACGTCGTCGCAGCCGGCTGCAGCGAGGCCGTCGGCGACGGCCGCAAACACCCCGGCGAGGTCGGTCGCGGTCGCCTCGACGGCCACGTCGGCGGTGTGATCGCGGAGGCGGAAGCCCATACCGACGGGCGACCGCGCCGCCACCTACCTCTTGCGGTCGGCGGCGTGCCGGCACGGCGGCCACCCGGAGCGAGGAGGTTTATGCCCGTCGCACTCCGAGAGGCGGGTATGCCGATGAAGGGCGGCGACACCGACGGGTACCGCGAGATCGACCGATGGGACCGTGGCGTGGGGTGGGTCGCCTACCCCGAGGAGACGATGCAGCGCGCCAGCCACGCGGTCGTCGGCGACGACGGCGGCGTCTGGGTCGTCGACCCCGTGGACGCCCCCGACCTCGACGGCCTGCTCTCCGAGTTCGGCGACGTCGCGGGCGTGGTCGTCGGTCTCGACCGCCACAAGCGCGATGCCGCGGCAGTCGCAACCAGACACGACGTCCCGGTCTACGTTCCACAGTGGATGTCCGGCGTCGCCGACGCCCTCAGCGCGCCGGTCGAGCGGTTCGGTGGAGACCTCGCCGACTCGGGGTTCGAGGCGATCCGGATCCGGGACAGTGCGGTCCCGCCGTGGCAGGAGGTCGGGCTGTATCACCCCAAGGACGGCACGCTGATCGTTCCGGAGGCGGTCGGCACCGTCGAGTACTTCTGTGCCCCCGGCGAGCGGCTGGGCGTCCACCCGATGCTGCGGCCGGTCCCGCCCCGGCGGGTACTGTCGCGGTTCGACCCCGAGCGCGTGCTCGTGGGCCACGGTGCAGGCGTAGACACCGACGCCGCCACCGCCCTCCACGACGCACTCGACAACGCCCGGTCGAACCTGCCGGGGGCGTACGGCCGGGCGCTGAAGCAACTGCTGTCGTAGGCGGCGCGTTCGATCGCCGCCGGTCAGACGCCGTCGAGCAACCCGGCCACCTGTGACCTCGTCGCGGCCACCGTTCCGGAGTTGTCGACCGTCGCGTGCGGGAGTCGGACCGGGTCGTATCGCTCCCGAAACTGACGGTACACCTCGACGTCGGCGTCGCTGGCGTCGTCCTCCCGGGCGGCGATCCGTGATTCGACCACCGACTCCTCGCACTCGACGGCGACGACGCCGAGAGTCGCGCCGGTCGAGGCGGCGAGTTCGACGGCGGCGGCGCGGTCCGTGCGTTTCCGGAACGTGCCGTCGAGGACGACACTCCGACCGCGGTCAAGGGCGTCGCGCGCCCGAGCGAGCACCTCGTCGTAGACGCGCCGCCGCTCCGCAGGGGTGTAGTCCGGGTCGGGGAAACAGTCGGTGCGAACCGTATCGGTCCGGATCAGGCGGCCATCCAGTCGGTCGGCGAATTCGCGCGCTACGGTCGTTTTGCCGACGCCGGGCAGCCCGATCACGACGAGCAGCCGGGGCGTCATCGGAGGAAGCCAGGGGTGGGATTTGAACCCACGAAGTCTCGATTACAAGTCGAGTGCATGCACCGCCCATGCTCCCCTGGCGCGATTCAGGGTACTCCGTCCTCCTTTGAGTGTGTGTCGTTTTCCTCGGCCGCAGTGGCCTCGGTTGTCTCCCCGCGGTCCAGCGGTTTCTCGAACTGGACCCGATGCGGCGTGTATCCGCGGCGCCGGTAGAACGCGCGGGCGCGGTCGTTGCCCGCCATCGCCTCGAGCGCGACGGCTGTCGCGCCGGCGTCGGCCAGCGCTGCCTCGGCGGCACCCAGCAGGTCGCTGCCGATGCCGCGGCCCCGGTGCTCGGGGGCGACGTAGACGTTGCGGACGATCCCGCGCGTCTCGTCGGTCTGGTATGCCCCCCGCTCCAACTCGAAGCTGACGAAACCGACCACCTCGTCGCCGCGTCGCGCCGCGCGGACTCCGCCGGTCACGGCGTGTCGCGCGAGCGTGTCGCGGACCACGCCGCGGTTCGGCTCCGGACGGATGTGGGAGTCGTGGGCCCGCTGATCCGACGCGAGCGCGATCCACAGTTCGACGAGCGCGTCGATCCCGTCGGGGTCGGGACGTTCGATCTCGACGGCGGACTCCTCGACACCACCGTCCCGGTCCCTCGAATCGGACATACCTGTGGTTCGGTCGACACACGGATATACTCCCCGTGGTGACGGCGCGGTCCGGCGGCGGCCGATGGGGGTCGGGCGCGACGCTTCTCCCCGGTCGGCGGTTGAGACGGAGTCCGCTAGTCGCCGTTCGCGCGGCAGGAGAGCCAACGGGAAGCGGGTCGGGTACGGTCGGAGGGCGTTCTGTCGGTCGGGTTCGCCGCTCGGACTCACCCGATCGAGAGGATGTGTTTCACGCGCGTCCACACCGTCTCAATCGAGGATCTGCAGCCGGACAGCGGCCGGGTGCGCCGGGCGTCGGCCCCGTTCGTCGCCGCTTCGGACTCCCCGCTGGGCGCCTGATTCACGTCGTTTCTCTCCGCGAGGATCTGCTCGTATCTGTCGATCACCCGCTGGCGTCGCTGTTGCTCGTGCTCGAGGGTCCGTTCGAGCGTGGTCACTTCGTCTTCGAGTCTCGCGACGTCGGCGTCGAGGGCTAGCACCTGATTCGCCAAGGTCTCACGTTCGGCTTTCAGTAGCTCCACTTCCGCCCTGAGCGAGACAACACGAATCCGCGCTCCGGAGACGGGACGGGCGTCGTCGGTCTCGCCGCGTGGCGAGCGTCGGGGTGTCGAGGCGCCGATCGGGTCCAAGTCGACGTCGCCCGCGTTCGTTGTCTCGGTCGAGTGACAGCCGAGAATTTCGAGGCGGTCAGATCTGAATGACATGTCTCACTAGGGTATGTGTGTATGTGTGACACACACAAAAAGATCAGTCAGCCACGAGTCAGACGCCGCCTCGTCGAGAGGGTCCGTCTCGCGACGTTCTGCAACGGGCGCCGGGTCGACGTGCGGCCGGACGTCTCGTTCCACGCTATGGCGGTGGTCGTGCGGTCCCCGACTGAGACATCGCCGGTCGGAGGAGACGTGGCTCAGTCGACGGCGCACCAGAGGTACAGAGTCGCATACGAGCGGTACGGGCGCCACCGCTCGGCGATCTCTACCATCCGCGATCGGTCGAGGTCGTCACCGTAGATCGCGTGCATCCCGTTCCGAATGCCGAGATCCTCGACGGGGAACACGTCGGGACGGCCTAAACTGAACAGGAGCTGCATCTTGGCGGTCCAGATTCCGACACCCTTGATACTGGTCAGTTCGGCGATCACCGCGTCGTCGCTCATCCCCTCGAAATACTCGCGGGAGTAGCCGTGTTCGATGACGGCGTCTGCGATGTTGTGGACGTACGATGCTTTCTGGCGTGACAGCCCCACGTCCCGAAGTGTCGACTGCTCCGTCCGGAGCAGGGCCTCCGGCGCGATCTCGACGGCGTCTTCTAGGCGTTGCCTAGTCGCGTTCGCCGACGCCATCGAGACCTGTTGGCGGAGCACTGAGACGAGCAGCCGCTCGAAGAGATCCGCCGCCGGCCGTAGCGTCACCTCCCCGTGCTCTGCGACCAGCGGTCCGATATCGGGGTCGTCTCGAAGAAACGAGACCGCGTCCTGGCTCATATCCGGCTCAGAGTGCCGGAGTGATATGGTACTGGCGCTCCGGCGACCAGTCCGATCGTACCGGTGCGATCCGACCCACCGTGGCGGATCTGCGGGGTGTGCGCGAACCCGTGTCTAACTCTCCGCATAACGGAATATTTAACCCAGTCTGACCGTCAGATGTGAGTGCAGGCTCGGTTGGTGTAGTCCGGCCAATCATCTTGGCCTTTCGAGCCGAGGACCAGGGTTCAAATCCCTGACCGAGCA
>Ga0102936_1000579_pt1 | contig 14540 bp, 15 predicted proteins | sample SalPon2_A_H2O_MG_FD_78502 | JGI IMG/M metagenome (GOLD analysis project Ga0102936, IMG submission 78502) | Salt pond water microbial communities from South San Francisco under conditions of wetland restoration - Salt Pond MetaG R2_A_H2O_MG | ecosystem: Environmental > Aquatic > Non-marine Saline...
CAGGAGTGAGCGCAGCGAACGACGAGGATCGCAGCGAGCCCATCGAGTCGAGAGCGCAGGGGCTTCCGAGGTCTTCTCAGCCACTATCACAGCGGATCCAGTCTTAACTAAACAGTACCGTGGGCGGCGCCCCCTCGCGACCGCCGGGCGCGCCGACGCCGTGGCCTCTCGTCGTCGAGGTCGCCGCCGCCGCGTCGCCGCTCGAGTTACGCCGCCGGGTCGGCCGCCTGTTCGCGCTCGACAACCCGCCGAACGTCGTCGTCGAGTTCCACCAGGTGACACAGCGGGTTACCGGGGTAGACGACGGGGTTCTCTAAGACTCCTACCAACAGCCCGGTGAAAGGAGCCTCGACCGCGGCGCTGTCGCTTTTGAACGGGTCGGTCAGAGTACAGATCCGGTCGCCGGCCCGCACGAGCGACCCCGACTCGTAATGCATGTCTACCATCCCGCCGACGTCGGCGCGGATCCAGGTCCGTTCGTTACTGTCGTGGATGACCGTCCGCCACCCTGGCCACCGGACCACGGGCGCGTCGCGGAGTTCGTACTCGGCGAAGATGCTCTCGACGCCCGCCAGCGCGTCGTCGATGAGGTCCCGCTGGAACCGGTGGGCCTCGCCCATCTCGACGGTCACAGTCGGGATCCCCGCACGGGTGGCCTCTGTCCTGAGAAGGCCGCCGCTACCGTCGCTGTCGATGATGACGTGGGAGCCGAACGCCTGCGCCAGCCGCGCGACTGCGGTGTCAGACATGTCCGCGCGGACGTGGAGCATATTCGTTCGGCCCCGGGTGGAGGTGTGGAAGTCGACGCCGAAATCGCAGGGCTGGATGAAGTTGTCGAAGATCCGAGCGGCCATCCGGTTTGCGCTCGTCGACCCCTCGATCCCCGGGAACGACCGGTTGAGGTCGCGGTCGTAGATCGGGAGATACCGCTGTTGGGCCAAGAATCCGGGAACGTTCAGAACGGGAAGACACACCAGGGTGCCCGCGAGGCCCGAGAGGTCCCACTCGTGGGCGACCTCGCGGACCACTTCGATCCCGTTGAGTTCGTCGCCGTGGGAGGCCGCCGAGAGGAAGACCGTCGGCCCCTCACGCTCTCCGTTGACGATCGTGACCGGGATCCGGATGGGATCGCCGAGGTAGGTCTCGCTGATGGCGTACCGGAGGTTCTGACGGGTCCCGGGTTCGACCCGGCCGCCGTCGTACTCGAACGCCGCATCGCTGCTCATACCCGGCCACAACTCCCCAGCGGGAATAAACACTGGCAATCCGCGGCGGACGTCCGGTCGGGGTGCTGAAGCGGGACCTCGGGAACCCCACGAGGGGGATCCGTCGATCGCCGGCCGACCCGACGCGACCCGGTCGGGGGCCCGCATCGACGACCCCGACCGGCATCTCTTTGGGCGCGTGGCAAGACTCGACAATTATGTCTGACGACGGAGACCCCGTCCGGGTCGGAGTGCTCTCACTGCACAACAGCAAGGAGACGAAGGCCATCCTCAACGCGGTCGACGACCTCGGTCACGAGGGCGTCTGGCTGCGCCGCGAGAACACCGCCGTGTCGGTGAGCGACGGCGACGTCACCATCGAACCGGAGGTCGACATCGTGGCGAACCGGCTTCTGCTCTCGAACTCCGAGGCGCCCGTGGAGCTTCTGGGTCTGGCGACGACGTTCGAGCGTATCCGACCGATGCTGAACGAGCCCGCAGCGGTGCTCACTGCGATCCACAAGTTCGCGACGGCGGCCACGCTCGCGAACTGGAACATCGCGGTCCCCGACGCCCTGCTGGCGCTGTCGAACGACCGACTGAACAAGGGTCGCGATCAGTTCGGCGAAGTGGGCGTCTACAAGTCCGCGATCGGGACCCACGGCGGCGGGACGTGGAAGGTCGACCTGACCGAGCCGGTCAACCCGCAGGTCGGCAACAGACAGGCGTTCCTCCAGTCGCTTATCGAGCGCGACAGCGACAGACACCGCGACCTCCGCGTATACGTCGTCGACGAGGAGGTCGTGGGTGCGATGTACCGGTACGCCCCCGACGGGGAGTGGCGGACGAACGTCTCCTTCGGCGGGAAGGTCGCCGACGCCACGGAGGATATGCCGGAGGCCGCGAGGGAGACCGCGCTCTACGCCGCCGACGTGATGGGGCTGGACTACGTCGGGGTCGACCTCATCGAGGGTGAAGACGGGTGGTTCGTACTGGAGACGAACCCGACGGCAGGGTTCCGTGGGCTCCACCGCGCGACCGGCCGGAGTCCGGCGCCGTACATCGCGAAACTCGCGATCGAGCGCGCCGGTGGCGACGTCGACGACGACCGCGTCGCAGACCTATCGGCGACGCTCGACGACTCGCGGCCGGCGGGGATGCCCCGCGTCGAGACGGGGCCGAGCGGCGACCGGCCGACCATCGGCTACATCGAGGAGGTGGTCGTTTCGGGCACCAGCGGGTCGACGCTGGCCGCAGCGAAGTCCGACACCGGCGCGACCCGGACGAGCATCGACACCTCGCTGGCGGCGGAGGTCGGCGCGGGACCGATCAAGAGTATGACCCGGGTGCGGTCGGGGTCGTCGAGTGACGGGACCGCGCGGCCGGTGGTGGACCTCGTCATTGGGATCGGCGGAACCCAACACACCGTCACCGCGAGCGTCGGTGACCGCTCGCACATGGACTATCCGCTGTTGCTCGGCCGCGACATTCTCAAGCACTACCAGGTGGACGTGAACCGGCGGTCCGACGACGGGAGCGACGCGGACGGCGACCCGGAGTTCCTCGAATAGCGGCCAGCCACGGAGTCAGGCTCCCGGCAGTACTTTAATGCCGGGCCGACCTACACCCTACAGATGGGGTCAGAACCGGTCGAAGGGCTGCCGGACGACCTAGAAGCCTGGGTGGCAGAGCGGGCGGCCGGCGACGACGTCTCGCGAGCGGCAGTACTCCGCCGGCTGGTGGCGGCGCACCGGCTGCTCGACGAGCAGCCCGACCAGCTTGCGGACGCCGACGTGTCGGACCTCGACGACGCCGCCACGCGGCATATCGACACCGCCGACGTAGGAATCGACGACCTCGAAGCCCGCATCGACGACCTCGCGGGACGGGTTGGGGAGTTCGAGGGAGACCTCGACGAGAAGATCACCGACGTGCGACAGCGGGTCATCCAGGTCAAACGGGAGGCGGACGCGAAAGCGCCCGCGGACCACGACCACCCCGGAATCGAGCACCGGATCGACGAGGGGTTCGGAAACTACGAGGAGGTCCTGGAGTACCTCACAGAGCAGACCGAGGCGCTCGAAGACGAGGCCGATGATCGGAGCGCGAAGCTCAGCACCGTGGCGAACGCGGTGGTCGACCTGAGGCGACGGGTGGCGGCGCTCGAGAGCAGGATGGAAGAGCGCGCCGCTGTTGCGGAGCTGCGCGAGGCAGCGAACCGACGCGGGATCTCGGAGGCGGCGTGTGACTCCTGCGGGAGGTCGGTCCGGATCGGCTTGCTCGACCAGCCCGCGTGCCCGCACTGTGAGTCGCCGTTCGACGGCGTCGAGTCCCGCGGGTGGTTCAGGTCGAACCAGCTGACTGTCGGTGATCGCCCCGCGCTGGAGTCGGGGCCGACGCAGTCCGCCTCCCAGAGTCTGTCGGGGGCTGCATCCGCACAGTCGGGTGGAGCCGGGCACCCCGAGTCCGAGGCGTCCGTCGGCGACTCGGGAGGCAGAGACGCCGGCGACTGGGACGCGACGCTCCAAACGTCCGATCCCGACGGGGCGCACACCGAACCCGCGTTCGACCCCGACGGATTCGCGGGCGAACCCGTGGGCGGCCCCGACGACGACAGCGCCGAAAGGCCCGCCGATGGGGACGACGGCGGGGGAGCCGACGCGGCCGGCGGGGAGGTCGGCGACCGATGAGCGACGACACGGCAGACGAATCCGCGGGCGGACCGGCCTCCGGGGACTCGGGTGCAGATCCCGACGGGACCGAAGCGGCCGCAGCGGGAGCGGACCGAGCAAGCGAGTCAGCATCCGAGGAGTCGGCGGATGCGGACCCGGCGGGGTCGGAGGCCTCGAGTGACGACGCACCGCTTTCGGACCTCGCGCGTCGGGTGGGCCGGAGGAGCCGCGAGCGGAACCGCGAGGGCTCGCCGGAGCCAACGCCCGATCTCGACCCGGAGCTGTCTGAGGGGTCGCCGCCGGATCCCGACGAGGATCCGTTCGACCGAATGTCGGTCGGGGAGATCGACGAGGAGACGCTGTGGTCGTCGCTCGGCTCCGACGGCGCGAGTGCCGACATCGACGCGGACGTCGGCACTGTCCCGCTGGGCGACGTCGAGCCCGCGTCGGGCGTGGAGTCCGTCGGCGACGCCGGCTCGGAGGCGCGAGAGCACGTCGTCCCGAAAGACAAGTACTGCCAGTCGTGTCCGTATCTGGACGAGCCGCCCGCACTGGCGTGTACCCACGAGGGCACCGAGATCGTGGCGGTCGTGGACAACGAGCGGTTCCGGGTCCGGAACTGCCCGATGGTCGAGGGCGGCGTCGAACCGAAACAGTAGGGTGCCAAGACGGTGCCGACGGCGCGTTGCGACCCGAGGGGTGCCGGGAGGCACTTGTGTCTCCGGGGAGGAGCTTCGTATATGCAGTTTTGCGACGACTGTGGGACGATGATGGTGTCCCGGGACGGCACGATGGTCTGCACGAACGACGACTGCGGCGCGCGCGCCGAACGGGACGCGGCGCTGGCTGCGGAGTTCGTCTCCACGGAGTCACAGACCGACGACGACGTGATCGAGACCGAGGAGGGTGCGAACTTCGAGGGCAAACCCACCGCGACCGACGTGACCTGCGAGGAGTGCGGCACCCGCGAGGCGTGGTACACGATCAAACAGACCGGCGCCGCCGACGAGCCGCCGACGCGCTTTTTCAAGTGCACCGAGTGCGGCCACCGGTGGCGCGGGTACAGCTGAGCCCGCTCCGTGTCACACTGAGACACAAACCACTTGGCCCGGTCCGCCGAACCGCGGGTGTGTCCCTCCAACGACGCGCACGCGACCGATTCCGCCCCTGGTATCTGCTCGACATCACCGCGTTCCTGTTCGGCGCCGCCTCCCTGTCCGACGGCCGGCCGGCGGCGATCCTCCGCGGCGTCCAGCCGGACACCCTCGTGCTCGTCGAAGCGGTCGCCTCCGGGCTGTTGGGGGTGATTGTCCTGCGGTTCACCCTCGGCAACGCGTGGGGCTACGCGGTCGAGTACGTCGACGCGGGCGGGTCGTGGAGCGACGGCCCGCTGTGGGCGCCGGCGGCCGCCGGGACGGTGGCTGCGGTGGCGTCCTACGCGGCGACGACGAACCTCGGTGCGGCCGTCTGGACCGGATTCTGGGCCTTCGCGTTCGCCGCGGGCGTCGCCGCCGTCGCAGTCTCGTTCGCGGCGGGCTATCGTGAGCCGTCCGAGTGAAGCGCCGAACGCAGGAATTCGACGACCGCGGCCGCGACCTGGCTTTCCCGTCCGACGAAAAAGTGGTCCGCAGAGAACTCTCTGACGGTGGCGCCCCGCTCCCGGGCGCAGTCGACGACCGGGTCGACCGTCGCAACGTCGTCGCGAGTGCCGTAGAAGACGCCGACCGGAAGAGACGTCGGGAGGGACGAGAGGTCGGCGACCGTGTCGATGCTGCCGACGTCGTCGGAGTCGTCGGTGCCGCTGGAGTCGTCGGCCGACCCGGTCCCTGCTGGTCCCGTGCGTGCGGGCGGTGCAAGCGCGGCGACCGCGACGACGTCGGCACCGTGGGCCGCCGCGGAGATCGCCACCGCCCCGCCGAAACTGTACCCGAACACCGCCACCCGCTCGTACCGCCGGCCGGCCCACTCGACCGCCCGTAGCGCGTCCGCTCGTTCGCCGCGCCCGCCGTCCCAGGGGCCGTAGTCGAACCGGAAGCAGTCGGTGCCGTGAGCGGTCAGTTCGTCACTGACCGCCCGAAGACGCCGGTCGCCGCGGTGGCCGCGGTGCTGTGGGTGGGGCGGGCACGCGACGACGCACGCCGCGGCCGTGCTCGAAGCCTCGGATTCGTCCGTCCCCGCTGCAGTGACGTCGAGCGTGCCGCGGGCGTCGCGGCCGCCGGAGAGGAAGACCGGGCCGTCCATCGCAACTGCCCGACGTTCGGCACGCTGGGTTTTAGTTCCGGCGCACCCCAACCCGAAGTATGGGAATCCTCTCACGCGCCTCCTACGTTGTCCGGTCGAAGCTCAATACCCTCCTCAACCGGGCAGAGGACCCGACGGAGTCGCTCGACTACTCGTACGAGCAGATGCGCGACCAGCTCCAAGATGTCAAACAGGGCATCGCGGACCTCACGACACAGAAGAAGCGCTTAGAGATCCAGAAGCGCCGGCTGGAGGAAAACGTCGAAAAGCACAACGACCAGGCACGGGAGGCAGTGCGCCAGGATCGCGACGACCTCGCTCGGCAGGCCCTGGAAAAAAAGCAGGCGAAGATGTCCCAGATCGAGGAGCTGGAAGGGCAGATCGCCGACCTCCAGTCGACGCAGGACGGCCTCGTCGAGAAGAAAAACGAGCTCCAGGGCCGGATCGAGGAGTTCCGAACCAAAAAGGAGACCATGAAGGCGCGCTACGAGGCCGCGGAGGCGTCCTCGCGGGTCTCGGAGGCGATGACTGGCGTCGGCGACGAGATGGGAGACGTGACCCGCTCAATCGAGCGCGCCGAAGAGCGGACCGACGAGATGGAGGCGCGCTCGGAGGCGATGGACGAACTCGTCGATACCGGCGCGTTCGACGACGCGCTGTCGGACAAAGACAGCATCGACCGGGAGCTCGAGACCGGCCGCACCAACAAGGAGGTCGACTCCGAGCTCGAGACCCTGAAATCCGAGATGGGGAACGGGGCCGCGGCGGACGCCGAGGACGTCGACGCCGACGCGTCGGACGCGACCGCCGACAGCAGCGTCTCCGACGCCGAGGTCGAAGCGGAACTGGAAGATCTGAAAGACGACGAGAACTGAGCGTGGACAGCGCGGCCGCGACAGCGGTCGGGAGCGTCGTGAGAGAGTCTACCGCCGGCAGACGGTGGGGATGAGGACTAGCGGTCCGGCCGACCGGCTCGACCCCGGCGGCTGCCGGCGAAACAGACCCGTGGCGGGGTGATACAAATCGATGACAGACGCTGACACGCCGGCCGACGACACGCCGGGTGACACGATGCGAACCCGCGGCGACGAGAGTCGTCTGAAACTGTGGATACTCCTGGAGGCGGATCGGTGGGCGGTCGCCGCCGTCGTCGTCGCCGTATTCTTCGCTGGGGTGATTTCTGCGGCCACCATCCTCCCGAATCGGGTCATCGTCGCGTCGGGCGACCCGGTCGAGACGCTCTTTCAGGCACTCGTGACCGCGACAATCACCGGCGTCACGTTGGTCGTCTCGATCAACTCGCTCGTTCTCTCACAGGAACTCGGGACGCTCGCCGACCAACGCGATCGGATCGAAGGGGCGATGTCGTTCCGGAGCGACCTTGAGGACACACTCGCCATCGGCGTCGCGCCGTCAACGCCGGCGGCGTTCCTCGGTGAACTGCTGGACGTCGTCGAGACACGAGGCGTCGAACTCTCGGAGGCGACCGAGAGCGCAGGGATGGACACCGGAGAGCTGTCCGGGTACGCCGCGAACCTGCGTCAGCACGCGACGGCAGTGAGTTTCGACCTCGAAGACAGCCAGTTCGGCACGTTCAGCGTGGTGTCGGCCGTGCTGAACTTCAACTACTCGTGGAAGATTCACGAGGCCCGGCGGCTCCGGGCGGTGCTGGACGAGGCGGGCGAACAACCCGCCGGCGTGGAGGCGGAGTCGACCCGGAAGGTGCGGGAGTCGCTCGATGCGATCGTCGACATCCTGACCCTGTTCGGTGCCGCCAGGGAACACATCAAGACGCTGTACTTCCAGTGGGAACTCGTGGACCTCTCTCGGGCGATGCTGTACAGTGCGGTTCCGGCGATCGTCGTCGCGGTGACCATCCTGCTTTTCAACGGCGCGCTGTCGACGTTTTCGGCGTCGACGCTCGGGATCACCCACTACGTCTGGCTGGTCGCACTCGCGACGTCGATCGCGCTTTCGCCGTTCGCGATCCTCCTGTCGTTCGTACTCCGGATCGGAACAGTCGCCCAGCGGACCCTCTCGATCGGGCCGTTCATTCTGCGGACCGCAGACGACAGGACCCGTAACGTAGACGACGACCAGTCGGCGTCCGTCCGCGACTGATCTTGCGGGCGCCCGGAACTCGTCGGTCGAGCGAGGGGTGCCCGCCCGTTGCGCCGCCGGACGGCCAGCGAAGGCGCCCGCAGTCGATAGTATCAGTAGCCGTCGGCTGCGATACCCACACAATGACAGACACGACTGACGCCGTTCGCGCGGCGCTCAACCCGGACCGGCGCGCGTCGTTTCAACGCCGCGTCGAACAGGAGGCCGATTCGCTGCGGGAAGACATCAGTGCGGGCGTCTTCGACGCGACGGGGTTCGCAGTCGGTATGGAACTCGAGGGGTACGTGGTCGATGGCCAGGGGCGCCTGGCGTCTGCCCCCGACGGCCTCTTCGAGGTCGACGGCTGTAGCCCGGAACTCGGCCTCCACAACGCCGAGCTCCACACCGAGCCGGACCTGGTGACTGACGCCGGGCTCAGACGACAGCTCGAGGAGTTGCGGTCGGTCTACCGGGACGTACGGACGGTGTTGGACGACGCAGACAGACGGCTCGTACTCGACGCGATGTGGACGGTTCCGCCAGCCGAGGGCACGCGGGCGTACATCGAGGCCAGAACCGAAACCGACGGGCTCGCACTCCCGACGAACATGCGCCCGGTCCCGCGGTACGTCGCGCTCGACTCCGAAATCAGAGCCCAAGCCGGTGGAACGCTCGATCTCGGGGTGTACGGCTTCGAGGTCGCGGAGTCGATGCTCGCTGAGTCGCTCGCGACGTCGATGCAGCCGCACCTCCAGGTGCCGGACCCGGACGCCCTCCCGACGTATCTGAACGTCGCCACACGGACGATGGGGCCGATCCTGTCTTTGACAGCCAACTCGCCGTTCCTGCCCGCAGACCTCTACGACGGCCACGACCCGGAGACGGTGTTCGACCGGACGCCGCAGGAGCTCCGGATCCCGCTTTTCGAGCGGTCGGTCGACCAAGGGTCGCGCAAGTGCCGGGTGCCCGAAGACGTCCCCGACCTCGATACCCTGATCGACCGGATCGTGGCCGACCCGACGCTTGTCGCCCCGCCCGGGATCGACGAGGGATCGGGCGGAGGTGATCCGGGTGAGCGGTACCCCGCTATGGGAGCCAAGCGCGGCACCTACTGGCGATGGGTCCGACCGGTGTTCGGCGGCGACGTCCCGCGGACCGCCGACGGCGACCGGGTGGCCGACGGCGACGGGGGGTCGGTCCGGATCGAGTACCGGCCGCTGCCGACCCAGCCGACACTCAGAGACACCATCGGCGTCCAGGCGCTGGTCGCCGGGGTGTTGCGCGGCGTCGTCGCGACCGACCACCCGCTCGCGACGCTCCCGTGGGACGACGCGACGGAGTCGTTCTACGCCGCAGTCGCGGACGGCCCCGACGCCGACCTTCGGTGGGTGGGAACGGAAGGCGAGCGGACCACCTCGACCGCACGGATCTACGACGACCTCTTTGCCCTCGCACGGCGCGGTCTCCGACGGTTCGGGGTCGGCCCGGAGACGATCGAGTGGGCACTCGCGCCGATCGAGGCCCGGCGGACGGCGGACACCGTCGCGCCGAGCGCGTGGAAGCGGGCCCGGGTTCGGGAGGCGGTCGACGCGGGGGCGTCGCTCCAGGAGGCCGTCGAGGCGATGCAGGCGGAGTACGTCGAGCACGCGGGGAGCGGGACGCCGTTCGCCTGGTGGTAGCCGGAAATCGGGGTTACCCCTGGATCACGGTGCCCGCGGACTCGCCCGCGAGGAACGCCGACAGCGACTCGGGGCCGAAGACGTGAGCGGGGGCGTCGAGGTCGAGCAGCGCCTGCACCTTCGCCGCCATCCCGCCGGTGACGTCAGTCGACTCCGCGTCCCCGAGCGCGTCGGCGACCGACGCGACGTCGGTGATCCGGGGGATGACCTGGCCGTCGGCGTCGTAGACGCCAGGAACGGTCGAACAGAGCCCGATGCGGTCGGCGCCGAGGCCGGTTGCGAGCCGCGTGACCAACTCGTCGCCGCTGACGATCGTCGCCCCCGACCCGGCGTGGCCGACGGCGTCGCCGTGAAGCACGGGGACGAACCCCTCATCGAGAAGGGTCGTGGTCGAGGCAAGCGGGAGCGAGAGCGTGCCGTCGTCGTCGCGGGCGGCGACCGATAACGGATGGACCGGAAGCGCGGCCACGCCGGCGTCGTGGAGCCGCCGGAGCACCGCGTCGTTCAGCCGGCGCATCGCGTCGTGGACCGCCCACACGTCGGCGGCCGCGTGGCTCCCCTCGGTGCGCCCCATACCGCGGTCGGCCGCGGCGACGTGCCCGAAGCTCCCGCCGCCGTGGACGAGCACGAGTCGGTCGAGGGTGGCGGCGGCGACCGTGTCGACCGCGGCCGCCAGGGCGTCGTCGTCGACGGTCTCCGGGGTGTCTTTGTCGGTGATCACGCTGCCGCCGAGTTTGAGAACGACCGTCACTGTCGGCCGTCCTCCGCGGCGACGCCCCGGCGGTCGAGCTCCGCGCGGAACGCGTCGCGGCACTCGGCGGTGTAGCTGAGCGCGGTCCGGGTCTCGGGCGTGCCGTCGAGCGCGACGATGCACCCGCCGCCACCCGCCCCCGTGAGTTTCGCGCCGTGGGCGCCCGCCTCGCGGGCGGCCCACACCATATTGTCGAGCGTCCGCGAGGAGACCCCGAGCGCCTCCAACAGCCCGTGGTCGAAGTCCATCAGCCGGCCGAGCTCGGCCAGCAATGTGGGGTCGGGATCGGCATCGGGGTCGGCAGCCCCCAGCAGCGACTCCCCACGGCGGACGATGTCACCGATGTTCTCGACGGTGTCGGCGGCGAAGTCGTACTCCGCTCGGAGGCTGCGAACGCCGGCGACAAGCTCCCCCGTGTTGCCGGCGCCGCCGTCGAATCCGACCACGAACGGGAGGTTCGGGGTGTCGATCCGGCGGCAGTCGTCGCCCTCCACCCGGACGGCGCCGCCCATTGCCGAACAGAACGTGTCCGCGCGGGAGGCCTGCCCGTCCTGGACGTCGTGCTCCGCGCGATAGGCGCGGTCCGCGACGTCCCGAGGGTCCAGCGGCACGCCGAGTTCGCGGGTCGCGGCGTCGATGCCGGCAACGACCACCGCCGCGGAGGAGCCCAACCCCGCGCCCAGCGGAATCTCGCTTTCTACCCGGATGTCGAAGCCGGCGTCGGGGGCGCCGGCGGCATCGCGGGCCTGTTCGACCGCGGCGTCGACGTAGCCCATCGCGGCGTCGACCAGTTCGGTCGGCGCGTCGACGTCGGGGCGGCCATCGGAGTCGCCGGCGTACTCGACGGTAAAGCCGTCGAGGCTCAGGTCCGTGGCTTCGACCCGGATGTGGTCGTCGTCGCGCTTCTCGACGGTGACCCTGGCCCGGCGTTCGATCGCACACGGGACCGCGGGCTCGCCGTAGACCACCGCGTGTTCCCCGAAGAGGTACACCTTCCCGGGGGCGCTCGAGACGGTCATACGGGACGAATACCGGGGGGACCGGTTAAGTTATCCGACCGGATGCCACGACGGGGCCGGCGCGTCGTGTCGGCCTTGACCCGGTCCGGACGCTGCCCGGTCGGAGGATTCACGTATCGGGCAGGCCACGCCGAGGTATGGACGACGACAGACGCGCGTTCCTCACGGACCTGTTGACCACCCCGAGCCCCTCCGGGTACGAAACCGTCGGCCAGCGGGTGTGGCTCGACTACGTCCGCGAGTTCGCCGACGACGTGTGGACCGACGACTACGGAAACGCGGTCGCGGTCCACGAGGGCACTGCCGACGCGTCGATCGCGTTCGGCGGCCACGCAGACGAGATCGGATACATCGTACGCGACATCACCGACGACGGGTTCCTCCGGATCGCGCCGATCGGCGGCGCGGACCGCACCGTCTCGAAGGGTCAGCACGTGACCGTCCACGCCGAGACACCCGTCGCGGGCGTGATCGGCCAGACCGCGATCCACCTGCGCGACCTCGAAGACGAGTCCCTCCAAGACATCTCCGAGCAGTTCGTCGACGTTGGGGCCGCGGGCGGCGATGAGGCCCACGAGTTGGTGGAGGTCGGCGACCCAGTCACCGTCGAAACGCGGGTGCGGCCGCTTCACGGCGACCGAATCGCGGCCAGGGGGATGGACAACCGCGTCGGGACCTGGTCGGCCGCCGAGGGGCTCCGCGCCGCGGTCGAGGCCGATGCCGACGCCACGGTGTACGCCGTCAGCACCGTCCAAGAGGAGGTCGGAATCCAGGGTGCGAAGATGGTCGGGTTCGACCTCGATCCCGACGCGGCAGTCGCCGTCGACGTGACCCACGCCACCGACAACCCCGACATTCCGGGCAAGCGGGCCGGTCCCGTCGAACTCGGCGCCGGACCGGTGGTCTCCCGCGGGAGCGCCAACCACCCCTCCCTGGTCGAGCTCGCTCGCGACGCCGCCGAGGAGTCCGGCATCGACGTCCAACTCCAGGCGACGGGCAGCCGCACCGGCACCGACGCCGACGCGTTCTACACTGCTCGGGGCGGGATCCCGGCGCTGAACCTCGGGATCCCGAACCGGTATATGCACACGCCCGTAGAGGTGATCGACACCGCCGATCTCGACGCGGTCGCGGACCTACTGGGGACGATGGCGGTCGGAGCCGCCGACGCCGCCCCGTTCAGTCTGGACGTCTGAGGGTGATGGCGTCGCGGGGTCCCGCTACGGGCGGACGTCGGTGGCAGTCCCGCTCGGGTCCAGCCGGGTCGGGGTCTCTTCGCGGGTCCTGCGGGAGCCACAGATGCGCGCTGTCGTGTCGACGGGCTCGACGAACCGACGAGTACACCCGATATCCGTTCAGATCCGCCCGCGTGTGACCGGATTCACGAGTCGTCGACTCAGTTCCCGTTGTCGGGCGCCGGTGGGTCCGTCTGCAGGTGTGTGGTATGCGCCCGCTCCGGGGTCGGTCGCCGGTCGGAGGGGGACGCCTCGCCGCGGTACAGTTGGAGGATCTCCTCGAGCAGGATCGCGTGGCGGTCACTCGGGGTATACTGGTGGTCGATGAAGTCCTCGGCGTCGCTGAAGTTACCCCGCAGCGCGAGTTTCCTGACGAACGACACCGACTCGAAAAAGGGCGGGTGGTCGGCGTCGCTGTCGGAGCCGATTTGCCGCTCCGGCGCGGGCATCACCTCGGATCTGATCTCCTCGTAGTCGATGGTCGTTGGGTCGTAGTCGTCGACCATCTGGTTGAGAACGTAGTCGGAAGAAAAGCGGTAGAACTCCGATTTGCTCTCGAACTGTTCGGACTCGACGAGCGATTCGATTTCGTCGACCACTGACTCGGGAAATCGAACCGTACTTTTTACCATACCCGAATACGTCCGGCCACAGAGTATTATATTTTTGTCAGACGCTCGACCGGGTCGAGTCGATCCGTGCCTGCCGGGCGGTTCCGGCGTGTTAGCCCGCGACACGCCGGTTCGATGGAAAGAAAACCGTTAAAAGTCGCCGCAGGGTGATGTATCGTATGGCTGGAACCATCGAAGCGCTCGTTCCCGGCGGGGAGGCGACCCCCGGCCCGCCGCTCGGGCCGGAGCTCGGACCGACCCCGGTGAACGTCCAAGACGTCGTCGAGGAGATCAACGACGAGACCGCCGCGTTCGACGGGATGGAGGTGCCGGTGACCGTCGAGTACGACGACGACGGCTCCTTCACGATCTCGGTCGGCGTGCCGCCGACGGCTGAACTCGTCAAAGACGAAGCCGGGTTCGAGACCGGCTCTGGCGAGCCCCAAGAGACCTTCGTCGCGGACCTCACCGCCGAGCAGGTGGAGAAGATCGCCGAGCAGAAGTCCTCGGACCTACTATCGTACGACTCGTTCAACGCCGCAAAAGAGGTCGTCGGGACGTGCACCTCTCTCGGCGTCACGATCGAGGGCAACGACCCCCGGGAGTTCAAACGGCGGATGGAAGACGGCGAGTACGACGACGTCTTCGACCGGTCGTAAGCGCGACGGGCTCGCCTCCCGAGCCGGACCGCTTCTGCTGCCATCGCACGATCGAGCAGCCGTGTCTCCGGCGTTCTGTCGCTCCCGCACCGACCGGTCTCACGTCCGTGTCCGTCGGCTGGCTCCCCCCGCCGGCCGCGGGGCCGACACCGTGGCCACGACTCCCACGATCCGGCGTCTCGGGGCCGCAAACCGCCGATGTTTGGATTCGCTTCGACGGACTTAAGGCCGGGATCCACCTCGCATACGACGAGACAGGCAGACGCCTGTTTCACTGACCCGTAGGAGCAATCCTGCGTACTACGGAGGTGAATAATGGCAGATACGATAGTTGACGCAGTCTCTCGCGCACTCGACGAGGCGCCGCC
>Ga0102936_1000581_pt1 | contig 14532 bp, 10 predicted proteins | sample SalPon2_A_H2O_MG_FD_78502 | JGI IMG/M metagenome (GOLD analysis project Ga0102936, IMG submission 78502) | Salt pond water microbial communities from South San Francisco under conditions of wetland restoration - Salt Pond MetaG R2_A_H2O_MG | ecosystem: Environmental > Aquatic > Non-marine Saline...
CATAGGTTCGCTCCGGTGGAGCCCCCGTCGATCGGGAGCGCGGTGCCGTTGACGTACCCCGACTTCGGCGACGAGAGGAACGCCACGGTGTTGCCGAGCTCCATCGGGTCGCCGATGCGTTCGAGCGGGTTGCCGGCCCAGTCGTCGAGCCCCTCCTCGTAGGAGTCGTAGTCGCCGCGCTCCACGGCGGCCTCGACGAGGTCGCGGATCCGGCTCGTCTCGTGGGGGCCCGGCAGGACGGCGTTGGCGCGTACCTCCGGGGCGAACTCCTTCGAGAGCGTCTTCTCTAACCCGATGACGCTCATCCGGACGGAGTTCGACAGCACGAGGCTGTCGATGGCCTCCTTCACGCTCCGGGAGGTGATGTTGACGATGGTGCCGCCGTCGCCCTCTTTGAGGTGCGGGTACGACTCGCGCGCCAGCCGGACGACGCTCATCACGAGCAGGTCGTACGCGTGCTGCCAGTCCTCGTCGTCGGTGTCGAGGAAGGCGCCCGAGGGCGGGCCGCCCGCGCTGGTGACGAGGTGGTCGATGGTGCCGAACTCGTCGACGGTCGCCTCGACTAAGGCCGCGACCTCGTCCGCGTCGGTCAGGTCCGCGGGCTGCGCGACGACCTCGCCCGTCGCGACCGCCTCGACCTCCTCTTTGGCGGCCGCCAGTCGCTCCTCGTCGCGGCCGTTGATCACGACGTCGACGCCCTCTCGGGCCAGCGCCTTCGCCGATGCCTTGCCGAGCCCGCTGGACGACGCCGTGACGAGGGCCGCGTTCCCGTCGATCTGTAGGTCCATGTCTCACTCATCCCCAGTGCGGCGTGAAAACGTTTCCCTAGAGGCAAGGGGACGAACTCGTCCCTACTCCCCCGAGTCGTCGTCGCGCAGCGCCTCGAACCCCGCCGTCCCGTCGTCGAACCCGACCGCCTCCCGGCCGACCACCGTCGCCGCCGCTGGGAGGTCGTCGACCACGGCGTCGGAGACGCGGAGCTCCCCGAGGTCCTGCGTGTTCCGTATCCAGACGATCCGGACGGTCTCGGGGTCGTAGCCGCCCAGCGCCGCCAGCGCGGTCCGGAGCGCGAACTCGTCGTCCGGCGCCACCACGGGGAGCTTCGACTTCGAGAGCGACCCGCTCGTGAGCGCGTTCGCGTACGTCTTCTTTAACTCGAGTTGGTCGACGGCGCGCTGCCGGGTGAGGTCCGCGAGCCCGATCCCGTTGCCGTTTCCCTTCGTCGACTCCGTGAGTCCCCGGACGTAGATGAGGTCGACGTCGGGGGTCTCGGGGTCGGGCGCGTTGAGGACGCGGTAGCGACCGATGACGTTCGTGTCCATCCCGGCGCCCGATATCTCCTTGCCGATCTCGTCGACGACGAGCAGGTCGACGTCGTCCACCGGGAGCGTCGGCATCTCGTCGTACGCGCGCTCCAAGAGCGCCGGCTCGCGGTCGAGGAACGACCCCGCGGGGACGGCCTCCAGGTGACCGATCTCCTCCTCGAAGTTCTCGACGAGCGCGATTCCCCCGACCAGCGGCGTCTCGCGCTCGATGACGTCGAGCGCGGCCGTCAGCGTCTCGACGTACCCCTCGGCGATCGCCGTCGAGTGGAACGACTTCGCGCCGCGCTGCTTGCCGAGGCCGACCACGGTCATCTTCGCGAGCCCGCTCTCTATCGCCCCGGTGAAGTTGGTGTGCGCCTTCACGCGATTGACGACGAGGACGGCGTCGGCCGCCAGCGCCGCCTCGGCGAAGTACACCGGGAGGTCCGCGTCGCCGACGGCGACCGTCGCCAGCTCCTCGGCCGCCATGCGCGCGTCGATGGGCGCGCCGACGGTCTCCTCGGTGATCCCGAGCGCCGCCAGCACCTCGCGTTGCCCCTCCGCGGTCGCACCGCCGTGACTGCCCATCGCGGGGACCACCACGGGGTCGAACCCTCGCTCGGCGACCTCGGCGACGACCGCCGCGGCGACCTCGTCGATCCGGTCGATCCCGCGGCTCCCGACGCCGACCGCCACCGTCGCGCCCGCGGAGAGGTCGTCGAAGTCGAGCGCGTCCAACTCATCTCGCGCCGCCCCGACGGGGTCGTCGAGGCGCTCGGTCCGGGGCTCGTACCGGACCCGCGCGAACGCCGGGAGCGGCTGGGGGTCGATGAGCCCGTCCACGTCGGATCGGTCGGGGAACTCCATGTCGGCATCCTCGCGACCCCCGTACAAAAATGCGGCTGCGCGGCGGCCGCGAGCCGGGACCGAGGTGAGAGGCTTGCCGATACAGGGGTCTACTTGTACGTGTGTGACGCCGCACCACCCATGCAGATAACCGAAGTCGAGTCGTTCCCGATCAAGCTGCCGCTGGAGTCGCCCGTCTCCTTCTCCAACCGCACGCTCACCTACCGGGACCACGCGATAACGTACGTGCGCACGGACACCGGGCACGAGGGGATCGGCTACTCGCTCGGCTACGAGGGGGCCGGCCTCATCGCCGACGCGGTCGAGTCGATGCTCGAACCCCTCCTCGTCGGCGAGGACCCCCGCGACACCGAGCGCCTGTGGCACGAGATGTACGACGGCAACGTCCAGATCGGCCGAACGGGGCTCTTTCTGCGCGCCATCTCGACGGTCGACATCGCGCTCTGGGACGTGAAGGCGAAGGCCGCCGACACGCCGCTCCACAAGCTGCTCGGCGGCCACTCCGAGTCGGTGCCGTCGTACGCCAGCGGCGGGTACTACCGCGACGACAAGGGCCACGAGGCGCTCCGCGGCGAGATGCGGCGCTACCTCGACGAGGGCCACGACGCCGTGAAGATGAAGGTCGGCCGCCTGTCGGCCGACGAGGAGGCCGAGCGCGTCGCCGCGGTGCGCGACGAGATCGGCGACGAGCGCACCCTCCTGCTCGACGCCAACGGCGTCTGGGGGTCGAGCACCGAGGCGCTCCGCAACTGCCGGGCGTTCGCGCCGTACGACCCGTACTTCATCGAGGAGCCCGTGATGATCGACCGCGTCGACACGATGGCCGAGGTCAACGACGGCCTCGACTACCCCGTCGCCACCGGCGAGCTGGAGGGGACGCGACACAACTTCGCCCGCCTCGCCGACACGGGCGCCGCGACGATCCTCCAGCCCGACGTCACCGTCTGCGGCGGCGTCACGGAGTGGCTGAAGATCGCCAACTACGCCTCGGCGTACGACATCCCCATCGCCCCCCACTACAACTGGAACATCCACGCCTCCCTGCTCGGCGCCATCGAGAACGGGCTCTGGGTGGAGTACTTCTACCGCGACATGGACGTGAAGGCGTTCGACGACGTCGTCGCCGACCCGGTCAAACCCGGCGACGACGGGATGATCGAGCTCCCCGACCGGCCGGGACACGGCGTCCCGCTCGACAAGGACGCGCTCGCGAAGTTCGCTGACGAATAGCAGTTATCGACCCGATTCGGACCAAACACATGAGAGACTACTCAGACCAGATCGACACCCGCGACCCGGACCGAGACGTACAGATCACCGGCCTCGACGCCTGCGTCGTCGAGGGCAACTTCGAGTGGAACCTGATCAAAGTGGAGACGGACGCCGGGGTGACCGGCATCGGCGAGGCGTACCGCGGCGGCGGCGTCCCGGAGCTCGTCGAGTACACCAACCGGTTCCTCGTCGGCGAGAACCCCCTCGACGTCGAGCGGCTCGTGCGCTACATCTTCCAGGAGATGTCGGGCCACGGCGGCACGACCGGGAAGGTCGTCACCGCGGCCTCCGGCATCGAGATCGCGCTGTTGGACGCCGCCGGGAAGATCCTCGACCTCCCCGTCTACCAGCTGCTCGGCTCGAAGTACCGCGACGAGGTCCGGCTCTACTGCGACTGTCACGCCGGCGAGGCGTACGCGGTGGAGGACGGCGCGACCGCCTACGCCGGCGCCGAGGCGTACTCCCCCGAGGCGTACGCCGGCGAGGCCGCCCGCGTCATCGACATGGGGTTCGAGGCGCTGAAGTTCGACCTTGACCTGCCGGCCGACAACGAGAACGACCCCTACAACGGCCGCCTGACGAACGCGGCGATCCGGGAGAAACGCGAGATCGTCGCGGCCGTCCGCGAGGAGATCGGCGACGACGTCGACCTCGCGTTCGACTGCCACTGGGACTACTCCGTCGAGAGCGCGAAGCGGCTCGCCCACGAGCTAGAGGAGTTCGACCTGATGTGGCTCGAAGACCTGGTCCCGCCGGAGAACATGTCCGCCCAGAAGGAGGTGACGCGAGCGACGCGCACCCCCGTCGCCACCGGCGAGAACCGCTTCCGCGTGTTCGAGCTGTCGGACCTCATCTACGAGCACGGGGTCGACGTCGTCACCCCCGACCCGGCCACGGTCGGCGGCCTGACGGAGACGATGCGCATCGCCGACCGCGCCGAGGAGAACTACATGCCGATGTCGCCGCACAACGTCTGTAGCCCGGTCGGGACGATGGCCTGCGTCCACCTCGGCGCCGCCACGCCGAACTTCGACCTCTTGGAGTTCCACGCGCTGGAGGTCGACTGGTGGGACGACCTGCTGTCGCGCGAGGAGCCGCTGATTCAGGACGGCCGGATCGCGGTGCCGGAGGCCCCCGGGCTCGGGATCGAACTCGACATGGACGTCGTCGAGGAGCACCTGCTGGAGGGGACGACCGGGTTCTGAGGCGGCCGCCGTCGGCCTCGGGGCCGGCCCCGCCGCCGACCGCGGTCCGCGCTTCCCGTCGCTCCGGCGGAGAGACTATACTTATTTATTCTTGGGATCGCTACCGATCGTATGCTCGATTACTTCGACATGGAGTCGACCCTGTCCGAGGAGGAGCGCCTGCTGGTCGACTCCGCCCGGTCGTTCATCGACGGCGAGGTCGACGACATGGGTCAACACTGGATCGACGGCACGTTCCCCGAAGAGCTCATCCCGAAGATGGGCGAGATGGGATTCTACGCGCCGAACCTCGAAGGGTACGGCCTCCCGGGCGTCAGCGAGACGGCCTACGGCCTGCTGATGCGCGAGCTCGAGTCGTGCGACTCGGGGCTCCGCTCGATGGCGAGCGTGCAGGGCGCGCTGGTGATGTACCCGATCCACGCGTTCGGGAGCGACGAGCAGAAGGAGGAGTGGCTCCCGAAGCTCGGCACCGGCGAGGCGGTCGGCTGCTTCGGGCTCACCGAGCCGGAGCACGGCTCGAACCCCTCCGCGATGGAGACGCGCGCCGAACGTGCCGGCGGGCACGCAGACGACGGCTACGTGCTGAACGGCTCGAAGACGTGGATCACGAACTCCCCCATCTCGGACGTGGCCGTCGTCTGGGCGAAGGACCACACCGAGGAGGGCACCCCGGTCCGCGGGTTCCTCGTCGAGACCGACCGCGACGGCGTCACCACCAACAAGATCGACGAGAAGCTCAGCCTGCGCGCGTCGATCACGGGCGAGATCAGCCTCCAGAACGTGAGCGTCCCGGCGGAGAACCGGCTCCCCGGCGTCGAGGGGATGAAGGGGCCGCTGTCGTGTCTGACGCAGGCCCGCTACGGCATCGCGTGGGGCGCGGTCGGCGCGGCGCAGGACTGCTTCGAGGTCGCCCGCGACTACGCCACCGACCGCGAGCAGTTCGGCAAACCGATCGGCGGCTTCCAGATGCAACAGCAGAAGCTCGCGGAGATGGCGACGCAGATCACGCTCGCGCAGCTGCTCGCCCACCGGCTCGCCGACCTGAAGGAGGCGGGCGAGATGCGCCCCCAGCACGTCTCGATGGCCAAGCGCAACAACGTGCGGACGGCCCGCGACCAGTCGCGGATCGCCCGCGAGATGCTCGGCGGCAACGGGATCACGGCCGACTACTCGCCGATGCGCCACATGGCGAACATGGAGACCGTCTACACCTACGAGGGCACCCACGACATCCACACGCTGATCCTCGGCGAGGACCTCACCGGGCTGCAGGCGTACCAGTAAGCCGCTGCTTCGGTCCGCGCTACCGATCTCTCTTCAGGTGACCTGATTCCTCAGCCCCTCGTACTCGCCGCTCTCCGCCACACGTTCGAGGTTCTCGACGAGGATGTCCGCGCGCCGCTCCCAGTACTTCGGCGTGTGACCCGCGACGTGCGGCGTGATGAAGGCGTTCTCGAACCCCCACAGGTCGTGGTCGCTCGGCAGCGGCTCCGGGTCGGTGACGTCGAGCGCGACCCCGCGGAGCGCGCCCGCCTTGAGCGCGTCCACCAGCGCCGGCGTGTCGATCACGCGGCCGCGAGCGATGTTGACGACGACGGCGTCGGTCGGTAACCCGTCGAGCTCCGGCTTCCCGATCAGTCCCTCGGTCGTCTCCGTCAGGGGACACGCGAGGACGAGCACGTCGGTCCCCGGGAGCACGTCGGGCAGGTCGTCGTAGCCGACCACCTCGTCGGTCGGGCCGCCCTTCGCGACGCTGTGGCGGACCCCGACCGTCTCGACGTCGAACCCCTCGAACCGCTCGACGATCGCCTCCCCGATGGCGCCGAGGCCGACGACGGTGACGGTGCTGCCGGCGAGTTCGGCGAACGACTGGAAGCGGCGCCACTCGCGGCGTCGCTGGCGGCGGCGCCCCTCGTCGAGCCGGCGCGTGAACGTCAGCACCGACCCGAGCACGTGCTCGGCGACGTTCGGCCCGTGGACTCCGGAGGCGTTCGTCACCGCGACGCCCCGCTCGGCGAATTCGTCCAGCGGGAGGTGGTCGACGCCGGCGCTGTTGCACGCGAACAGGCGCAGGTTCTCGGCGGTCGCGACCTCCTCGGCGTCGACGTTCCGCCCGGCGACCACGGCGGCCTCCCGCAGGTACCGCCGGCGTTCGTCGGGGGTCGCCGCGAGGCGAACCTCGCGCTCCGGGAGGCGCCGGTCGAGTATCTCGGCGTACTCGGCCGCGGGGATCCCGTGCGCGTCCTGGTCGAGCACCGCGACGTCGATCGTTGTCATGGCCGACGCGTCGGGGTCGGCGGGTAAAGCTCTCGGGGTGGCGGTCATCGGGACCGCGCGGGCGCCTATCCCTCCATCCGGATCGGCGGCGACGCGCTCATCAGCAGGAGACAGGCGATACCGACGCCCGCACCGAGGAGCCCGGTGCCGACGCCGACGGCGCGGACCGCCGCCTCGAACCCGAGCGGCCCCGTCGCGACCGCGACGGCGACGCCCATGACCACCGGGGTCGCCGTCGCTCCCGCGCGTCCGCTCCCCTCGCCGAGGCTGACGAGCCCCCCGCGCAGGTCCGCCGGTGGGAGCGTCGTGATGACGCTCCGGTAGATGGAGAGGACCAGCCCGAACCCGGCCCCCATGAACGCGACGCCGACGGCGGCGACCGCGAGCGACTCCGCGAGGAAGGCGAGCGCGAGGCCGCCCCCCATCGAGAGGTTCGTGGCGACGAGCGGGTAGAGCCGGTCGTCGAAGTGCGCCGCGACGCGACCGGCCTGCGTGGCCGCGAGCGCGTACGTGAGGCTCGCGAGCGCCGCGAGGATCCCCGCCTCCGCCGGCGTGCGGCCCAGCACGCTCACGACGAGGATGGAGTTGTACGTGAGGAAGCCGAACCACGCGACGTTCGCGCTCCCCCGCGCCAGGACCATGGTCCACGCCCGGCGGTGCGCGACGAGCGCGCGCATGTCGGCGAGCTGCGCCCGGACTCCCGCCGTCGACTCCCCGTCGGCCCCCTCGTCGTCACCCTCGTCGAGCGGCTCCTCGAAGTAGCGATAGACCACCGCCGCGATCGGAAACGCGACGGCGTACAGGAGGAACGGGTACTGCCACGCCATCCCGACGAGGACGCCCGCGGCCAGCGGGAACGCCGTCTGCGAGAGCCCCGAGCCGGTGAACCGGAGGCCCTGCGCGGTCGCCTCCTTCGTGCCCGCGTACAGGTCGCCGAGGCTGGTGATGATGATCGGCGTGAGCGCGGCGAAGCCGATCCCCTGGAGCGCCCGCAGGGCGAGCGCCGCGGCGAAGGTGGAGACGAACGCGATGGCGGTGCCGGTGAGCCCGAACCAGACGAGCCCGAACAGCAGCACCGGGCGCCGCCCGTATCGGTCGGAGAGCACGCCCGCGACGGGGATGACGACGATGGACGGCGCGGTGAACGCCGACATCATGAGGCCGATGTTCGCCGTCGACGCGCCCAGCGGCTCGACGAGCGAGCCGAGCACCGGCGAGAGGAGCGCGGTGCCGAGCGGCGGGAGCACGTTGATGAGGAGCAGGAGTTGGAAGGGCCGCTCGCGGACGATCCCCGAGTCGGCTCCCGCTATCGACGAGAGCGATACCACGCCTGCTCGCATGCGGTCGCCCCGATTAAACCTACGCGTTGGGGCAGTCGAGCGCGCTCCGGCACGGGACGGCCGCGCTTCGTTCGACCGTGTCGAACACTTATTATACTCGGGGCGGGGATCAACGATCATGAACGAACCAGACGTTGAACGCGTCGAGGGCGGCCGAGGCACGGTTCGGACCGCCGAGACGATGTTCGACATCGTGGAACGACTCGTCGAGAACGACGGCGCGACGCTGGCCGAACTCGCGACCGAACTCGACTACGCGAAGAGCACGGTTCACCGCCACCTCCACACGCTCGAGGACCTCGGCTACGTCGTCCGTCGCTCCGACGGCTACCACGTCGGACTCCGGTTCCTGGAGGTCGGCGTCACCGCTCGCAGCAGCTATCGCGGGTACGATCTGGTCCGCAAGAAGGTCGAGGAGATCGCGGACGCCACCGGCGAACGCGCCCAGTTCTTCGTCGAGGAGCACGGCAAGGCGGTGTACCTCGCCCGGGCCGCCGGCGAACAGGCGGTCCGCACCGACCCCGGCCTCGGTAGCCGGATCCCGCTCTACGCGGCGTCGGCGGGGAAGGCGATCCTCGCTGAGCTCCCGGAGCCGGAGCTGTCCGACATGTTCGAACGCATGACGTTCGAGCCCGTCACCGACCACACCATCACCGACCCGGACGAGCTCCGCGCGGAGATCGAGGCCGGGCGCGAGCGCGGCTACTACATCAACAAGGAGGAGTCGCTCCGCGGGACGCACGCCGTCGGCGTGGCGATCTGCGGGCCGGACGGCGACGTCATCGGCGGCCTCAGCGTCACCGGACCCTCCCACCGACTCACCGGCGAGCGGCTGGAGTCCGAGCTCCCCGACCTGCTGCTCGGCGCCGCGAACGAACTCGAACTCAACATCGCGCACTCGTAACGCCGCCGCGACTCGTCGCCACGCCGGCGGTCGCGTGCGTTCGACGGAGTCGAACGGCGTCTCCATCGACCGCCTCGCCGCCCCCCGACCGCTCAGAATAACATATGTACTACTGTTATAGTAACTCGGCCCGCGGGACCGGCCGCTCGCCGTGGGGTTCGCGGAAGTTCGCGATCGACGGCTCGGGTCGGACTCGTATACGTTACACTTGACTGGTAGTTCCATCTAACCATATGAAAATTTAAATATACTGCCTTCTCAGCGGTCGCGGGCCCGTCGGCCCGGAGCGCGTTTCGCGTCGTATTCGTAAACTCCGAGGGAATACTCTCTCACGGCCCGAAACGGCGTTTCAGCAACTCCGATTCGGCTCGGTCGCGGGTTTCGGTTCCCCCGTACCGTCTGTTCTAGTCCGACTCGCTCGTTCGCTTCGGAAACGGTTTAAAACGGCCGGAGCGCCTTTAAATCGGATTCTCGACGAGATCGCACCGCCGAAGCCATCGCGATCCACCCGCTCTCCGCGCTCGACCGTCGGATCCCGACTTCGTCATTTATATATTATCCGTTTACTGTACTCGATTCTGTCATTTCGGGGCGCGGCCGAAGGCGTGACTGCGAGCGGACCGGACGGTCGCGGTCGATTCGGGTGTCGAAGCGTCGGGAACGCGGGCCTCGCCGGTCGGTCGTCACGCCGACCGGGGCTCGGACGGCGGGGCGTCGGAGCCGGTCAGGCGGTCTCCATCTCGCGCTCGAGGTCGCGGAGTCGCTCGATGCGGTTCTCGGTCGACGGGTGGGTCGAGGCGATCTTGCCGACGAACCCCGCCTTGATCGGGATGATGAAGAACGCGTTCATCTCGGCCTCCTCGCGGAGGTCCTCCTTCGGGACCTTGTCCATCCGCCCGTCGATCGTCATCAGCGCCGACGCGAGCGCGCCGGGTTTCCCCGTGATCAGCGCGGCGCCGCGGTCGGCGGAGTACTCGCGGTACCGCGAGAGCGCCCGGATCAGCAGGAACGAGACGACCCAGACGAGGATCGACACGAGGATCGCGACGATGACCGGCGCGCCCTGTCGGTTGTCGCCGCTGAACAGCCACCCCCACCGGACGATGAAGAAGGCGATCGTCGAGAGGAACGAGGCGATGGTCATCACCATCACGTCGCGGTTCTTCACGTGCGCGAGCTCGTGGGCGAGCACGCCGTCGAGCTCGTCCGCGTCTAACGACCGGAGCAGGCCGGTCGTCACCGCGACGGTCGCGTTCTTCCTGTTCCGGCCGGTCGCGAACGCGTTCGGCACCTGCGTGTCGGCGACGGCGACCGTCGGCTTCGGGAGGTCGGCCTGCTGGCTCAGGCGCTCGACCCGGCGGTGCAGGTCCGGGTACTCCTCGGCGCTCACCTCGCGGGCGCCCATGCTCCGCAGGGCGAGCTTGTCGCTGAAGAAGTACTGGGCGATCGAAAACCCGCCGAGCATGATCAGCGGGAAGAGGAAGTCGCCGAAGTACACGGTCAGCACGCCGACGAACACCACATAGAGGGCAAAGAGGAGGAACATCGTGAACGCCATCCGTCCACGCAGTCCCCAGTCGGTCTTCCATTCCATACCCGAGTTTTACCGTTCGCCGAATTAAAGCCTGCCGGGGTTTCGAGCGACTCGCGGCGACTGCGGGACCGCCCGACGCTCTCCCGCGGCCGGCCGCCCCTCGCGCCCTCGCGACGGTGCGTTTTTGCACCGCCGCGGCGACCCTCACGCATGGAGACCGTCCTCGTCACCGGCGGCCGCGGCGCCTCCGGGCGCTGGGTCGTCGACCGACTCGCCGGCGACTACGAGGTCGTCGTCGTCGACTACGACCACCCGGGACTCGACGTCGACCCGGCCCCGCACGTCTCGTTCCGCGCGGCCGACCTCGCCGACCGGGGGGAGGCGCTCGACGTGATCCACGCGGTCGACCCCGACGCAGTCGTCCACTGGGCGGCGATCCCCGTCGCGGGCACGCATCCCGACGGGCGGGTGTTCGAGACGAACGTCCGCGCCGCGAAGAACGTCCTCGACGCCGCCGGTCGCGCCGACGCCCGGATCGTCCAGGCGTCGAGCGACGGCGCCTACGGCTTCTTCTTCGCCGAACCGACGCCGCTCCCGGACGAGCTACCGATCACCGAGGATCACCCCCTCAGGCCCGAGGACCCGTACGGGCTCTCGAAGGTGACCGCGGAGGCGACCGCCGGCGCGGCCGCGCGACGCGAGGGGGTCCCGGCGGTGTCGGTCCGGCCGTCGTGGATCCAGTTCCCCGGCGCGTACGCCTGCCGGAGCGACGAGTACGTCGACGACCTCGCCGCCGGCGCGGGCAACTTCTGGTCGTACGTCGACGCCCGCGACGTCGCCGACCTCGTCGCGGCCGCGCTCGCGGGGACCGCGGGGCCGGACCCGGCGGTGGCTCCGGGCGCCCACGAGGCCGTCAACTGCGTCGCGGCCGACAACGCGCTGGGGCGGCCGCTGCTCGACCTCCTGCGCGAGTCGTACGGCGGGCTCCCGGACGACCGGGCGGTCGCCGAGGGCGACGACCGGGGCGCTTACGCGATCGCGAAGGCGGAGCGGCTGTTCGGGTGGGCGCCCAGCCGGTCGTGGCGCGAGGCGGCCGACGCGACCGATATCGGCGATCCGACGCTGTTCGAGTAGCTGTTCGCGGTGGCGCGCGACTCCGAGTGGCCGATTTATCGGCCACGAGGAGCGCGTGCGAGGGAGTCGGTCGCCCGAAGCAGCGCAGAGGGCGACCGACGAGGCTGGGGAGGAGCGAGGTGCGGTTGCGGTGCCGTGCGGGGCGGGACTCAAAGGGGCAGCCGCGAGGACGAAGCACGGCGCCGCAAGCACCGCAGCGAGGGTGCGGTAGCGACCGAGCGAGGAGCGCAGCAAGCCGCGCGAGTCCTCGCGGGTGGGGCTTTGGAGGTGTTCTCCGTCGATCCGCCGGTGACCGCTCATAATCGAGCGGCTGGGGCTTTGGAGACGGTCTCAGTCGTTCCATCCGCAACCGTACATCGCCAAGCGGCCGGAATCCCGGAAACAGGAACCGGACTGGCAGTTACTATTTATAACTACACGACGGAGCGCCGGCTCTGCTAAATCGTCAGGATCGCGTTGACCAGCGTCCGCGTCGCGACCGCCGTCACCGAGCCGAGCCACGTCAGCAGCACGAAGTGGATGTACCCGTTCGCGGGGTTCCCGCCGTCGATCCGGCGGATCATCTGCGAGGAGAGCGCGGCGTTGAACAGGACGACCGTCAGGAGGAGGTACTCGATGAGCGGGATGTCGTACGCGCCGGGGTAGACGATCTGGCCGATATCCATCTCTTCGAGCCCGAAGTCGGCCGTGAGCTCCGCGAGGATCGCGACGATCTCCAGCCCGATGAAGAAGGCGAACGTCGCCGCCGCCGTGATCCCGTACAGCAGTCCGATGAACGTCATCGCCGCCTGCCGCCGCTGTTCGCGCAGCTGATTTACGGCGTTCATGTTCTTCGAGATCAGCTCGCCGAGCATCTTCGGGTCCCCGCCCATCTGGCGGCCGACGAGGTACATCTCGGAGAACTTCTGGATGAGGTACGACCGGGTGTCGAAAGTGAACTGCTCCCACGCGCCCTCGGTGCTGATCCGCATGTTGAGACGGCGGTAGAGGCGCTCGATGGCGGGCGAGAGGTCGCCGAAGTTCTTCTCGCGGAGCGTGGTCAACACGTCGGTCGTCGTCGACTGCTTGGCGCTCTCGGTGGCCCCCAGCGCCCGGATGAACGAGGGGAACTCGCCGTCGCGGGCCGTGATCTGCTGTTCCTCCTGTCTGAGCACGATGCCGGTGATGATGAGCGGCGAGATGGGCACCGCGAGGTACAGCGGCAGCCGGACGTCGTCGATGAACCAGAGCAGGCCGGGGAGCCCCGGCCCGTAGCCGAACATGCCGGCGGTGGTGACCCCGATGATCAGGAACGAGAGCCCGCCGCCGATACCGAGCGAGGCCCACAGCTTCACGTCGCCCGGGGCGCGCTCGTCCGGGTGGAACCAGATCGGGTCGTACGGCGACGTCGCGCGGATCATCGCGTAGAACCCGAGCTGGACGAAGACGAAGAGGACGATGACGGCCGCCACCGTCGCGGTCGGGTCGTTGCCGGTGAGGATCGGGAGGACGATCGCGAACACCAACGCGAACGTCATCGAGAGGATCATCGACATGTACAGGTCCTTCATCACCTCCAGGTTCGCCAGCGAGGACTCGTACACCGTCTCGTACTTCGCGAGCATGACGTCCTGTTCGGAGACGAGGAACTCCTCTAACGACTGCCCCGCGCCCATCGTGTAGCCGAGGCGGTCGAAGAAGTCGGCCATCGCGTCCGAGGGGACCTCCTCGGCGCGCCGGCGACACGCGTCGTCGAGGCTCTGGTTCCACGTGTCGACGAGGTGGACCACCCGGCCGATCTCCTCGGCGGCGACTCCGTACTCCTCCTCGTTCGCCAGCGTCCGGAACACCTCCATGCGGTCGATGTTCGTCGTCGACAGGACGGTCATATGCGTCATCACGAGGTGGAGCTGGTTGTCGATCTGGTTCTCCAGCCCGGAGAGGTAGATCTTCGGGTACACCACCGCCGCCACCAGCACGAGTCCGCCGAACATCGGGATCGGAACCCGCGCCGCGAACGGCAGCGGGAGGACGAACAGGCCGACGACGCTCGCGGCGAACACGAGCACCGCGGGGAGCAACACGAGCCCGACGTACTTCCGCTTGGAGATGTCGAGCTTGTCGTACGACTCCATGACGGCCGAGGTCAACTCGGCCGCGGTCGCGAGCCCGTTGCCGACCTGTTTGACCGCCATTACTCGTCGACCTCGTTCGTCTCGCCGCCCCGGACGCAGTCGTGCATCGCCGCGATCACCTGACGTTCCGGTGCATGTCGAAGGGGAGCCCCTCGACGCCGTCGCGCTGGAAGGAGTTGATCGCGTCGTTCACCTCGTGGTAGCCCAAGATACCCTCTTGGATCATCCGGCGGATGAGCTCCGCCCGGAACTCCAAGTCGTCGTAGATGTCGCGGGTGTCGGCGTAGCCGAGCAGCGTCGCGATCTGCTCTTCCAACACGTAGGAGTTGTTCATCCCCTGGAAGACGATCTCGTCTTCGACGGGGTCCCAGCTGAACACCTCGCGGGTGACGACCCCCTCCATCTCCTTCGAGTACCCCTCGATCTCCTGGACGCTCGTCACCCGACGGAGCACGTCGTCGCCCTGTTTCACCCGGTTCTGGAACAGCGCCACGTCGGCGTTGTCCATGAACGTCTCCGGGACGTTGATCGGCTCGGAGGTGAACCGCTGGATCATCGAGACGATGTCGGACGCGTGGAAC
>Ga0102936_1000582_pt1 | contig 14507 bp, 16 predicted proteins | sample SalPon2_A_H2O_MG_FD_78502 | JGI IMG/M metagenome (GOLD analysis project Ga0102936, IMG submission 78502) | Salt pond water microbial communities from South San Francisco under conditions of wetland restoration - Salt Pond MetaG R2_A_H2O_MG | ecosystem: Environmental > Aquatic > Non-marine Saline...
CCGGGCCACGTCATCTACTCGGCCTTCGCGGGCTACTACCTCGGGCTGGCGAAGTTCAACCCCGAGGACGCCGGCCCAATCGTTCTCAAGGGACTGCTGATTGCGACGCTCATCCACGCCGGCTACAACACGCTCTCGGGGCCAGTGACCGGCCTGCTGTCCGGACTGTACGGCGTGCCACAGTTCGTCGCGTTCGTCGGCTTCGTCGTCGTCTTCGACGGCGTGTTCATCCTCGTGCTCCTGCGGAAACTCGGCGCCTACCGGCAGGCCTACAAGGATGCCCACGACGGGCACGACGACCCGCCGAGCGACCCCACGATTCCGACGTTCGACCCCTAAGAGAGCTGTTCGACGTACTTCGCCACTACGTCGAGTTCCAAGTGGACGGGGTCGCCGACCGACTTCTCGGAGAGGGTCGTCTCGTCGTACGTCGTCGGGATGATGGCCACGTCGAAGTCGTCGTCGTGCCGGGCGGCGACGGTGAGGCTGATGCCGTCGACCGTAATCGAGCCCTTCTCGACCAGATAGTCACGGTGGCCCTCGGGTAGCGAGAACGTGTAGGTCCAATCGTCTCCCTCTCGCTCGAGACCGACCACCTCGGCGGTGGCGTCGACGTGGCCTTGCACGATGTGGCCGTCGAAGCGCCCGTCGGCCGGCATCGCGCGTTCGAGATTGAGACGGTCGCCTTCCTGCAGCGTGTCGAAGAACGTCCTATCGAGGGTCTCGCGGGCCAAGAACAGCGCCACCCACTCGCCGTCTTCGAAGGCCTCGACGGTGAGACAGGTCCCGCTAACGCTGATAGACTGTCCGTCTTCGAGGCCGGTAAACGGCGTCGACAGCCGGACGCGCCGACCGCCCTCGTCGTCCACGACTCGCAGTACCTCGCCCGTCGCCTCGACGATACCAGTGAACATACCCGCTGTTGGTGGCAGGTGGGCAAATGGGTTTGGCTCTCGGCTCAGGCTTCCACGGGCCGCCGCTCGACGGTCGGCTGTTCGCCCAGCGCCCGCCGAACGCTCTCTTCGAACCCGGTCAGGTCGGGCGTGACGTACTCGTCGATGCTGTGGTCGGTGACGACGACGCGGTTCGAGAGTCCGTCGACCAGCGGTTTGGCGACGCTTACGTCCACGTCGGTCACCAGCCCGAGCCAGCGGGCCGATAACCCAGGCGAGAGCACGGGTACCGGAATGATAAGCGGCCGTCGCCCGACCAGCAGGTCGGCCGTGGTAGTCAGAATTTCCTGATAGGTCAACACGTCCGGACCGCCGATTTCGTACGTCTCGCCCGCCATCGCTGGCTCCGCCAGAACGGCGACGAGGTACTCGACCACGTCGTCGATGTAGATTGGCTGGCACTCAGTGCGGACCCACGACGGCGTCACCATCACCGGCAACCGGGCCGCCAGTTGGCGGATTATTTGGAAGCTCGCGGAGCCCTCACCGATGACGATAGCCGCCCGCAGCGCCGTCAGGTCGGCGTTGCCCTCCCCAAGTAGGCGCTCGACTTCCCTGCGGGACTTGAGATGGTCCGATAGCCCCTCGTCTTCGTTGCCGAGGCCGCCGAGATAGACGACCCGCTCGATACCGGCCTCGTCCACGGCCCGACGAAAGTTCCGAGCTGCCTGGCGGTCCCGCTCTTCGAAGTCCTCGCCGGCCTGCATCGAGTGAACCAGATAGTAGGCCACGTCGACCGGCGGGAGCCGAAGCTCGGGGTCCAACACGTCCCCTTCGAGTACCTCGACGCCGGCGGGCGCGACGTAGCTCGACGGGTCCCGCGTCAGCGCTACCACGTCGTGACCGCGGTCGAGGAGTTCCGGGACGAGGTGGCTCCCGACGAACCCGGTCGCGCCGGTGACGAGTACGCGCATACCATCACCTCGGGCTCCAGTGTCTTAACCCCAAGCCACGAGCTACCAAGTGCCAGCAGAGACGTCACCCGCAGCCGCGGCTACCCGGCGGCTCCGGCGGTCAGTCGTCCGCATCCGTCCGCGCCCGGCGCTGCATCGCCCGCTGAACGAACTCCTCGGGCAACTCGTCGATTTCGCCGGCTTGGACCGCCCAGAGGTTCGCGTACAGGCCGTTCTCGGCCAGCAGTTGCTCGTGACTGCCGCGTTCGGCGACGCGGCCGTCCTCCAAGACCAGAATGGTGTCGGCGTCCTTGATGGTCGAGAGCCGGTGGGCGATGGCGAAGGTGGTTCGGTCGGCCGTCAACTCGTCCAGCGAGCGCTGGATGAGCATCTCCGTCTCGGTGTCCACGTCGCTCGTGGCCTCGTCCAACACCAGAATCTCGGGGTCTTTCAACATCGCGCGGGCGATGGCGACGCGCTGGCGCTGGCCGCCCGAGAGCTTGACGCCGCGTTCTCCGACCATCGTGTCGTAGCCGTCCGGCAGATTCCGAATGAACTGGTCGGCTTCGGCGGCTTCGGCGGCGCGGCGAATCTCCGCGTCGGTCGCGTCGAAACTGCCGTAGGCGATGTTGTCCCGAACGGAGCCATAGAAGAGGAACGTCTCCTGACTGACGTAGCCGATGGCCCGCCGGATAGAGGGTATCTGTACGCCTCGGAGGTCTTGGCCGTCGATACGGACGGCTCCGGAGTCCGGGTCGTACATCCGCAAGAGGAGTTTCATCACCGTCGACTTGCCCGCGCCAGTTGGGCCGACCAAGGCAACGGTGTCGCCGCCGTCGACGTCGAACGACACGTCGGTCAGGACGCCCGCTTCGCCGTAGCCGAAGCTCACGTCGTCGTACTCGACGGCCCCGTCGGTGACTGAGAGTGGTGGGGCGTCGTCGACCTCTTCGAGGCGGCCCGGCGTCTCCATCAACCCGAAGACGCGCTCGGCAGAGGCGTAGGCCCGCTGGTACATGTTGATAATCTGTCCGAACTGCGCCATCGGCCAGACGAACCGCTGGGTGTAGATGATGAACGCGACGAACTCACCGGGCGACAGCGCCAGCGTCAGCGGGCTGGGGGCCTGTCCTAGCACCATCAGCCCGCCCAGCACGAACGTGAGGACGAAGCCGAGCCCCGAGACGAGCCGGAGGCCGGGAAAAAAGGTGATGCGCGTCTCGATGGCGTCCCAGTTGGCGTCGAGGTAGTCCTGTGAACTCTCCTCGACGCGGTCTGACTCGTAGGACTCGGTGTTTGCGGTCTTGATTATCTGGATGCCGCTCAAGTTGTTCTCCAATCTGGAGTTCAGTGACCCGACCGACGAGCGAACGTCGGCGTACTTCGGTTGGATGGTCTCGATGAACCGCTTGGTGAACACGGCGATGATGGGTACCGGCAGCAGGGCGACGAGCGCTAGCTGCCAGTTCATGTAGAAGAGGTACGCGGCGATGCCGACGACCATGATGACCAGCCGCGAAGTGGAGTTCAGCCCGTCGTTGAGGAACTTTTCGAGCCTGTTGACGTCGTTCGAGAGGACCGACATCATCTCGCCCGTCTGCTTGTCCGCGAAAAACTCCATGTTCAGCCGCTGCATCGTCTCGTAGGTGTCCGTCCGAACCGCGTGTTGGACGTGCTGGGCGAACTTGTTCCACCCGTAATTCCTCGAATAGTGGAAGACGGCCCCGAAACCGAAAGAAGCCGCGACGAGTCCCGCAGTCAGCCACAGTTGGCCCCCGGCGTCCGACGGAATCCACGCGTCGGGGACGAACAACAGACTGTAGCTCGCTTGGTCTTGGATGACCGCGTCGATGGCGAGCGCGAGCAACAGCGGCGGCAACAGGTCGAGCATCCGGGCGAAAATTGAGCTGACGAGTCCGACGAGGAAGGCGAGTCGCTGCCCCCGACCGTACTCGGTAAACAACCGCCACATCGGCCGTCCGACCCGCTCGCGGGCGTCCTCGAACACGTCCTCGTCGGACGCCGCTTCGATATCCATTGGCTACTCTATCGGTTCGAGTCGGAAATACGCGTCGGGCTACTCGACCCCAGTGGGTAGTTCGACTGTGTCACCGACGCCCACGCCGGTCCGGTTGGCCCACCCGCGGTTCACTTCGAGGACGTACTTGCCCCGCCCGGAGTACCGCTCACTGTAACTCTCGCCTTCCGGCGGCGGGGGTGCGTGGTGGATGGTCGTAATCGTCCCGTTGGCGTCGATGAAGATGATGTCCAACGCGAAGGACATCCGCCGCATGACGTAGGTGTGGGTCTCGTCCTCGTCGTGGACGAACAGCATCCCTTCGTTCGGTTCCAGTGACTCGGTATCGCTCAAACCGAGTCGACGTTGTGCCGTAGTGTTCGAGATACGGACCTCGACGGTCGCCAACTGCCGTGAGTCGTCGCAAGCGACGACTTCAGTCGCGTTGGGCGAGCGGTCACACGGCGTCGGCGTGGCGGTGGCGTTGCCCTCGTTCACCGTCACTGTCCCCTCCTCGTAAGAGCCGACGCCGACGACATCGACCCACAGGCCCGACTGGAGGACGAGAAACCCGACGATGCCCAGTCCCAACAGCCCGAGGAGTGCCCCGAACGCACGGCGTTCCATACCGAACCGTGGGCCAGCGCGTGCGTAAGCGTTCCGACCCAGAGAGAAAGCGTTATTCCTGCCGGTCGAAAATCTGGGAGTGCGGGTCCGTGGTCTAGTTGGTTATGACGTGGCCTTTACAAGGCCGAGGCCGGTGGTTCGAATCCGCCCGGACCCACTGCTGACGGCGACTGCGACGAACGGACGTGAGGAGCCAGCGCCGTCTGTATGGATAATAAGGATTCGAGCCCTAGAAGACGAACACAGTGAGTCTTCTTCCGGTTCGAATCCGCCCGGACCCACTGCTGACGGCGACTGCGACGAACGGACGTGAGGAGCCAGCGCCGTCTGTGTGGATAATAAGGATTCGAGTCCTAGAAGACGAACACAGTGAGTCTTCTTCCGGTTCGAATCCGCCCGGACCCACTGCTGACGGCGACTGCGACGAACACGAGACGTGACCGAAGGGAACGTCTCGTGAGAGTGAGCGGTGAATCTATCTCCCGAGCCCTGCGCTCGCTCTGTTCGGGGAGGGCGGCCGGCAAACTGCCTGTCGAACAGCTAACAGCTGCCGAAAACGTCTTATCGTGACATCCGGTATCGGGGGCCATGATAGATGGCTCGACGTGCCCCCGATGTTCGGGACACGTCTCGACGGCAAACGGAACGGAGTACACCTGTGACGACTGCGGGGCGGCCTACGACAGCGCGGACCTCTTCTTACCGTAGCGACTGCCCCGACCGACGGCGGGCTATCGAAATCCTTTTTTCTACCCTCGTCGTCGCTCGATATGCGCCGCCTTAGCTCAGACTGGGAGAGCACTCGACTGAAGATCGAGCTGTCCCCGGTTCAAATCCGGGAGGCGGCATACTCCCACTTTTTACTTCGTCGGGTTTCCTCGCTCGCTGCGGTATGCTTGCACTCGACTGAAGATCGAGCTGTCCCCGTTCTCGCGAGCGGAGCGAGCGGGAAGTCGAGAGACGAGCGTGGCGAGTCTCTCGGAAGTTCACAATCCGGGAGGCGGCATTGCTGTCGCGAACAAAGTCGTGAGCGACAGAAGTGGTGTCCGAGCGGATTTGAACTAGACCGAGAACGTGCAGCGAAGCGAGCATTTCCGGGCGTAGTTCGCAATCCGAGAGGCGGCATACTTCTGCCGGCACGCGATTTCGAGCACTCGCTCGTGGAGTGGAGACGGCATGGTACCGGAGGTGTGCACTACTCGATATCGAGGTCTGCGAGTGTGAACAGCCAGTTTTCGGGGTCGGTCAGGCGGAGGCCGTCGATAGACCACGGTTCGGCGCTGTCGAGGCCGTCGGCGGGGGCGAGCGGGCGGACGGCAGCCGTCGAGACGGTCGGCAGTCGGGAGCGGGACACGGTGGTATCGTTGTAGAAGCCGTGCCGGCGACGGAGGCGGGGCGCGAAGTCGCCCAACATCTTCAGCACGTCGGCGTCGCGGTTGTCGCGGATGATTCGTGCGAAGAGAGCATCGGTCGCCTCGGACGGTGGCGTGTCCATCGGTTGATAGTCGAGCAGCATCGTGACGGTGCAGTCCGGTGTGCGTTCCGTCGCGGTGACGACGGTGGCGACGGCCGTCCCGCGTCGCGTGGCGATGTAACTGCGGGTCTTCCAGTTGGGGTTTGCGAACCGCCAGCGGAGGAACGGCTCGTCGCGGGGAACGTGGATTCGGGTGGGAGGATTGGAGTTATAGAGGCCGTGGATACCGTCGACGGCGACACCAGCCTTGCGTTCGACGGCGATATCGTGGGGTCGGTCGTTGAGTCGGTCGAGTAGCTCCAATCCCCGCTTCGTCAGCGTCGTCGCGGCCGTCAGTAGCGGGGTGACAGCGCTGGTGGGGTCGGGCTCGACGGTTTCGAGAAACAGCGTTCGGGGGTTCTGGACGCGGTAGCTCGTCGGTAGCTCTCCGACGACGCGCCAGCCGAACTTCGAGAGGCCGGGCAACAGCGCGTCGTTGGGGAAATTAAACAACAGCGTGGCGTCGTCGGCGCAGTACGCCAACAGTCGCTCGGTCATCCGGGAGAAGATGCCACGACGGCGGTAGTCGGGATGGACAATCCAGTCGACGGGTTGGTACGCGTCGACGGTGGTCGAGCCGATGTGGAGGCGAAAGGGGAGCATCGGCTCGGCCCCCACTAGCTCGTCGTCGTCGGCGGCGACGACCATCTGAACCCCGTCGCGGTAGGGGTTCGCTCGGAAGCGCCAGTCGAACCAGTCCGGCCGTTTAGCGTGTCCCCAAACGGACTCGTAGAGGGAGAGAAAGGCGTCGCGGTCGCTCGGTGCGTACGGCCGCACCACGCACTGCGTCGAAGCCATACGCGTACCGGGCACGCGGCGAGTGCGTTGTAATGATTAGAGTACGGGCGATAGGGTGGTATTTCCTAAGTCGAGTGGCTGCCGAGTTTCACCGGCTCGCCGGCCAGTTGGTGGCTGTTCGCTCACGAATACGGGCCAAACACAAGAGTCAGAACCGTGCCGCACCGACGGCGGCGTATGCCCGACTGGGACGTGTATCTGGTGACAGGGGAGTCGCTATCGGCGGGCCGAAGGACGCTCGATATCGTCGAGAGCGCTATCGACGGCGGGATTGGCGTCGTGCAGTTACGCGAGAAAGACCGCACGGTCCGGGAGCGCTACGAGATGGGGCGGACACTCCGGAAGCTGACCCGCGAGGCCGGCGTCACCTTCGTTGTCAACGACCGCGTCGACCTCGCAGCGGTGCTCGACGCCGACGGAGTGCATCTGGGCGACGACGACCTGCCGGTGCGGGCGGCGCGTCGACTGCTGGGTGAGGATGCCGTCATTGGCCGCTCGGTGTCGACCGTGGAAGCGGCCAAGACCGCCGAAGCGGCGGGCGCGGATTACCTCGGGGTGGGAGCGGTGTACCAGAGTAGTTCGAAAGACGATATCGCCGAGGAGACCCACGGCATCGGCCCGAAGCGCGTGCGCGCTATCGCCGACGCTGTCGACATCCCAGTGGTTGGCATCGGCGGCGTCACCGCCGACAACGCCGCAGAGGTGGCAGCGGCCGGGGCCGACGGCGTGGCAGTGATTACGGCGATTACGCGGGCCGACAACCCGGCGGCCGCGACGGCGGCGCTCGTCGAAGCGGTAGAACGGGGAAAGACAGCGCGGTAGGGACTCAGACGGACAGTTTCCGCCGCAACCGCTCTTCGTCGACGTGATATTTGAACGCCGGCCGTCCCTCGACGAGGACGTACGGGACCCGCTCACCGTATTCCTCGCGCAACGTTTCGTCGGTGTCGACGTCGACGAGGTCCATCGACACGTCGACGCCCTCCTCGGTTGCGACCTGTTCGATAGTGTGGATAGCCGAATCACAGAGGTGGCAGTTCTCGCGGGTGTAGACCGTGACCGAAACCTCACTCATCACTGCCCGGTAGTCGCCCGAGCGGCAAAGGCCCTCCGAGGGGTTTCTGTATCGCCAGTCCCAACAGTGTCGTATGTCAGGCTGGACCGCCGACGAGATGCCGCCGATGGACGGGCAGACAGTGGTCGTTACTGGGGCCAACAGCGGGCTTGGCTACGAAGGGACCGAAGCGTTCGCCGCCGCCGGAGCCACGGTCGTCATGGCCTGTCGGAGCGAACAGCGGGGCCAACGAGCGGCCACGGAGATACGCCGGCGCGGCGACGGCGGGGAACTGGACGTTCGCGTCTGTGACTTGGCGGACCTCGACAGCGTCGAGTCGTTCGCGACTGGCGTCCGCGAGGAGTACGGCACCGTCGACGTGCTCTGTAACAACGCCGGCGTGATGGCCATCCCGCGACAGGAGACCCAACAGGGGTTCGAGATGCAACTGGGCGTCAATCACTTCGGGCACTTCGCGCTGACGGGACACCTGCTGCCGGCACTCGCGGCGGCCGATGGCGAGAGTCGCGTCGTGACCCAGTCGTCGGGTGCCCACACCGCTGGCGAGATGGACTTCGACGACTTGCAGTCCGAGCGCTCGTACGGCAAGTGGTCGGCCTACGGCCGCTCGAAGCTGGCGAACCTCCTCTTTGCCTACGAACTCCAGCGGCGGCTGGCCGAGTCCTCGCTGGACATCATCAGCGTCGCGTGTCACCCCGGGTACGCCGACACCGAACTGCAGTTCCGCGGGCCCCGCGAGGAGGGGTCGTCGGTCAGGATGGCGGGGATGAAAGTCGCCAATGCACTGTTCGGCCAATCGGCCGAACGGGGCTCGTTGCCGATGCTCTATGCGGCCACCGGCGAGGACGTCATCGGCGGCGAGTACGTCGGCCCCGGCGGGCTGTTCAACATGCGGGGCTACCCGGAGTTCCAGCAATCCAACGCCGATTCGCAGGACGAGGCCGACGCCGAGCGGCTGTGGGATATCTCCGAGGAGCGAACGGGCGTACGCTACGCGTTCGAGTGACCGACCGACACCCGAGTGCGGGCCGACAACACCGCCATTTTTTGTAATAGGGGGCCAGAACGTCGGCCCAGCCAATGCAATCGCTGGAAATCGCCCTCCGACTGCTCGCTGGGGTCGCGCTCATCCTCGCCAACGGCTTTTTCGTCGCCATCGAGTTCGCGCTGACCCGGGCCAGACAGTTCACCGAGTCCGTGTTCGTCGGCGACGGCGACCCCGCCCTCCAGCGGGCGTGGGACATGACCGACGACCTCGAAATCTACCTGACGAGCTGTCAGGTCGGTATCACCGCCTCCTCCATCGCCGTCGGTATCGTGGCTGAGCCGGCGCTTGCGGCCATCTTCGAGCCGCTCTTTGCGGAGTCGAGACTGGCCGGCGTCGGGCTGGGCGCGCTCATCGCGTTCGGTATCATCAACCTCGTCCACCTGACTCACGGTGAACAGACGCCGACGTATCTCGGCGTGGAACGGTCCCGGTTCGTCTGCCGGTACGGCGCGACACCCCTGTACTGGTTCGCAAAGTCCATCTCGCCGCTCATCTCGCTCGGGGACCGGGTTGCCAAGTGGACGCTGGGCCTGTTCGGCGTCACGATGTCCGGCGCGTGGCTCGAAGCCGAGGAGGACGTCATCGAGACGCGGGCCGACCTACGGAAGAAACTCGGCACCGTCCTCGAAGCGGGGAACCTCCCGGAGGAACGCCGCGAAGAGGTGCTGGCGGCGCTGAACGCCGGCGACCAACAAGTGCGTGACGTGATGGTGCCCCTCGACGACGTGGTTGCGCTGTCGACGGCAGCCGACGACGAGACGAACGCCCACCGGGTTAGTGAAACACCGCACACCCGCTACCCGCTGGTGGGCGACGGTTTCGAGGAGCTACTGGGTATCATCTATGTCCCCGAACTGTTGCGGGCCACAAGCGAGTCCGACGGCGGTGAACTGCTCGACGGGGTCGACCTCGAAGCAATCGCCGCTCCGCCGGTGACGATGTCGGCTGATACGAGTGTCAGCGACGCCATCGACCGGTTTCAGGCCGAGAGTCAAGAACTGGCCGTCGTCCTCGAAGACGGCGAGGTGCGTGGCCTGTTGACCGTCACGGACGCGCTCGAAGCCGTCGTCGGTGATATCCGCGACCCGATGGACGAACAGGCTGGGGTGGCATAGCGAGGGGCGCGAACGCAGTGAGCGGTCCTCGATTGCGAGCGGCGAAAGCCGCGAGCACAGCGGGAACCACAGAGCAGTAGCGAGGGGCGCGAACGCAGTGAGCGGTCCTCGATTGCGAGCGGCGAGGCGCACCACCCGTCTGCCTCGGCGGCGGCAACCGCCTCACGCCGGAGTCGTGGCGCTGTCGAATCCACGTCGGATTCGTCCAGCCCACCCCCGACCGGGCTGCAACGTCGACCATGGGCAGCAACGTGACTCGGCGTAACGACTTCCTTCATACTCACCGTCACGCGACGGTTCCGACGCCCGTAGGCAGAGCGCGGCGAGTCGGCCGGCCGTCACCGTGGCGGGGTGTAGACGTTCAGCGTCTGCAGCGGGTCGTCGCCGTCGTTTTCGATGCCGTGGCGCTCGCCGGCTGCTATTCGGAGGAGGTCGCCGGCCGCGATGCGCTCGTCCGTGCCGTCGACTGTGGCGACGCCCGTCCCGGAGACGACGAACAGCCACTGGTCGCTCTCGGCGTGGTAGTTCTCCGGCCCGCCAACGGTCCGGCCGGGGTCGACGGTCATCTCGGCGACTTGGGCCTCGTCGGTCGCCATGACGACCTCGAAATAGCGGTCGAAGTCGAGGTGAGTCCGTTCCATAGCGGGGGTAATCACGGCACCGTCGAGTGGGTTTCGACACCTGCGCCGCGGCCGTCACACGAGCGCGGGACGAGTGTCTGACGCAGGTATTTACCCGCTCGGTGTCTGTCGTGAACCCATGGACGAGGCGTATCTCGACCTCGAAGAGGTCGAACTGGAACTCGACGAGGCGTTGTTGGAAGCGGTCGACGAGAAGGCCTTCGCGGACCACCGAGACAACCGCGACGCCGCCATCCGCGACCTGCTGGACGAGTGGCTGAAATCGCAGGACGACTGACACCTATTCTCGTGGTGATTTACCGGTACGCGCCACTCCATGGGTCGGCGCTATCCGGGAATAATCTACGAGAGGCAGTATGAACCGGGTCAGACCGTCACGGTCTCCACGAGTGCCGGCGCCACCGCGTCGAAACCGTCCGCCCGTAGCTCTACCGCGAATACGGCGGTCCGGTTGCCGTGGACGGTGAGGATGGGGGTTCTCGTGGTAGGTTTCGAGGACGTCCAGCAGTCCCTGGCGGCCGGTGTGGCCCGAGAACTCGTGGCGTTCGACCCGTGTGCTGACAGGCATCACGCGGCCGTCGAGTTCCGCGCCGCCGGTCGCTAGGGGTGGATGGTCGGGCGAGTCGAACGGCCCAGCGTGAAAGCGAGCCTGTGGACATGCCCCCTGAGCGGTGGATACCGGGGGCTCGACTCGGCAAAGTCAGCCCTATCGGTGGTCGAATCCGCTCCGTTCGAGACACCGACGGCATCCTGCGCGGTCAGTACGGTTCTTCGACCCCGGTAATCTCGAAGCGAGTGCCACCTGCCGGTCCCAGCTTCACGAGAACCGTCCAGTTGTGGGCCCTGACTATCTGACGGACGATTTCAAGTCCCATGCCGGTCCCGTCGTCCGATGAGCTGTAGCCGCGCTCGAACACGCGAGGTCGTTCCTCGGCCGAAATACCCAGCCCGTCGTCCTCGACGTAGAAGCCGTCGGGCAGCGAACCAACAGTCACCTGTACGTCCCGGCCGCCGTGCTCAACAGCGTTTCGAAACAGATTCTCAAGCAGCTGCTGTAGCCGACTGGCGTCCGCGAGTATCGTCGCATCGACGACGACATCACAGTCTGCATCGGCACTCCACACCCGCCGCCACGCGGCGGCCGAGATGGCCGCGAGTGAGACCGGTTCTGGGTCTTCGATTTGCTGGCCCGACCGGGCGAGTCTGAGGAGGTCCGCAACGAGTCGGTCCATTCGGTCGACGGCGTCGCTGACGTGGTCGATGTGAGAGACATCGCCCGTCTTCGTGGCCACGTCCGCGCTCCCGCGAATCTCCATCAGCGGCCCCTGAATGTCGTGTGAGACGACACTGGCGAACTCGTCTAAGTACTCGTTCTGTCTCAGCAGTTGCTGTTCACGGCGTTTCGTGGCGGTAATTTCGCGGACGACGACGACGCGACTCACCGCGTCGAGCCGACCGACATCGACCGGTGAGACGGAAATCGAGAGGTGTCGCTCGCGGCCGTCTAGGTCGACGGCGAGCTGTATCTCGGTTTGGTCGGTCACTGGCAGTTCCGCGAGCGTCTCCGCGGGTATCGAGTCGAAGAAGGCGCTTGCGGGCATCCCGACGACCGGGGCATCGACTCCGAACAGGCCGGTGGCCGCCGGGTTCCAGTCGACGACGCGGTCTCCCTCGTCGAGTGTGACCACCGCTTCGGGCATCTCCTCGACAACCGTCTCTCTGGCGACAGGGGCGACTTCCAAGAACTCGGTCCGGTACAGCGCCCACGTCAGGAAGACGCCGCCCAGTGCGACGCCGACAGGCGTCAGGTCGAACGGAAACGCGTAGAGTTCCGTGAACCACGCAATGTTCAACGCGAGCCCCGGCAGCGGCGAGACTGCGAGGAGGCCGGCTTGTCGCCGACGGAGCCCGCTCGTGCCGGTAGCCTCGACCACGAACAGCGCCGTCGAGAGGACGATGAGTACGTAGACGGAGAGCGGGTGGAACCAGTACGCCGGGCCACGCGACGGAACGACGATGGCGTTCTCGACGGTGAGCGACTGCCGGTATATCAGTTCGTGGAGCCAAAAAAAGTTCGTCCACAGCCCGACAAAGTGTATGAGGACAGGGACCGCCAGTAGCAACAACACCGGTCGGGACGGCAGGCGCTGGGTCCTGAACTCGTAGGCCATCAGGAACCAGCCGACGAAACAGACCGTAATCGAGAACAGGAGCACGTTGTACAGGACTAGTGTCGGCTCCCGGGCCGGCACGAAGTACGTCAACCCTTCACTGCCGAGCCAGAACGCCATCGCAACGACGACAAGAAAGAATCCCGTACTGCCCGGTTTCTCGGGATACGCCAGCGGTTTTCGCAACAAGAAGAGAACGCCGACAGCCGCCACGAGGAACAGCACGCGTACGTGGGTCGGCTCGATTACCATTTCCCTACGGTCGCGTTGCCAGCTATATAGAGACTCGGGCAGGAGGGCCGTCACGGCGGGACCGACCCACAGACAAGGTTACTTTGCTGTAACCTGCGCCGTTACCTCGGTATTAGCTTACGAATTTATCCCCCGAAATAAGTCGTGTATAGACAGATGAGCGAGGAACGAGACAGCACGAGAAGACGGGTACTGTTGCGGATGGGGGCGCTGGCGGCCGCGTCCTCGACAGCCGGCTGTACGGTCGAAATCGACGGCCGCGAGTTCGGTGTCGACTTCGACGATGGGGAAGCGACCCCGACGTACGGCTACGGGGGGACGCCCACTGTGACGGAGAGTGCCCCGGCGACGCCGACGGAGGCGCGGACGGACCCGTCGACGGGGACAGCGACGCCCGACGAGACGGCGGCTCCAACCGAAACCGCGACGCCTGATGAAACGCCGACTGCAACCGAGACCGCGACGCCCGACGAGACGGTGACTGCAACCGAGACCGCGACGCCCGTGGGGACGGCGGAATCGGTCGAGGATTACGGTGTGCAGGGGTACGGGGAGTACGGCTACGGTGGGATAGCGTAACACCCCGGGGACCACACCATGACACGAACACCCAATCACGGCTACAACGCCCCAGAGGCGGGCGCGGAGAACTGGCACGAACCGCTCAACGAGAACTTCGAGGCCTACGACACCGACATCGAACTCCGCGACGAGTCGGCGAATCTGTCGAGCTACGAACCCATCGACGGCGCGAAGTTCCTCGCGACCGACACCGGCGTCGTCTACCTCGGCGACGGCAACGCGTGGGTCGAGACGGTCACAACAGGGCGGTACGAAGCACCGGCCGACGGGGACGCCGGGGGTATCGCCTTCGGTGACCCGGCAAACGAGGCCGTGTCCAGTGGCGGAACCGTCGGTGGTGGCCGGGGGAACGAGGCCAGCAGGGCCTACGCGACGGTCGCCGGTGGCGACGGCAACAGCGCCGCCGACGTTGGGGCGACTGTCGGCGGGGGCGTCGACAACCGGGCCAGCGGCGAGAGTTCGACCGTCGCCGGCGGCGAGAGCAACGTCGCCAGCGGCGACTACAGCTTCGCGGCCGGCCGGAACGCCGAGGCGACCCGAACGGGGACGTTCGCGTGGAACAACACCGACTCGCGGTTCGTCACGAGCGCCGAGGGACAGTTCCTCGTCAACGCCACCGGCGGCGTCGGTATCGGCACGAACACGCCGGGCGAGAACCAGTTCGTCGTGGACGTAGACGGCGGCGTCGGTATCGGGACCGACAGCCCGAACGCGCCGTTGCACGTCTGGGGGACGGACGACCCAGCGTTAGACGGCGACCTGGTGGTCGGCTCGTCCGACGAGCAACTCAGTGTCAGGGTCCAGACCAGCGGCGACGACGCG
>Ga0102936_1000583_pt1 | contig 14506 bp, 17 predicted proteins | sample SalPon2_A_H2O_MG_FD_78502 | JGI IMG/M metagenome (GOLD analysis project Ga0102936, IMG submission 78502) | Salt pond water microbial communities from South San Francisco under conditions of wetland restoration - Salt Pond MetaG R2_A_H2O_MG | ecosystem: Environmental > Aquatic > Non-marine Saline...
AGACACCTTACGGCTCGACCACGACATCGATCAACTCCACCATGGCTCGGGGCTGGGACTGCTCTTCGTCTACTGGGTGACTCGGCTCTCCGGCGGCGATATGACCGTCGACAGCTCCGACGACGGCAGTACCGTCACGCTCGCGTTTCCAACGGCACAGCGTGAGTGATCGCTGCCGCCGCGTCGCCTCCGTGACCCTCAGTTACTAAAGGATCACGTCGAGTAGGGTGTCTATGTTCGAGAAGTCGACGTGGATCAAACTCCCGCGGAACGTGGTCGTGGGTCACGGCGTCCTCGCCGACCTGGGCGACGTCGTCGACGACCTCTCCGTCGTCGGCCGGCCGCTGGTCGTGACGAGTCCGTCGCCGGAGCGGCTGGTCGGCGACCGGGTTCGTGACCAGATCGGCAACAATCCGGCGACGGTCACCGTCGAGAAAGCGGGGTTCGGCGCCGTCGAACGAGTCGTCGAGGCCGCCGAAGCCGAAGGGGCGACGTACCTCGTCGGTCTCGGCGGCGGCAAACCCATCGACACGGCGAAGATGGCGGCCGACCGCCTCGGTTTCGGCTTCGTCTCCGTCCCCACTGCGGCCAGTCACGACGGCATCGTCAGCGGCCGGTCGTCCATTCCCGAGGGCGACACCCGTCACAGCGTCGCCGCCGACCCGCCCCTCGCCGTCGTCGCCGATACCGAGGTCATCGCGGCCGCGCCGTGGGAACTCACTACCGCCGGCTGTGCCGACATCGTCTCCAACTACACCGCCGTCGAGGACTGGCAACTCGCCCACCGCTTGCAGAACGTCGAGTACTCCGAGTACGCGGGCGCGCTCTCCCGGATGACCGCCGAGATGCTCGTCGAGAACGCCGACTCGATCAAACAGGGATTGGAGGAGTCGGCGTGGGTCGTCGTGAAGGCGCTCGTCTCCTCCGGCGTCGCCATGTCAATCGCGGGGTCCTCGCGTCCCGCCAGCGGCGCCGAACACCTCTTTTCGCACCGACTCGACCGCATCGCGCCCGGTCGCGCGCTCCACGGCCACCAGGTCGGTGTCGGCTCCATCCTCGTCGCCTACCTCCACGAGGGTGAGAAGGGGATGTGGCGGAACATCCGCGACGCCCTCGCGGTCATCGGTGCGCCGACGACCGCCACCGAACTCGGCTTCGACGGCGAGACGGTGATCGAGGCGCTGACGACCGCCCACCGGATCCGTGACCGCTACACCATCCTCGGCAACGGGATCAGCGAGGCGGCGGCCCGCGAGGCCGCGACGGTAACCGGCGTCATCTAGATCCACACCGCGTAGCGACGCTCACAGAACGGAAGACGCAAGCCGGTGCGGTCCAACCCCCCGTTATGGCAACGGCTAGCGCTAGCGGCCCGGTCAAGGAACACCCCGCCGCGGTCACCGCCGTCCTCTCCGTCGTCGGCTACACGCTCGTCGTCGGCACCTTCCTCGGGGTGGTTCCGGGATCGATCTTTCCCGACCTCTCGCTCGAACAGGTGAATCGTCTCTCGGACGCCATCGCGGTCATCAACACGCTCGCGACGCTGTCGCTCATCGCCGGCTGGCGGTGGATCCGCCGGGACGAGGTGAAAAAGCACGCGACTGCGATGGCCTCCGCGTTCGGCCTCATCCTCGTCTTCCTCGTCCTCTACCTGACGAAGATCGGTGGCGGCGGCACCAAGGAGTTCGTCGGCCCACAACTCGTCTACTACGCCTACCTCGCGATGCTCGCGATCCACGTCATCCTCTCTATCGTCTCCGTGCCCGTCGTCCTCTACGCCATCGTCCTCGGCGTGACCCACACGCCCGCGGAACTTCGCGACACCGCTCACGCCCGCGTCGGCCGCATCGCCGCCGGTGCGTGGATCCTCTCGCTCTCGCTCGGCGTCGTCACCTACCTCCTCCTCAACCACGTCTACAGCTGGGAGTTCATCGAGGCGGCGATCATCTTCTACGGATAGTTGTCGCTGTGTTCCGGTGTGTCGCCGAGGTGGTCCGGCGCCCTCCGGTTCTGTCCGATAACGATCTGTCCCGTCCGACTTCGCCTAGTCCCACGTTCCCCGAACCACCAGCGTCGGCACGTCCGTCGCCCGGACGACGCGCTCGGTGACGCTCCCGACCAGATATCGGTCCAGTCCGCGCCGGCCGTGGGTTCCCATCACGATCAGATCGACCTCGTGGTCGTCGGCGTAGTGGACGATGGCGTCCTCCGCGAGTCCCTCGACGACGGCAGTCGTCACGTCGACGCCGCGTTCGTCGGCCGTTTCCTCGACGGCCGCTGTCGCTGCTTCGCCCTCCTCTCGAAGCGCGTCGTGCAGCGCGTCGAGGCCGAGTCCCGGCGCCTCGTGGGCGATACCGTCGGTGTCGACGACGTACAGGGCGTGGACCGTCGCGTCGAAGCGATCGGCGATCGCCAGCGCGTGATCGGTCGCCGCAGCCGCCGGATCGCTCCCGTCCGTCGGTACCAGAATGTGGTCGTACATGACGTCCCGTTCGCACCCGCACCCCTCAAGCCTCACGGCGGTTCCCGGCCGTCGGGAACGCGACGCGACCGCCGACGACGGGGCTTTTTGACCACCCCTCTCGTGGTCGTGCCTGTGCGCGTCGCGTTCGTGTCGATGACGACGGCCCACCACGGAGACGACTGGTACGCCCACCGGCTGCGGGCGGTCGCCGAGCGGCTGGTGACGCGCGGTCACGACGTGACGATCTGCTGTGCGCAGTGGTGGGAGGGCAACCACCCCACCTTCGACTTCGAGGGCGTCACCTATCGCCGGGTGACGGTCGAACCGGCGCCTCGGGCGTTCGTCACCAGACTCCCTTTCGTCCTCAGCAGCGTCCGTCCCGAGGTGGTCCACGTCGCCACACAGCCCCACCTCGCGGTCCCCGCCGCGAAGGCCGCCGCCCGCCTCCGACGGACGCCCGTCGTCGGCGAGTGGTGGGCGCGTCCCGACGACTCGGCGCCATCGTGGCGGCGCCGCTGGGCCACCCGCTCGCCCGACCGAATCCTCGTCCCCTCCCGGACCGTCGCGACGACAGTCCGGGAGTGGGGAGCCGACGACGACGCCGTCGACGTGATTCCCGACAGCGTCGACGTGGCTGGCATTCGTGATGCCCCCGTCGATCCTCGGGCCGACATCGTGTACGCCCGCTCGCTCGACGACCACGCCAACGTCGAGGAGTTCCTGCTGGCGCTGGCGGAGCTCCGACAGCGGGAGTGGCGGGCTGTCGTCGTCGGCGACGGACCGGCCCGTCCCGACGCCGAACGCACCGCCCGTGACCTCCGGATCGACGACCGCGTGGAGTTTCTCGGCGCTCTCGATCCGGCCGACCAGGTGCCGATCCTCAAGGGTGCCCACGTCTTCGCGCAGACGGCGACGTGGGCGCCCTTCGCCACGAGCCTCCTCCGGGCGCTCGCGTGTGGCTGTGTCGGCGTCGTCGAGTATCAGGCCGCGTCGGCCGCTCACGAACTCGTCGAGGGGGACCCCCGCGGGTCGCTAGTGACCAGCCCCCGCGAACTCGCGGACGAAATCGTCGCCGCGGCGGAGCTCGAGCGCTGGAGCGTCAACGAGGCGTACGCGGCCTACGATCACGAGGCAGTCCTCGACCGCTACGTCGACTGCTACGAGACGGTGATCGACGAGTACGGCTTCTTCTGAGGGAGCCACGGGACGCCGTCTCCCCGTTTCGGAACGCTTTTGCCCGCGATACGTCCACCACAACCCATGAGCGACGACGTTGCGGCCGAACTCCGCGAGCAGTTCAGGACGGCATTCGAGGGCGCCGACTACCCCGTCACCGACCAGATGGATCTCGTTCCGGCGCTCCCGAACGGGCCGGGAACCCGATTCGAGGCCGGCGACGTGTCCCTCTCTGCGATGGAACTCGCCGCGAACCTCGACGGTCACCAGGAGTTCCCCTACGACTCCGTCGAGGAACTCGTCGACGACGTGATGGCGGCGCTGGAAGCGGAAGGCCTCATTTAGGACAACACGTTTACTCGCCCCCGTCCAACGGCCCGTATGTTCGACATCGAGCGCTACCTCAACGTGCGGAGCGCACACGGCGCCTCGGTCGGCCCGAACGGCGACACGCTCTCCTTTCTCATGGACACCACCGGCGTCCCGCAGGTATGGACCCTCGACACCCCCGGCGCGTGGCCGGAACAGCGAACCTTCTTCGACGACCGCGTCACCTTCGCCTCGTGGTCGCCCGAACGCCCCGAACTGATCGTCGGTCGTGACCGCGGCGGCGACGAGAAAGAGACGCTCTACCGCCTCGACGCCACCGACGGCTCGATCACCGACCTGACAGAGCATCCCGACGCCAAACACTGGTTCGGCGGGTGGTCCCCCGACGGCGAGCGGTTCGCCTTTGCTTCCAACCGCCGCGACCAGTCGGTCTTCGACGTGTACGTCCAGGACCGCGACGCCACCGGCTCCGAGGCCGAACGCGTCCACGAGGGCGACGGCTGGTTCTCCGTCGGCGGCTGGGATCCGGACGGCGAGCGTCTCCTCGTCACCGAATCCCACTCCAGTTTCGACCAGGACGTGTACGTCGTCGACGTGGCGACGGGGAGCCGCCGCCACCTCACGCCACACGAGGGGACCGTCCGACACCTCAGCGCCAACTGGGGTCCCGACGGCGAAGGCGTCTACCTCGTCACCGACCGAGATACCGACACGCTCCGGCTCTCATACCTCGACCTCGCGACGGACGACCTGTCGGTCGTCGAGTCGGCTAACGGCGAGAGTCCCCTCGACGACGACGCGTGGAACGTCGACGGCGTCGCGGTCGATCAGGACTCCCGCCGCCTCGTCTACTCGCGCAACGTCGACGGCTACACCGAACTCGGCGTCGGCGAACTCGTCGCCCCCGGCCGCCTCGACCACTTCCCGGCACCGGAACTCCCCGATGCCGTCGCCGGCGGCGTCAGCTTCGGCCCCGACGGCGACCGCTTCGCGCTCACCGTCACCCGGAGCGACGACACCGCGAACGTCTACGTCGTCGACGTGACGAGCGGCGAGGCCGAACGCTTTACCCGCGCTTCCACCGCGGGCATCCCCCGCGACTCCTTCGTCGCCCCCGAACTTGTCCGCTACCCCTCTTTCGACGGCCAGGAGATACCCGCGTTCTTCTCCTTGCCCGAGACGGACACCGGCCACGGCGAGACGCCCGTCGTCGTCGACGTGCACGGCGGTCCCGAATCCCAGCGCCGGCCCTCTTTCGGCCGGGTGAAACAGTACCTCCTCTCGCGGGGCTACGCCGTCTTCGAACCCAACGTCCGCGGATCGACGGGCTACGGCAAGGCGTACACCCACCTCGACGACGTGGAACGGCGGATGGACTCGGTGGCGGATCTGAAAGCCGGCGTCGACTGGCTACACGACCACCCCGCCGTCGATCCCGACCGCATCGCCGTCATGGGCGCCTCCTACGGCGGGTTCATGACACTCGCCGCCATGACGGCCTACCCAGACGTCTGGGCGGCCGGCGTCGACATCGTCGGTATCGCCAACTTCGTGACGTTCCTCGAGAACACGGGCGACTGGCGCCGCGAACTCCGTGAGGCCGAGTACGGCTCCCTCGACGAGGACCGGGAGATGCTCGAATCCATCAGTCCCATCAACCACGTCGCTGACATCGCCGCACCCCTGTTCGTCCTCCACGGCGAGAACGACCCGCGAGTCCCGGTAAGCGAGGCCCACCGCATCGTCGAGGGCGCGCGCGAGGCGGGCGTCCCCGTCCGTGAACTGATCTTCGAGGACGAGGGCCACGGGTTCACGAAACTCGAAAACCGGGTCGAGGCCTACGCCGCCATCGTCGAGTTCCTCGACACGCACCTGGCGAGCGAGTAAGCCGCCTACGTCGCTCGCTGGTCGTCGGGGTTCTCGGCGCGGTTGTGAACGGTGTTTTCCTCGCCCTCGTGCCGGCGCGGATCGGCCATCTCGGCGACGGCTTTGGTCGACATACCGCCGCCCTCCTCGTCTTCGGCTTCCGCCTCGTCAGCCTCCGCTTCTGCTTCCGCCTCGCCCGCGGCTTCCCCGTGGTCAGTGGGGTTCTCGGCGCGGTTGTGAACGGTGTTTTCTTCGCCCTCGCGCCGGCGCGGATCGGCCATCGCGGCCACGTCCTTGGTAGCCACGTCGTCGCTCTCTTCAGCCTCTTCGGACTCGGTATCCGTCTCGGCTTCCTCGGGTTCCGGTTCGGCTTCCTCGGGTTCCGGTTCGGCCGTTTTCGATCCACCGCCGAACAGCGACAGCAGTTTGCCGATCAGACCCATACCGACGCACCTCCGTTCTCATCGGTGAGTTCGTCGCGATGCGCACTAGGTGTCGGCGCCGTCGCCGCCCACTCGCACTGGTCCGCGTGAACCCTGAGTACGGTGCGCAGCAGTGTTAGCACAGTCAGGACGATGCTCGCTACGGCGGCGGCGAGGGCCTCACTTCCCTCCCCGACGACCAGTCTGAATCTGTTCATGATTATCGTTAACATTCTAGTTTGTTATAAATATGCGCCCTGATAACGGATGCCGAACGGCTCGCGTCCTTCGCTTCCGGTGTGCCGGGCGCCCCGGCCGGCGCTCCGTTAGAGTCAAACGGGCGCACGGTGAACGGTATCACATGAGTACAGGGCAGGAACAGCGAACCATTCGGTGTCTCGTCGCGAAGGTCGGTCTCGACGGCCACGACCGCGGCGCCCACGTCATCGCCCGAGCCTTCCGCGACGCTGGGTTCGAGGTGATCTACTCCGGCTTGCATCGCGCTCCCGAGGAGATCGTGCAGGCCGCGGTGCAAGAGGACGTGGACGTCCTCGGCATCTCCATTCTCTCCGGTGCGCACAACACCCTCGTTCCGACGGTGATCGAGGGGCTGAAGGAGTACGGCGCGTACGAAGACACCCTCGTCATCGTCGGTGGTATCGTCCCCGAGGAGGACCGTGCGGCTCTCAAGGCCGCGGGCGTCGCCGAGGTCTTCGGTCCCGGCACGCCGATGCAGGAGACTATCGACTTCGTCCGCGAGAACGTCACACGATGAGCGAGGCGGCAGTCGACGACCTCGTTTCGGGTGTTCTCGACGGCGAGCATCGCGCGCTCGCGCGGGCGATCACGACTATCGAGAACCGCGAACCCGGCTATCGGGATCTGGTCTCCGCACTCCACGCCCACACCGGCGACGCCGAGGTGATCGGTGTCACCGGGAGCCCCGGCGCCGGCAAGTCCACGCTGGTCGACAAACTCGCCAAGCGATACCGGGATCACGGCCTCACTGTCGGCGTCATCGCCGTCGACCCCTCCTCGCCGTACACCGGCGGGGCGGTCCTCGGCGACCGCATCCGCATGGCTTCGAACGTCGGCGACATGGACGTGTTCGTCCGGTCGATGAGCGCCCGCGGCCAGTTAGGAGGACTGTCGACCGCCACTGGCGACGCCATCACCGCTCTCGACGCCTTCGGCAAGGATCGAATCATCGTCGAGACGGTCGGCGCCGGACAGAACGAGGTGGACGTGGTGCGCACCGCCGATACCGTCGTCGTCCTCGTTCAACCCGGGAGCGGTGACGACGTACAGATGTTGAAAGCCGGAATTCTGGAGATCGGCGACGTGTTCGTCGTCAACAAGGCCGACATGGACGGCGCCGCGACGACCGTCGCCGACCTCCGCGGGATGCTCCACCTGCGCGATGGATCGACGACCGGTGCTGCCGGCCACCACGGCCTCGGATCGATGGCCGACGGGAGCGACGGGGACGGGGCTGGGGACGAAGGCGACTGGGATCCACTGGTCGTCGAAACCGTCGCCACCGAAGGCGAGGGCGTCGACGACCTGATCGACGTTCTCGACGACCACTACGCGCACCTCCGCGAGACGGGAGAACTCGACCGCCGCGAGCGGACGCGCTACGCCGAGAAGATCCGGCAGTTGCTCCGGGCGGACGCCGCGGCCTTGCTCGAAGACGAACTCGTGTGTCACGGCGGGATCGACGCCCTCGTCGACGAGGTGCAGGCACGCGAGACGGACCCCTACACGGTCGCGGATCGAATTCTGGATCCGGTCGCCGACTGCGTCGAAGGCCGCCGGGATTGACATCCTCCCCGCCCTGAAGGGCGGGTTTTAGCCTCGAAACTTCCATAAGTCCGCCCCGACCTACCTCCACGTATGAAGCTCAGACGAGTCGGCGCTGCCGTCGCGGGCCTCGCCGGTGGCGTCGTCGTCGGCGACCGACTCCTCCGCGGCGCCGCCGGCGAACTCGAACCGGCCCTCGACGCGACCGAGCGGACGTATCGCTGGCGTGGCATGGACGTGGCCTACGCCGAACTTGGCGACGCGGACGACCCGACGCTCGTCTGTCTCCACGGCATCAACGCCGCCGGATCGAGCGGCGAGTTCCGCGAAATCGCCGCCGTCCTCGCCGAAACTCATCACGTGATCGTTCCCGACCTGCCGGGATTCGGGCGCTCCGACCGACCGTCGCTTCGCTACTCCGCCGCCCTCTACGAGGACTTCGTGGCCGACTTCCTCGCCGAGTACGACGCGCCCGCCGTCCTCGCCTCGTCGCTCTCGGGAGCCTACGCCGCCCGCGCGGCCGACGACAGCCGCGTTTCCCTCGACGCGCTTCTGACGATCTGTCCGACCACCCGCGCCGGCCCCGACCCGCCGAAGACGTGGCTCCGCGAACTCCTCCGCTCGCCCGTGGCCGGCACCGCACTCTTCGACGCCCTCGTCTCGAAGCCCTCGATCCGTTATTTCAACGCCGATCACGCCTACGCCGACCCTACCGCCGTCTCCGACGGCTGGACGGAGTACCAGTGGCGCACCACCCACCAGCCGAACGCCCGCTTCGCCGTCGCCTCCTTCGTCGCTGGTCACTGCAATTCGGATCTTGACCTCGGGGCCGCGCTCAGCGACCTCGACGCGCCAGTGACGATCGTCTGGGGCCGTGACGCGACGCTCCCGCCGCTTTCGACGGGGAGAGAACTGGCCGACGAGTCGGATGCCCGTCTCGTCGTCTTCGATCACGCCAAACTCCTGCCGCACGTCGAACACCCGACGGAGTTCGTCGACGCGACCCGCGAGGCTATCGCGCCCGCAGAATGAGCAAGTCCTCGTCGGTCGTCCGATTGGTGCCGACCGCCGCCTCGACGGGCATGCCGACCGTCACGTTCTCCGGATCCATGCCGCGCACGACGCCGGTCAGGCGCACGTTCCCGAAGTCCGCGATGGCCGTCGCGTAGGGTTCTTCGTCCGCGAAGTCGGGACCACCGACATAGCAGATGGTGAACGTCTCGACGGTCCCCGTCGACGGCAGTGACGCGTGGTCGAGGTCCGTCGAGCCACAGTGCGGGCAGACCCGCCGCGGCGGGAGCGATCCGTGGCCGTCGGGACATTCGAGGTAGTAGCCTTCGCCGTCGTCGACGGCGTCCAGCCACTCGTCGTAGCCGGCGTCGGTCATCGGTCCACCTCCAGTACGTGAACGACTGCAGAGGCGACGGTCCCACCCGCGTTGTGGGTGACGCCGACGGTCGCGTCCTCGACGTGGTCGCTGTTCGGATGGTCGCCCCGGAGCAGGCGCGTCATCTCCGCGATCTGACTGCCGCCCGTGGCGCCGACGGGGTGACCTTTCGCCTTCAGTCCGCCCGAGAGATTCACCGGGCGCTCGCCGGTCGCCGTCGTCTCGCCGCGTCGCGCGGCGCCGATGCCCTCGCCGGGGTCGTAGAAGCCCAATCCTTCGATCGCCAGCACTTCGGCGATGGTGAAGCAGTCGTGGACTTCCACTACGTCCACGTCGTCGGCCGAACAGCCGGCGTCGTCGTAGGCCTCCGCCGCCGCCCGTTCCGTCGCGGGCGTGACCGCGAGGTGTTCCCGGTCGTGGAGCGCGAGGTTATCCCCACCCTGCCCGCTACCGGTGATCGACACCGGGGCATCGAGGTCGTGTTCCTCGGCGTACTCGTCGCTGACGAGGACGATGGCGCTCGCGCCGTCGGTGACGGGGCAGGCGTCGAGCAGACCGACCGGATCGGAGACCATCGGCGCGTCGAGTACCTCGTCGACCGTGATGGCGCGGTGGAACTGCGCGTACTCGTTGGGGAGGGCGTTGTCGTGGTTTTTCACCGCGATATGCGCGAGGTCCGCGCGCTCCCCGCCGAACTGCTCGAAGTACGCCCGTTCCATCAGGGCGTACGCGCCGGGGAAGGTCATCCCCGCCCGAATCTCGTAGAGTTCGTCGGCGGCGGTGGCCAACCCTTCGGTCACGTCCGCAGTGGAGAGGTTGGTCATGCGTTCACAGCCGCCAGCGAGCATCACGTCGGCCTCGCCGGAGCGAACGGTTCGGACCGCCTCCCGAATAGCGACGCCGGCGGAAGCACACGCCGATTCGTAGCGCGTCGCCGGACACTGCAATCCGGCCATCTCGGCCATGAGCGGCGCCTGGTGACCCTGTCGCTCCGACAGCGATCCCATGAAGTTCCCGTAGTTGATCGACTCGATATCCTCGGGAGGAACGGCTGACTCCTCGCGGGCGGCGAGGGCAGCTTCCCCGAACAGATCGCGTCCGGTCCGCTCCGGATGTCGCCCGAAATGCGTCAGTCCGACGCCGGCGACGCGAACGCCTGTCATAGACTCACATAGGCGGACGAGCGGATAAAGACCTGCCGGATTCGGACGCTCTCGCGCCCGGTATCGACTGTTTGACGTTCGACAGCTGTTTGTCTCCGGATCGACGTTCGACGTTCGATCGCCACGACCGACTCCGTCGGAGCGCACGCAACTGTCGATAGATCCACCCTACGCTCCGGCGAGTCTCCGCCGTGCCTTTCGATACTCTCTATAGCCGGCGGCGGTCACACCACTTGTCATGGACTGGATCGGCAGGACGTTCACCAGCGACGCCGGCTGGGATCACTTGGAGCGACTGGTCGACATCGGGAACCGCATGGCCGGGAGTCCGGGCGAGCGCGAGGGCTTGACCGCGACCCGCGACGCCCTCGACGAAATCGGCGCCCGCGACGCCCACGTCGAGGACTTCGAGATTCAGGGCTGGGTTCGGGGATCGAGTGCCGTCGAGACGCCCGGCGGCGAGGCCGACTGCATCGCCCTTCCCCGGAGCCCCGCCGGCACCGTCGAGGCGCCCCTGGTCGACTGTGGCGACGGCCTCCCGGAGGACTTCGCCGATGCCGACCTCGACGGGGCCATCGCCCTCGTCTCCGCGACGGTTCCCGACTACTACGACCGCTTCATCCACCGCCGGGAGAAGTACTACCGTGCCGTCGAGGCCGGTGCCGTCGGGTTCGTCTTCCGCAACCACACCCCCGGCTGTCTCGCCCCAACCGGGAGCGTCGGCACCGACGCCGACCCGCTCGGCCCCGTCCCCGCCGTCGGCGTCAGTCGCGAAGTGGGCGCGCGACTCGCCCGCCGTCACGCGGGCGAGCGCGTTACGATCCGCGTCGAGTGTGAGACGCCCCGCGCCGAGAGCGGGGTCGTCCGTGCCGACATCGGCCCCGACACCGACCGCGCCGTCTACCTGACCAGTCACGTGGACGCCCACGACATCGCGGAGGGCGCCGTCGACAACGCCGCCGGGACGGCGACTGTGCTGGAAATCGCCCGCGCCCTCCTCGCTCGCGACGCCGACCTCGACCGCCGGGTCCGGATCGTCTGCTTCGGCGCCGAGGAGGTGGGCCTCCGCGGATCGAAACGCGAGGCGGACCTCGTCGACCCCGACGCCATACAGGCGGTCGTCAACTGCGACGGCGTCTGTCGCGGCCGGACACTCCAGTACTACACCCACGGCTTCGACGACCTCACCGCGGCCGTCGAGCGGGTGGCGGATCGCTTCGGTCACCCCGCGTCCGTCCGCCCGACTCAACATCCCCACAGCGACCACTGGCCCTTCGTCGCCCGCGGCGTGCCGGCCGTCATGGTGTCGAGCGACGACGGCGACCGCGGGCGCGGCTGGGGACACACCCGCGCCGACACGCTCGATAAACTGGAGCGCCGGACGCTCCGCGAGGGCGCGATCCTTCTGACGGCGCTCGTCGACGGGGTCGCGTCGACCGACCGCATCCCCCGCCGTGATCCCGCCGACATCGCTACCGACCTCGAACACCAGGATCTGGCGGCCGGCCTGCGCGCCACCGGCGACTGGCCGTTCTCGACCGAGGGAACTTTTTAACGTCGTACGGAGACATGTCGCGCATGACACGGACGCGACGCGACGGTGACGACGGAGGGCTTCGGCGGTGAACGTCGCCGTCCGAGGCGGGGACGACGACGACGTGGCGGCACTCGCCGTCGGCGGAGCGACGGTCGTCGACGAAGCGGACGATCCGGCCGTCGTCGCCGCGGTCGGTGACGCGGCGATTCGCTCGGCCGTCGACGACCCGCCCGAGGTCCCGTTGCTCCCGGTGACCGAAGACGGCGGGCGACATCTCGTCGCCCGCGACGCACTCGACGCCGCCGTCGCCGCCGTCGTCGACGGCGACCGCCGCGTCACCTCCCATCCCGTTCTCGGCCTCCATCACGACGGCGACGCCGTTGCCCGCGCGCTCCGCGACGTGACGCTCGTGACCGACGCCCCCGCGAGCATCTCGGAGTACGCCGTCACCGTCGGCGACGAACCGCTCGGCTCGGTTCGTGCCGACGGGTTCGTCGTCGCGACGCCCCTCGGCAGCGACGGCTACGCCGCCGCCGCGGGCGGGCCCATCCTCGAAGCCGGGGCCGGCGTCGCCGTCGTCCCGATCGCCCCGTTCTCGACGGCCGCCGAGACGCGTGCGGTCGATCTCGACGTCCCGCTCACCTTCTCCGTCGAGCGCGAGGGCACCGTCGCCCTCGTCGTCGACGGCGTCCACCGCGGCGTCGTCGACTGCGGGGCCGACCTGCGGATCGAGCGTGCTGGATCGCTCGACGTGACGACGCCGACCCGAACGGAAAAGTTCTAATGAGTCTGCGCGTGAGTTCAGGGTATGCAACCGCTACAGTTCGTCGTTCCGGTCGGCGCCCTCGACGCGCTCGAACCGTACATCGCACACGTGGTGCTGGCGCTGGTGGTGGTCAACATGCTCACGCGGATCCGTGCCCACTCGGTCCAGCAGAGTCAGGTCGATGACGGTGCCGACGAGCTGAGTCGGTATCTCCCGCACTCCCTGACGACGATCGCGCTGGTGCTTGCGTCGTTCGTCTTCCTGCTCGTCGAACCGCACGGCGGCATGGTGATGTCGGTGCTCGTCGTCGGGCTGTTCCTGACGGACTTCTTCGAGTTCGAGTCGCGTCAGGTCGAGGCCCGAAACGACATGACGTTCGAACGACCGAAGGGTGCCGTCGCGGCGTCGCTGCTCGCCCTCCTGTACGCCGGCTACCAGAGCCTGTTCATCTTCATCGAGCCCGTCTGGAACCTGCTCGTGTAGGCCCCGGACGACTGCGATTTTTTCCGTTCGTCACGTCGAATAGTCACTCCCAAAACGGTACGCAACTGCCGTTCCCGTGCGCCGCTGCCGTCGCTTGCGGCCTCGAAGACGCCTCGAAAAAACGTCGACCGGTCGTTACGCCCCGCGGTTCTCCATCGCCTTGCGCGCCTGCCGTATCGCCGGCAGGAGCACCCAGAAGGCGAGTGGGCCGAGGATCGCGAACCAGAACAGCACGTCCATCAGTCCGATGGCCAGCAGGTTGAACAAGTCGGCACTCGCCGGGTCCGGCGACACCGGACTCACGAGCTGGCGCGTACTCTCGAACCCGGGCGTCCGGTACCACCCCGCGAGCGTGAGCCAGCCGAGGCCGGCACCCGTGAAGATGCCGAGCCCTTTGATGAATTCGTCAGCCATTACTGGAAGATTCGTCGGCGTCCTCTTGAGGGTTTCCCATTCCGTGGGCGCGAAAGCGTGTCCCGAGGACGTAGACGCCAGCCCCGACGCCGATGGCCGCGAGGCCGAGAACGGCGAGGACGGCGCTCAAGACAGCCTCCGGAGGGACGATGCCCACTACCCGCAGGACGCCGACCACGGCGCGTCGCGGGAGGCTGAGTCGGATCGTCGCGGCGTCGAGGAGAACGAACCCGAGGACGACGCCGACGATGGCGATGAGCGTCGAGAAGACGGTGATCGTCTTGTAGAGACGCATCGGGACGACCACGTCCCGTCGGCCGTCGGCGTCGCGGACGCCGCCCTGCGCGTCGGTGTCGTGGTCGTCGGAAGAAGACATTGGGGATGGCCGCTACTTCGGCGGGCGGAGCCGGTAGTACCGCCGGTTGAGGTCGTACATGTACCCCTCGCGCATCGTCTTCAGCACCGCGTAGGTGACCGTCGTCGCCACGATGGGCAGGAGGAAGGTCAAGTCGAACAGCAGGTCGACGTTCATCGGCATCAGGTTCTTGACTGCGAGCAGGCTGATGGTGAACGCGAAGACGATGCCGCCGACGCCGACGGCCGACCAGAACGGCTGTTCGACCGGACGGCGAGCCGACCCCTTGTTCAGGAAGGGGACGATGGCGATGAAGCCAACGACGACGACGTTCGCGAGG
>Ga0102936_1000586_pt1 | contig 14487 bp, 13 predicted proteins | sample SalPon2_A_H2O_MG_FD_78502 | JGI IMG/M metagenome (GOLD analysis project Ga0102936, IMG submission 78502) | Salt pond water microbial communities from South San Francisco under conditions of wetland restoration - Salt Pond MetaG R2_A_H2O_MG | ecosystem: Environmental > Aquatic > Non-marine Saline...
CCACGCCGTCCCGTCAGTATGAACTACGACTCTGCGCTCGACCGCGCCTACGACACGCTCCCCGAGCGAACGCGGGAGGCGGGTGACCGCCTGCAGGTTCCCGACCCGGTCGGTGAGACGGACGGTGCGTTCACACGATTGACGAACCTGGGCGACATCGCGGACGCCCTCGGCCGCGACCCCGAACACCTGCACCGCTCGATCCAGCGTGAACTCGGGACGAACGGCCAGTTCGACGGCGACCGTGCCCGGTACAACGGGTCGTTCACCGTCGGCGACTTCGACGCCGCCATCGACGCCTACGTCACCGAGTACGTCACGTGTTCGGAGTGTGGGCTGCCGGACACCAACCTCGTCCGCGAGGACGGCGTCGACATGCTCCGCTGTACGGCGTGTGGGGCGTTCCGACCCGTCGAGAAACGGCCGAAACAGACCTCGTCGGCCAGCACCCCGACGCTGGAGGAGGGCAAGACCTACCAGCTTCAGATCACGGGCACCGGCCGCAAAGGCGACGGCGTCGCCGAGCGCGGCAAGTACACCATCTTCGTCCCCGGCGCCAAGGAAGGCCAGACCGTCGAGGCGTACATCGACAACATCAGCGGGACGCTCGCGTTCGCGCAGTTGGCGTGAGCAGAAACCGAAACCAATAGTCGGCCGGCCGTCGTCGTCGGCCCATGCGACTGGCACGCATCTCTACGGCGAAGGGGATTTTCACCGGTACGTACGAGGACAGCGTCGTCACGGCCGACGGCGACGGCACGGAGTACGTGATCGGCGAGGACGCCGAACTGATGGCGCCCTGTGACCCCGCCGCGATCTTCTGTACCGGCCGCAACTTCGGCGCGAAGATCGAACAGATGGGCGAGGGCGACCTGCCGGAGCGTCCGGACTGGTTCGTCAAGCCGCCACACGCACTTCACCCACCCGAGGTACCGATCGAGTACCCCGAGTGGATCGACTCGTTCACCTACGCGGGCGAACTCGCCGCGGTGATCGGCGAACGGTGTCACGATCTCGCCGTCGACGAGGTAGACGACGCTCTGCTGGGGTACACCATCCTGAACGACCTCGACGCCTACGAGCAGGATCGCCGGACGGCACGGAAGGCGTTCGACGGGTCGGCGCCGCTGGGGCCGTGGATCGAGACCGACGTGGACCTCGACGGAATGGCGATGGAGACAGTCATCGCCGGCGAGCAACGGCAGTCGGCGACGACCGACGAGATGATCTTCCACCCGGAGGAGATCGTTGCGTTCCTCTCCGAGCGGTACACCTTCCGGCCCGGCGACGTGATCTCGTTCGGCAGTCCGGCCAACCCCGGCCTGCTGGAATCCGGCGACACTATCGAGATCACCTACGAAGGCGTCGGCACGCTGCGAAACGAGATCGTGTAGAGTCACAACGCCTAACGCCGTCGGGTGCGGGAGTCCGGCATGGCCGAGCGCCTCGACCTCTCGGACGGGTTCGACGTCCACGACTACCGCGCGGGACTGAAACTCGTGCGCCAGGACGGCGAGTCGATGTATCTGGAGAACCGCAAGGGATACCAGTGCCCGGCCTGCGGACGATCGTTCGAGCGCCTGTTCGTCTCCAGCGACGACCGAGTGACGTTCGGCAACCCGCCGGACGCGCCGTTCTGTCTCGCTCGGGCGCCCGAGCAGTTGCTGCTGTTGACGCATTAGAACCGAAAAGGGTGAGAACCCGCGCATCGAACCGACGACATACACGATGTACGACGACATCCTGCTCCCGACGGACGGGAGCGAGTCGATGGACGCGGTAATCGAGCATGCGGCCGATATCGCCGCGCGCCGCGACGCCACGGTCCACGCCCTGTACGTGATCGACGACCGCTCGTTCCTCACACTTCAGGAGGACATGAAAGGGGACGTCGTCGACGGCCTCCAGGCGGAAGGGGAGACGGCGACCACCGGCGTCGCGAGTCGACTCGAAGCCGAAGGCGTCACCGTCCGGACGGCGATCAGGAAGGGCAACCCCGCCGACGAGGTACTCGCCTACGTCGACGAGGCCGGTATCGACCTCGTCGTCATGGGGACCCACGGCGCCGATTACGAGCGGAACATGCTCGGTAGCGTCTCACAGAAGGTCGTCACGATGTCGGACGTGCCGGTGCTGACCGTCAACATCGGCGGGCAGGATTAGGCGTCGTCGAAATCGAGGGCGACGGAGTTGATGCAGTAGCGCTCGCCCGTGGGTTCGGGGCCGTCCTCGAAGACGTGGCCGAGGTGGCCACCGCAGTTCGCACACAGCACTTCCGTCCGCGTCATGCCGTGGCGGGTGTCGGTTTCGAGTTCGACCGCGCCCTCGATGGCGTCGTAGAAACTCGGCCACCCACTCCCGGAGTCGAACTTGGTGTCCGAGTCAAAGAGCGAGGCGCCACACCCCGCGCAGGTGTAGGCGCCATCCGCCTTCCGGTCGAGAAACTCGCCGCTGAACTTGGGTTCGGTACCGCGTTCGCGCAGGATGTGGTACTCGTCGTCGGTGAGTCGGTCGCGCCACTCGTCGTCGGACAGGTCGGCAAGGGAGCGCTCGTGTTCGTTCATACGCGACGTAGGAACTGGAGGCTCATAGCCTCGGCGCCGATTTACCGCCCGCGGACCGGGACGCCCTCGATGTCGAGTAGGTCGGCCAGCCCGTCGAGTTCGTAGGTGGGATCGACCGATAGCTCGTAGGATTCGCGGTGGGGGCGACGGACGAACGCGGCGTCGAGGCCGGCGTTCCGTGCCGCCACGATATCGGATTCGCTGTCGCCGACGAAGAGCGCGGCGTCGGTGTCGAGATCCGAGAGCGCACGGTGGAGGTAGTACGGATCGGGTTTCTTGCGCGCCAGACTGCGGATGGTAGGGTCGCGCCCGTAGGCGGTGGCAAAGAGGTCGCGGGTGGCGAAGAAATCGTGCATGAACTCGACGGTGTCCTGCTGGTTCGAACTGACGATGCCGCGGGGGGCGTCGATGTCGCGGACGGCGTCGAAGTCGTCGTAGAGGGCGGCCCGGCCGGCACGGAGTTCGACGCGCTGGGCGTGCGAGGAGTGGTAGTCACGGGCGCGCCAGAACCGCTCGGGGTCGAGGTCGTAGGTCCCACAGACCGAGGAGAGCAGATCGGGTGTGACGCCGATAGCGAGACGATCCACGTCGTCGGGGTCGGGCGCGGACACACCGAGAGCGTCGAAGGCCTCCCACGTCGCACGGCGAAGCACCGACCGTCCGATCGGCTCGACGAGGACGCCGTCGTTGTCGAACAGAACCGCCTCGTAATTCATACGCGGCGGTAGGGGTCTGTGGACGAAAAGGGTTTCAGTGGCTGCGAGGCCGACCGCAGGGAGGCCTCGACGCGAAGCGGGGAGCGAAGCGACCCGCGGAGCAGTGCAAGACCCCAGGGAGCGGCCGAGACTTCGGTTGAACGCGGCAACCGGGGTGAGCCACGGAGCGGGCGGGATCGACGCCGACCGATCTCGAAGCTGAGAATCGAAGGGCGAGGTTTAATCCCCCCGCCCGCTATATCCGCGTCGATGGGCGACGACCGTGTCGAACGGCGCGCGATCCTCGGCGCCGGTGTTGGCCTGCTCGCGTCACTGACTGGCTGTAGCGGCCTGTTTATCGAACCGGAGCCGACGGCCACGCCCGACGGTGGGGGTGGGGCGTCGACGGCGACGGCGACACCCACGGCGACGGCCACGGTGGACCCGACCGAGACGCCCGACCCGACCCCGTCGCCGACGCCGACGCCGACCGCCGTCCCGAGCGACGCCGTCGAGGTGCGGAACCGCCAGCTTGCCCTCCGGCGAAGCCAACTCGAGAAGTACGCGGTCGTCGCCTACCGGTTCGAAGTCGAGAACGTGGGCTCGCGGACGATCACCGATATCGAATTTCGGGTCCGCGTCCGGTACGACCACGAGGAGTTCTCGCGGATCGTCGCCACCGACTATCCCCGGTTCTGGTTCGACACCGACGACGACGAGGATGACGACGGCCTCGACGCCGACGAGACGGCGGATGTGATCGGACGGGTTCGCTTCGAGCGAGACGGGCGCGCGCAGGACTCGACCGCCGCCGATCGGTTCAGCCTCGACCTCTCGATACGCCGGATACGCTACTCCTGAGCCGTCGAAACCCCGAATCTCCACAAAGTACTTATCCGGGAATAGGATAGCGTCGGGTAATGGGGTGGGGTGGCCGAACGCGGCAGGTGGTAGGGGTCGCCGTCGTCTGTGGACTTCTGTTCGCGTCGGTGGCCGGTGGCGTGGGCACGGCACAGGAGGCCGATACGCTACAGTTCGCCGACGCGGTGACGACCGAACAGCGGGGCGACGTGGCGCGGATCCCGATCCACGTCGGCGACCGACGATACGTCACCCTCTCGATCCGCGCGCCCGATAACACGTACGACACGCGGGTTCGACTCGCCGACGCGGACGGCGACGGCCGCGTCACCGTCGTGCTCGATACGTTCAGTGCCGGGTGGGCCGCCGACGAGGCGACTGCGTACGCGGCCGGCGGCGACGACCGGATCACCGACGTCGACCGGCGGACGGGTCGTCTCGACGGACCGCTTCCGGTGCAACGGTACAACCTCGTCGTCGCCGCAGGCGGCGAGAGTACGTCGGCATCGCTCGTCTTGGAACCGGGGACGGTCGGCGACGCGACGGCGGCGACGATTCCGGCGGATCGGCTCGACGGCGACGCGGCCGCGGTGCCGACGGCGCCACGCTTCGAAACCGACCGCGTGGCCGTCGGCGACCACGCCGTCGTCGTGTTCGACGTCGACGGGATCGGCGGACTGCTCGCGTCGACGGCTCCACCGGGGGCGAACCTCGTGTATCCGGTCGACAGCACGCCGGGCGCGAGGACGACCCATGTCGTCGGCGTCGACGCCGACCGCCCGGTCACGCCCGAGACGATCACCGTCCGCTACGCCGACGGGGGTGCGCCGCGGCTCCTCGACCGCTTCGGCGCCGACCGACTCCGGGCACTCGGGATCGACACCGACGGTGACGGACTCGTCGAGACCGATCTTCGGTCGGCGGTCGAGCGTGTCGAGGCCGACGAATCGGGAACGACCGTCACGCTCCACCTCGACACCGACGCGACGGTCGGCGCCGACGAGACGCTCCGTCTCGCCTATCGCGCGACGAACCCGGACGAGTCGGGGACGTACGCCGTCGACGCGTCGCTCGGTGCGGGAGTCGACGCCGAGGGCGAGGTGGTGTACGGACTGGCGGGACGGGGCACGCTCGGCTACGGCGTCGACCTGCGATTCACGGCGGAGGGATCGGAGACGGTCGTCGATCCGCTGGCGGCGGTGGACTACGCCTACGCCGACGACCGGCTGTACGCGCTCGTGAACACGTCGGCGCTCGCGGTCGATGGCCGCTACGGCGTCGGCCTGATCCGCTGGGGCGCGAGTCCGCTCGGCACCGAAGCGCAGGCGGCGGGCGCGTCGGTTCGGCTCACCGAGCGGCGGGCGACGCTGGTCGACTCGGCGTCCACGGACGGCGGCGGGAGTGACCTGACGGTCCACGCGACGACGACGCTGGCGCCGACGACCGAAGTGGTCGTCGAGGTGTCCGGCGGCGCACCCAACGGCTTCCTGTTCCAGCAGTCGGCACGCGTCGGCGACGACCGAACGATCACGGCGGCGTTCGACCTGCCGAGAGACGTCGACCGCCGGTCGGTCACGGTTCGGATCGTCGACGACGGGACCGTCCTCGCACGGGGCGTTATCGAGACTGAGAGCGCGGGCGAATAACTAAGTCGGTCGGTGACCGAGCGGGGGCAACGCCGCCGCTCACATCATGCTCTCGCTCGCCCAGTTCGCACTCGTTCTCGCACTCGTCTTCGGTGCCGGCGCGTACGCTGTCGCCCAGATCGACGCCCTCGATTACCGCGCCGTCCTCGTCGTCGCGGCGGTGGGACTGGCGGTCGGAGGTGTGGCCATCCAGGGAACGCCAGTCACGCCCGTCGAGTCGACGACGGCGGCGAGCGACCGAGCGCCGGAGACGGCCGACCTCGACGCCGACCGAGCACCCGACGAGCGCCTCGGCACGACGGATGCCATCGCGGCCACGGCCGAGTCGGCGTCGGGGGCGGCGGCGAACGCGACGACGGCGACGGTCGTCGGCGTCAGCAGCGGTGACCGACTCACCTACCGGACGGCGGCGGGAGACCGACGGACGGTTCGGCTCGCTGGCCTCGACGCCCCCGATACGGACGGTGCCAACCCCGTTCGGTTCGAGGGCGTCCTGACCGGAAGTCGAGGCCGGACGTGTCTCGCCACGCAGGGTCGCCGGGCGCTGGTCGACGCGCGAGCGACGCTCGTCGGCGAGTCGGTTACCGTCCAGTCCGTCGACGAAGGCCCGAGTGTGCCGAGGGCCGTGCTGACAATTGACGGTCGGTCGATCAATCGCCGACTCGTCGAGCAGGGGTACGCGCGTGCGACGGACGACCGCTACGCCGACGCAGAGCAGGCGGCCCGGAGCGGCGGGCGCGGCGTCTGGGCGTGTGCGACCGTCGAGCCGACGCCGCCGCTCCGGGAGTCGAACGAACCGGGCGTCCGCATCGCGGCCGTCCACCCCAACCCGCCGGGTGACGACTCGGCGTCGCTGACCGACGAGTACGTCGTCGTCGAGAACGCGGGCGAGGTGACCGTCGACCTCTCGAACTGGTACCTCGTCGACGGCGACGGGAAGACGTACTTCTTTTTCGACGGGCGGACGCTCCGCCCCGGTGAGAAACTCGTCGTCCACGTCGGCGCCGGACGGAACGTCGAGGGTCACGTCTACTGGGGCGCGTCGTCGCCCGTCCTCGACAACGATCACGAGACGTTGAAACTCGTCGACGGTGACACCGACCGAACGGTCCACCTGTCGTACTGAGTGTGTGCGGCGTTTTCGTGGCACATAGCCACCGTGGCGCGTCGAACAACTGGACTCTAGTTGAACGCCGTTGTTGTTTGATTGGCGCAATCGTCATCGTTATGCCCAGCGCACCGCAGGTGCGACCATGAGGCGGATTACGATTCTGGCAGTCGTCGGACTCCTGCTGTTCGCGCCGGTGGTTCCCGCGGTGGCGTCGAGCGTCGTTACCGGGAATCCGGAGTTGAGTTACAGCGTCGCCGACGACACGTTCCAGGCGAACGAACAGGCGCAGTTGACCGTCGTCGCGACCAACGACGGCAATATCGAGGACGGCGGCGTCGGGCGCTTCGAGGAGCAGGTACAGACGGCACGGAGCGTCCAGATGAACGTCCGTGAGGGGCAGATCGACGCGCCCATCGACGTGAAGACGGGGACGGTGACGACGGGGAGTATCGGCCCCGGCGGCGCTGCCCAGTTCAGTTTCAATCTCGAAATCGGCGACGCCGAACCGGGGACGTACACCATCCCGGTCGAAATCACCTACCGGCACGCCCGAGCGGTTATCTACGACGAGACGGCGACCGGTCCCGCCGAAATCGAATACGTCTGGATGGATCGTGAGCGGACGGCCGAGTTGACCATTCGGATCGATGAGCGCGCGGAGTTCGATATCGTCTCCGAAGGAACGAACCAGTTGTTCGCCGGCGACACCGGTTCGCTGTCGTTCACCATCGAGAACACGGGGTCACAGACGGCCGCGAACGCGTCGGTGCGACTCTCCTCGGCGGCGTCCGGTCTCTTTTTCGGTAGCCCGTCGGCACCCGCGGCCGAGACGGGTGTGTTCGTACGCTCGCTGGACCCGGGAGAGACGCGGCAAGTGTCGGTGCAGGTCGGTGCGACCAACGACGTGACGGCGGGCGAGTATCCCGTCAACGCCGTCGTCACCTACCGCGACGAGAACGACATCGGGCAGCGTTCGGATACGCTGACGGCGGGCGTGACGGTGCGGGGGGAACGCACGTTCGCGATGGACGGCATCGAAACCTCGAACTTCCGGGTCGACGAGTCCGAGGCACGGATTACGGGTGAGATCACCAACACGGGACCGGCCCCCGCCCGGAACGTGGTCGTCCGGATGCGCGACCACGGGACGGTGACGCCGACGAACGGAGAGTCCGCGGTCGGGACGCTCGATCCCGGCGAGTCCGCCGAGGTGTCCTTTACTACCGCCATCACCAGCGACGCCGAACCGGGATCGAACTCCTTCGCTTTCGACGTGGAGTACGAGAACGCCGATGGCGACGTGCTGACGGCGGCAAATCCGATCCGAAAGACGGCGGTCATCGACCCCGAGCGCGACCGCTTCGAGGTGTCGAACGTCTCGACGACGGTGACGCCCGGCGGGACCGCACAACTCACCGCGGACGTGCGTTACGTCGGCGACGAACCCATCTCCGCGGCCAACGCGCGATTGTTCACCAGCGACCCGCTGTCGACCTCGGACGACGGCGCGTTCCTCGGGGAACTGGAACCGGGCGACACGGCGACGGCCACCTTCCGGATTAGCGCGACGAGCGACGCGCTCCCCAAGCAGTACGCCTCCTCGATCGAAGTGCGATACGACGAGGCAGACGGCGATACGGAGTTCACCGACGGCATGCCGATCGGCGTCTCCGTCAACGAACCCGCGGGCGGACCGCCGGTCCCACCGATCGTCGTCGGCGCCCTCGTCGTGTTGGCCGTGATCGGCGGCGTCGTTTGGTATCGCCGGCGATGAGCGACCGACTCGGTGGTAACGGACGGCCGAACGCGCGTACACGGCCGGAGGTGATCTGACGTGAAAAAGCTCGGACGCCTGTTCCGGACGGTCGGCCACGAGATTCAGGCCCATCCGATCGCGACCCTGCTCGTCGCGGCGCTCCTCCTCGTCTCGGCGTTCGGCGGGGCCGCCCAGATCACGAGCGTCACGGGTGATCAGGCGTTCACCGGCGACAACCCGACGCTAGAGACGTTCGACGACGCGTTCGATCGAGGATCGATCTCCGTCCTCGTCAGAGGCGAAATCACCGATCCGGCGACGATCAGGGCCATGGCCCGATTCGACGACCGGATGTCGAACGTCGAGAACGTCGAATACGTGTCGAGCCCGGCCGACCGGGTGCGCGCCGAGTACGGTCGAATCCCGAACTCGCGGGCGAAAATCGAGCGTGCCATCGGCGATCCGGATATCGCGTTCGTGCAGGTCGTGTTCGAACCCGGGCTCACACAGCCGGAAGAACGGCCGATCTACACGGAGGCGCTCTCGGCCGAGGAGTGGGCACGCTTCCCCGCTGGGGTCGACGTGATCATCACCGGGTCGGCGGCGTTCTCCGCACAGCTCTCCGAACTCATCGGACAGAGTACGAACCAGTTGCTCGGCCTCGCGGTTGGCCTGATGATCGTCGCGCTCTTTTTCCTCTTTCGTGGCGTCCGACTGCGACTCCTGCCCATCGTCGCCGTGTTCACCGGGGTACTCTACACCTTCGGCGCCATCGGCTACGCGGGTATCCCCAACTCGACGCTGACGAGTTCCGTCTTCCCCATCCTGATCGGCCTCGGGATCGACTACTCCGTCCAGTTCCACGAGCGCTACGAGGAGGAGTTGGAGGCGGCGCCTCCCCGCGAGGCGCTCCCGAACGCGCTGTCGAGCATCGGGCCGCCGGTGTTCATCGCGATGCTCGCCGCTGCCCTCGGCTTCGGTGCCACCTGGATTTCGACCGTCGGGACGCCCGCGTTCGTCTGGTTCGCACAGACGTCCATCTTCGGCGTCCTGTTGACCTTCCTCGCGGGGATCATCGTCCTGCTCCCGATCCTGACGCTGTACGCCCGCATCCGACGGCGCGGCTTCGGCGAACTCGGCATCCGCGAATTCACCGACGGCGGGCGAGACACGACGGGAGCAGACGAGTCCGCCACGTCGAGCGACGAACGCGACGTCACTCCGGATGAGTCGACCGACGCCGACGCGACCGAGCGCGACCCGGCCGGCTCCGAACGAGTGGGGCTGCTCGGCCGGACGCTCGGACGCGCGTCGCGGACGTTAGCGGCCAACCCGGTGATCGTCCTGCTCGTCGCCATCCTGTTGATGGGGGCGGGCTTTCAGGCCGGCGCGGGTCTCGATACGCTCGCGGATACCGAGGAGTTCGTCCCACAGGACTTGCCGGCGTACGTCGACCTCCAGCAGTTCCGGTCGGTGACCGGCGGCGGAACGGCCGTCCAGTACGACGTGATCGTCACGGGGAGCGACCTCAGACACCCGGCGGTGTTACGCTGGATGCAGCAGTTCGAGCGCGTGGCGGTCGGTGCGCCGCTCGTTCACGGCGTGGACTCGCCGGCGACACTCGTCGCCGAACACAACGGCGGCGAGATTCCGGAGACGCAGGCGGGCGTCGAGCGCGTCCTCTCGGACGTGCCGGACCGCGAACGCGCCCGGTACTACAACGACGGCGTCGCACACATCACGGTCATCGGCGCCCAGGACATGACGACCGGCGAGACGCTGTCGTTCATCTCGAACGTCGAGGAGGCGATCCGGTTCAGCAACCCACCACCGGGCGTCGAGGCGAGTCTGACGGGGACGGCAGCCATCACGCCGCCGTCGGTCGTCGAGCAGATAGAGAGTCGAAACGTGACGACGGGGCTGGGCGTCCTCTTCGTCCTCGGCCTGCTGCTCGCGTACTACCGGAACCTCGTGAAGGCGACGGCGCCGCTGGTGCCGATGCTGTTCGTCATCGGGTGGCAGAATCTCTACATGGCGGCGCTCGACATCCCCGTCTCTCCGCTCGGCGCCTCGCTCGGAGCCATGACCGTCGGGATCGGCGCCGAGTACACCATCATCGTGATGGAGCGATACTACGAGGAGAAGGCCCAGGCAGGCGTGAGCAAACTCGACGCGGTCGAGACGGCGGGCACGCGCGTCGGCAAAGCAATCTCCGTCTCGGGGATGACGACGGTCTTTGGCTTCTCGGCGCTGACGCTCTCGCCGTTCCCCATCCTCGCCGACTTCGGCTTCCTGACGGTGGGTGTCATCTTCCTGACGCTGGTGGCCGCGCTGGCGACGTTGCCGCCGACGCTGATCGTCCTCGATACGATCGCGGAGCGACTGAACGCGGCGGTCGGGCGGTCGACGGCGGACGCCGATCCGTCCCCCTGACCACCCACAGGGGAACGCCTAACTACCCGCGCATCGAGACACCAACCACTATGCCAACTGCACCTGCCGACTCGGAGTACGGCACGGCTCTCGTCCCGACGGTGACGCCGTTCTCGAACGGTTCGGTCGACGCCGAAGGCGTCGCGGACATCGCGGAGTTCGTCCTCGATGGGGGCGCCGACGGCCTCGTCCCCTGCGGGACGACCGGCGAGTTCGCCAGCCTCACCCTCGAGGAGTACGAGACGGTCGTCTCGACGAGCGTCGACGCCGCAGACGGCGCACCCGTCCTCCCCGGTGCGGCGTCGACGAGCGTCGCCGGCACCCTCGAGCGTATCGACATCGCGGCCGACGCCGGCGCCGACGCCGTCCTGGTCGTTCTCCCCTACTACCACGGCGCGAACGCCCCCGAGGGCAACGAACGGTTCCTCGAGGCCGTCCTCGCGGACACGTCGCTCCCGGTCGTCCTCTACAACATCCCCTCGTGTGTCGGGCAGTCCATCGGCGTCGACCTCGTGGAAGCAGTCGCCGATCATCCGGATCTCGTAGGGATGAAAGACACCAGCGGCGATCTGACTCACCTCCTCGACGTCATCCGGCAGACTGGCGACGACTTCCACCTGTTCCAGGGCTGGGACAGCCAACTCGTCCCCGCCGTCTCGATGGGTGCCACCGGCGGCATCAACGCGGTGTCGAACTACTTCCCCGGCCTGATGGCGGAGGCCATCGACGCGGCGGCCGCGAACGATATCGAGCGTGGGCGTGACCTGCAACTGAACCACATCGCACCCCTGTTCAACACGTCGCTGGAGTTCGGCTTCGGCCCCACGACCAAGGCGGCGCTGGTCGAACGCGGCGTCATCGACGACGACACGGTGCGGCCGCCGCTGGTCGAACTGGACGACGATCAGATCGCGGCAGTGCGTGAAGTGCTCGACGCGCCGCTTGCCGCCACCGAGTAAGCGACGGCGAGCCGAGCCGACCCAAGCCACGAGGCTTATCTTTTCGCCGGCCGAACGATCAGTGTGAGTCAGACGACGCTCCGGATCGACCCGCACGTCCACTCGGAGGGGTCCTACGACGCTCACGACCCCGTCGAGCTGCTGCTGGAGCAGGCGGCCGAGATCGGCCTCGACGGCATCGTGATCACCGACCACGACGTGATCCACGAATCGCTCCGAGCGGCCGAACTCGCGCCGGAGTACGGGCTGATCGGGATTCCGGGCGTCGAGGTGTCGACGGACGTGGGGCACCTGCTAGCTGTCGGCGTCGCCGAGATGCCGCCACGCCGGGCGCCGCTCGACGAAACCGTCGAGTGGGTGCGCGACCACGGCGGCGTGGCGGTCGTTCCCCACCCGTTCCAGCGGAGTCGCCACGGAATTCCGCGGCGACATCTCGTCGACTGCGACGCGATCGAGGTGTTCAACTCGTGGCTGTTTACGGGCTTTCGGAACCGACGGGCGCGGCGGTTCGCGGCCGACCACGGCTATCCGGCCCTCGCCGCCAGCGACGCCCACTCCGTGCCGCACGTAGGGCGGGCGTTCACCGAACTCGTCATCGACGACGTGACGCGGGCGGCCCTCGACGGTGACACGGTCCTCGACGCGATGCGCAACGGATCGACGCGAATGGTGGGGCGGCGCCAGCCCATTCCGGCCTCGGCCCAGCACTACGCGGTCGGCTCGGCGCGAAAGAGCGGCTACTACGCGAAGGCAGGCGCGCTCAGGGGACGGGCGGCGGCGAGAGCCGGCGTGCTTCGGGGGGTACAGCTGCTGGCAGAACTCTCGCCGTTGTGAGCGGCCGCCCGTTATTCGGCGTCGGGTCGGAGCCGACCGACGTTTTTTGTACTGGTACACCTTCACCTACGCCATGGCGAGCAGAATACGGGCCCTCCTGACGCGAATCGCACGATCGTACGTGCTGTTCGTCGTCATCGGCGTGGTCGTCGGCCTCGCGCTGGCGCCCGTCGCGTGGAACGCTACGTCCTCGGAAGGGACGGTCGCGGTCGTTCCGGTGTCGGGGACCATCGACGGCGGAACGTCCGCCGGGGTGTCGTCCATGTTGCAACAGGCCCGCTCAGATTCCGACGTGAAGGCGGTCGTGTTACTCGTAAACAGCGGGGGTGGTGGTGCCGCCGCCAGCGAGGAGTTGTATCTCCAGACCAAGCGGACGTCTCAGGAGATGCCGGTGATCACCAGCGTCGACGCTTCGGCGGCGTCCGGCGCGTACTACACCATCGCGCCGAGCGATCACATCTACGCCAAGCCGGCGTCGACCGTCGGGAGCGTCGGGGTGCTCGCGACGACGCCACAGGCACTGGAGCCGACGACCATCATCTCCACGACCGGGCCGAACAAGCTGACCGGCGGCGACGAACGCGAGTTCAACTACATTCTGGAGTCGCTCGGACAGGCGTTCATCGGCGCAATCTTCGAGCAGCGCGGTGATCGGCTGGAACTTTCGCGAAGCGAACTCGAACAGGCACGCATCTACAGCGGAACACAGGCCGTGCAGAACGGCCTCGTCGACTCGATCGGTGGGCGACAGGCCGCGGTCGAACACGCCGCCGACGAGGCGGGACTCGACAGCTACAACGTGCGCGTCATGCGGCCCGACGGGACGGTGCGATTCCTCTCACGCTCGAACTACATCGCCTCGACCGCGCCGGAGAAGACGATGGTGTCGGCCGACTATCTCTACGGCGAGAACCCGTCCGGCCCGGTGTTTCTGATGGTGCCGGCGGCGTATCTGGAGTCGGAGACGAACGAGTCGGCGGTGGCACCGCCCGTCGCGGAGACTGGACCGACGGCGACAGTGACCGCGGCTTCGGGGGTGAGCCATGTGGCGTGAACTGGGGAAGCGACTGGTCGTCCTCGTCTTGACCGTCGCAGTCGTCGTCGCGATTGCGGCCGGCGGGCCAGCACTGCTACAGGGCGAGGAGGAACGAGAACCGCTTCAGAACCCCGAGTACGAACCCGACGAGGTGGTCCCGGAGACGTTGGCGGCGACGGGGACGGTCGAGACGAACCCCGATCCCGCCGCGGACGACACGGGGACGGTCGTCATCGACCGCGGGCACTCCAATCGGTTCACCCGCGCGGACATCGAACCGCTGGTGGACGCGCTGGTGCGTGAAGGGTACAGCGTCAAGTTCTACACCGACGGCGACCTGGCGACTGCGCTCGAGGGTGCCGACGCGTTCCTCGTGATCGACCCCGCTTCGGAGTATCTCACGGGCGATATCGACGACGTGCGGCAGTTCACGGGTAACGGCGGGCGACTGGTGATGATCGGCGAACCGGATCGGACGGCCGTCAGCGCCAGCCTGTTCGGCACCAGCGTCACGAACCAGGAGAGTCGGCTCACGACGCTCGCCTCGCGCTACCGGATGAGCGTCGACACGCAGTATCTCTACAACCAGGAA
>Ga0102936_1000590_pt1 | contig 14464 bp, 8 predicted proteins | sample SalPon2_A_H2O_MG_FD_78502 | JGI IMG/M metagenome (GOLD analysis project Ga0102936, IMG submission 78502) | Salt pond water microbial communities from South San Francisco under conditions of wetland restoration - Salt Pond MetaG R2_A_H2O_MG | ecosystem: Environmental > Aquatic > Non-marine Saline...
AGGGACGGCCGCCGTCGATGCAGAGCACCGTGACCTGGCGGAACTCTTCGCGTTCCTGTTCGAGCGGAACCGGGCCCGGGAGGCAATCCGGCAGGGGTCCGATCTCCGCCGCGTCGTCATGGAGCCGGTCGACACCGATGCCATCCAGGCGGACATCGAACGGCTGCAGAACCGGCGGTCGACCAAGGAGTCGGAGCTGGAGGAGCTCCAATCACTCAGGCAGCGACTCCCGTCGCTACACGACCGCCGCGACGAACTCGCCGCGAAGATAGACCAGCTCGAAGCTGACATCGCACAGACCAACGCCGAGATAGAGGCACAGGAATCGGTCGTCGATCAGGAGAGCGAACAGGAGCAGGAGCTCGAGGCGAAATTCTCGGAACTGCGGGAGCTGGAGAGCGAACTCGACACCGTCCGTTCGAAGATCTCGAACACCGAAGAGACGGTGTCGGCGCTCGAATCAGAACGCGCGGAGGCGCAATCCGAACTCGAGGAGCTCGACGCTGTTGACGAGACCGAGCTCGCGGAGGTCAAATCGACCCTTTCAGGACTGCACGAACAGCTCGCGCAGAAAGAATCGATGATGAGCGAGCTACAGAATATCATCGAGTTCAACAAGGATGTCGTGAGTGAGTCCGAGACCGAGATCGAGGCCGCATTAACTCACACGGACGACCAGTCGGGTGGGTCCGATGAGTCCGTGACCGCCGATCTGATGAACGGGACTGACGGGCTTGTCTGCTGGACGTGTGGCTCACAGACGACCCGGTCACAGATCTCCGAGACACTCGAGCGATTGCAGACGGTCCACGAGGACCTCTACGGCGAACGTGAACACCTCCGGAGCCGAATCGACGAGCAGACCGAGCGCAAAGAACAGCTCGTCTCGACCCGGGACCGCCGCGAGACCCTCGAGGAAACCATCGCCGACCTCGGCACTCAGATAGAGCGCAACCGCGAACTCCGTAGCCAGCTCGCGGAACAGGTCGAGCCCCTGGAGACGGAGATCGAGGAGCTCGAGGACGAGATCGAGACGCTCCGGGAACAGCAGGAAGACGAGATTTTGGATCTGCACCAGGAACTCACCAATCTCGAGGTGAGGTTATCAGAGACGACCGAAGAACACCAGTCAGTGTGTGCGGAAATCGACGACGTTGAGTCCGAAATCGACCGCATCGATGAGGTGGAGGCCGAGATCGAGGAGATCACGGGCCAGATAACGGAGCGTCGCCAGCGTGTCGAACGTATCGAGCGCCAGGCGATCGAAATGTTCAACCAGCATATGGACTCCCTCTTGGATATCCTCGACTACTCCAACATCGAGCGAATCTGGATCGAGAGTCGAGAACGAACGGCAAGTGAGCGAGGCTCGGCCGACCAGCGTCGGTTTGAACTCCACGTAATCCGGGAAGGCGAAGACGGGGCGGCATACGAGGATACCGTCGGGCATCTGAGTGAGAGCGAGCGCGAAGTAACTGGGCTGGTGTTTGCGTTGGCTGGCTATCTGGCCCACGAGGTGTACGAAGTCGTCCCGTTCATGATACTTGACTCTCTCGAGGCAATCGACAGCGAACGCATCGCCCGGATTATCGAGTACCTCCAGGAGTACGCAGACAACATCGCCGTTGCACTGCTCGAGGAAGACGCGAGACAGCTCTCCTCTGAGTATCACCGCATCGAATCACTCGCCTGAGCCGGCTGGCTGCCCGGAGAGCCGCCTCTCTAGCGCCTGTCAGTCACCCTGACACTCACAGCCCCCTTGCTCCAGAAGCTGTGAGACCGTACACGACTCGCCACAGTCGGTACAGGCAAATCGGATCGAGACGAAAATATCGAAATCGCCCACGGTGAACCCATCGCGTTGGTTTAGCCGCTCGATGTTCTTCTGGATGACCGATTTGGTCCGGTTGGTCAGTCGAATCGCCAGCTGTCTGTTGCTCGTCAAGAGCTCCGTCGTCGATTTCGACGACTGGGACGTGTCGATTCCCCGGTGGTGTTTGAGATATCGATAGACCGTTTGATGCGAAACAAAGTCGTCGGTCACCCCGTCCGGGTCGACACCTGCCTGTGACAGCCGGTCGCGGGCCTGCATCGACTCACCCGTGCTGACATCGTCGTCTGTGAGCAGGCGATACAGGTTCTCGACTTCACCGTCAAGCGGCAGTTCCCCAGTGTTGCTCAGCGCCGTCCGAAGGACCCGCTGATTGAAAAACTCGGCCAGTTCTCTCGTGCTGTGTTCCGGACCGTCTTCACCGGCCCACCGCTGTTCGAGTTCCGCAGCCAGTCCCTCGAGACCCCGCTTCTCGATGACCCGTTGAACCTTGTTGCGAGGGGTGTCAGTATCGCCGGCCATGCGTAGCTGTTACGCGGGGCACGACATTTGTGTTGTTTGGTCAATCAGCGGTCGCGTTAAGTTAGAGAATGAGGCGGACGAGTTCTGAGTGCCTATAGCAGAATTCGGCCGCGTCAGTAGATATACCGAGTGGATAGACTGGTCGTTTATGCAGCGACGCTGGACTCCCGAGTGGCCGAGTCAACTACCCCACCCTACTTCGCTCAGTCTGAGGACGTCGCTCGTTGAGGGTGGGGCTTGTCCGTGTCCTCGACCTCGAACCCGTCCGGGTGGGCCGTAAATCCGCCGCTCGGCGTCACCGTTCCGGACTTCAGGGCAAGCTGACTGTTGCCCGTCCGCCGGGTACCCCCCACGGTATCCCCTCAGTCGACTCATCGGACCCACTACCGCTGCCAATGTGGGCTGCACTGCGGGCGGCGACGACGTAAAAATCGTATCATCCTCTGAATATATGACACGTGCTGTGATGATCGATGGGTAATACCTCAACTTGGTTTTTCTCGGAACGCGAGAACTGCTACCGTTCTGCCCAACCCGGCAGGCCAGGGTAATGAGCCAAGGATTTCGGAACGCCTTGTTATCATATTTATTTCGGCCCCACAATGCATCTATGAAATAACACGCTGCGTGTGTCACCTGAAACAGTCGGGATATCCGGCCCAGATATCGCTATTGTCCGGTACGTACCCTTATGTAGATAAAATATATTCAATCGGTCAGAATACGCCCTTTTGCTGGTCGCTTGTATTGAGATTGGACTTTAGAATATCACATATGATACTCCACGGCAACACTAATCACCACAGTCAAAACATTGTGTACCATGTCTACTGGTTTTGACACTGACCAAGGGGTTGAGCAAAACATCAGTGACGGATTTCTATCGACGATTCCCGACGGGAGCACAATCCCGGAAGACGTGTGGGAACGCCGACACAGGTACTTCATTATCGCTGTTCTCGCTCATATCCCTGTTCTACTGGGGCTGGGGTTACTGGAAGGGAACGAGTCGATTACTGGGATGTCGTTTCCCTCGATACCGCTGGGGATGCTCTTGTTGGAACTCGGCGCTATCGCTGCGTTCGAATTTGTGGCGGCTGTGCCCGGTCTCAACCGCCGGCTTCGCACGGTTCTTGCCGTCACTGGACTAGCGTTTGCGTCCGGTGTATTGGTTCACGTTTCCGGCGGCTACATCGAAGCACATTTCCATTTCTTTGTCGCTATCGGCATCGCTGCTATCTACGAAGACTGGCTTCCGTTCGGTGTCGGGATCGGCTACGTCGTCATCACCCACATTGGGTTCGGATTGGTAGACCCCTCTCGCGTGTACAACCACACCGCTGCGCAGCTGAACCCGTGGGTGTGGGGGTTCATCCACGGCGCTTTCGTGACGCTGCTCGCGATGGCGCTTACCATCCACTTGAGTTCTATCGAGACATCCCGTCGCCAAGCACAGCAGGAACTGAAGCGAGCGAGAGACCGTGCGAATCGGATAGATGACCTCGAAGAACGGAAAGCGGCAGTTGAGCAGGAGCGCGAAGAGGCTGAACGGCTCAAGGCCGAGGCCGAACAACAACGCAAGGAGGTCGAAGAACTGAACAGTCACCTCGAACTGAAAGCCTCGAGCTATCAACGGACGCTCGAACAGGCTGCAGACGGTGACCTGTCAGTTCGTGTCGATACGGACAGCCAGAGTGAGGCGATGGCTGCAATCGGCGTCGCGGTAAACGATATGTTAGCCGATATTGAAGGGACGGTTGCCGAAATTCAGACGTTTGCGACCGAGGTTCAACAGCGCGCTGAAGACGTCAGTACGAGTACCCAACAGGCTGCGACGGCGAGTGACGACATCAGCCACTCTGTCCAAGATATCGCCGCTGGGACTGACGAGCAACGACAGATGCTCGACAGTGTCTCCAATGAGATGGCGGACCTCTCAGCGACTATCGAGGAGGTCGCCAGTTCGTCACAGGAGGTGGCACAACTGTCTGACGAGACAATCGGTGTTGCCACCGACGGACTGGACCTCGCTGATAAAATGATTGCCGACGCCGAAGCTGTACAGGAGAGCATCACCACGACGGCTGAAACAGCCGGCGAACTCAACACTCAAATGGAGGAGATCTCGGAAGTCACCGATCTGATTGCGGATATTGCCGAGCAGACGAACATGCTCGCATTGAACGCATCTATCGAGGCGGCACGGGCTGGCCAGGGTGAGTCGGATGGCGGTCGGGATGGCGATGGGTTCGCTGTCGTGGCGGACGAAGTGAAACAGCTCGCAGAAGAGACCCAAGCGTCTGCCAGCGAAATCCAGGAGCAGGTCGCAACGGGTCTTGACAAGACCTCTCGTGTTGTCGATGAAGTGACGGAAGCTAACGAACTAATGGAAGAGGAACTCGCGGCCGTCCAAGAGGTAGCAAACGCGTTCGAACGGGTCGTGGAGAACGCCCGCGAAACGGACGCTGGCGTCCAGGAAATCAGCCAGAGTACCGACAGCCAGGCAGCCAGCGGTGAGGAGGTCGCATCGGTAGTCGAAGAGGTGTCAGAGATCAGTGACCGGTCTGCCGACGAAGCTGGCGATGTGTCCGCAGCAGTGGAAGAACAGACGGCGTCGATGAACGAGGTGGACACGACAATGTCGGCGGTTGCGAAACAAGCGACTGAGCTGACCAACCTCCTTTCTGCCTTCGTCGTGAACACCGACGCTGGGAGTCATACCACGACTGGATCAGAGCCCGGGATGGCGCCAACTGACGACTGAACAACTGATACGAAGATGACCGAACAAATTGATGTTCTTCACGTCGACGACGACCCGGACCTGGGAGAGTTGACGGCGACCTTTCTCGAACGCGAGGACAGTCGGTTTACCGTCCAGACAGCCACGAACGCCGCCGAAGGGCTTGAGAGTCTCGAGGACAGCCCGCCCGCGTGCGTCGTTTCCGACTACGATATGCCGGGCAAGAACGGAATCGAGTTTTTGCGGGCTGTTCGCGAGGACTATCCCGATATCCCGTTCATCCTTTTTACAGGGAAGGGCGGCGAGGAAGTCGCCAGTGAGGCAATCTCCGCCGGAGTCACCGATTACCTCCAAAAGAAGGCTGGGACCGAGCAGTACGAACTCCTGGCGAATCGTATCAGTAATGTTGTCGAAGGTCGCCGCGCCACACAGGCAGCCAGCCGACAGAAAGAGCTGATGCACTTGACCGAACTGGCCGGCGATACCGGCGGCTGGGAACTCGATCCTGACACCGAAGAGTTCCTGCTAACTGAGGGGAGCCAACAGCTCATAGGCCTCCCCTCGGACGAGAGTATTACACTTCAGGAAGCGTTCGATTCGCTTCATCCCGACGACCGCGAGGAGGCACGGGTTACGGTAGATGAGGTAATCCAGACCGGAGAGAGCGTCTCCCGAACGTGGCGTCTACAGCCACGTGACGAGCGGGAGGAACGGCTGCTTGATGTGACAATCACCCCAGTCACATCTGATGGGGATGTTGAGGTGCTTCGCGGAGCGATTAACGATATCACCGACATCCGAAAGCGCCAGCGCGAACTGCGCCGTCTTCAGCAGGCTATCGACGGCGCGAACGTGGCGATTACACTCGCCGATCCATCAAAGGATGACAATCCACTCGTCTACGTCAATGATGCATACGAACAGCTGACTGGATATTCCACGGAGGAGGCGATGGGACAGAACTGTCGGTATCTCCAAGGTGAGGACACTGACCCGGAACAGGTTGCCACACTCCGCGAGGCTATCGATGCGGAAGAACCAGTCACTGTCGACCTTCGCAACTACCGCAAGGACGGCACCGAGTTCTGGAACCGTCTCACCGTCACTCCGATATACGACGATGACGGGACACTCATTCGATATCTCGGCACACAGGAAGACATTACCGAACGCAAAGAGCGTGAACAGCAACTGGCAGAGACGCGGGACCTCCTGTCGAGTATGGAAAAGTACGCCGACGTCGGTGCCTGGGAGTACGATATCGAGACTGAGGAACTGACCATTACTGCTGGGATGCGGCGTATCTGTGATATCCCTTCGAAAACAAACATGACGCTGGCGAAGGCGTTTGAGTTCTTCCATCCCGACGATCGGGACCAGCTGAGGGACCAATTTGGGAACTGTCTGGAGACTGGCGAACCCTGTGAGAGTGACGTGCGACTCGGTACAGATGACGACGAAAGGCGGTGGATGACTGTCCGAGGGGAGCGGGTCCAGGACGGTGCTACCGACGACGTGGTGCGGGGGTATCTCCAGGAAATCACCGAGCGCAAGACCCGTGAACGACAGTTGACGGAACTGAACAAAACGACACAGCGCCTATCCAGGGCACAGTCTCGCCAGGAAGTCGCCGAGGTTGGGACAGAGGCGACTCGCGGAATCCTCGGATTTCAGGCAAATTCGCTCCATTTTGCGACAGAAGACGGGACGGAACTGGCGCCCGCTGCCCAGACAGAAGAAAGCGTCTCACTGATCGGAGATGCTCCGACGCTGCCGGTTGACGGCAGTATCGCAGGGCGCATCTACCGTGACGGCGAGTCGACGGTCATCGAGGATGTCCACCAAGACCCGGACATTCACAACCCAGACACGAATCTCATGGGCCACTGTTACCTCCCGCTCGGTGACCACGGAGTGCTTATAGCCGGTTCCGCGGGGTCAGCAGCGTTCAACGATACCGATCTATCGGTGGCGGACCTGCTCGCAGGGAACCTTGTTGCAGCACTTGATCGGGTTGAACACGCTGAGACAGCCAGACAACGCCTGGAGCAGCTGTCGCTGTTCTTCGAGGAGTCGCCGCTCGGAGCTGTCCAGTGGGACGAGACGTTCCGGTTCGACCACCTCAACGAACGAGCCCAGGAAATTCTCGGGTATAGCGAGGATGAGCTCCGTGGGGAATCCTGGGAGCGGATCGTCGCCGATAGCGACCACGATCAGGTTCAGAATGCGGTAAAACAGTTACTCGACGCCGACGGCGGGACACGGGTCATCAACGAAAATATCACGCAAAGTGGTGAGGTGCGCACGTGTGAGTGGCACAACCGGGCTGTCACTGGGGCGGACGGAGAGGTTCGTTCGGTCTTCTCGAAGTTCTATGACGTTACCGACCGCGAGCGACACAAACAACAACTGGAAGAGTACGAGACAGTCCTCAAAACGTTGAGTGACGCGGTGTATGTCCTCGACGAAAACGGGCGGTTCACATATGTCAACGACGAATTCGTAGAGTTGGTCGGGTATGACCGGGAGACGATCATCGGAAATACGCCGTCGCTGTTCAAAGACGAGGAGACCGTCACAGTGGCAGAACAGCAATTGGGACGACTACTGTCCGAGGATGGCCCGGAAACCGTGACCTTCGAGATAACGATCCAGCCACGTGACGGTGACCCAGTTGTTTGTGAGGATCACATGTGTGTCCTTCCATACGAGGGCGAGAGCTTCAAGGGCTCAGTTGGGACGCTTCGAGATGTCACCGAGCGCAAGGAGCGGACTCGGGAGCTTGAGCGGCAAAACGACCGGCTTGATGAGTTTGCGAGCGTTGTCAGTCATGACCTCCGGAATCCGCTCCTAGTCGCTGAAGGGCGGTTGGAATTGGCACAAGCAGAGTGCGAGTGCGCTCATTTGGCCGACATTGCTGACGCGATTGAGCGCAGTCAAACACTTATTGATGATTTGCTGACTCTCGCACGTGGTGGGGATGTGGTTGGGGGTACTGAAGAAGTCTCTGTGTCGGCCTTGGCCGAAGAGTGCTGGCAGGTAGTTCCGAGTGAAAAAGCCACGCTGGCTGTCGACTCAAATCAGACGATAATCGCAGACAGGAGTCGTGTCCAGCAGTTACTGGAGAATCTACTCACCAATGCTGTCGAACACGGCGGCGAAGACGTGACAATATCGGTTGGAGACCTGGCCGATGGGTTCTACATCGCAGACGACGGTGTAGGAATCCCTGATGAGGAACGGGATAGTATCTTCGAAGCTGGCTACTCAACCGTCGAAGACGGAACGGGCTTTGGATTGCGGATTGTCAAACAGGTTGTGGACGCTCACGGCTGGGAAATCCGAATTGCTGAAACAGACAACGGCGGCGTACGGTTCGAAATTACCGGGGTGGATACTGCTGAATGAGCGATACGTGTATTTAATGTCTTACCGACTGTTGTCGTATAAGACCACTCTATCAGACTGAACACTTGGAATTATATATCGTTCTCAGAGCACAGCGTCAGACGCGCATCAACAATATTTCAATATGTTTGACCACCGCAAAAGATTGTGCCAGCGACTTACACTCGGACGGTGAGAACTGGTCGTGCTTCTCCCAGCATGCTCAAGCGACCTACCTAATGTTCAGTACAGGTCACACACTTACCGCGCCCAGTGACCGTTTCTCAAAAATCTAATAGAAGGACCGTGCAAGACTCAGAGGATACATTCATCGAGCCTGGATAGCTACCCCTTCACAACGTAGGTGTTGGCCACCATGTCGCCGAGGCGCTGTTCGTCGCCGCTCACGGCGACGAGTAGGTAACCGAGGACGTACCCCACCGGCAGGACGGGCAGGACGTCGATGACCCGGAAGACGTTCCGGATGGCGGATTTCCCCATGCTGATTTGCCCGCCGCTCTCGTTGACGACACGGATGCTCCCAGCCTTCTTGCCGATAGTGGTACCGAAGAGCCCCTCCATTATCACGTGGTACCCGACGTGGCCGATGACAATATAGAAGGTGACGCTAAGGAAGAATAGGGAGTTGTTAGCAAGGTCCACCACGACACTCTCAGCCATGTCGCGGAACATGAAAAGTACCAGGAAAAGCAGGATGTTCAAGACGATGTAGGTCAGGATGAAGTCGATGCCTATGGCACGGATGCGACTGAGGCGGCTGGCCAGCTCGCCGACTGAGCCCGAAGTTGTTGCCATGTAATAGCTGTAATTTGGCCGGGATGATTAATAACTGACCATCCATATTGACTGATCCTCTTAGCTCCTCATTTGAGCAGATCCTCGTGCAAGACTCGCGCCCTGCATCTTGAACGGCTCTCTGAACGTCTCGTCAGGCTGTCAGAACACCCGGCAGTCAGTTCTGAAGGTCACTGAGCAGTTGGGTCGTCAGAACGGTTTTGAACTCAACACTGTGAGCACTGTTCTGTGGCCCCGGAACTGCGTATTCGATTCCGGTGCCTTTCACGCAAAGCAGAGGCGCTACGCTATCTAAGAAACTGATCGTGATTATCGCGGCATTCTCGACTAAACCGCCAACAATCAGTGCAGCTGATACATGTGCCGTTAATTGATTGTTCCGGAGCGTGTCATACAATCGTTCCCAACAGATACTATTCGCGTCCTCGTTGTTATACAGAGCAGATAACTGGATAGATTACCCGCTCAATCGCGAATTTAGAGCGTTATGATTGCCAGGTAGAGGCCGTGAGACGTATTCTATGACACGCTGTGTTCCGGTCTATCACTGTGACGCGGGAACTGAGAAAAAGGTTATTCTCGAATTTCTAGCGCTCCCTCCTCAGCGGTGGTGGCTTCCTGCCACCATACTAGTTCAAACTCGATACTCTGTTTTGCTTCCGTATCCCCTTCGGACCAGTCTGATTCGCCTTCGAGTTTGAAGGTTACAGGCTCCGTCGGGTCCAACTGTACGCCTGTTCCGCCAAGGTCGAGAATTACATCCCCGCCGCCGTCAAGTTGGGCAGCCAAGTCCCGGAGATAGGTAGCGACCTCCCCTCGTGTTTTCTGCTCTTCTGTTTCAAGTTCTCCCATAGCCGAGGGTACACCGGGACGCAAAATAAATGTGATTGTATTATCAGGAAAGCGGGGCGTCGCCTGACCAGTACATTCGCAGGCCCCTTTGAGCAGCTATTTCGTCCCGACAGCACCGAAATCAACTCTGTAAGTCCTATCCGTTGGCTCCGCACTAGCGTATTCGATTTCGGTTTGTGTCTCTCACGTTGATCAGAGGTGTAGCTCTCTCCAGAAAGTGGTCGTGCTTCTCTCGGCATTCTCGACCAAGCACACCACCATTGACCTCCTCCACGCCCTGAAGGACGTGGAATCCGGCCATCGGATTTCCGCCGGGTATGGCGTTCACGGTTCCAACCCGCACTCAAGGGGAACCGGCAGCATACCGGGGGAACTCTCGTTTCCTCCCCTATGTAGGGCTGTGGCCCGGTCAACGAGGCCCCATCGGAATCCGTGTCATCGCCGTGGGAACCACTGCTGGTTCCCCACCCCTTGTGGTTCGGGGCCGGCATCTCACCGATTCCGTAGCACGTCACGTTATGTTGGGCCACGAAAAAATAATTTCGATGGGAAAGCAGGCTGGGCCACCGACAACGGTTGTTGCGCCAAGCCTATCGCTCGACCTCCGCCTGAAGACGGAGGTATGCGCTTGCCACTCTATCAGACAGTTTGCGCGGGTGTGTCGAGCACGTACCAATCGCCATCGTTAGTCGCAGGGAGAATCGTCTGTGAGTTCTCGCTCGATCCATCATCGAACTGGTATTCGAAAGTCGCTCCTACGAGGTGTACTTGCTCACCCTCTCTAACATCCTCGAGCACCGATTCGCTAATGGCAAAGAGCGTCAACTCCTCGTCTTCGAGGTCCTGGAGGTCGACATTGTCGGCGATAATTTCGCCTTCGAGAAATTCAACTTCAAAGTCGTCAGTGTATTCGGCGGAATTCGGTTCGAGATCCGACGCCGGATGGACGTACTCACTGGCCGCTTCGACGCTGTCAGCCGTGTAATACGCACCCGCGACAGCCACCGAACTGCTCTGTGGAGCGTCGTTTTGGGTATTCCCACCACTGTCGGTGGTCGCCTCACTGTCGGTGGTGCCACCGGTGTCGCCATTCTCTCCGCCACTACTGCAACCGGCTATGCCAACCACCGATGCTGTTGTCGCCAGCCCCAAGAATCGTCTTCTTTGCATGTGAGCGAACCTTCAATTGAACTTTCTTAATAATACTCGCTATATGTATTGGCTTCGTGGATGGAACGGCTCACGGACTAACAGAAAGACGAACCGAGTCTCTGCTTAACTAGCAGCCGCAGCTTTCCAAAAAACAACCGGTCGTGCCTGTCGTGGCAGCCTGATAGGCCAAGTGGTCGGTTATTCACGCTCCCGCTGTTGGTGGACAAGCAGGGCAAGAATCATGCCAATCACAGCTATTACCGGTGAAAGTGGCCCGCTTCCGCCGGTTGTTTCCTCCGACGTGGTGGCGGGGCTGGTGGCCGTGTCTCCCGACTCTGTGGTCGCTATCGTTGGCGTGGGTGACGTCGCCATGGCAGGGACATCATCTTCGAAGTCCACGGCACCGCTCTTGATTCCCCGCACTCGCCACCCCGACGACGGGGCCGACCCCAGCGAGTACGCCCAACCCGACGATGAAGACGCCAAGTATCGCGCCGAGTCGCCGTGTACCGGCCCTTCCCGTTCTGGGCCGACTGCCCTCACGTTGGTCAGTATGTCCATCCGCTTGTTCTCCACCCTTGTGGTCACCAATTCTCATCAGTCCATTTTCGCGAGAACGGGTGAAATGAAAACACCGCTACTTGCATAGTGTGCTGTTTCTTTGGTGTTTATGGCAACCGAATTAGCCCCAAGTGCGGCCGATTCCTGAGCCCGTGGAATCGTAAAGTCGGTTTGTATCAGTAGCAGATACGTACGTAAATTATTACCACTTGTTTGAGAGATGGGTGATACATGGTGAAGTCGAGCCAACCGCCGGTCGACTGGCGGCATCTCGCCGAGGCAGTCCCCATCGGTGTCGGCATACAGCGCGGCGAATCACTGTCGTACGTCTCGGGGACGTTCGCGGGCGTGGTGGGACGGGACCGGGCGGAGTTAGCGGGCGACTCGTGGCGAACGCTGTTCGAGTCGGCGGAAGTGGGACGGATAGCGGACGCGCTTGAAACGGCCCGGACCGACGGTCGCTGGCGGGGCGCGACGTGGATGGTCGGAGCGGGGCGTGTCCCGGTCGAACTGACGCTGTCCACGCCAGCCGAGAACGGGACCGTCGTCTGGAGCGTCGACGAGCGGCCGGCCGAATCGGGGGATAGAAGCGACGACGGGGGGATGGTCGAGCTCCCGACGGGTACCACGGCGCAACTTGCACGCACTGTTCTGAGCACCGTGGACGACGTGGTCTACATTATCGACGACGACGGGACTCTGTGTTTCTGGAACGAGGAACTCGCCGCGACGACCGGCTACAGTTACAGGGAGATGGCGGAGATGCACGCCTATGAGTTCATCCCGCCGGACCAACACGAGTACGTTCCCGGCCTGATGGAGGCCATCGAAAGCATCGAGGACCGGCGCGTCGAAGTCGACATTCTCACGAGCGACGGGGAGCGTATCACCCACGAGTTCAGCGGCACGACGTTCGAGGACCCGGAGTCGGGGCGTGCGTTCAGGTGCGGTGTTGCCCGGGACATCACGGAGCAGAAAGAACGGGAGCGGAACCTTGAGCGCCAGCGTGACGAGCTGGCGGCGCTGAACCGTATCACAGACCTCCTATTCGAGACGGCGAAAGAATCGATACGGACCGGACAGGGGGACGTCGCCGTGCAAGTGCTCTGTGAGCGTATCGCCGCCTCTGAGTTCTATCAGTTCGCCTGGCTCGGACAGTCCGAGCCGGGAGAACAGCACGTCCGACACAGCACGTCGAGCGGCATCGAGCGCGGTCCGGCCCGGATAGAGACGAGTCGGTCCAGCGACGAGTCCGCTCCCGTGGCACAGGCAATGGAGACCGGAACAGTCGTCGTGGGGTCGGCGACGCCGCGGTGGCACGAGGACACACAGGGAGTCGAGTCGATTACCGCCGTCCCGCTCCAGCACAGGGAGAGTATCCACGGCGTGTTGGTCCTCGGGTCCGGACAGCAGGAGGTAATGACGCCACGGGAGCGGACGGGCCTTGAGGTGTTGGGCCGACTCGTCGGCGTCGTCCTCGACGCAGAGCGGACCCGGCGACTGTTGTTCTCCGACGCCGTCGTCGAACTCGACTTCGACATGACTGGCGTCGAGACGCCCTACGGCGCGCTCGCAGCGGAGTTTGGCTGTACAGTGTCCCTCGATGGGTACGTGCCAAGCGGCGAGGGTTGGGCACTCTACCTGTCGGTCGGCGGGGCTAGTCCAGCCGCGGTGGCCGACCAGCTGGCCGAGGAGTCCAGAGTCGAGCGCGTCCGACCGATTACCGACGACGAGAGGTCTGGACGGCTCGAAATGGTCGTCAACCGGTCGTCACTGCTAGAGCGTGTCACCGCTGTCGGCGCGGCCGTCAAGGTGGCAACTGCGGAGCCCGACTATGGGCACCTCACTGTCGAAGCGCCAGTCGATGCCGACGTGCAGGGAATAGCCGAACGTATCGCCGAGGTGTATCCGGCGGCGTCACTCCTGGCGAGTCGTGAGCGCGACCGGAAAATCTCGTCCGGCGGACAGCCCGTCGGTGTCCTCGACGGGGTAACTGACCGCCAGCGGGAGGTACTTGAGGCGGCCTACCGGTCGGGCTACTTCGAGTGGCCGCGGGAGAGCACGGGCGAGGAAGTCGCCGAGGCGCTGGGGCTGACGTCGGCGACGGTCCAGGGACACCTGCGGAAAGCCGAGCGAGCAGTCTTTTCGGCCCTCCTCGAGAGCGAGTAGCGGGCGAGCCGCCGAACTTGGGCGTTCGGAGGGAATCGCGTCGCCAGGCTACCTGTTTAGCGCCAGTCTTCAACTCACCCCATCCAGTCACCACGAGCGTATGGCAAGGGTAGAGACACCATGGCTTGGCAAGCCGAGAGCGGCGCTCACGCGGGGCACGCCGACTTTTGCGACAGAGGTGTGACCTGATGGGGACTGACGGGCAGGACCGCGAGGCGGCAGCCGACAGCCGTAGGCCGGACGGCGTAGTCGTGAGCCGTCGGGAGGTACTACTTGGCGGCTCAACGGTGCTGGCCGGTGGCGCAGCCGTTGTCTTCGCGCTGGATGACGACGGAACCGACGGCGGCCGCCCGCGAACGAGACGTCGACGTACGGCTACGGTGGGACGTCGCCGCGGACCGCGACCGGCGAGTCGACGCCGACGGGGTCGC
>Ga0102936_1000592_pt1 | contig 14453 bp, 23 predicted proteins | sample SalPon2_A_H2O_MG_FD_78502 | JGI IMG/M metagenome (GOLD analysis project Ga0102936, IMG submission 78502) | Salt pond water microbial communities from South San Francisco under conditions of wetland restoration - Salt Pond MetaG R2_A_H2O_MG | ecosystem: Environmental > Aquatic > Non-marine Saline...
AAGAACCGTGAATCGTGGAAGTCGTTTTTCAGCCTCAAAGAGAAGGGCGAGGCCAGCGGGAAGCCCGGATACTGGGGCAACGAAGACGACGGGCGCGACCTTCAGACGTACATTCGCAACACGTCGTACACTGTTGAGTGGGGCGAATACTCCCGACTCGAAATTCTGGTCGGCCAAGACCTGAAAGACGAATACGGACTAGGACACCGAGAGCGTCTCCGCCTCAAAGTTCGGGGCGAACCTAACTGGAAAGAATACGAGAAACAGGGCCGGTTAGAGTTGTACTATGACGAACAATCGAGCCAATTCAGAGCCTTTCAGCCAGTCACAATCAGCGAAGACCATTCTCGGCTGGCACAACCACTGGCTTCGGAAGAAGCCGCCTTGGACATCGGTGCGAACAATCTCGTCGCCTGTACAACCACAACTGGCCAGCAGCTCCTGTATGAAGGGCGTGAGCTGTTCAAGCGATTCCGTGAAACCACACGAGAGATAGCACGTCTGCAATCGCTGTTGGAAGATGGTCGATACAGTAGCCACCGTATCAGACGGTTATACAATCGCCGGACGAAACGACGTGATCACGCCCAAGACGCCCTCGCACGCGACTTGATCGAGCGACTGTACGATGAAGGCGTTTCGACGGTGTACGTGGGAGATTTGACCGACGTGTTGGAAACGCATTGGTCGGTCAAAACAAACGCAAAGACCCACAACTTTTGGGCGTTTCGAGCGTTCGTGAAACGATTGGCGTGTACTGCTGAAGAATACGGTATCAGCGTCGAGGTTCGATCCGAAGCGTGGACGAGCCAAACCTGTCCGAACTGTGGGTCGACCACAGACACGGTTCGACATCAAGATACGCTAACGTGTTCGTGTGGCTTCGAGGGACACGCTGATCTCGTAGCAAGTGAATCGTTCTTGAGACGGCAAACGACGGTAACACGGTCGATGGCACGACCTGTATGCCTCAAGTGGGACGACCACCAATGGTCGGAGTCACCACGCTCTCCCCGTCCCAACGAGGAGCATACAAACCCACAAGTTGCCTCCGTGGGTCGGTAAGCGATACCCCCAGCGTGAGGAAACCCCGGCGTTCTACGCCGGGGAGGATGTCATTCTGGGCGGGAGTATTCACAGTATGGATCGAAGACAAGTTTTGGCTCAACAAGTCTTAACCAACACTCAGATTTGTGGTGTTGGTTAAGTGTAGTAGTGAGTTTATATCTATCAAATGGAGTGAAATAGAGAGATATAGGAGTAAAAAGATCAGAACCCAACATTCAGTTTTGTGATTAATAAACAGCGTACCGAGCAGTAACCAACAGACGAAGACAGCAACACAACCCATGACAATCCTTACTGGAGAAAGCTACACAGTAGAATCGCTCAAGCAGTTTATGAACCGACTCAACGTGGACTACACCGAAATCGCAGAGTCCCTACCGGAAGACGAACAACAGAAGATCCTCGATGCAGAAAATGAATTCCGTGAAGATGCTGGCCGACCGACAGTGGATTCACTATCTGAGGTAGACGAAGAAGAACTCAGAGAAAGCATCGAGGCCAACTTCGGAATGACAGAAACGATGAAGTACGTACTCGAAAGCCGAGATCAAGACTACACAATCATGTTTGATGGTGTGAGCCTTCATCGAATCGTCGAGATCGATCGGGACCAGGAGTAACTATGGCTGAATATAGCGTCTATGAACCCCGTGGTGAAGATGATAAATCGTACATCGGATCAGTTACAGCTGACTCAATCGATGCGGCACGATCCGAAGCAAACCAACAGTACGGCGGTCCTGTAATTGTGGACGGTCCAAACTGATCAAAATCAAGTTTGGTATAAAATAAAAACCAATGGGGGTTAACTGATGCCACGACACGGGATGCAATACTGCCTGATATGCAACCCAGATGGGAATGGGACATCAGGAGAAGACGGTACAGAAGCAATCGCAAAGTACTATGTTGAAAATATACAGGACAAAGACCAGATTACAACTGGCTGGCACGCCCTCTGTGAGGGATGTACAGAATACCTACAGGGAACTGTAGATATAACCCCCCTCGATGGGCACGAAAACCACCCGCTATTCAGTGACGACGCAGACGTAACACACGAATGTGACGACCCGACATGGACAAAAGAATCTCTGGTTACCGAAGACGGAGGGTTCGATTGGGTCCGTTGCGACAATTGCAATATCTGGGCAAAACGATACGGAATGAACCAGATCCAGTTAGTCGGCGAAACCCGAGATCAGAGGTAACCAAGGAGAATCAATATACAGATGAATCCAAATACACCATCACAAATTAAGTACCGAATCAATGACTTCACAGAGATCGTCTCAGAGTTCGAGGAACAAGCAGCAGTCGTACACTTAGACGGGCCCTGGGCCGCCCCAGCCCGCCACGGAGGGTTAGGCGTTAATTATCAAACTTGGCCCATCACAGAAGACGCAGTAGACGACTTTCCTGATTCAGAACTCAAACACGATGCGATCAACACCAATCGATTCATATCGGAACTCATCGATGCATCTATGGACTGCCTTCAGGATGGAGGCTGGCTAATCATCGACGCCGATAGTTACGCCGAGCCCAGATTCAAGAACTATCTACGTGAGGAATACGGAGAAGCAAGAATCGACGACAGATTCGGAAGACCATATGACGGTGGAGGACTGCGGAAAGGGGGGCGTGTATGCTACCACGCCAAAGATGGGACCCCTGACAAATCTACTCAGGGAAAATATGGCCAGGAAGCGGGGTATCCGGTAATATTTGCCCATAAAGGCGAAACAGATAGAGTCCTCAGAGAGTCCGTCTGGCAACCAGCCCGACACCCACGGTGGAATGAACCAACGGACGAATACGACCAAGGTACAGTAAAACCCGTCACGCCATACCGTGTTTGGCTTGACGAACTCGCTGAAGCTGGAGAACTCATCTTGGCACCATGTGCAGGATCTGGACCGATACTCCTTGCAGCAGAACAATTGTGGGGGAAACAAGCAAGAGCAGTAGGCGTCGACGTGAACGAATCGGCAAAACAGGCCTATCATACACGACGCAAAGCCGTGTTGAACCCTAACCATCAAGAGACACTCGGTTCAATCACGGAGACAACGAACTAATGCCAGAACATCCAACACCGAATAACAAAAAAGATCGATGGGGTGTCGGTATCGACAGAAAGCTTCACGAACCAAATTCGAAGACTGAGGCCGTATGTGGTGCGAGAATACAAAGCACAATCCACTATCAACAGTTGAACGGGAAGAACAATCACAGTATTTGCCAAGACTGCCGAGAGAGCAACACGAACCAATGAATCCAAAGAAAAGTAGCTCATCAAAGAATGACTAGAATTCGATGTCGACAGTACCCGTGAAGGGCAATCGATATTGATCAGGAGAGTACTAAGTTAAGTCAATTGCAGGAAACAGAATATACATGAATTCATTCGAATCCAGTAAATTGGTGTTAGCAGCAATCATGGCAGGCAAAGATGCAGTCTTCATTGATCCAAAAGGTGACCGTGACGGCTCAAATACTATCGAGATCGACGAAACAGATAGCCTCTCACCAAGCCTCAGAAAGAACTAACACATCAGTCGACCTGAGAAATCAGTTCTTGAGCAGATTCACCAAATATATCTTCGAACTTCTCAGTGTGATCTGAAGCGAACTGAACCAGATCAGACTCCGAACTAATACCATACTCAAGACGAAGGTAATCTTTCGTCGACGGACCAATATGATCAAATTGAGTCAGATCAGTATCGAAGACCAACTCACGGTCTGCCATCCATTCATAAGCTAACTCAACCATTTCAGAGGGCGACGTTTTATCAGTACTAATGTCTGGTGTCCACCCCTTACGGTACCAATCGTGGCGATTAAGATCCGGAGCGTTACAAGACAGGCGCAGCTCACCATCCGGTTTCGGCGTGATTTCAAGTCTAAAGCCGCCATCAGATACCCATCGTATCTTGTTAGCAGTATGAGTCTTCAATTCCCATCCGTGGAAGTCACTATGGGGATTAACACCAGATAATGGACCAGATTTATCGATCTCACTACCAACAGAGAAGCCAACATAGTTTTTCACGATCGCCGAGATAACGTCGCGATCAACTCCCGTCTCTTTCCAAATATCAATAGGGTCGTCACTCCCCAGGAAATCAGCAGGGCCAGTATATCCAGAATCAACGAAAGCGAGGAACCGATCTCGGTTCATAAGACGTTCATGGTGGAACTCTTCATCAATATTGTCGCCTTCATTAATTAGTGTCTCAAGGTACGTGCGTGGCGTACCAATGATTCTAGTCGTAGGGGAAGACTGTTTGCGAAACCGATCAGCAAGCAGTCGAAAGTCGTATTTAGTTTCTTTTAGCTGATGCCATTCCTCTTCATGGTAATTGTAAATCTCAATGTCCTCCTGTGGGTAGAAGTACGGAAGATCCTTACCAAAGGCAAACCTGATGAGTTCGATAGTTTCCATATATCTGAATAACAGGGCAACCAATATATAATTTATTCAGCAATGAGTGTATTATTCAAACTGGGACCAAAATTGCTTGATTTTAGTATCAAGTTCATACGGTTCAACTGATTCAAAGTCCTCTTGAGCGTATTCAGGGAAGTACTGCAAGACACTAGCGTTGCCAGCAGCACCCGTGTAGCGAACATCGGCAAGCACACGAACACCGACATCCTCAGTTCCCCGAATAACACGGCCAATTGCCTGTCTTGTTTTCCGTACGGCGGGGACTGTGAAAGCATACTGGAATCCAAGCCAATTACCAAACCTATCCGAGTAGGCATCTTTGATAGCAGAAGCTAATTCAGTGCCAGTATTCTCGATCGGAACACCACAGATTACAGCCCCATTCAGTTTATCACCATCAAAATCGACGCCCTCTACAAGCGTACCACGCAACCCCGTGGTGAGCACCTTCCCCCCGCCAGTAAAGAAGTCATCCTTAATTTTCTCAGTAGCATGGTCAGAACTGCTTTCGTCGACAAGAACCGGTTTAGATACACCTGGATCTTCCTCAAGTATCTCACCAGCCCATTTTGCTTCCTGATAGCTCGGCATGAAAATCATCACATTACCAGGGGTTTGCTTTGCTGTTGATGTGATGATGTATTCATAAGTCTCTCGAAGATCTCTGTTATCCTCTGGAGGCCATCGATCACTATATGTGAATTTCGGGGCTTTCACAGCATAGCTCGCCCGGTTTTCAGGCGGGAAGTCCATCTCGAAAATAGACTTCGTTACATGACGCTTACGCTCTTCAGGATCTGGGAGGTCATCTTCCTCATCAGGCATAGGTGCCTCCTCGGGATCACTAGGGATGATACCACGCATTTTTTTGAGGCGGTCAGCTGCCTTCGTCACAAGAGTCGACGAAGGCTGGTATCCGCGCTCAATCTGATCGATACCAGTAACCTGAGTATAGACATCGACTGGCTCAAGTGTCGCAGACATCACAATGGAACCACCAAAGCTGTCGAGAGTTCCGGCGATCTCGTCCATTGGAATACAATTATTCAATCGAACGTGGGCGGTAAATGCCTCATCCCATGAAGCCTGATCAACGCTATCACTACCTTTGTTTAGTGATTCATCGGGTGTCAGCAGAAGCTCACGGAAGTACTCTACATGTCCACCAACAAGCCAACGATACAGGAGTTCCCGAACTTTTTCAATAGCGAAATCGCCTTCCGGAGTCTTATTGTCGACCTTCTTTGAAACTGAGGTCCGAATATAGGCTACAGAGTAGCCAAGTTGGAGTGCTTTGAGCCAATCATCGCGACCATCGTACTCATTAAGCCACTCTTCGAGGATATCCGTCTCATTATACTGGAGCGGGGTAGACTCAATTGATGCATTATCAGAAGTTATGTGGTCCTGCCATCCCGACCCATGAGTTGATTCAAGGAATTCCTCAATACGATCCGATAGAAGATCGTAGATCTCGTTCAAGAAATGGAGAAGCCCCTTTAGATCTCGAATTGTATAGTCATCATTCCGGTCAAGAATACCCCTCGCAACACGGCATTTAGCATCCCGACCATCACCCTGAAGCCAGTCCAAGACCATTTCGACATCACGAATGGCATATCTAAACGACTTCATCGACACACTATATGAGAGCTCGTCCCTGACCTGTCCAACCAGTTCATGAGCCTCATCGATTATAAGAATCGTCTCGTCTGTGAATAACTTCCCACTGAAATTCTCAACAGTCCGTGGCGAGAAAGCATGTTTGTAATTTCCAATTAGGACATCACCATCGTCGACCATCCGTTTCATCGCGGCATGAGGACAAGTTCCTTTCTGAGCCCCATTCCGGAGTGTTTCACGAGCCGTAGTGTTATGCCGAACCTTGATCGGTTGCTCGTCAACATAATCGTTGACAAAATACTGTGCAAAGAAAGGACAGTAATCGGTCCCATCAACATTAGGAATCTCATCACCGTATGGAGCTTCAACACCGGAAACCTCCATAGCATCTTCAAATGGGTCATCAGCTACCTCCGCTCGAGCAGCAAGACCATAACCTGCATCGGCTTTCCGGTCAACTTGACCTTCCTTGCTGGCTTTAGACATGAGGTTGTTTGTGTTATCCCGAAGTTGAATACACTGGTGGTAAATGTCTTCCTGAGCTATTTTCCCAGTCTGAACATAGGGACAAACATCAGCCTTACCAACCAAAGTGAGTCCATCAAAATGGACATTACCTTCATTGATCTGAGCAAGATCGTCCTCAAAGGCTCGAATTTGCTGTTTCTTGGAAGTGACTACCAATAGACGACTATATTTCGTATTCTGATCCCGAACCGCTGCAAGACCAGCTGTGAGTGAAATTAGAGTCTTTCCAGTTCCACAGGCACCCTCAAGAAGATAAACACCATTGTTTTTGAGCGTCTGGATACCTTCCTTAATACCACGGACCTGCTTCTCATAGGGGTCAAATGGGAAAATGTCTTCCCAATAAGATCGAGGTGGAGTTGTTTGTGACATGAATTACATTCAGCAGTTATGGCAAGCGTGTCTCACCATTGTGCCCACCCGATTATAGGTATTAGGATTACTCCTGACCAGACAGGATACAACCCAAAAGTCCCCGCTCGTGGACTGCCTTAATGGCTCCCCCAGAAGCCAAGGCTTACTCACTTTCCCCAGTGAGCCTCCTGCCACGGCCCTCCAAGTCCAAGCAGGATTTCGATAGGCCCGTCCACAGGACCTTAGTCCCACACGACAACGACGGTAAAGTGCGTTGACAGTGTGATTCCATAGCAGACAACGGCGTTTAATCAGCCAACGCCACTTCGTCTGCTGATTATTGATATAGTACGGTTAATAATAAGTGTTTTCATAGGTCAGGTATTTCATGTGGAATTGACACTAATGACAGACTACAACACTAACAATATCTAGGATATTCCTGATACAGAGTAACGGTGTTCCAACACCAAAATCAAGCGATTTGTTAGACTTACCGGAGACTATTTATGACACCCATAGATAGAGAGTAACATATCAGGACGTAGGGTTAGTCTATGATATGTGAAATAAACTCTGTGTAGATTAAGTCTAAAATAAAGGAATGGGTGGTGAACAAAATAGAACAATGGAACAAAAGGTTGAATCGGAACAAACATACGATGTTTTGGTTCAGGCATGGGGACCGAAAGATGAACCAGGAACATTCAGATATCGAACGTACACCGTTCAGGCAACCACAAAAAAACAGGCGAAAAATAGGGCCGTCTACAAAGCAAGAGACAAATTCGACGGAATCATCGGTAAATTAGACGACCATAACGTAGCTAATATCATCAAACATGACTGAAGAACACCCGCTAACAGAGGAATTAGAAGAACGAATTGCTGAATCGTATCACGAACACAGCGAAGTCATTTGTGACGGTTGCAATCAGACAGTAGACCTTTCAAACGCAGATGATCTCAATGAGGCAATAGAAATATGGAACAATCACGTCAAAGATGAGAGTATACACGCAGAATCGGCATGATGGAATACGACAACATAAGACGACCAACAACGGATGCCCAACACAGTGAATACGCCTTAGCTGGTTCACTGGTCGGAACAACATGGGACTTTGGAGACGAAAGAAGAACAGTCACGAAGATATCTCAAAAAGAAGAAAAACACGAAAATCAAATAGCGAACTATCCAGTGCTACATTTCGATCTAGGTAGAGATATGACGTTATCCCAGTTCAGGAAGTTTGTCAACAAAGACATTGAACCAGCAGGCAACACAGCAGCAGAAATAGCAGACAGAATCTAATCTCATCGACGATAGAGGTGGGTTAACAGTAGGTAGTTGAGTGGGTGGGTTTTTATCTCACGATTGGGAGTGAGTGTTTTTAGGATGTCAACAGATAGTTCAACCCCGATCAACCACCAGACAGGTATTAGCAACGGTACAGATGAACAGCAAGAAGAAAACGTCGAGTTGGAACACATCGCAGACCATTTCGAAGAACTAGATGGATGGGACGTAGAACACGAAACGCCCTCTATATTCTCCACCGACCCCGGTGAAGAAATGGTCGTGATCGAACAAACAGCGTACGAATGTTTCGATGACCCTACGAAAAACATGGTCATAACCGAGGGTCAAGGTCCATTCTCGCGAAAGGGTCAAGCCCATGGGAAATTCGACACGAACGGAATCCGAATCAAAATCAAGGCCCACGAAAACAAGAGAAGCAGTGAACCAAACCTATTCAGTACTCATTACTCAATTCTTCTCAACGATGCCGAAGTTTCCGGAACCAGCTTGGTCACGTACGCTGGAGCCACAGAAGCCATCGAATGGGCAGAACGGCTCATGGCGGCAGTAGAAAACACTCCAGAAGGGTGGGTTCCGGTCGAACGGGACACATTCACTCTAAACAGTTGGGCCACAAAGAACGGACGAATGTTCCTCAAAGTCGAGCAAGAAGACCGGAATATGGGTGAATACCGGAAATACAAAATCGCCCTTATTCGAAATGACCCACCAGGAGATACTGGGCGACAAATCGTGGCTGACGATCTACGAACAGAAGACCTCTATTCTAGTGTGATCGACGCTATGCAGGAAGTTAGCAGTGCCACGACCCACCGTCGACCTATACAAACAGTCAATAACGACTAATTCAGAATGGGAAATAGACCTATACAATGAAAGGAAGCACACTCCGCAATATCATTTCAGACTCAGACGAGACAGACGATCTCACGGAAGATCAAAAAGAAGAGATATACAAGGTTTGTTTTGAGTATCTAGTCAATCAAAGCACACACCTCGATGAGATGGAAGATATTGTCGAGGACATAGAAGAGTACAAACGCGATTTGATCAGAGTGCTGATCAAGCACAAATCACGAGAACTCAGTGATGACTGATAGAACAGAGAAAGGGGAGCCAATACCAGATCTGGCCTACCAAGACCGAGCCCACTTACAGAGGCTGTATAATCTCTATGGGAGAGGTCGTGTCCTCGGTTGGTTACGTGGGAAGGTTGCTGTACCGCTTCTATGCAAAGACAACGAGGAATTCAATGAGGACGAATACTATGAGCGACTAGTTGATCACTACGTAGAGACAGACAATAGCAATTCATCTCGCAAACGGGGTGACCACAATGAGTAATGACTCTCAACCAGAGGCATCCACCAGCTGTGATCTGCCCGAAATCGAACTCACGCCATATCGACGAATTATCTATGTGGATGACGGCGAAGAGCGTGTCGGAAAAATAAATTCCATCGACGGTGACTACATCCGTCTCGTGCGAGGAGTAGCCATCCATATTCATGATATCAAACTTGTCGGAGTGTACAGTGACGAAGCCGAATTCGTTATTCCAGAAGAGAATCAAGAGATCGGAGAATGAAAAGTGAACAGTTGAAAATAACCAAATCATACGATAACTCAGTCGAACAACGTAAAGAGAACATACAGAGGTTGATGAATGAGACAACCGAGAAGCTCAAACGGTGGAGAGGGATCTTCGGCATAGATACCCCAGTAGAAATCGATAGAGCGTATCACCAACTGTGTATTGCATTAAGAAAATGCCAAACAGAAGAGGCCAAAGGACACATCGAACAAGCAAAAGATCATCTCGAACACTCGGATTGGATGATGAAAAACGAAAGCGGATCTGGTTCTAAGAAGAACTAACGGACTGGATGCTCAGGCCCACGCCCGATGTACTCGGCGAGGAACGAATCAACAACATCCTCGTCATAGGAATCCATCCGAAGCATGTGTGTCCAAGCGGTGAGAACGTATGCAGACTCAGGATTCTCATTAGGGTTGGGTGCTACAACAACCCCTTTCCATGATTCAGTATGAGTCTGAGCGAGATCTTGGAGATCTTGCTTCGCACTATCTGAGAGAGTTGCAGGGTCATAGTAGATAACTATCGCACCGTGTTCAAGCGAATGCACAAGGTGTCCAAGCTGAGGAGTCTCTGTATAGAATCCGGCACTGGAAGGTCGATCATAATGCTGGCCTGAAGTTGGTGGAGAAGTGCTATACTCAATAACACTTCCAGTGGCAACGTGATCTCTACCCTGAGATGGGAATGTCTGGACATCAGTAAGCAACGACTCATTACCACTATCAGGCAAGTTGTAGGTTCCCTCACCACCATGATCGTGACTATGACCATGACCATCAGAAGCAGAATTGGCCCCTATCGAGGTGACACCGTATGAGAAAAGCCCGATGACAAGGAGTGCTAAACCCCCAATGACAACCGGATTACGCAGCAAATCACGGTCGTCATTATTGATTTTGTCTACCTTTCGACTTTCAATGGGCCCTAATTCATCCTCATGTTCATCATAGAGATGTTGTAGGTACTCATCCTCTTGCTCAAACGATTGATCGCAATGGTTGCACTCTGGCATGATTGGGTGAACACTGCTCTCTTTCAAGTCTCAACTTTACTCTTGAACAGCTACCAGATAAGTATCTTACCAGTACGAAAAATGTTATGATAAGCTATAGAACACTGGTTAGAGAGATTCAACCGTTCGAATTTGAAACAATAGGTTACAAACACGAAATTTTATCAGCGTATATGGGGAAACATTTGTATGGTCAATCCCAGTAACGAAGTTTCTAATAGAGACACTAGTTCAACATCCAACAAAAGAAAGAATAACCAAACCGCTAATCGAAGAGAACTACTGAATAATAACCAGTGTCCAGATTGTGAATCAGAAGATGGATACTGGACTCGAGGATCAGTAGCCGAATTCGATTACCGCTGCAACGATTGTATGGGTGTTTTCGACGGAGATTCAACTGAACGCCGAGCTGAACAAACCAAGGTGAGAGCCAAATGAGCAATAATCAATCGAGAACCAATGAGCACCAACCCAAAGTCGAACTCGAACTGGAAAATGGAACGGTAGAACAAACAGCAGAATCTATTGGAAAGGTCGAAGACGAACTGAATACATTAGCAGAACAGACAGATGCAGAATATGCGCTAGTAACTATAGAACCAATGACTGAAGATCAGCACGAAGCCAACAAAGCTCTTCGAGAACACTTGGAGAACCGTAATAATGAGTGAGAGACAGCAAAACAAGGACCATGAGAACCCCGAAGACTGGGACGATGTCGACAACGTCGACCAACCTCAGGCAGACGAGAAACCAGACCAGCCTACCGACGATACAGCCCGAACAATTGAAGAAGCGAAACCATTCAGCGATGAAGCAAAAGCGTTTGGTCGCGACGTAGCTGGAGCTATTCGCTCCATTGAACGGGATGATTTGCCTAACGGAGACAAAAATGCCGAATGAGAGAGACACTAACGAAGACCTGCAATCCTCTGAGAAAAATAACCAAACTATGAGTGGTGTCGAACGATTTCATGGACCAGACTATCTCACAGGGTTCACGCCGGATCGTGATGCAATGGAGAGGCTAATAGAAATCGAGTCACACACAGCTCACCGACTTGTAGAATACGTTCGAGGTGGTTGGCCGGGAATCTTATCGAGTGAAGATTTCTTGGGCCCATTAGCACAGGCTAACGGTGACATTGTACTCCGTGTGATCGATACACCTGGAAGTGCATGGATATATTGGCGTGGTAATCCATGCGGCAATCATTACTACGGTCGAATCCACGCACTCCCGCATTACCAAGATCATAAGGTAGTGAGTCGGCGTGAATCTACTCCAGATCGGTTAGCAGACTACTTCAAGAACAGTGGAAGTGTTATCCCAGTCCACGTCGATAACGTCCCTGAACCGATTTGGGAGTTCATACAAAACAGTAGAGTTTACAAAAATAAGAACGGCGATCAACGCTGCCAAGCCACGGACAATGAATAAAGACTGGATTAGACAGGATTCAAATCCCAATGGAAGTAAATCTCTGTCTCCATTCCCATACCCAGGTGGAAAAGGCAGGAAATCAAAATGGATCATTGACCGAATACCCCCACACGACACGTTCGTAGAAGCTTTTGGAGGATCGGGTGCAATAACGTATAATAAGCCTCCTTCAAAATATGAAATATACAACGACGTAAACGATGATTTAGTCCAGTTTTTCCGTATTCTCAGGACAAGACCTGATGAGCTGATCGACTTTTTGAATACAGTTCCTTACTCGAGGAGCCTATATGAACGGTGGGTCACCGAGCACTACAGTGGATATCGCCCCGATGATCCAATACGACGTGCAGGGAGATTCTTTGCACTGAGATATATGCAGATCTCAGGGGAAATGACAAAGAGAAACGGGTTCAAAACACGGGCATCGAGATCGCCTGCAAGGTCATTCAGCAACGGAGTAAAACAACTTGACGAGATCGCCAACCGGTTTTCTGAGGTGATAATTGAGCACCAAGACTACGCGGATCTGTTCAGTAACTATGACGATACCTCTGTTGACGTGCTGTTCTACTGTGATATTCCCTACATCGGAACAGAACACGTCTATGGTAGAATGTTCAATCAAGAGGCATTTGTCGAAGCCATCTCAGAAATTGATTCTGAATGGATGGTATCTTGTGATGAAGTGCCAAAAGGACTCGATGATCTCGGCTACGTCCAAAAGCGAAATCGTCGACATAGAATGAACCGATCAGAGGGAGAAGTCGTCGAGAGGCTTGTATGTTCATTTGACCCCTCATCAACTTCTAATTTCGTCAGCTCCCAAACCGAACAAACCCGTATTGGGGATGTTTAGTGGGCTTACTCGGCATTTTAGATCACTAATACCCGTAGATTTTATCCCTTACTATGAGAGACAGATAAACGTGGTAAAATATAACAAAACTACCCTGATCAGAGGAGAAAGCAATGTCTAACGAATGTTCAAACTGCGAAAGCGAATTCGACTATGATACTGGATGGGATGACCCACCAAAAGGGAAAGGGCATATCACTGCAACATTCAATCCAGAAGACGAGCCGGGGTTTGTCGTTTCCGAAGAGAGGCACTATTGCGATATCAATTGTCTACTCGAAGATAGCGAAGATATGCCATTCGAGGTGCCCAACGATGTCAACTGAATCTACATCCACCAAAGGGATAGATCACCCCCTCAAAATTGGGAAAGAGGTGGTCTATTCACCGCCTACAGTATTACTAGACAATTTAGAGGGTACAATCAAAGCAGCCAAAATGGATGAACTGTGGGGAGCAATATATCGTGTTCAAGATGAAGAGACAGATCACATTATCCCAGTAGGACAAGACTCGATCATCGAAACTGTAGAAGAAGACAAAAATGAGTGACTCGAATAAAGAAAAGAACGATAACACGCAATCGAATAACGAAAAACCGTCTGACAAAAAGACGATCAGTTCAGACGAATTCATTGTATCATGTGTGAATTGTGGTGAAGAAGAGGTTATCACAGAGAAGTTGGGAGATGGAAATCCTGAAAGATTGGTTGATGATTGGGCACTCCAAAAGACCCGGACAGGTGCCGATCTCAAACCTAACGCACCAGAAGACAGCTGCAAAGTCGAAGATTACGCTCCGAAGGTCTACGGGTGGTGTCCAGAGTGCAGATCTGATTTCCCAGGAGTTGAAGCATTTACAGACAGGAAAACAGTACCTTGCGGGTACTCCAAGGCGTTCAAATTAGATCATGCTGAAACTCACAAACTAGGGTCAGACCCGTTTCAGGAATGTCTGAAGACGGGGAACCTGCCTTATAGGCTAGATGAAATAGATGAGATCATAGATATTCGCAGGGAAGACAGGTATATCACTACCGGAGATAGCGTCGACCGGCCAGAACAGGGAGCAAACGTGAATCCAGAGTCAGATAGGGAACCACAGTACTGTAACCAGTGTAACAAATATACAACAGAATGGGAAAATGCAGAAAAGAAGAAAGTGTGTATTATTTGCAAGT
>Ga0102936_1000593_pt1 | contig 14441 bp, 16 predicted proteins | sample SalPon2_A_H2O_MG_FD_78502 | JGI IMG/M metagenome (GOLD analysis project Ga0102936, IMG submission 78502) | Salt pond water microbial communities from South San Francisco under conditions of wetland restoration - Salt Pond MetaG R2_A_H2O_MG | ecosystem: Environmental > Aquatic > Non-marine Saline...
AGCCGCTTGAACAGCTCCGGGTGCCGCATGGGCAGCTCGATCATCTCGCGGACCTGCTCTAGCTCGTCGTCGAGCCCGCCGATGTCCTCGTAGGTCACGTCGGGGCCCTCACCGGTCCCCTCGGGACCGTCGCCGCGTTCCGCTATCTCCTCGGCGGCGACCTCGGAGATCGAGATCTCGGTCTCGTCGGTGATGACGACCGTGCCGCCGGGGTGGGTCTCGGCGACCTTCATCGGCACCGCCTGCGACTGTCCGCCCATCAGCCCGAATCCCATCGAGGTGCGGATCGTCTGTCCCTCGGTCACCGGCTGACCGGAGAGCTTGTCGCGGATGAACGGCGCGATCTGACCGCGCACCCGAAGCTGGCTCGGGAACGCGATGGTTACGGACTCCGCGCGGGAGACGTCGACGGACTCGACCGTCACGCGGTCGTCGATCCCGACGTTCGCCTCCTGACGGAGCCGACCGTCGATACGGACGACACCCGTGCCGTCGTCTTCGGGGTAGCCGGGCCAGACGCGAGCGATCGCGGCTCCGTCTTGCCCCTCGACGCGGACGATGTCGCCGCCGGAGAGTCCGAGCTCGTCGGCCGCGACGCGGTCGATCGCCGCGAGGCGACGCCCGGCGTCCTTCTGTTTCAGCGGTCTGACGGTGAGTTTCATCGGTCACCCTCCACCGTGATCACGCCGTTCGCGACCGAGACGGACTCGGCCGTCCCGGGCAGGTCGAACTCGGATTCGACCGGGTCGCCGGATCCCTCGATCACGACGATCGCCGTCTCACCGACGGTGTCGACGGAGACGTTCTCGGCGTCGGCACCCAGATCGGCGGCGACGACCCATCCGTCCTCGTACTCGTACCGACGAAGCAGCGCGCCGTCGCCGGTCGATTGGGTCTGTTGGTGATTCATCCTAACAACAAGTTAGGCGCGAGAGTATTTAAATCTATCGCGTAAAATCGCAAGACGTGAACGAACGAGAGTAGTACCGGTAGTGTTGCGGTTCGACGGCAACCGAGATGGCGCGGAGCCCCGATCGGCACGGGCGGGTCTCCCGCGTCCGGGGCCGGACGCTTATTGTCCGACGCGTAGGAGGAGGTCCATGGAGCGTGTCACACATCACGCCCGCGAGACGGCCTACCGGGCCTCGGACCGCGGCGGGGGCGGCCCGACGGTCTGTTTCGTTCACGGCAGCGGCGGAACGAAAGACGTGTGGAAGGCACAAGCGCGAGCGAGCGGGCGGTTTCGAACCGTCGCGCTCGATCTGTCGGGACACGGCGACAGCGAGGACGTCGACACGGCGGCGGGGGCCGAGACCCTCGCTGCGTACGCGGACGACGTCGTCGCCGTCGCAGCGGAGACGGGGGCGACTGTGCTCTGTGGCAACTCGCTCGGCGGGGCCGTAGCGCTGCGGGTCGCACTCGACCGCGACTACGCGCTCGACGGACTGATCCTCGCGGGCACGGGCGCGACACTCGGCGTGACTCCCGAGATTCTGGACGCGCTGGCGACCGACTTCGACCGGGCGATTGACCACCTGCACGAACCCGACCGCCTCTTTCACGACGTGCCGCCGGAGCACCTCGAACGATCTCGCGCGGGCATGCGAGAGTGCGGTCGAGAGGTCACGGAGCGCGATTTCCGGACCTGCCACGCCTTCGATGTCCGCGAGCGCCTCGGCGAGATCGCCGTCCCGTCGCTCGCGGTCGTCGGCGAGCACGACGCGCTCACGCCGCCCGCGTCCCACGAGTACCTCGCCGACCGTATCGACGACTGCGAATACGCGGTGATCGACGACGCCGCTCACCTGGCGATGCTCGAACGCCCCGCGGCGTTCAACGCGACGCTGTCGGCGTTTCTGACGCGCGTACACTCCTCGCCGTAGCCGTCGGCCCGGAATCGGACAGCGCGTGATACAGGAGGCTACGCGACACGGAGAACGCGGGCGAAGAACGCCCGGCAGAGCGCGGATCGTCGACGGAGACCCGTGCGCTCTGCGCCTCGAAGACGGTTCACACTGGACTCGTTGCGATACCGCTCGACAATCGAACGCCGTTGATATCGGTCTCCGATGTTCTCGATACTCACCCCGTGGTATGTGATACCAACTCACTATATATAAATTGCTCGACGACGAGCGTGGGGTCCCGGGCGGTCCGAGTCGATCGGGGGCCGACCGCCGACTGCTGACCGCCGTCACACCTCGCGAGCCCGCGACCGATCCGCCGAGGACGCGGGATCGCCGCGGTACCCGGTACGCTTTCGGTGGTCGCCGTCGAGCGGTGACTCATGGGCACCGACGGGGACGACACGAGGCGCTCCGCCGATGTGGCTGGATCCGACGACGGTTCCGCGACCTCCGTCGAGGAAGACTCTGCGGGGGCTGACGGCGGACCGACGCACGCCGGCGATCGATCGACCGACTCGCCCCATTCACCGAGCGATCCCGACATCAACGACCTGCTCGCGAAACTCGACGCGCTCCGCGACACCGTCGACGACCCCCACGAGCGCGAGAAGGTGAGACAGACCATCTCCCTCGTCGAACAGATGCCCGGAAGCGCGGCGTTCACCACTCGGATTACCAAATACACCTCGCGGGACATGGCGGAGGCGTTCGTGGGTTCGGTCCTCTTCGCGCTCCCGCTGCTCGTCGAGGGGGGCGTCTTCGAGATCGCGGCGTGGTTCGCAGCAGCCACCGTCGCCGGCGTCCCCGTGCTGCTCGCGGTCCACATCGGATTCGTCTTCCTCGTCACCGCCGGTCTGCTCTACTTCGCGGACTTCCGGCATATCGAGGTTCGGCATCCGATCCTCGGCGTCATTCCGCGGCGGTACGCCGGCGTCTTGCTCGTCTCGCTGCTTACATCGGTCGTCATGTTAGTGCTGTGGGGACGGCTCCACGAGGGCGACCCGACCGCGGTCGAGCGGGTGGGACGCGTCGCGATCGTCTGGGCGGCCGCCGCCTTCGGTGCCGGGCTGGGCGACATCCTCCCGGGCGAATCACAGGGCGAGGACATCTACGACATCGACCTGGACCTCGACTTCGACCGCGGCGGTCGCAGGCGGGAGGACTGACCGCGTCGGTCGGTCCGTCAGCCCCGCCTGATCGCGTCGGTCGGCCGCGCGATCGATCCCCAGTTTCCACACCTTTTTCGCCGCGGCGACCGTACGAGTGTGTATGTCAGCGTTACGCGACGCGCTCCGGGACCTCCCGGACGCGGTGTTTGCGGATCTGCTCGAATCCGACGACGGATACGTTCTCGTCGTTGACCTCCCGGGTGCAACCGCCGAGACGACCGAGGTCCTCGCAGAGGACGGGCGGCTCGTCGTGGAAGGTCGACGAGAGAAGAGCGTTCCGGACGGCTTCCGCTACGTGCGAGAGGACCGTCCCCTGTTCCTCGACGCCGAGTTACCGCTCCCTGCAGACGCCGACGAAAGCGGGGCGGACGCGGAGATGGACCGCGGGGTCCTCGAAGTCACCATCCCTAAGCGGAGCGACGACGCCGCGCGCACTATCCCGATCGACGAGGGAGACGGAGACGGCTCCGACCGTGACGCCTGACGGGTGGTGACGCTGGTCAACCTTCGCGCCTACTGGCGATTCGTCGTGGTCATGCGGCAGTTCTCGCCGCTGATCATCGCCTACTGGCGGGACCGGAAGCGGTACCTCCTGTTCGGCGGCGGTCGCGATGTCGACGCGGAGACACAGCGGGAGCGGGCGGCGATCCTCCTCGACACCCTGCTTACTCTCGGCCCGACGTTCATCAAACTCGGTCAGCTGCTCTCGACGCGACCGGACATCCTCCCGCCCGCGTACATCGAGGTCTTGGAGGACCTCCAAGACGACGTGCCGCCCGCCCCGTGGGAGGAGTCACGGACCGTGCTCGAAGACGAACTCGGGCCCGTCGACGACGTCTTCGACGACTTCGATCGGGAGTCGATAAGCGGTGCGAGCCTCGGACAGGTGTACACGGCCCGGTACGACGGCGACCCGGTCGCGGTGAAAGTCCGCCGCCCGGGGATCGAGTCGCTCGTCGAGGCGGACCTCCGGACCATTCGCTGGTCGATCCCGCTCGTCAAGCAGTTCACCGGCAGCGGACGGGCGTTCTCGCTCGAGAACCTCGCCGACGAGTTCGCGAAGACGATCCGCGAGGAGATGGACTACGAGCGAGAGCGGACCATCCTCGAAGAGATCCGCGGCAACTTCGCGGACGAAGATCGGATCCGGATTCCGGCCACCTACGAGCCCGTCTCGGGGCCGCGCGTGCTCACCATGGAGTACGTTCCCGGAACGAAGATCAGCGACATCGACACGCTCGACGATGCGGGGTTCGACCGAAACGCCATCGCGGAGACGCTCCAAGAAGTGTACCTCCAGATGATAATCGAAGACGGGGTGTTCCACGCCGACCCCCACCCCGGCAACCTCGCGGTCGACGACGACGGCACGGTGATATTCTACGACTTCGGAATGGCGGGTCGCGTCGAGCCGTTCATTCAAGAGAAGATCATCGACTTCTACGTCGCGGTCGCCCGACAGGACATCGACGCGATACTGGACACGCTGATCGCGATGGGGACGCTGTCGCCGGACGCCGACCGCGAGGTGATGGGGAACGTGATGGAACTCGCCATCGCGGACGCCAGCGGCGAGGACATAGAGCAGTACCAGGTGAATCAGATAATTGAGCAGGTGGAGTCGACGATATACGAGTTCCCGCTGCGGCTCCCCCCGAACCTCGCGCTCGTGTTGCGGGTCGCGACGGTCGTTGAAGGGGTCTGCGTCACGCTCGACCCCGAGTTCGATTTCATCTCGACGGCGACGGAGTACCTCAGAGACGAGGGGTATTACGAGGAGACGGCACGGAACCTCGCCCAACAGGCAGGACAGCAGGCCCAACGGACCGCCGAGGCGCTTTTCACCGTGCCGCCGAAGGCGGACGACTTCTTCGACCGCGCGAACCGCGGCGACCTCCACGTCGACGTCACAATCGAAGACGACTCGAAGGTCCTCGACAAGCTCGCGATGCGGATCGCGTACTCCGTACTGCTTGCGGTCGGCGTGCTCTCGGCGACCATCCTCTACTCCTTTGCCGAGGAGTGGCGGCTCGCGGCGCTCGTCCTCGTGTTGGCCGCGCCGCTCGCGGTCGCCCTCTACCGGTCGTTCCGAAAGAAGCGCGGGATCCGCGCGCGTCCGCAGTTCACCCGACAGGGAATGAAGAAGCGTCGAGAGGAGTGAGCGGGATACCGAGTCTGAGACGCGGAACCGAGAGACCGTCTCCTCAGATGGGTGACCGTCGCCTCAGGTCGTCACGACCTGTATCGGAACGAGGAGGAAACAGAGCGACCCGAGCGCGAACGTCGCGATTCCGACGGCGAGCCGCGGCCACCCGAGCCGCGTTTCGTCCGCCGGGTTCGCCGGGCCGTTATACGCGATTGCGAGCGAGAACACGCCCCAGAACGCCCACAGACCGACCGACTGGTCGATCCCGAAGCCGCGCCAGAAGTAGAGGTACGCGGCGACGGTGAACAGCGCGGCGGGCACGAGCGACGCGATGGTCTCCTGTCGCGGGCCGACCATCGCGCGGACCATGTGGCCGCCGTCGAGTTGCCCGACGGGAAGGAGGTTGAGAAGCGTGAAGAACATCCCGACCCAGCCGCCGATCACCACCGGGTGCGCCGTCAGACCCGGATCCTCGTACGAGGTCGGCTGCCCGAGAAGATCGGCGATGATCGACAAAAGCGGCGGGTTGTTGAACTGGATGACGGTGCCCGAGGCGTCGGCGAGCGTCGCGGGGACCCGGATCGGATCGAGCGAGAGGCCGATCGCCGTCACGACGACCGTCGCGACGAGTCCCGCGATCGGACCGGCGACGCCGATGTCGAAGAGCGCCTTCCGCGAGGGCATCCGCCCCCGCATTCGGATGACAGCTCCCAGCGTGCCGAACGGGAACACGAACGGAATGACGTACGGTAGCGAGACATCGACGCCGTGGTACCGCCCGGCGACGTAGTGGCCCAGCTCGTGTGTCATCAGGACGCCGAGCACCGCGGCCGTGAACGGCCACCCTCGCAACACGGAGAGCGGGTTCGCCGTGATCTCGCCCCATCCGACGTAGAACCACCCGTACGCCCCGACGAAAAGCGTCGACAGGACGGTCGCGACGAACATCGCGAGGTTGATCCACGGGATGCCGTCTCTGCCGTGGCCGAACGGCGTCGCGACGACGACGTGCCGGCCGTCCACGACGTCGACGTCGACATCGTATCCGGCCTCACGGAACGGCGGGACCAGCTTCCGCACCAGCGTCCGTTCCGGTATGTACGACTCGCCCACGTACCGGACGCGACCGTCGTCCCGGTGGACCTCGTCGACCCGGAAGAACGTCCGCAGCGGCTCCGGACGCGGTGCGTCGGTCGTCGCCGACGCCCTCCCGTCGTGTTCTGGCATCGTCCGTCGTAACTGGTCGTCCAGTATAAACCCCGCGTCGGACGACGGTCGCCTGACGGGCGGAAGCCGACGCGCGCTCGCGCTCGGCGGATATCCGACTGGACGTGTCGATGCATCCGAGTGGCGTGTCTCGACTACCGGGAACCGCGACACCGACCGTCTTCGCGCTATCGGGAGGAGAGGAGAATGAGAGACTGGTAGGAGGAGCTACGACGCGGGGACGCGCGCGAGCGCGCTGTCGTCGGCGGTGGTCCGCCGGCTCACTCGACCGCGACCGGTGACGTTACGCCGGCTCGATACGCCACGTCGTCGCACCCGTGTACGACCACTTCTCGACGGTGAGTTCGGTGGCCGAGTCGCGGAGTTTCACCATCAGCGCGCCGATCTCCTTCGGGGAGAGGTCGACGTCGTCGGCGATGAACTTCCCTTTGAAGTACATCTCGCCTTCTTCGGCGCGATCGAGCAGGTACTGTTTCAGCCGCTCTTCTTTGCTGCGGTCGTCGGCCGTCGCGTTCGTGGAGGGGTTTGCAGTCGCGCTCATGATACACTCTCCTCTTGCTCCCGGAAGGGGTTATAAAGCGGCGACCGTTGAACGGTGTTCAGTAGCTTTCAGGGCGTTTTATTCAGAGCGACCGATCTAAAACGTGTCTGACGAACCGTTCATGAAGGTCTCAAAAAGAGTTAGACATTTTATAACGCTATTAGGATGTGTTTCAATCGCGCGCTCCGGGTGGCACTTAACATAGTTTATTTGTCACCATCGCCGTGCGTTGTCGGAGAATGTTGCTCCTATATGCCCGGTTGCTTCTCGCTCGCGCGCGGCCACACTGTTCGTTTCTCTCTTCAACGGCTGAAACGAACCGCCCCCACCGATCAAATCGAGGGAGCGGTCACTCGCGCTGGTGGACCCAGAACGCCTCGGCTTCGGTGGTCTCTTTTTTGAATATCGGGACCTCGTCTTTGAGCCGATCGATCCCGTCTTCGACCGCGCGGAACGCCTCGCGGCGGTGCCCCGCGAGCACGACGACGAACACGATATCCTCGCCGGACTCTATCACGCCCGTCCGGTGATGCATGCGGACGTCAAAGACCCCGTCGCGCTCGGTCAGGTCCGCGGCGATAGCGTCCATCCGATCGCCCGCGACGCCCTCGTACTTCTCGAAGGCGAGGTGAGTCGTACGGTCGTCGTCCGCGCCGTCGCGCTCACGCACCCGCCCGGTGAACGTCGCGATCGCCCCAGAGCGGTCGGCATCAGCAGACCTCTCCACCCTTCGAACCAGCGTCTCCCGGGTGATCCACGGTTCCGCGTCGTCGAGGTCGGCAACGAGCCGGTCGAGCGCGACACCGTCCGCCGAGGGGGCGGCGGCGAGGACCTGCCCCGGAACGTCGTCTGGGTCGAAACCGTCACCGAGGAGGACGGCGGGCACGCGAAGGCGTGATTCTCCGAGCACGATGAGGTAGTCGTGGGCGGGAGCGAGGTCATCGAGCACCTCGTCGAGGCCGTCGACGCGCCCGGAGCCGGACCACGATCCGTCCGCGGCGAGCGCGATTTCGGTGTCGTAGTCGGGGTCCGTGGGCGTCGCCGCCGCGTCCCGAACGCCGGTGACCCCGCCGTCGGTCGCGCCCTCGTTCGTGCTGTCTCCGTCACCGTCGGATCGCGCGCGGCGGTCGACGGCGGCCACTCGTCCGTCGAGTCGATCGGCGAGGGCCGCGGCGAGGGCCGCGGCGTCGGACCCGAGGATCGATATCGGCTGCATACTCGGTAGCGGTGTGCGAGCGGCTTAGGCGTTTCCCGGACCGGCGCGTCCGGGCTTGATAATCCTTAAGACCGCGACAGGGATATTCGACGGTAATGAGAGTCGTCGTTTCTGTCGGCGGGAGCGTGCTCGCGCCCGATCTCGATCCGAACCGGGTGGCTGCGTACGCCGACGCGATCGAGCGACTGGTTGCGGACGACCACGAGGTCGGCGTCGTCGTCGGCGGCGGCGGAGTCGCGCGCGAGTACATCGAGACGGCACGCGACCTCGGCGCGAACGAGGTCGAACTCGACCAGTTCGGAATCGGGACGACCCGACTCAACGCCCGGCTGCTTATCGCCGCGCTCGGGGAGGCCGCGGCCGTCTCGCCGGCGACCGAGTACGACGAGGCCGCGGCCGGGCTCCGTCGCGGCGAGGTCTCGGTGATGGGCGGGATGACCCCTGGGCAGACCACCGACGCGGTCGCCGCCGCCTTCGCCGAGTCCGTCGACGCCGACCTGCTCGTGTACGCGACGAGCGCCGACGGCGTGTACGACGCAGACCCCAACGCCGACCCGGACGCGACGCAGTTCGCCGAGCTGTCGCCCGCGGAGCTCGTCGAGGTCGTCCTCCCGATGAGCCGCGACGCCGGTGCCTCCGCCCCCGTCGACCTGCTCGCCGCGAAGCTCATCGACCGCGCGGGGATGCGCGCGATCGTCCTCGACGGTACCGACCCGAGCGCCGTCGTCGACGCCGTCGTGTCCGGCGACCACTCCGGCACCGACGTGATCCCGGCCGGCGGCGACAAACAGGCCGACCCCGTACGCCCCACGGAGCAGTCATGACTGACGGCGACGCCACCGGCGAACCGAGCGACTCCCCGCACATCCTCTCGGATCGTCCGGGGGTCGGCGGCGGTGCGGAGGCCGGCGGTGACAGCGAGGACGCGCCCGCCGGCGACGAAGCGGCCGGTGACGGCGAGTTCCACGCGTTCTGGGCCGACATCGTCGCAGACGAGATCGAGGCGCGCGGCGTCGACGATCCGGTCGTGATCAAGGGCGGCGTCTCCCCCTCGGGCGTGGCGCACCTCGGGAACTTCAACGAGATCATGCGCGGCTACTTCGTCGCCGAGGTGCTCCGCAACCGCGGTCACGAGGTCAGGCAGGTCTTCACCTCGGACGACAAAGACCCCCTCCGGAAGATCCCGCGAAAGCTGGCGAACGCCGACGGCGAGATCGTCGGGCTCGGCGAGGTCGACGCCGGCGCGCTCGGACGAAATCTCGGCAAGCCGTACACCGCGATCCCGGACCCGTTCGGCGAGCGCGAGTCGTACGCCGCTCACTTCGCGGCCCTGCTCGAAGCCGACGCCGACCGCCTCGACGTCCCCGTCGAGATGGTGTCGAACACCGAGCTGTACGCCGACGGGACATTCGACCCGGTCACCCGAACGGTGCTCTCCGACCTCGATCGAGTGCGCGACGTGTTGTCGGCGTATCAGGACAAGGTCGACGAGGAGTACGTCCCGTTCAACCCCGTCTGTGCTGCGTGCGGGAAGATCACGGAGTCGGTCACCGAGGTCGACGCGGAAAGCGAGACGGTCGAGTACGTCTGCACCGACATGGAGGTCGGCGACGAGACGATCGAGGGCTGCGGTCACGAGGGAACCGCCACGTTCCGCGACGGGAAGCTTCCGTGGCGGCTGGAATGGCCCGGCCAGTGGGAGGTGCTAGACGTCGACTTCGAGCCGTTCGGGAAGGACCACGCGGAGGGGTCGTGGCCCTCGGGCGTCGACGTCGCCCGCAACGTCCTCGGGACCGAACCGCCGGTGCCGATGGTGTACGAGTGGTTCACGCTCAACGGCGAACCGCTCTCGTCGTCTGCGGGCAACATCGTCACCGTTCCCGAGCTACTGGAGCTACTCGAACCCGACGTGTTGCGGTACTTCTTCGCGCTCCATCCGAAGAAGGCTCGTGACCTCGACATCGAGCGGCTCGATCAGCTCGTCGACCGCTTCGACCGCTTCGAGCGCGCGTACTTCGGCGAAGTCGACGACGAGGGCCTGACCGCCTTCGCCGAGCGCGCGTACCCGTTCGTCGTCGGGCGTCCCGAGGACCCACCGACCGAGAAGCCGATCCGGCTTCCCTACACGTTCGCGGCCGTCCTCGGCATGGTCGACGATCCGGCGTTCCGCGAGCGGCTCGCCCGCGACGAGGGGCACATCCCCGAGGATGCGAGCGACGAGGCGGTCGCGGCCGCCCTCGACCGCGTCGAGAAGGCGCGAAACTGGGCGGAACGAACGGAAAACGAGTACGACTATCGGCTCCAGACCGCGCTTCCGGACGTCGACTTCGACGACGAAGTGGCGGCCGCGCTCGACGACCTCGCCGACTTCGTCGCCGTCGGCCACGACGGCGAGGCGATACAAAGCGAGATGTACGAGACGGCTCGTGACCACGGGATCGAGGTCAGCGACTTCTTTTCGGCCGGGTACCGGCTCTTCTTCGACGACACGCAGGGCCCGCGGCTCGGCGAGTTCCTCGGCGAACTGGAGCGCGAGTACGTGGTCAAGCGGCTCCGTCGCGAGGCGTAGATGGTTGAGGACCGATCGCTCGACGAGTTCGCGGCCGCGGCTGACTCCGATCGGGACGACACAGACCCGGAGTCAGAGGGCGAGATTCGCGACCGAGCGGACGACGGAACGAACGAGACCGTCACTGCGACCGCAACGTGGACCGCCGGGGGTGCCGACTGCGATCGGTGTGGCGAGCCGAACAGCCGCCGCTGGCGCGACGGCGACGCACTCGTCTGTGCCGACTGCAAGGACTGGTCTGAGTAGCAGAAAAGACGTGATCGCTCGGTTACTCGCCGTCGACTATCACTTCGACGGGGCCGTCATCGTCCGCGTCAGGCGCGTCTCCGTCGCTGCCGCCGGTCGCGCTCTGTGTCTGCTGGTAGTAGAGGCCGCCGGCGACCGCGAGGACGACCCACGACCGCCAGTTCGCGAGGTTCAGCGTGTAGCCGATGCCGAACGGCTTCTCGACTAGCATGCCCTCGTCCGGCTGCCAGTGCGACGAGAGGAGGCGACCGAGGCTCGGCCGATCGAAGTTGTACGGGATTCCGAGTATTTCACCCGACGACGGTTTGTCTGCCATATGCGTAGATCGCCCGCCGGCCATATAAATCGTGGCGCAAGCCGCCGATCGGTCACCGATACCGGCCGCGTCCCTCGACGTCGCGGAGTCGGTCGAGGACGGTCCGGTCGCCGACGGCGGCGTACCCCGTCTCGAACGCCTCGATAAGCGTCTCCGGGTCGGTCGCAGTCGCCCGGACCGACCCCTCGAAGACGTGGAGGTCCATCGCGTGGTCTTCGACGTGGCCGGTGTGATAGCCGAGTCCGAAGTCGATGAGCGTGGTCCGCGCCGCCTTCGGGGCCGACCGCGGCTCGTCCGCGATCCGGACGTTTCGGGTCGTCGGATCCCCGTGGACGATCCCGGCCCCGTGGAGCGTCGCGAGGTGTCGGCCCGCCGCGCGCACCCACGCGTCACCGTCGTCGAGGGCGACCGCGAGGTCGCGGTCGCCGACGTACTGGAGCGTGAGCGTCGCGTTCGGCACGTCGATGTCGTACACGAGCGGAGTCGGGACCCCGGCGCGGCGCGCCTCGCTCGTGAGCCGTGCCTCCGCGACGGTCCGGTCGCGCCGGATCGAACGGTCCAGCTCCGGGTGTCGATACCGCTTCGGAACCCGGCGTTTGATCACGCGGTCGTCCCCGTCACTCGCTTCGATATCGACCACCGCCTCCGCTCCCCGGCGGCCGGTCTCGGGCGCGTCGACGCCCTCGCCGACGGCGACCGGTCCGTCGTCGCGCCACGTGACGGGCACCCGATCCGGACGGAAGTTCGGATCGACGGCGGAGTCGGCGATCGCGACGGTATCGCCCGCCCTCGCCATCTTCGCCCCGAGGACCGCGATCATCCCGGCGTTGTCGCGGAGGAAGCGCGGCTCTGGCGCGTGAAAGTCGGCTCCGCGGTCGACACACATCGTCGAGAGCATCTCTCGCAGCCGATCGTTCTGCGCGACGCCGCCGCCGAGGACGAGTTCGGTCGCGCCAGTCAAAGACAGCGCCCGCTCTGCGACCTCGGTGAGCATCGCGAACACGTGCTCTTGAAGCGAAAAGCAGATCTCCCCGACCGGCACGCCGTCGTCGTACGCGTCGTTAGCCGCGGAGCTGATCCCGGAAAACGAGAAGTCCATTCCCTTGACGACGTACGGGAGATCGAGAAGGTCTCCGGGATCGCCCGCGGCGTGCTCTGCTGCGTACTCCGCGGCCGCGGCCTCGACTTTCGGTCCGCCGGGGTGGCTCCACCCGACGTGGCGGGTGAACTTGTCGATCGCGTTGCCGACGCCCGCGTCCATCGTCTCGCCGAGCACGCGGTAGCGCCCGTCGTGGTAGCCGAGGAGGTGCGCGTTCGCGCCGGAGGCGTTCAGACAGACCGGGCTGTCGAACCCCGAACGGTGCCTGCCGATCTCGAGGTGTGCCACCATGTGATTCACCCCGACGAGGGGAACGTCGAGTGCACCCGCGAGCGCCCGCGCTGCAGTGCCGACCGTGCGGAGACAGGGACCGAGGCCGGGCCCGCGTGAGAATGCGACGGCGTCGACGGCGTCCGGGCCGTAGCGGCTTTCGGCCGCGGTCAACACCGCGTCGACGACCGCGGGGATCGCCTCGGACATGTGTTCCGCGGCCTCGCGTGGGTGAATGCCACCGCTGTCCGGCTCGTAGGGGTCTGATTCGATGAGAACTGAGTCGGTCTCGGCGTCGTACAGCGCGGCGCTCGCACACCACGCGGTTCCCTCGATGCCGAGAACGCGCATTCGGCGGAGCGTTAGGCTTCTTCGGCGTCTGCGTCGCCCTCGCCGCCGATCTTGTTGCGTTCGAGCATGTACTCCTGTTCGACATCGAGCGCGTCGGCCGCGGAGTCGTACACTTTCGCGTAGCCGACCGTCTTGCGCATGCCGAATTTCGTGTCCAGCTCGTGGACGACGACCTCCTCGGAGTCCTTATCGAGTTTGGCCGCGAGCGAGTCGCGGACCGAGAGACGAGAGGGCGTCGCCTCCTCGTGGGTCGTCTCGAAGCGGATGTCGGTGCGGTGCAACATGGGGTTCTCCTCTTCGGAGATGATGTCGACGTCCATGGTCAGTTACGCGTATATCCCCCCGAAAGCTGTAAAAGGATTTCGAAGCGGGGGTGTCGCGGCGGAACGACGATTCTCACCCGTCGTCCGGATCCGCGCCGAGCGCGTCGTAAGCCCCGCCGATGTCGCCGTCGAGCGCCTCGAACAGCTCACGCACCTCGGATCGCGTCTCGGACGTGACCGGAACCCGAACCATCCCTTCACCCGGCTGTCCGTAGACGACGCTCGCCCCGTCGGGCGCGGCGAGGATCGCGGGCAGCGTCGCGAGGTCCTCCTCACCGGTCACCTCGATCCACACCGGTTCGTCCTCGCCCAACGCCGTTGCGAGCGCCGAGAGCAGCTCCGCCGACAGCGACGCCGCAGGGTTGCTCACGGAGACCCGTCTGACCTCCGGGTCCGCGAGCGCCGCTTCAATCTCCTCGTCGACCGCCTCGCGCTCCGTCTTCCCGTCGATGACGGCCACGTCGGGAACGCGCCCGGCCGCACGAAGGTGATAGGTGACCACGTCGCCGACGGCGACGATCGGTGCGCTCCCGTCCCGATCGGCGGTTGGGGCGGCATGCGTCGCTGCCGTCTCCGCCGCCGCCGCGAGCAGCTCGTCGGCGTCTGTGGTCACCGGTCCGAGCGGATCCTTGAACGCGCCTCTGAGTGAGTCTGGAAGCGTGAGCATGGCTGGTCAGCTTTCGGCGCGTCGCGCTACCGGACCTTCAGCGCGTACGAGCCCGCCTTCGTGACGTTCATCTCTTCGGCGATCTCGCTGGTCTCTGGCTGGGTGATGATGACGTAGCCCGCCCAGTCCTCCGTCAGCGACGACGACCCGCAGTGCTCGCAGGTCTGTGCGTCGGGGTCGTTGACGTGGTGACACTCCCGACACGCGAGGCGGTCCTCGGCCATCAGTCGGCCTCCTCACCGGTCTGTTCGCGGTGTTTCCGCTGTCCCTCCAGCCACTCGTGTTTCCCGAGACCGGGCTGTTTCGCCGTGAGCCCGATCTTCGAGTCGCGGGGGTTGCGCTCGTCGATGCTCTTCGTCACGACGCGGACCCGGACGGCGTCGTCGACGCCGAG
>Ga0102936_1000596_pt1 | contig 14390 bp, 14 predicted proteins | sample SalPon2_A_H2O_MG_FD_78502 | JGI IMG/M metagenome (GOLD analysis project Ga0102936, IMG submission 78502) | Salt pond water microbial communities from South San Francisco under conditions of wetland restoration - Salt Pond MetaG R2_A_H2O_MG | ecosystem: Environmental > Aquatic > Non-marine Saline...
CTTGCTTCAACCCCACAAGGGTCCATCTGAAACGCAGACGAACCGAAGCCCGATGAGAGTTCCGGCGGGCTTCAACCCCACAAGGGTCCATCTGAAACCATGACCAATTCACCGGTCATACGCTGTCTATGGTCCGAACTCACATCAAGATTGCCGTCGACCCGCAATACCCCTCGAACCCCCGGGGGGTCGATGAAATTAGAGAAATTTGCTGTCGTCCATCGGGTCTTCACCGAATACAGATCGGGTGACGTAGTCTTCAGCGGACATCCGGTAGCAGATGACCGACTCACCGGGTTCGAGCATGGCTTCGAGGTCTGACTCGACTTCTGCAAGCTTCCCCTCAGTGAGTTGGCCCTCGAAAACCGAGTTCTGGACATGCGTGAGATACCGGCGCAGATATTTTAGGAACTTCGGGGTCCGGTCGGCCTGCACGTCGTAGACGATAATAGCGTACGGCATGACTACCACCACCGCTCAAACGGGACGTACTCCTCGCCGGTCAAGAGATGTTTCTTGAGTTTGTAAGCCTCGATGCGCAGCAGATACTGGTAACTGACTTTTCGATTGAGGTCTGGATGTTCGATGGTCTCTTCGAGGGTTTCTTCGAATGCTTTCGAGAACGTCTTACGGCCGCTCTCGGTGAGCAGACAGGCGTTGAGGTCCGTCTCGAACTCGTCGATGCTGAGTTGGCTACGGTTGACGAGTCGAAAGATGACGCGGTCCGCCAGCAGCGGCTTGAACAAGTCCGCGATATCCAACGCTAGCGAGTAGCGCCGTTCACCGGGTTCGTGAAGGAAGCTTATCGCTGGGTCGAGCGCCGTGGCCCGAATCGCAGAAACGATGTTGGCGTACACCAGCGAGTTCCCGAACGAGATGAGGCTGTTTACCTCGTTTTCCGGCGGATTGTACTGTCGGCCGCCGAAGACGAAACCGTCGGGGAGTACCGACTCGAAAATCGAGTAGTACGCTCGACGGGCTGTCGCCTCGACGCCCATCAGCTCGCTCGTATCCAGTCCGGGAGCCAGCCGTTCTCTCTGTGTGTCGAGCGTAGTCAATTCGCTCTCGAAGTCGTACCCCCGACCGTCGTAGTACTTGACGTTCGCCCGCATGTTGTGGATGCTGCCGCGGATGAACTTCCGGGCAAGCGACTGGCGATGCACCGGCTCGTCGTAGGCTCGCACCTGCTCGACGACCGTTTGGCCGGACATTTGGCCGCGTTCGGGCATCACCGAGCCGGCGTAGTAATCGTTCCAGCCGAAGACGTGCAACGCGATACCCTCGTCGTTGAGAAACGACATCAGGCGCGTATTGTAATCGATTTGGCCGTGCAGGAACAGCGCTTCGGCGTTCTCGATTGGGAGATACTTCTTTTCACCGTCCTCGGTCACGAGCCGGGCCGTGTCGTTGTGTCGTTCGAGTCGACCGTCGCTGAAGATGTGATAGTTATCGTTCATAATTAACAGCTCCAACAGAAGTCGTGATACGCGCAGGATTCACAGAACGGCTTTTCCTCGGCTGGCGGCGGGGAGTCGCTCGTAATGACAGCGTGGACGCCTCGAATGGCGTCTTCGACCCACTCGGCGTTTTCCTCGGTGAGTTCGACTGATTCTCGCCGACGCTCGGTCGGGTGTGCGAGTACGCCATCACGCTTGACGCCGACGACGCGGTCGAGATACCACAGATAGTACAGTAGTTGTAATTTGGCCGGGTCGACGAGCGACGAGGACGGCTTGATTTCCATCACTCGCCCGTCATCGAGCACGTCGATGGCGATAGTGCCGTCGATGGAGACGTTGCGTCGCTTTTCTTCGTAGGCGCTATCGTCGACCTGCGTGCCACGGACGATGGACACGTTGTCCCGGTCGATTTCGAGATGCCGCGAGGCGAACCAGAGTTCGCGCTGACAGACCTCGTAATACTGCATCATCACGCCCGTGACGTGGAAACTCTCGTCGACAGTCTCGTCGCGGGCCGAGCGAAGGAGTTTCTCGACCGGGTCGTCGGAAGTGGCTTTCTGGTCGCTCATAGGAAGCGATTGTCGACGCTGTTCTCGGGTGTGACGAACCCAGTGACGTCGTCGAAATGGGCGTCTTGCTGACGGCTGTCGAGTTCGTACAGACCACGGTCTTCGATCAGTACCGGAAGCTGTTCAACTGCTTCTGCGGTCTCGCTGTCCTGTCGGTAGATCGGAACGGAGACTCGGAGCGGTTTCGACCGTTCGAGCAGCCGTTTGAGCCGGTCGAAATCATACTTCCGCTCCGCGATACGAATCGACTCGACCAACTCCCGCTCCTCGGGCGTCCGGCAGATGAGAACGTCGACCGTCCGCCGTTGGTCGATAAGCGAGAGACGACTGAGGTCGTCACCTCTGGCCTCGTCGACGTAGTCGACGTATTCCTCCTCTCCAACTTTCTTATCAGATTTCAGCCGGTCGTAGTACTTTTCGACGGCGGTTTTAGCAACTGCGTACTCGGACAGCGTACCGTCGTCATCACGGACTGAAGCCAAGGTTTTTGCTGCCTCCGGCAGCAGTCGTACGTCGCTGTTGTAGACTCCCTGTGCTGGCGTCTTGGTCTGCTCGCCGGGTGCATCGAGCCACCAAACTGTCACCTGGCCTCGCTCGTACTCGAACGAGCGATTACACCGTCCGGCGGCCTGAACGATGCTGTCGATTGGAGCGAGGTCGCGGTAGACGCGACCGAAGCTGATGTCGACACCGGCTTCGACGAGTTGGGTCGAGACCGCGACGAGCGGGTGGCCACGTTTCGTGAGCTCCTTGGCCGTCGTAACGAGCTTTAATCGGTCGGCCGGTCGCAACCGTGTCGAGAGATGGAGAACGGCTTCTCCAGCAGAAGCCGCGACGGCATCGGCGACGGAACTCGGTTCGACTTTGTCGACGGCACCAGTCTCTTTGAGCTTCTCACCGTACACCGCTCCGACGTCCACGGCTGAATCAACGGCTTCAGTTACGTGTTCCGTTAGCTCTCGTGCGCTATCGATAGTGTTGCACACCGCGAGCGCCGACTCGCCCGCCTCGAAGACACCGCGGAGTTCGGTTGCTGCCTCAGTGTAGGACTTTGGTTGTGTCTCATCGTCACGTTCCACGTACCGCTCCGCAGACGTATCCAGTTCGTACGAGACGCGATTGACAGCGTCGAAATATGCCTTTTCATCGTCGACCAGCGGCGTCGCGTCGTCGAACAGCTGTGGCGGTGTCGCAGTCATCGTGATGACCGTCGCACCGTACTGTTCGGCCAGTAAATCGACGAGCCGCGGTGTGAGTCTCCACCACGAAAGCGGCAGGCTCTGTGGCTCGTCGAGGACAATAACACTGTTGTACAGCGCTGGCAATTTCATCGACTGGCGGTTGTTCGGTCCCGCAAGGCTTTCGAATAACTGGACGAACGTCGTAACCGTCAGCCCGGCGCGCCAGCTCTCAGCAAGCATCCCCTCGACTCCGTCCGACTCATCAGCCTCGTCGGCGGCTGCTTCGCCGATGTTGCGGAACCTCGTTTCAGTGAGATGGTGGTGGGCAGTGAGCAACCGACTGCCTGCGGCGGTGTCATATACGGTTTCCACGTCGGCTACGACTTGGTCGATAACGCTGGTAAACGGGAGCGCGTAGACGACTCGTTCGGCGTTTAGTTCATCGCGCAGTGCGAGCGCAGCCGACAGTCCGGTGAACGTCTTCCCCAATCCCGTTGGCAGCGTAATCTTCGCAACTCCACCACCCTCTGAGGCGACTGTCGAGACGTTGTCGAGGACAGTTCGTCTGGCCCGCGCACGCAGGTAATCGAGACACTCAGCCCGCGTGCCATCCGGGTCCGCAGTCGTCGTTGCTTCTATGTCGCGTACGTGTTGGTTCAGCGTCTCGAATGCAGGTGGGTCTGGAGCGTACGTAGCGGCGCTGTTTTCGGCACCTGCGGCACTCGTCTTATCAGCCAAGACGAGCGCGCTCCAACACTGGAGAATGAGTCCGTAACACGATGCGGACAGCGACTCACGGCTGAGTTGTGGGGCAGCCGCCTCGGTATTGACCTGTGCAGCGATGTCGTCTAAGAGCGATATCAAGCCGTTGCCAAAGTCAAGCCATTCGCCTTGGTCGCTGGTCGCTCTGTCACACACCCAATCCGCGAGAGACGGTACGTTGTCGTTGATATCCCTGATTTGCTCTCCGATAGCATTCTGACGCCGTTCCGCATTCGTCGGGTCGGCTCTGGCCTTTCCCTCGCGGCGATAGGCCCGGTCGTAGACGTAGTCGGCTACGTCCGGGACCTGTCCGTGGTGCTTTGCGACAGCAACGAAACCCGCGAGACACGTTTCGGGCGTGAAATCCTGCGCGTCGAGGGCATAGTAAGCCGCGAACGACCCGAGCGGCGCGTGGTACCGCAACATTTCCCGGCTCGGATGCTCGTTGTCGAGCAGGTATCTCTGGAAGTACGTCGTCGCTTTGCCGAAGTCGTGGACGTATGCGAGTGTTTCGACGACTGACTGTAGTGACTCCCCACTCGGCGTGGTGGCAGACCCGGGAACGATGTACTCGATGCGGTCGGCAACGTCTGCCAGGTGTTCCTTGAGTAGGACACCATCCCCGTCGTCGGGCGGATGTGAATAAGTCTTGCCCATCTCAGACGAACACCACGGTCCGGTCCCCGACGCGACTGGTGTCGATATCATGGACTTTTAGCGGTTCTGCGTCCGGGTTGTACGTGTACGTCGTGAACGCGGTCGTCGTCCGACCGCCCGAGTCGGTCGTCATGAACGCAGGCGACTCCTCGACCTGGCATCGGGTTCGGGGTTCCAACTTCACGTCATCCACAGCGTTTGGAACCGCTGAGTCGACAGTTATTATCTCGCTCGTTGGTCCCGCTTGTACGTCGAACTCGCCGTGATACTCGATTTCCGCAAGATGTTCGGAGAGGCCGAGGCTCGGCACGTAGTGTGACTTCCCGGCGTCGAGATACTCACGGAGCGACCGATACGTCTCCTTGTCGTCCAGTGCGACGTCGATTCGGTATCCCGGGTCGACGAGCACCTCGTAGTTATGCTGTTGTCGGAGTTTCGTCGGGTCCGGCAATCGAACGCTGATCTTCCCTCGGGGGTTGAGCGACTGCAGGTCGCTCTTGGCTGTCGAGAGCGTGTTCATCGGCATGTTCACGGTCCGTAGCGGCTCGACTGGCTGGATGGCGATAGCCGACGAATCCGGTCCGAAGCGGTCGTAGTACTCGTCGCGTCCGAGGCCGAGGACGGCAGCCAGCAGTCCGGCGACTGTCGTTCGGGGGATGATTCGGTACGTCTGTTTCACGACGTTCCCCTCGACTCGCCGGAAGTGGCCCCACGGCCCGCGAACGGTGAGCGACAGACAGCGGGTTGGTGCTGTCATCGTATCCTGTCCGTCCGTCCGCTCGTCGAGCGATTCCTGTTCCATGGTCACTCGGCCGTCGGGAGCGTCTCGGTGTGCTCGTCGTAGACATCCACAACCTCGACTGCGTCGGCACCGACCGCGTCTTCGAGTGCTTCGTACAGGAGCTCGGGACCGCCTTGCTCACCGTCGTAAGACAGTCCGAGAACGTCGCTGGCAGTGACTCGGACGCGGGCGATTCGGTCACTCGCGCGGGAGATGCGACGGACGAATTCATCGATTTCGACGGTGACATCACGGACGTTTCGAAGTTCTTCTTCGGGTTTTGACGCGTCTCCGTCGAATCGCAAGTCCTTATCGAGCCCACCGAGGTGGTAGCTCTCGTCCGCGTACTCGACGCGACAGTACAGCCGTGGCTCCTGTCCTACCTTGCTTCGACTGATGGTCTGGTTCTTGATAGCACGCCAGCAGAGCGTGTCTAGTCGCTCTACGTCGGCCCGGGTTAGTTTGGTGTCCGCTGCGCCGTGTTCGTCCACCAGTCCGTGGAACCGGATTAGTCCGTACTGGATGCGATGGTCGTCGAGGTCGAACCCGCCCTGCTCTTTCCCTTCCTGTGTGGCAATGACGCTCGTCAGGCTGTCGTACTCCTCGTTTTCCGTGACTCCGTGCATCGACTTCCCAGGCGAGAACTGTACGGGGCCGGTGAAGTGGTCTGGGAGGTGCGCGGCATACACTTTGTCCGTATCGACAGACATCGTCGCACCGAAATATCGCACGTCAGCACTCTCGGCGAGGAACTCACCGAACACGTCATCCCGGAACTGTTTGGCTTCTTCGTCGTCGTCGAGGTCGTAGTCGTCCGGGTCAACGGATTTGCACCGGTCTTCGAGCAGTTTCGCCCGCGTGTACTGCTCGCCCTCGTCCTGGACGTTCCGGATATAGACGCCGTGGCCGTCGTCGTCCAGTTGATCACGGAGATATCGCTTCAGTCGAACGTCGGTGACGATCGCCTGATTAGTCTGTGGGTCGATTCGGGGTCGGTTCGCACCGCTGAGTGGATTGCCGTTGGGATTGGCGTCTACGGCGTCGTACAGGAAGACGATTTCCGAGCGTTTCTCGACGGTATCAGTTGCGTCTGTCATATTAGGTTTCCTCCTCGGTGTCAGATTGGTCGCGCGTCGCTCTGCGGTCGTTCATGCCATACGTGATTCCCAGTGCGTAGTAGAACCGGAGGTCGTCGGTATCGAGATTCCAGTCGCCCCCGTCGGGGTCTGGATTGACAATCGTCTTTCGCAGTTCTTCGACGAGATGCTCGAACAGCGTTCCCGGGAATCCCCCGCTCTGTTTCTTTGCCTCGCGGGTGTAGGTCAGGGTCTTGCCGATGGTCTCGTGTGTGACTTTCTTGATACGGGACTGGCTAATTGATTTGACCGGGAAATTGTCGACGAGCGTCGTCGACCGCTCCTCGTGATACTCCTGATAGTTCCCGACAGCGCCCACGAGCGCACCCAGCAGGAACGCACCCCGGCGCTGGCTGTTAACGGATTGCTCGGGTGTCAGTGCGTCGCCGTTCCGGGCGAGTGCGGGGGTATTTTCCATGAACGATTCGAGTTTGGCCGTAGCGGGGTCGCCCCCATCTGCGATAATAGGGTTGTCTTCGAGTGATGACATCGTGTGGTCCTCGTACGTCGGTTCGCGCGTAATCGGTCGTTTCCCGGTGTCTGTTGTCGTCAGCAAATCGAGGTCGTCGTTCGCGAGCGCACACAGTTGCGCGAACTGGCTGGCAACGAGAAAGAACGGGAACCCGTCGATCTCGTCGTCGTTTTCGTCGACGATGATTCGTTCGACGTACTCTCCAAGCAGTGTCTCGACGGCGATACGATCGCCACTCAGCACCGCGACGAGTGCTTCGGTGCGCGGGTCGTCGGCATCGGCATCGGTGTCGTCCCGCTCGGCAAACGTCTGGTAGAAGTACCAGCCAGTCGAGATGGAGTTAAGACGCTCACTGCTATTTGCCAGCAAGTTCCAGTTCTCGTTTGTCGGCATCGGTGCAGTCCACGTCTCACGTTCCGGCGTGGCGAAGTCGAGGTTGGCGTTGAATGCGCTGCTATCGTTGACGATTCGGTTGTGCTCCCGTGCGAGTTCACGCGGATACAACAGCCGGCCGTTCAGCGTCTCACCGAACACGTCATACCGGGACATCTGGTGTGGCATGACTGCCGAGACGTAGAATCGAATCGCCTCCGCTTCGTCGGTGTCACCGAACCGGTCGTATGCCCGCTCAATAGGCGTCGTATCGCCGTCATCCGTCGCCGCTCTGTGGAGCATCCCGTACAGTTTGTACGTCCGCTCGACCGACGGGCGGCCGAAGAAGTACGGCAGGTAATACACCTTCGCACCGAATGTACGGTACGTACACGCTTCGACGAACGTCTCGGCATTCATCACTGTGACTGCGGCGTCCTCCGAGATGGGGTGGGTTCGCCACGCCTCCTCGATATCGAGTCCGGGGAATTTCTCCAACTGCTTGCCCAGATAGTAGTTCTGTGGGTCCTCCGATGTGCCCACCGTTCGGGCCGACTGTCCCGAGACAAGGTCAGTGGCATCGCCCGAGGAGTCGTCGGCTTCGTTCTTCGTCACCAGTTTCGACAGCTTCCGCTGTCGCATAGCTTCGTTGAACACGTCGAACGTGCCGGGCCACTGGTAGTCGCCACCCTCCTCAGTCTTGACCTGGACAGTTAGCAACGCCGTCGCGGATTCCCCGTCGAGTTCGTTCATCAACGCTGTCTCGATAGCGTCCAGTGTGTCCTCCTCTTCACTCAGTTCGACCAGTGCTTCGATTATCCAGCCGCCTTCGTGGTCCGCCGCTGCCGCTTGCACGACCTCGTCGGTTCCCCACTTAGTCAGCCGCTCTTTTGCGTAGCGAGCGAGCTTTTCTGGAGTGCTATTTCGACCGGCCTGATGCGTAATACTGTGGTCGATACCGCGAGCAGCGGCGTATTTGCAGTGACCGACCGTCTCGACCCGGTCGTCAGTGTACTTCGTCAGCCAAACCGGGCCACGGTCGTCGTTGGCGAGCCGAGGCTCATCACCTGCGAAGTCAACACGGACGACGATGAGGCTGTCGTCAGTACCGACGAGGTCACCTGCAGCGTCCGGCGTGAGATACGACGCATACTGGCCGCCGCCCGCTGTCGCCAGCGTATAGAGTTTCCCGTATAGGTACTGGAGCGAGCGCAGTGAGGAGACTGGTGTGTCCGGTAGCTCTTCGCTCAATAGCTCCGGCGGGTACTCCGCCTGAAACTCCTCAGGCGAAAGCATCCTCTCCCTCCAACTGTGTCTCCCCGGGACGTGTCTTGTCGGTGATGTTCACGAACCCGAAACCGAGCGAATTGCGCTCCCCGAGACCAACGTCGAGTGCCAGATTCAGGTGTCGGCGGTGGTCGTCGTCCCGAACGCGATAGTCGAAGCGCCACTTGCTCAGCACCCACGTCTCGCGTTGGCCCGTCGTCGGCGTCACGGGAAGCGCGAACGTCTTGATGAGTTCGTAGCCCTCGAAGAGGTCGCCGTCTACGTCCGACGGCCCGGGTCGGTAGTCCGGACAGTACAGGTCGTGTTTCTTGTCTAGGTTCGCCTCGATCTGGTTCCGGAACGGCTCCATCGTGTGTTCCGGTCGCCAGAACTCCGCCTCGTCGTGGTCGACGTCCATGTCGTACTCCTCGAAGCGCCACGGCGGAATCCGGACGAGGACACCGGTGCCGGTGTCGATAGTCCCCGAGGTTCCGGGTTCGCCCACGCCGGGCGACAACGCCGAAAAGTCGTCGACGGTAAACGGCATCTCGCCGACGTTTAGCTCGGGATTGTCCTGCAGGTCGGCCGCGACGTGGGCCAGCAATTCCTCGTCGGGCGAGGCCACGAGCAAGGTTCGTTCATCGCCCTCGCGCATGTCTCGCGGGGGGAATGGGTTGCTATAAACGAACGGCTTCGGTCGCTGTTCGTCGTGAAGTTCGTCGTACTCGGTGTCCTCCAGCGCGCCCCACAGTCGCCCGCGGAGCTTGTTGTGGTACGTGTTGTCGTAGGCTGCGTCGGCCCGCGCCCGCAACCGCGCGAGTACCCGCATTCGGCTACGACACCCCTGTATCTTCAAGTGATTTTGACATTAGCGTTCGCATTTCATTTGGTTTTGATTAAAAACTGAGTAGACCGGAGTGGAAGTGAAATAGAGTATTCACTGCCCCGAACAAGGACACCTATACCCCAGTATCCACTCACACAAGCCATGACCGAGGACACCGGGGGTTGGTTCGCTGACCTATACCCCGACGACGAGGCGGCCGCCGCGGAGCGCATCAGCGACGGGCGCGCCGACGCGCCCGCTGACTGGCCCCGCCGAGCCGTCGACGCGGGCTTCGCCGCGGACACCGACGAGTACTACGAACGCTTACATGCGGCGACGACGACGGCCACCGAGGCGGCCGTCACCGAGCGCGAACGGGCCGACGACCAGCAGTTGGTCCACGCGGTGCGGGCCATGGCCGACTGCGAGCGCACCGCGAACGAACTGGCCGAGCGGGTCGCAGAGTGGGGCGGGAGTCGCTACGGCGAGAGCGGGAGTGGCGTCGCGTACGCCCGCGAGGTGGCCGCCCGCACCGACGACGAGGGAGCGGACCGCGCGCTGCGGTCGCTGGCAGAGCGCGTGGTCGACGTGGCCGAGCAAGCCGACGACCTCCGGGGGTACATCGAACGCACCGCGCCCGCCGCCGCGCCGAACCTCTCGATGCTCGCCGGCCCTGTCCTCGCCGCACGGCTCGTCTCGCTCGCTGGCGGCCTCGAACCGCTGGCCAAGAAACCGAGCGGTACCGTCCAAGTGCTGGGAGCCGAGGACGCCCTCTTCGCCCACCTCCGGGGCGGTGCGCCTTCGCCCAAGCACGGCATCATCTTCACCCACGAGTACGTCAGCGGCACCCGCCGCGAGGAGCGCGGGTCGGCCGCCCGTGCGCTCGCCGGAAAGCTCACCATCGCTGCGCGGGTCGACCACTACAGCGGCGACCGACGGCCCGAACTCCAGCGGGACCTAAACGAGCGAATTGAGCGCATCCGCTCGCGCGGGGGTGACGACCGATGACGCCGCCGCTGCCCGACGGCGTCGAACGGCACGACTTCGACGGGGAGACGAGTCTCGCCACGCGCGGCCACCCCGAGTACGGCGAGGCCACCGACGGCGAGTGGCGGCGCTGGAACCCCCACCGTTCGAAACTCGGCGCGATGCTCGCGCTGGGGATGGACACCGGACTCGACGGCGGCGAGACGACGCTGTATCTCGGGGCGGCCGCCGGCACCACGGTGAGCCACGTCGCTGACTTCGGTGGACCGACCTATGCCGTCGAGTTCGCGCCTCGACCTACCCGTGACTTGCTCGACGTGGCCGAACGCCGACCCAATCTCTTTCCACTCCTGAAGGACGCCCGCAAGCCCGAGACGTACGCCCACGTCGTCGAACCCGTCGACGTCGTGGTTCAGGACGTGGCCACCCGCGGACAGGCCCGCGTCGCCGCGCTGAACAACCAGTTCCTGACCGCCGACGGCCGACTGCTCGCCGCAATCAAGGCTCGCAGCGAGGACGTGACCGCCGACCCCGAGGCCGTGTTCGACGGCGTGCTGAGCGAACTCGAAGACGACTTCGAGATGCTCGAAACCGAGCAACTGGACCCCTACCACGAGGACCACCTCGGTGTCGTCGCGCGACCGCTGGAACAGTAAGCGAGGTGTCTCTCCCCGCACGCATCCCGGTGTTCGTAGCTGGCTCGACAACCACCACGGGTGGGGGCTTTCTGGCTGTTACCGGCTCCGTTGCGGGCGGGGCGGTCACGGTTACGCCGCTTACCCACCACTCTCGCGGTTCCTAGCCAGCGGACGGAAGGCTTTAGCGGGTCGATTACGAGGTTCCGGTCGATGGACGAGACGGGGTCTCCCGAGAACTTCAGCCGGATGGGAACGCTCGGAATCGAAGAGGAGTTCTACGTCGTTGACGAGTACGGCCGACCCACGTCGGGCACGGACGAACTCGTCTACGAGAGCGACCCGCCGGCGATACTCGAAGACCGGCTGGACCACGAACTGTTCAAGTGCGTTATCGAGACCCAAACGCCGCTCATCGAGGCCCCGGGCGACGCCCGCGAGCAGTTGCTGGCGGTGCGGGAGGCAGTGGTCGAACACGCCAACAGCGAGGGTTTCGGCATCGCCGCCGCGGGGTTGCACCCGCTGGGGAAGTGGCGGGAACTCGAACACGCCGAGAAGCCCCGATATCGCGCGCAGTTGGACCGCATCCAGTACCCACAGCACCGCAATACGACGGCTGGATTACACGTCCACGTCGGCGTCGACGACCCGGACAAGGCGGTATGGGTGGCCAACGAACTCCGCTGGCACGTGCCGGTCATGCTGGCGCTGTCGGCCAACTCACCGTACTGGAACGGGTTCGATACCGGGCTGCAATCGGCGCGGGCGAAGGTTTTCGAGGGGCTACCGAACACGGGGATTCCGACAGCGTTCGAGGACTACGCGGCCTTCGAGACGTTCGAGCAGCGGATGGTCGAGACGGGCAGTATCGACGACCGCGGAGAGTTGTGGTTCGACGTGCGCCCGCACTCGGGACACGGCACCGTGGAGGTGCGAGCGCCGGACGGGCAGGCCGACCCAGAGCGCGTGCTGGTGTTCGTTGAGTACGTTCACGCACTCGTCGAGGACTTGGCGGCCCGCTACGAAGACGGCGAATCGGGCGCGGACCTGCGGCGGGAGCTACTGGACGAGAACAAGTGGCGGGCGATTCGCCATGGCCAGTCGGCGTCGTTCGTCGGGCGGGACGGCGAGTCGACGTTGGCGCTCGCGGACATCGTCGAATCGGCGTGTGACCGCCTCGGCGTCGGTGGTCTTCGAACGCTGTTCGAGCGCGAGAGCGGTGCGGAGCAACAGCGCAGACTCCGGACGGAAGACGGTGTCGCGTCGCTGTGTGATGCACTTTTGTTACAGTACTGAAGAACCGATACGGTGAGTGTATCGGCGTGAAAGGCTCTGGCTGCCACCACTCTGTCCCCGCCACCGATGCGTCCCTCGCACTTTGTGTCGCGTCACGGCACCCGTCCGTCACCCCCACACGACGGGCGGTCGTCGCCGTCGGAATGCCCTCCGCGGCTTGCTATGCCATGCGACACACAACAGTAACGAGTACGACAGTAAAATACCAGCGGGTCGGTCTCAGCGACGATACCTGCCCCCAAATTTCGCCGTTGTTTAAATATTCTGTTTTATACCGGAACGGAACCCGTCCTCCTCAGTCGGCGTGGCTGTGGTCTCACGGGTCGGACGGCGACAGCGGAGCCAAGGTTTTTATTCACAACTCGCTTTCGTCCTCACAGAGACGACATATGCCTAGCGACGACCCTACCGCGGAATCCGACGACGGCGAGGTATCGGGTGACGTCCGTGACCGAATCGAGCAAGAGGCCGACCGCGCTATCGAGGGGTTCGACGAGGGCGTCGTCGACCTGCTCGCGTGGCTACTCGACACCGAGACGCGGGCGCGCATCTACGTGACGCTGCGCCAACACCCCGACAGCACGAGCGACGAGATAGCCGACGCCACCGGACTGTATCCAAGCACGGTCCGGGAAGCGCTCGCTGCGCTTCACGACGAAGAGAAGGTCACGCGGCGAAAACGCGAGAGCGACGGGGCCGGCAACAACCCCTACGAGTACAGCGCAATCGCGCCCAGCGAACTCGTCAACACCGTCGTCGGTGACGTACAGTCGGAGTTGAATACGGTGTTCAACCTCGACGACCACCTCGGCGGAACGGAGCCGACCGACGCCGATACGGAACCCGTCACTATCTCGGTCGAGGAAGCCGACGACGAGTAGTGTGACAATCTCACGAGGAGTTCGGAAGACGACACCACTAAATCGGGCCGCACCGATAACCGGGGTATGAAGGTCGCGCTGGGTGGAACGTTCGACCCCGTTCACGACGGGCACCGCGCGTTGTTCGAACGCGCCTTCGAACTCGGTGACGTGACCGTTGGCCTCACCAGCGACGACCTCGCACCGGACACCCGTCACGACAAACGCCACGTCCGCTCGTTCGAGGTCCGCCGTACCGACCTCCACGAGACGCTCTCGACACTGGCGGAGGCCTACGACCGCGAGTGGGAGGTGCGCGAACTCTCCGAACCGACCGGCATCGCCACCGAACCGCAGTTCGACGCCCTCATCGTCTCGCCGGAGACCGAGACCGGCGGCAAGCGTGTCAACGAGATTCGCCGCGAGCGCGGACTCGACCCCCTCCAACTCGAAGTCGTCCCTCACGTCATGGCCGACGACGGCGGCATCATCTCTTCGACTCGCATCGTCAACGGCGAAATCGACGAACACGGGAACGTCACACCCGAGCGCGACGGCCGCGAACAGCCCTCGTAGCTACTCGGGCCCGTTACTCGGACTCACCAGTCCGGTGCCTCTAGTCCCACCCGCTCGATGAGGTCTTTCCAGCGCTGCTGTATCGTCAACCGGGACACGCCGGCTGCCTCGGCCACTGTCGTCTGTGAACGTTCCTCACCCGCGACCAGCGCGCCGACGTAGATGCTCGCGGCCATCGTCGCTCGCTTCGACCGCTCCTCGTCGGGTATCGTCGACAGAAACAGGTCCACCGCGTGCGAACGCGCTTCCGTCCCGAGGTCCAGCGTCTCCGCGGCCACCTCGATTTCGCCCAGCCACTCGTCGTGTTCCACTCGGTCGCTCGCGCGGTACATAGCTCGCCGTTGGCACCCGTAGAACGTAAACGCTCGCCCGCAAACGAAGGGTTCTTGATTGCGTCGGAAAAACGGAGGAGTGCGCGCGGGTTGCCGAGCCAGGAAAAGGCGTAGCGCTTAGGACGCTATCCCGTAGGGGTCCGCCGGTTCAAATCCGGTCCCGCGCATGAGCGAACACAGTGAGCGAAGAGCAGGACCGATTTGAAGCCTGGGAGTAATCAA
>Ga0102936_1000603_pt1 | contig 14328 bp, 20 predicted proteins | sample SalPon2_A_H2O_MG_FD_78502 | JGI IMG/M metagenome (GOLD analysis project Ga0102936, IMG submission 78502) | Salt pond water microbial communities from South San Francisco under conditions of wetland restoration - Salt Pond MetaG R2_A_H2O_MG | ecosystem: Environmental > Aquatic > Non-marine Saline...
AATGCGTTCGAGGAGAAGCGCGTGCGTGACTATCTGATGGACTGGTATAACGGAACGGAAGCTGAGTTCGGGATTGACTGGTCCAATGTGACCATTATCGTGAGCGCCCGGATGTCAAAGTGTCACGGACGCGCCCGGATGATAGGCGACGGAACGTATGAGCTGAAAATCTCCAAACACGCATACGATAACGAGGAGTGGGAGGAAGTCCAAGAGACCATCCGCCACGAGGCGATTCACATTTGGCAATACCAAGAGCTGGGCGAAGGCAGCCACGGTCCTTCATTCAAAAAGTGGGCCGACAAGTATGACTGTCAGGTGTATGCCGATAATCCGGCTCAGAAGCCGAAGTACACCATCCACTGTACTAACTGCGGGCAGGTGGCCAGCAAACAGCGAGCTTGTAAGACTACCAAGCACATCGAGCGTTATTCCTGTCAAGGATGTAGTGACGGCGAATTGTCCGTGAAGCAGCACCGCTGAAGCCGAAACTGTTTTGGACATGGATTTCGATAGATTTATATGCATAACCCAATAATGTATAGACGGAGCTGAGAAAGATGCGAAATAGAACCAAAAATGAGCGTTCAGTTCAAGACTTCGCTCACGAAGTGGCAGAGATTAAAGACCTTTCGAGCCGGAACGACAAGAAGGATGTCATCTACGACATCACTGAGCAATCGCTTTGGTCGCAGAAGATTGCGATTCTAGCTGGAGAGGAGTTCGACAATATCGGCATCGGTCCTTCGACGGCACAGAAAGCAGTTATGCGCGCGTTCGATAAGATGGAACCGGAGGTCGAGCAGGCTGTTGCTGACAAAGGCTCACTAACTGAAGCGGTGATGAGCTTCGATATTCCGTTCCACTCCCAGTCCGACCGATTAGACGAGCTGTATATGGATATTCAGGAGCTGGAGAGTAAGTCCGGGAGCCGGCAGATGAAACGGTTCGCCCAGCTCATCAAAAACTACACTGTCCCGTGGCTCGTAGTTTGGGCGGTGCTTGGTGACATGAAGATTGGTGTTACCCATAACAGCATTTGCATGGGCGCCGCCGAACCACGAGGGTACAGTAAGGACGCGATTCGTCGAGGGCGGGCACTAATCCCGGATACGTCAGATTTCGTTAATGCAGTCCAAAATAGCCGGAGTATTGGCAGCCCGCAGGCCGGTGAGCCGTTTGCACCGATGAAGGCTAAGTCCAGCAATGTCCAAAATGAGGACGATTGGCTCGGGCAGATTAAGCTGGACGGATACCGATGTATCATCCACGTCAATCACGGCGAGGTCGAAGCTTACTCCTCGTCCATGAAACCCCAGACTGGTGTTCTCCCTGAACTTGAGGAAATTAACTGGCCAGAGGGCGAGTGGATATTTGACGCTGAGGTTATGGCGGAAGACGAGGAGTACGTGACTACGAAAGAGCGGATGCAACGTAAGCCTCCGCGAGACGATGTCGACGCGCTCGACGTTCTTCCACACACTATGAACTTCTGGGTGTTCGATTGCATCGTGGCAGATGGGAAGGACCTGAGCCGACGTCCATTCGAGGTCCGGATGGATTATGTCTTCGAGCATTTGCCAGCAGACCCGCTGGTTGTCCCTGTCCACGCCTTCGAAGATGTTTCCCAAGCGCGTAAGCAGGCACAAGAACACGGATACGAAGGTCTTATCCTGAAGAAGAAAGACGGTGAGGTTGAGTTTGGCCAACGGTCCTCCGCGTGGATTAAGGACAAAATTACCGAGGAGACTGTTGACCTGCGGGTTGCTGACTTTGAGGTTGGGTCTGGCAAGAACGCAGGTAAGCTCGGGGCGCTTAAGCTGGAGACTGAGGATGGTGAACCGATGGGCAATGTTGGTACTGGGTTCACTGACCGGCAGCGTGAGGAGATTTGGGAGAACCAGTCTCAGTGGAAAGGACGAGTCGTGGAAATTTCATTTGACGCTGAGGCAGGTTACCAAGACGGTCTCCGATTTCCGGCCTTCGAAGGTCCCCGTGACGATAAGCTTCAAGCAGATAGTCTCCAGCGGCTCCAGAACATCATCGAACAAAACTAATGGTTAGGACAAATCCTGAGATTCGTCGTAATATCCGAAAGCTGATAGGTGAGCTTCGAGCAGGCACATCTACTCCAAGACTGGGCGGTGCAAAGTCTAACTATGCTAATTCCGGCGGTAGCTCGCTTAGATGGGGAATGAACTTCTAACTGTCCAAAGGTTTACTTCGTATTCATGAGCATATTAGTATAGGATGCTGAAAAACCGTGTTTACGTAGAATCTGCATCAGACGCTCCGGGTGATGCAATCATCCGCGAAGGTAAGAGAGGGCGGCTGTATTATGATACAACTGAGCGTGGCAATAACAGTCACGTCGGCGGGAATAAGGATAACGACCTGCTTGAGAGCGACCTCGACAAGAACATGACGAGTAAAGTTTACATCGACGGAGCAGATGAAGCACCGAGCGGAGTAACTATCGAACGTGATGATAACGGACTCTTTTATCGTGCATCTCCGTATGAGGTAGTGAGTGAAGAATATCCCGAGGACCTTGAGGATGAGATGGATGTGGAGATGCCTGATGCTGAGGATGCCGATGGGCCTGACTAAATTTAGCTAAACCTTGAAATTTAGACGGCTTAGGCTGCTTAGAGCCTAAATATTCAGTTTTAATGGACAAAGACTTTTTAGTCCATCTCAATTATTCTATAACGAGGTAAGAGCCCCAATGGAATGTTCCAACTGTGGACACGGCATGGAGGTTTCAAAAAATCTCCAGCCGGGTCAGGAAAGCAAGCCGGATTCTTGTCCGGAGTGTGGACATGACCTATCGAAATCTGGGGACGGCAATAGCCTCATCATAAAGTGACCACAGAAATGGCAGAAGGCGTATCACTAAACGACCCTAATCTCGATAATAAGCTCGCGAAGTCTGACGAGCTGGAAAAGATGGAATTCAAGGCTTCGGTTTCCCGGAGTGTCCAGTCCATCTTTAAGGCTGACGATGACTTCGTGATTTGGGGTCCGGCTTCGGTTGAAATCGTCGACAAAGAAGGCGATAAAATCAGTGCCGAAGCATTAGACAACGCTCTTCCTCAACTCCTCCAGCGAGCGAGCCTCTCACTTGAACACTCTGACCAGTTAGTCGGCAGAATCCTTGAACGATTCCAGACTGAAGAACCAGTCAAAGTCGAAATTAATGGTCAGACATATGAGAGGACAGAGTTCCCGACTGCTGTAATGGACTTGGACGATGGCCAGCCACCGGCGCTATATGTGGCAGGCGAAGTCTTCCAAGACACACAACAGTCTAAACGCGCTCGGGAACGTATTGAAGCAGGCGAACTTGATTCTTACTCCATCTCCGGCGAAGCCTTAGTCACGCGGAAGAAGGTAGACGACGGGATGGTGTATGATGACATCGTCGACATGGATTTGAGCGCGGTAACTCTCTGCGAAGAGGGGATGAACCAAGGTGCGAAGTATGCTCAAATCGAAGGCGGAGTAGAGGATAAAGAGTTAGCTGGTGAAGCGTCAGCGGATGTTGAAAAACGGTCTGAGGTTCCCGTTTTGGAGCATCCATCCATGCAGGGCGTTGAACCGGACGCGGCGTTGTCTGGGACCCAGCAAGAAGCGGTTTCCAAGAGCGACATGACTAACGAAGACTCGGAAAGCGAGACTAAGTCCGAGAGTGATGGCGCATCCATCGAAGACGTTCTGAAGCGGCTTCCCAGCGAGGGCGAGCTTGCGACGAAGGACGACCTGGATGACGTCGAACAGAAGGCGGTTAAGGCTGTTCAAGACTCACTCCCGGACGGAGACCTCGCCACGATTAGTGCGATGGAAGAGCTCGTCGAAACGACAGTAGACGAAAAGTATAATCCGCCAGCAGCTTCTTCAGAGGCTGGTGAGCAGGACGCGACGCCTGAAGGTCAGGCGACTGATGGCGAAGGTTCCGATTACGGGACTGATGGACCTGAAGACTCTGAGACGACTACTGGAAGTCAGGCACCGAGCCAGGCTTCCGGCGAAGACTCTCAAAGTGCAAATACGTCCACGACTACGGACAAAGATGATGAGCTTTCTCCGGCAGAAAAGCTCGCCATCGAGTACGACATGGCTCCGTCGGAAGTCCGAGCTAAGTTCGAGGATACTGAGAAGGGCGAAGTGCCTGAAGAGTTCCAGGACGGCGAGGACGATGAAGAAGACGATGAGTCTGAAAAGGCAGAGTGTCCTGAGTGCGGGATGGAAGACTGCCAGTGCGATGACGAAGAGTCTGCTGACGTCGAAGAGAAGTCCAGTAACGTGCGAAGTGCGCGCGACAAGCTGGCCGAAGAACTCGGCGTTGGTAAGGACGAAGTCAATGCGGCTCTTACGAATCTCCTCACTGCTGAAGATGAGGAAGACGAAGAAGAGGACGAAGCTGACGACGTAGACGAGGAAACCATCGAAGACCCCGACGGCGACGGGGAAGACGAGATGGACGTCGTAGCTGAAGAAGACGGTGGTCCTGAAGACGAAGAAGAAATGCCTCCAGAGATGGAGGATGATGACGAGGGTGATGACGAGGAGTACGGTAAGCTCCTTGAGCGCCTCGAGGAAGAACTCCCTGGTGACGTTTGGGAAGTCGTGCGCGAGTACGTCAAGACTGACGTTAGCAAGGAAGAGACTTTCAAATCGCCTGCGGAAATCCTCCGTGACTCTGGTTCTAGTGACGATAGTCCGAGCGAGGACGATGTCAACAAAGCAGTTCAGGAGGTTCTCGAAGGCGGTGCGGAAGTCAAAGGCGGTTCCGGTGTCCCGACAGGACCCGGCGAAGACCAAACCGAGAAGCAGTATGACGTAGATGACGAAGCAGGGGCCAGCGATAGTCCTGCTCTCCAAAACTTCTACGGGGCATAACTGATGTCAAGCATTAACCAAAACGACGCATACCAGCTGACGAAGGCACAGCTCAGTAACCACGACGACCTCATGAAGTCTGACGCCTGTCAGGATTACATGAAGGAACGCCAGCTTGAACGCGCTGGCGTGGGTCAGGGCTTTTACAAGCTTCAGGCACGGACCGCTTCGGGTGAGGCACCTGGCTCCGTGACTAAGGCTGACGGATACATCCGCACCATCTACGATATGGTGGACTATTACTACGGCTTCGTGCCGGAGTACATGAGCGAGAAGTCGGGTGTGTCCAAGCAGGACTCTGCGGTTGTTTCGTCTAACGACGGCTATCGAAACGCGGTTTACGGTTCCGAAGTGTTCTCGCTCGTCAACAGCGAGCCTAACATCTTCGCGCTCCTCGAGAACCGCGCGTGGACTAAGTCCGGCCAGCGTATTATCACCAGCCACGGCCATGCGGATGGCTCGGGCGGCATCGGTGAGAACGCGAACGTCCCGGATACGGACCACCCGCCAATCGACGAGTTCGAGCAGGACCCAGAAACCATCGCGCACGCTTTCGACGTCAGTCAGGAGAAGCAGCTCCTGTCCCAGACGGGCGACGATGACCTGGACGACCCGTTCGACTTCCTCCGGCGCTGGTACGGACAGGGCACGGAGCACCAGACTGGCATGGGCGAACACCCGAAGCACATGAACGAGCAGCTGGGTGTTAAGGTCGACGACATCGCTGATGGTACCGTGGATGACTCGGATGACTTCCACAGTATCGACAAGCTCATCTCGAACGGTGCTGAGTCCAGCATTATCTCGGATGAGACCGCCAACGACGTTTACAGCTTCGACCGTTCCAACAACGAGTTCGAGGCAAACGTCCTCGAGAACGGCGGGGACCCGCTGACCTTTACGTCGGACATCATGGACGACCTGATTCGACTGGTCAAGTCCAACAGTGGCCGGAATCCGGTTACGGACGACAACTACTTCTTCCTTACCAACCACGATACGTACCAGCGTATCGAGAACGAGCTGGGCGGGAAGGAGCGACTGTCTGCCGAGCGGGTTCAGGTCGGTCTGAACGGTGTCCAGACTCAGCCCGGTGGCGACGTGGGCATCACTGCTCAGTCTTACAAACAGATTCCCATCTTCGAGTCCGTGGACGTGCCGCAGGACGACCTGGGACGACTGTACCTCGTGGACAGTTCGACGCTGTTCATCAAGACTCTCCTTCCGACCCAGTTCTACTCGACTGGTACGGAGGTCGACGCGAATCCGTTCGCGCGAGACAAGATGGGCAACGAGGGACTGTACACGACTATCGGGCAGACGACGCTTACGAACCCTGCAGCCCACGCGAAGGCCCGCGACCTGACGTAAGGTCCACGGCCTGAGTTTGCGGTCTTAGGAGGAAAACAAACAACATGAAACTGGCAACGGTAGAATACACAGGACGAGTCAGAAGCCAGCAACACACTGGCGCCAGCGGCGAGATGTATCGCTTTGGCGGCGACCGGACAGTGGAGGTTGCTAACCTACGAGACGCTCGTCAGTTCGAGTCTAAGCCGAACTTTGACGTGACATGGTCAGCGGTAGGTCAACTGGCTAAAGTCGTAGAGGACGAATCACAGGACGTCAGAGAAGCCCTAGAGGATACTGGATACTCTGCGAAGCAGCGACTCGCAAAGCATTTCGACGGTATCAAGGGCAATGCGGCTGAAGAAGAGCTAGAAGAAGCGCTCACCGAAAAAGCAGAAGAGCTCCAGCAGCAAATGGAGAACCAATTCTAAGGTAACACGACATGACCCGACAAATTACGCGAAATGGCCGGCCCGAATACGCGGGGGCAATGGAGTACAGATTCTTCGAAGTGGACATCACCAATTACGATGACGATACCAATGGTGATGGCGAAGCGTTCGACGAATCCGATGCAGGAATGTCCCGCATCCAGCACGTGGACGTTCACGTAGACCCCGGAGCAGCGTCTGATGCCACTACTCAGGTCAACTGTACGGCACAGTATGATTATGAGAATGGCTCCATCCGGCTGTTTTACGGCGGGACTGATGGTGCTGACCTTAGTGAGGTCGCTGGCAACGCTGACGAAGGAGCAGTAGTTCGAGTCAAGGCAATCGGTCGGTAATCCGGAGGTTTTGACAATGGCAAAGGGAAGGCGATTTACCAGCCACGAAGGAGCTACTTCGACTGGCGCTGGTGCCTCGACAAAAACAGCGGGTCATACTACCCTCGGTCTATGGGTAGAAGCAACGGGTCTGGACCCGGGCAATGACACGCTTGAGGTGAGAGTCGAAGGGTCAGCCAATAATGACCACTTTGCTCCACTAAATCGAGCTGCACCAAGTGTCGATGACGCGCTATTCATTACTGATTCAGATTTCGTCCAGTCTGACTCTGACAGTAATGTATACGTGGGCTACATCGTTCTGAACAACATTGCCATTGAATATGTGCGTGCGAACATCATGGCCTACACAGATTCCGATGCAGAATCTGGTATCGATGTGACGACGTACCTGTTCACCGGCGGTTGGTCTGGAGAAGGGAAGTCCTACAACGCGCGAAACGATACGCCAGTGAGACGATAATTAATGGAGGGATTGTTGTTACAGACCGAAGGAGGAGGTATTATTGGGTGGTTTCTGAACAATCCCGAAATCGGATGGGTCGGAGTCATTCTTTATCTGATGTGGGAGATTCGTGGACCTTACGGTAAAATCAACGAGCTCATGCAGATGATTAAGAGCGTGATTACCGTGGTTCGCGGATTAGCTCGTGTCCATGACGAGGTAGACACTGATGTAGTGGATGAGTACCTTGTCGAAAATGGAATGGAGCCGGGCGACTTCATTAGTAGAGCTAAGATAGACAAGAACGACCCGCATAGTCCAGATGACGTCCTAAAGGATAACGATTAATGTCAGTAAGTCCTGCACCACAACTAGAGGGATATGCGACGGCGAGTGATGTCGCTGACCTGTTCGATAAGTATTCTCAAAGCGGCTTCGATGATACGACAAACCCCACTAAGAGCGAAGTGGAACGTCGGAGCCGAATAGAAAGTGACTGGGTAGACCGTTACACCGGTCATGCTTGGAGACCGCGACAGGTGCAGAATGAGTACATTACGCTCGGTGACCAGTATTACTGGCGTGCCGGGACTCCCATGAAACTCATGAAACGGCAGATTATCACTCCACTGGATGCGTCTGAGGGCGATAAGATTGAGATATGGGATGGGACTGGGACTGCTAACGATAACGGGTATGAGGATTGGGTCTCTAAGAGTACCTACGAGGAAGGGCGAACTGGAGATTACTGGATTGAAGAGCCGACTGGGATGCTGTACTTGTATCGGCGTAAAATCTGGTTTGAGCGACACAAGGAGATTCGGGTCACGTATCGTTACGGACGAGAGTGGCCAGACGCCTCGACAAACGATTCAAATCTTCCCGATGAGGATTACGTCAGGCAAAACGTTCCGCAAGCTATACGGGATGCTGTCGCTCGGAGAGTAGCTGCTTACTACATGGAGAGTCAGCAGTATCGTGTCACGACACCAGGGAACGAAGAAGCACCAGACCCAGCTCAGGCTGCTGAGACATGGCGCGAAGATACGAAGATGACGTTGGAACCGTATAAAGAAGTCAAAACGCTAGGTAATCAGTAGTCCGCGGACAAAGAGTTTTACTCCGTCCGTCATTATTTCGAGATAAGGTAGGTAAAGATGTCCATAGAAACCCAGTTGAGAAAAGGTCTGGAAGAACACGTCCAAGAGGACGCCGGTAGACAAGTCGCCGAAGATTGGCGAGAAGAAGCCATCGAGAACCTTGAGGACAGCTATCAGGGCGCTCCAAAACTGATAGAGTTCTTTACAGACGTCTCTCAGCAGGGTGAAGAGTTTGTGTTCCACATCGAACACCCGACTGCCCGACTTCACGAGATAGGCGCTCACATCGAACCTGCTTATGCTCAAGCAGCGGCAATGGGTTGGACCCGTGACGAGTTCTACGAAGGACTCAAAGACTGTGAGGAGTTCGTGAAGCCGAAGCGATACATGAGAGACGGAGTATTTACTCTCCGCAGGAAGTACCGATGACAACGGCACGCTGGGTACGGGATGTACTCCAAGACCAATGGGGCTCAGGAGATAACAGTCCTCCGTCTCAGCCTAACATCACTGTTGAGGGCGACGAAGGAAAACGGTCAGTTCATCATCTAGATAATGACGTCATCTTTACTCAAGATGGCGGCCTACCAACTGTCCGGCCTCAGTCAATAGGCTTCCGCGAGGAGTATGTCGAAGCGTCCATTGATGTTGAGATAGTTACTTCGCAGGGTCGAGAACGTCTTCTTGGCCTTATTTCTGAGAGTTACGGCGGTCTTTCAGGCGAAGTAAAACGGATTGTGGACAAGTATCGAATCGGCTATCCATCTGACGGTAATCAGGCTGACCCCGGATATGATATAGCTCGAATCGATACGTTCGATGACCAGATTGGTGCTCGCGGAGCTGATATGTGGGCAGGGACATGGACTATCACATTCATTACCTACGCTAATCAAATCGGCCAAGATGCTGCTAATAGAGCCTAACAATGGAACGAGAAGAACTCCAAGAACTGTACGATAACGGTGAGCTGGATGATACAACGACTCTCCAGCAATACCGAGACGAAATTCACACCTTCACAGGGCTTCATGTTCCGCGTTCGGTAGCGGCAATAGAAGACTGGTGGAGTGATAACAAAGCAGTGTTTTCACGTCAGATAAAGCCCTCTAAGCTGTCCGAGGAAGCTGACGATGAGGACAATGAAGAGCAGGAAGAAACTGAAGAGGAAGGTGACCAATAATGGCATCAACAGGCGCACATACGATATGGGTGTACCGTTGGGAAGACGACGGGAGTTACAATCAAGCTCCTGACGCTCCTACTGATTCAACTAACAAAGTCTTCGGTGCTAATGAGACTATGGACACGGCTGACAGGTCCAACAATCCTGAGCGGATGATGCGTCCGTTTCAGCGATACGCTGAAGACATTATCGAGACCCAGTTCGATGGGTCATGGTCTACTGAGTTTACGCTCGCCAACACGTGGTGGCTTCAATTCTTCTTCGGAGAACCTACCATCTCCGGAACAGAAGCGCCATATACGTTCGAGTATGACACTGACCCCAGCAATGGAACGGCTCCTAAATCTGCTCAACTCATCGAGGAGACTCACCACGAAGATGGAACAGTTACTCAGACTGTTTACACTGGCGTCATTGCCAGTTCCATTGACATAGATGTCAGTGTTGAGGACACGGTCTCCATTTCCATCGACGGCGAGTATGCTGATGAAACGTCTTACGACGACGTGACGAATGAAAGCCCGCTCGGAGTAATCGGAACTCAGCCATCGCTGGAATACCGTGCTATGCACTTCGGTAACTCCGTCCTCAGCATGGACGTCGATAATGACGGAACTGCTGAAACCCGGAGTCTTATTCAGGATGCTGGTTTGAGCCTCGAAGGTAACGTCGAACTAGAGAACGAACTCGGGACTCGTTTTTCAGTTATCCCATCGTACCTCAACTATGAGCCATCGCTTGATTACACCAGTCTAGTAACGGGCTCCAATGCCGACGAGGAGAAGGAGTCGGCGTATGGTGCATCTTACGACTCGCTTTCAGCCAGTCCGCAAGAGACAATGGTCGATGCTGACATCGACGGAAGCCTCGAGTTCGATGCAAACACGTCAACTACCAATAAGATGACGATGAATATCCTCGGTGCTTTCCCAGAGGATTACAGTCGGTCTAACATCGGTGACCCGAGTGAGACGCTCGAAGACGACATCACGCGGATGATTGAAAACGTTACGGTTACTGTCGAGTCTGACAAAGAAGCACCAGTCTGAAGCCTATCCAAGGCTTTAGATTCATGGACGCATTACTTTTTAGCGAATGACGCTCAAGACGCATCGACTCGACCTTACAGACCGAGTCGCTGATATGAAAGACCGTCTCGAAGAAGTCGGAGAAGAGAAAGAAGTAGTTATGGAAGAAGCTGCTGAATTTAAGCAGCGCGAAGGCGAAGATGAAGACTTCCCCGAATATCTCGAAGAGGAATGGGAAGACCTTGATAACGAAGAAATCTCGCTCCGAGGCGAAATCGCCAAGTTTACTGAGACGGTTGTGGTTTACTCTGACCAGACCAATATCGTAGACAAGCCGGAGGAGCAGTGTAAGAGTGACGAGCGTACTATCCGCAATCTGTCCGAGGATGACATAAAAGAAGCATACGCAGATGTCGATAAATGCTACTTCACTGTTAAGGAACTCACCTTTGGTCAACTTCAAGGTGTGAGCGATGACATGATGGAGCAGTCCTTCGAAGTGGACATGGACCGGCAGGATATCGAAGGAACTCCAAAGCAAGGATACTATCAAATCCAGCTCCTGAAGGAGTCTATTCAGCGATGGCCCTTCAATGCACCAGTCTCCACTGATAACTACGGCAATGAGACTCCTGAACCTGCTGAGTATCCTGTCCCGGTTGGTGAGTGGCTTTTCGAGCGGGTGGACGCGCTTAACACGTCCGGTGACACTGAGATGGGAAACTCGTCACTGGAAGAAGCGATGAAGTTGAAGAATTGAAGGCGAAAATTATGTATTGGACCAACCTCAATCCCCATGAGGTTCCGGTCCGCGACGTAATTGCTTTTAGCAATAATGTTGAAGACGTTATAGAGGAACATCAAGAAATGCTCACAAATGCTGTAGCTCAAGGTGTCGCTAAGGTTCTGGAGAAGATGTAATGTCTGCTTCATCAAAACTTCACGTAAGCGGTCCATATGACAACAGTGGCAATAAGTATGGACCTGATATTGACTTTTATCTTGCACAAGAAGCAACTGATACAACTGAAACAGACACTAAGCCTCAGAGTATTCCAACTCAAGAATCAGACGAGACTATTCTTGCACCGCTTCAAGGTAAGAGAAGTCTTCGGTGGCAAGGAAAAGCTAACGGAAACAGATTGTATCAAGCAGGATATGGAACCGGTCCTAAGTCAGCGCTCATCAACTGGTTGATTGAAGCAGAATCACTCATTTCTCCAGAACAGGGACGGGGCTACGAAGTTGTCGATGATGAACGTGGAGAGACGTTTTCTCCGGGTTCTAACAGCCTCGGAGTCCTGTTTGAATCTTTTCGATGGACCTATGAGGTCGGTTCAGGAACAAACGCTGAGTGGACCTTAGAAGGTACCGTAACGGACGGTATGCAAAAACCGAGAGACAGAAATAAGTACATCAACTCGCCAAAGAATCGAGGCTCATTTGACGAAGATATAGTCAAAACTACTGACGGGAGCTATGAGTTTCCGCTCGGCGAATTGACTGAACGGGCATTTAGTCGAAGTATAGACCTCAGAACGCAGGATATGGTTCATCAGACTGACGTGCCTACTGTCGGAATATCTGAATCAGGTGTCAAAACTGAAGTGACACTTGAAGGCCGGATTACCCGAAACAATGTCAGCAACTTAGAAACTTCTGCTCGTCAGATTGTTAGCGACTTTCATGGGCGAGAAGTTGATTTTGAAGATAGTCTGATGGGACGTTCGCGAAAAGGTGCAATCGGTAACAGTAGCACTACACTCGAAGCTGGCCGCCCAGACATTACAGACTATCGTATAGAAATCCGTGTAGGTGAGACTGCTAGAAATTAACCGATATTGGTATCAACAGATATATAAGTATACCCCGCATACGTTTACTTGAGGAGGAAATAAGAATGAGCGAATCCAAGTACGAAATCCTGTGGCACAAAGAATACGAAACCTACCAGAAAACGGTGATTGAAGCTGAAGCAAAGCCATCCTACGGTGAAGCAGCAAACATCGTCGGGATAATTGAAGATGTCAATGCGGCCGAAGTGCGTGTTGACGGCATTATGAAGTTATCGAAGGCGTAGACAGAGGCAATTTTCTTTTGCGAATCCATATTTCGATAGATATATATGCATCACCCGCTAATGCTTAGTTGGAGAAAGAATGAAAGACCGATTCAAAGTAGTGACAGCAGGAGACCCTGTTCTTGTCCAGTATGACATAGAGCAGGCACAGGAAGATAAGGAGGCAAAATACCAGGTCCATCTGAATGATATTCAGTCTGGTTTCGTAGAGCTCCAGATTGGTGACCGAATCTCTGTCGAGGTCGCACGTGAGGTTAAGCGACTTCTCAAGGAGAATTACATCCAAGTCCACGGGTTCATCGTGCCAGATTGGCAATTGGCAACATTTATGAACAATTTCGATGAGCGAATCTTCCGTGGCAGGTTCGCAAAGCAGCATCGTGACGATGAAGAGCTTGGCCTAAATGATGGCTTCTTAGACAAGGACGTCGACCAATGACAACTGAAATCAAATTCCCGAGTGACATAGTAGAAGAGAACGCTGATGAACTAACTGACGAAATCGTTGAGAAGGCGCTGGCAATCCTCGATGTGTGGGACCCGTCGGCTTACGGAAAGGCACCAACTGGTGTAGCTGCTACAGCGACTTACGTGGCTGCTGACAGTCTTTCTGTGAACCGGACTGAATACACACAAGAAGACCTTTGTGAAGTTTTCGACTCCTCGCCGATGACTATTCGTAAGCATCGGTCGGAAGCGGTCAAGACCGCGCGGGAAAACGACGTCATCTAAGCAGCGAGGCGCGCGTACGCACACTCTTTTGCAAACCGTGTCCCATTGACCCTCTGTCAATCAAACGCTGTACAGAGCTGTACAGAGCCTTAGAACAAATAATCCTTCTGTATCACGAAATCAATAGATATAAGTGTCTACCACTGTACTATCTAAATAGGAGATAAGAAAGATGTCCACTAACGCACCAAAAGCTGAGAAATACTGTAATGCTTGTAACAAACCCCACTACGACAAGAACTACACTGTTTGCGTTCGGTGTGGTGAGCTTCTGTAGGAAGCCTACCCAAGGCACTTAGTCCATTCCAACCCTCTATTTTAATAAGAGGGTATCTTTGCATGGAAATCGGATTGACAGCCAAGGTCAAACCAGAAATAGACGAGCGAGAAACTGACCGGCAAGCCTCGAAGCTTCAAGATAAATTCGAGGAAGCTGTTAGCGATATGCCTGCGACCATGGACTTAGACGGAGTCCTTGAGAAAACTGCTGAGATGAAAGAAGACGTCGAGGCTATGAGTCAATCTTTAGAAGAAGCTGCCGAATCTAAAATGGCAATGGCTGACGGCGGTGCATCAGTTTCAGGAGCAGGAGCTAATGCACGAGGTGGCGGTGATAACGGGGGGATGTTTGAGACGGTATCAGGATTAGCCGGGTTAGTTGAAGCAGTCGGCGGAGATGACTCTGGCGAATCTCGTCAGTCTAGCATACAGCGCGGGA
>Ga0102936_1000604_pt1 | contig 14297 bp, 14 predicted proteins | sample SalPon2_A_H2O_MG_FD_78502 | JGI IMG/M metagenome (GOLD analysis project Ga0102936, IMG submission 78502) | Salt pond water microbial communities from South San Francisco under conditions of wetland restoration - Salt Pond MetaG R2_A_H2O_MG | ecosystem: Environmental > Aquatic > Non-marine Saline...
CGGTTCCGGGCATCAACCCATCGAAACGGCCGTCCGAGGGGTGGGTTTTTGCTTGTACACGCTCGGGATTGCGTATGGACGAGCGCTCGGCGCTGGGACACCTCGCGGCCGCCCTGCCGGCCGCCGGCGACGACGCCGCCGTGGTGGACGGGCTGGTCGTGACCACGGACATGCTCCACGAGGCGACCGACTTCCCAGCGGGGACGACCCGGTACACCGCGGGGTGGCGGGCGGTGGGCGCGTCGCTGTCGGACGTGGCCGCGATGGGGGCGTCGGCGACTGCTGCGGTCGCGGCGTACGCCGCGCCGACGTTCGAGGAGGCCGAACTCGACGCGTTCGTCGACGGCGCGGTCGAGGTCTGCGGGGGCGTCGGCGCCAAGTACGTCGGCGGCGACCTCGACACCCACGGGGAGTTCACGGTCGCGACGACCGCGGTAGGGGAGGCCGACGACCCCGTCCGGCGATCCGGGTCGACACCCGGCGACGCGGTGTGCGTCACCGGCGCGCTCGGCCGAACCGCGGCCGGGTTGGCGGCGTTCGCGGCCGGGGACGTCGGCCGCGGCAACGACCTCTTCCGGTTTCCGCCTCGGGTGGGTGCAGGGGTGGCGCTCGCCCCGCACGCGACCGCGATGATGGACTCCTCCGACGGACTCGCCCGCTCCCTCCACCAGCTCGCCGAGGCGTCGGGCGTCGGCTTCGAGGTCGACCGGGCGGCGGTGCCCGTCCACGACGCCGTCGCGGACTACGCCGCGAGCGAGGCCGACCGGTGGGCGATGGCGACGACGGTGGGCGAGGATTTCGAGCTCGTGTGTACGCTCCCGCCGTCGCGCGTCGACGACGCCCGCGACGCCGTCGGCGTCGAGCTGCACGTGATCGGGGCGGTGACCGACGGCGGCGTCCGGGTCGACGGCGAACCGCTCGCGGACGAGGGATACGCCCACGGGTGACCGAGGTGGAACGAACCTCACACGGTCGTCACTTCGACCGGGACCAGCAGGAAGCAGAGCGCCCCGAGCGCGAACGTGGCGATTCCGAGCACGACCCGGGGAGCGTCGAGCGACGAGTCGTCGACGGGGTTCGCGGGGCCCTTGTACGCGATGAACGCCGAGAACACCCCCCAGAACGCCCACAGCCCGACCGACTCGTTCAGCGCGTTCCCCTGTACGTAGTGGAGGTACGCCGCGAAACCCAGGAGCACCGCGGGCACCAGCGCCGCGACCCGCTCCTGGGACTCGCCGAGCATCGCACGCACGATGTGGCCGCCGTCGAGTTGGCCCACCGGGAGCAGGTTCAGGAGCGTGAAGAACATCCCGACCCACCCGCCGATGATGACCGGATTGGCCGCGACGGAGGGGTCGGCGTACTCGGTGGGCTGGCCGAGCAGCGCCGCGATGAGGTTCAACAGCGGCGGATTGTTGAACACGATGGCCTGTCCGCCGCGCTCTAAAACCCGTGCGGGGACCTCGACCGGCGGCAACGAGACCCCGATCGCCGTGACGGTGATCGTCGCCACGAGCCCCGCGAGCGGGCCTGCAACGCCGATATCGAACAGCGTCTTCCGGTCGGGCATCTGCCCGCGCATCCGGATGATCGCCCCGAGCGTCCCGAACGGGAAGACGAACGGGATCACGTACGGCAGCGACACGTCGACGCCGTGGTACCGGCCCAAGGCGTAGTGACCGAGTTCGTGGGTCGCGAGCACGCCCAGCACGGCCGCGGTGAACGGCCACGCGCGGAGTACCAGGAGAGGGTCGGCACGGAGCGCCGACAGGGGGATGTAGTACCACGTCAGCGCGCCCACGACGAGCGTCGAGACGATCGTCGCGAGAAACAGCCCGAGGTTCGTCCACGGGACCCCGTCGATCCCGTTCGTGACCGGGCGGGCCACGACCACGTCGGCGCGGCCGGCCTCCGAGGTCGACACCTGCACCTCGTAGCCCGCGTCGCGGAACGCGGTCCAGACCTCCCGGACCAGCATCCGCTCGGGGACGAGGGACTCGCCGTAGAAGACGACCCGGTCGCCGTCGCGCCGCGTCTCCCGGAGTTGGAACACCGATCGAAGGGCCTCGACCGGCGGCCCGGACGCCGAATCGGGGGATTCCATCGAAAGTTCGTACGTGATTCACCCGGATAAACTCCGCGACAGCGGGGACCGTCCGGAACGGGGGGTGGCGGTCAGGTCGGGCGACGACGGGTCTTACGCTTCGTTGGCGGGCTCGATCCGCCACGTGGTCGCGCTCGTGTACGACCACTTCTCGACGGTCAGTTCCGAGGCGGAGTCGCGGAGCTTCACCATCAACGCGCCGATCTCCTTCGGCGAGAGGTCGACCTCGTCGGCGATGAACTTCGATTTGAAGTACATCTCGCCGTCCTGTGCCTTCGCGACGAGGAAGGACTTCAGACGTTCCTCTTTCGACGGCTCGTCACTGGCGGATTCGGCGGAGGGTTTCGTGGTTGCGCTCATTGGTGTCGCCTCAACTCCGGATTGTGCTCAGGGGAGTATATAAACGGAGGAACGTTCGGTGGAATTCGCCACAGTTCACCCGTAAATCGTGGCTATCCTGATGCTTCATCTACTCCTCGAGGGGCGTTAGACAGTTTATCCGACCGTCTCAATCTTTATTTCTGCGTGGTGATGTCGTATTTATATCGGGCGCCACGCGCCGAATTCGGCCCCGAAACCGGGCGAGATCGGGGTGTAGATCGGTCGGTCGTCACCGCGCGCGGTGGCGACGTGCGGTACGGAGGTGGCGATCGGGCCGGAAGCGGCCGACGTATCCGAAAATGTGGGCGCGGGGAACGGCGGTGCGGCCGGGGCTCGACCGCCGGTCACTGGCGGTCGTGGACCCAGAAGTCCTCCTCGACGGTGGTCTCGCGCTTGAAGATCGGCACCTCGTCTTTCAGCCGGTCGATCCCGTCGGAGACCGTCTCGAAGGCCTCCGCGCGGTGGCCGGCGAGCGCGACCACGAAGACGATGTCCTCGCCCGCGTCGATGGTCCCGGTTCGATGGAACATGGCGACCTCCTCGACGCCCTCGCGGTCGGTCAGTTCGGACTCGATGGTCCGGAGCCGGTCGTCGGCGACGCCCTCGTACTTCTCGAAGGTCAGCGACACCGTCCGGGGGTCGTCGTCGCCGTCCCGCTGTCGGACCCGGCCGGTGAACGTCGCGATCGCGCCGGCCCGTTCGGCGCGTGGTGAGGCTTTGACCTGCTCGACCAGCGTTTCGAGCGTCACGTGGGGGTCGGCGTCGGCCACCGCGTCGGTGACGGCCTGGGTGTCGACCTCCTCGGGGGCATCCGCGTCGAGCACGACCCGGTCGGCGTCGGCCCCGCCCAGTGCGATCGTCGGCACGTCGGCGTCGGTGTCGACGAGCAGCGCGTGGTCGTGAGTCGCCGACAGGTCGTCGAGGATGCCGTCGAGGCCGCGGTCCGTGCCGGTGGCGCTCCAGACGCCGCCCGCACCGACCCGGTACGCGGCCGCGACGCCGTCGGGCGTATCGTGGGTGGGTCCCCGGGAATCGGTGGGCCCCTCGTCTCGTTCCACGATGGCCACACGCCCGTCGAGGTGAGGAGCGACGCGGTCGCACAGCCGCCGCGAACCGGGTCCGGTGAGTCCGAGTACCTGCATACTCCCGAGTCGGGGCGGCGATCGGCTTTACGCTGTCGGAGCCTCGGGTCGGGACGGCGGGTGGAGCAGTCGCCGCGCCCCGCCGGAGCGGCGGATGGGGCGTCCCGGGTTGGCAACGCTTAAACCCGGTTCGCGGCAATCACGCGCCAATGAGAGTCGTCGTCTGTATCGGCGGGAGCGTGCTCGCGCCGGACCTGGATCCGCGCCGCGTCGAGGACCACGCCGAGGTCATCGATGGACTCGCCGCCGAGGGGTGCTCGATCGGGGTCATCGTCGGTGGCGGCGGGGTTGCCCGCGACTACATCGGCGCCGCCCGCGACCTCGGCGCGAACGAGGTCCAGCTCGATCAGATCGGCATCGACGTGACCCGGATCAACGCCCGGTTGCTCATCGCCGCGCTGGGGCCGCAGGTGGATCCCAAGGTGGCGCACGACTACGAGGACGCCGGCGACGCGATCCGGCGAGGTGACGTGTCGGTGATGGGCGGGGTGATGCCGGGACAGACCACCGACGCCGTGGCGGCCGCGCTCGCGGAGTACGTCGGCGCCGACCTCCTCGTCTACGCCACGAGCGTCGACGGGGTCTACAGCGCCGACCCCGACGCCGACGCCGACGCGGAGAAGTACCACCGGCTGACGCCCGCGGAGTTGGTCGACGTGATCGTCCCGATGAGCCGCGACGCGGGCGCGTCCGCGCCGGTCGACCTGCTCGCGGCGAAGCTCATCGAGCGGGCGGGGATGCGCACCATCGTCCTCGACGGGACCGATCCCGAGCGGATCGGGGACGCGGTCAGACACGGCGATCACGGCGGGACCGACGTGGTCCCCGCGGACGTCGACCACGAGCCCACCTACTGGGCGGAGGAGTGACTCGTGGCCGACAACGACCCCGATCCGACCGGGAGCGCGGAGGTCACGGACGCCGAAGCCGACGAAGGGGGGGCGCCGGGTGCCGCGCGCCACGACTTCTGGGCGGAGGCGGTCGCCGACGAGATCGAGGCTCGCGACCCCGACGACCCCATCATCGTCAAGGGCGGCGTCTCGCCGTCCGGCGTCGCCCACCTCGGAAACGTCAACGAGGTCATGCGCGGGTACTTCGTGGCCGAGGTTCTGCGCGACCGCGGCCACGAGGTGCGGCAGGTGTTCACCAGCGACGACCGCGACCCCCTCCGGAGCCTGCCCCGGAAGCTCGCGGACCCCGACGGGAGGATCGTCGGGCTCGGCGACGTCGACGCCGGCGCGCTCGGCCGGAACCTCGGGAAGCCCTACACCGACATCCCCGACCCGTTCGGGGAATCTGACTCCTACGCCGCCCACTTCGCCGGGCTGTTGCAGGCCGACGCCGAGCGGCTCGGCGTCCCGATCGAGATGGTCTCCAACACGGACCTGTACGAGGACGGGACGTTCGACGACGTGACCGAGGGCGTGCTCGGGCGCGTCGAGGTCGCCCGCGAGGTGCTCTCGGCGTACCAATCGAAGGTCGACGAGGCGTACGTCCCGTTCAACCCGATCTGTGCGAACTGCGGGAAGGTCACCGAAACCGTCACTGCGGTCGACCTCGACGCCGACACCGTCGACTACGTCTGTACGGACACGACCGCCGGCGACACCACGATCGAGGGGTGCGGCCACGAAGGGACCGCCACGTTCCGGGAGGGGAAGCTCCCGTGGCGCTTCGAGTGGCCCGCCCAGTGGCAGGTGCTCGGCGTGGACTTCGAGCCGTTCGGGAAGGACCACGCCGAGGGGTCGTGGCCCTCGGGACAGGACATCGCCCGCGAGGTGCTGGGGATCGAGCCGCCGGTCCCCATGACCTACGAGTGGTTCACGCTCAACGGCGAGGCGCTGTCGTCGTCGGCGGGCAACGTCGTCACCGTCCCGGAGATCCTGGAGCTGCTGGAGCCGGAGGTCCTGCGGTACTTCTTCGCGTTGAACCCGCGGCGGGCACGTGACCTGGATCTCTCCCGGCTGGACCAGCTGGTCGACGACTTCGACCGCTTCGAGCGGGCGTACTTCGGCGGCGTCGACGACGACTCCGTGTCGGCGTTCGCGGCGGCGGCGTACCCGTTCGTGGTCAGCGAGGTCCGGGAGGAGCGGGTGCGGCTGCCGTACACCTTCGCCGCGGTACTCGGCATGACCGACGACCGCGAGCTCCGGATCGACATGGCGAGAAACGAGGGATACTTCGACGCCGATACCCCCGAGCCGGTGATCGAGGAGGCGCTCGAACGTGTCGACCGGGCGCGGGCGTGGGCCGAGCGGATGGACAACGCGTACAACTACCGGCTCCAGGAGGCGCTTCCGGCGGTCGAGGTCGGCGACGACGTCGCGGCCGCGTTGGCGGACCTCGCGGACTTCGTCGCGGCGGGCCACGACGGCGAGGCGATCCAGGAGGAGATGTACGAGACCGCGCGGCGGCACGGCGTCGCTGTCGGCGACTTCTTCGAGGCGGGGTACCTGCTCTTCTTCGATCAACCCCAAGGCCCCCGACTCGGGGAGTTCCTCGGCGAACTCGACACCGAGTTCGTGGTGCGGCGGCTGCGGCGCGAGGGGTGACGCTCCGCTACAGCAGTTCCTTCGGGAACTTCGCCGCCACGGTGTACGTCGGGTTGACGAGCTGTGCGAGCCGAGCCGAACTCACGGCACTACAGAGCTGGTACGCGTCGGTTTCGGTGAACCCGTAGTCGTTAACCAGCCACCCGATGAGCTCCTTATACGCGAGTTTTGCGGCGTCTTCCGCCGGCCGTGCTGCGGCCACGACCATGATCTCGTCGTCGGATTCGATGCGCGGCCACGCGATCTCGTGGTCCTCGACGATCTCGATGCGAAGCGTGACGATGGCGGGGACCTCGACGCTGATGCCGCAGATCTCGCCGTCGCCCTGTGCGGCGTGGCAATCCCCCAGGTGGAGGTATCCACCCTCGACGTCGACCGGGAGATACAGGGTGTTCCCGACTGTCACGTCCTTACAGTCCATGTTTCCACCGTTCTGGTGGGGCTTGACGGAGTAGACCGACTCGTGTTTCTCCGCCGTCCCGATCGTCCCGATCTGGGGGTGTGCCGGGAACTCCAGCGTCTCACCGTTCTCGGTGGGATACGAGATCACCCCGTCCTCGATGTCACAGAACGTCGTGTTCGGCTCGCTCGGTGCCGCGAGGTTGAACACCGAGGCTTCGAGTCCGCCGAAGTCCGGAAGGATGTTGATGACGCCCCTGTCGGGCAGTTCGATGTCCACGATCTCGACCGCGAGCGCATCGCCGGGCTCCGCGCCCTCGACACGGATCGGCCCCGTAACCGGGTTGATGTTGTCGGCGAGTTCGTCGGTTCCCAGGACGTCCGCCATTCGCGTCTCCTCGTCAAGGATGTCGCCGAGGTAATCGTACGTTTCGACCGCGAACGTCTCTCCGGGTTCGACAGTTTCGATCGGCTCCCGGTCGGCGCCGATGGTCAGGTGTGCGTTTCCGTCGTCGGTTTTTGAAACGTGCTTCATTGTCTGTCTCGAGTTGGCTTGGTGGTTAGCGTCTGATACAGTCGACGTGGTGATTCCGGGACCCTTGGTACGGTTCGAGCCCCATCTCCGCGGTCGTACACTCCTCGATCGCCTCGGGACACCGCGACGCGAACGGGCAGCCGTGCTCGTCGACGTCGATCGGATCCGGAATCGTTCCCTCGAGCACGGTTCGGTCCCGGTCGATGGACGGGTCCGGAACCGGATTGGCTGACAGTAGCGCCTGCGTATACGGGTGCTGTGGGTTCTCGAAGATCTCGTCGACGCTGCCGTACTCCACGATGTTCCCGAGGTACATCACCCCGATCGTGTCGCTGATCTTTCGTGCGATCCCGAGGTTGTGTGTGACGTAGACGAGTCCGAGCCCCAGGTCCTCCTGGAGATCCATCAGGCGATTGAGGATCTGCGCCTGGACGGACACGTCGAGTCCGGACACCGGCTCGTCGGCGACGAGCAGCGACGGCTCGACCGCGAGCGCACGAGCGATCGCGATCCGCTGCTTCTGTCCCCCGCTGAACGAGCCCGGCCGCTGGCGTTTCTCGCTCGGCGAGATCCCGACGCGACGCAGGAGCTCGTCGACGCGGTTCTGCACGTCCGCCTCCGTGTCGGCCACGTCGTGGACCCGGATGGCCTCGGCCAAGGCGTCGGCGACGGACATCTTCGGGTTGAGCGTGTCCTGTTGGTCCTGGTAGATCAGCTGTGCCTCGCCGCGCAGTCGTTTCTTCGAGTACGTCTCGATGCGCTCGTTCTTGAAGACGACCGTGCCCTCCGTGGGCTGTTGGTGGTGGAGTGCGGACTTGACCGCCGTGCTCTTTCCACACCCCGACTCCCCGACCAGGGTGAACGCCTCTCCCTCGTCGATGGTGAAGTCGATCCCGTCGACCGCCTTCACCGTCCGGTCGTTGCCGAGCAGTTTGTCGATCGGCCCCGACGCGACCGGGAAGTGTTTCTTCAGTCCGTCGACCTCGAGTAGGCTCATCGGTTCGTTTCCCCCCGTATCTTCGGATCCTCGTCGATCCCGCCGTCGGCGGATCCCTCCGCCGGCCACTCCGCGTCGGCTGAGGCGTCCAACTCCGGCGCGCTGTCGGTGGCCGGGCGGGTCGGATCCCCCCGATGGAGCAGGCATTTCGCGATCCAGTCTCGACTGCCACCGACCTCGTAGTACGGCGGCCGGTGTGACCGACACGCGTCCGTCGCCTCGGGACAGCGATCCCGAAACACGCACCCGGAAGGGAGATCCTGAAGCTCCGGCGGTGCACCCTCGATCGTCTCGAACCGATCGGAGGTGTCGCGGTGGGTCGGAACCGAGCCCAAGAGCGCCTCCGTGTACGGGTGTTTCGGGTCGTCGAAGATGTCGTCTACGTCGCCGTATTCGACGATGTTGCCCGCATACATCACCCCGAGCGTGTCACACGTCTCGGCGACGACGCCCATGTCGTGCGTGACCCAGATCATCGCCACGTCGAACTCGGATTGGAGGTCCGAGAGCAGGTCGATGATCTGTGCTTGGATCGTCACGTCGAGGGCGGACGTCGGCTCGTCTGCGAGGAGCAGGTCCGGCTCGCACGCCAGCGCCATCGCGATGCAGACCCGCTGTGCCATGCCGCCGGAGAACTCGTGTGGGTACGAGTCCGCCCGGTCCTCCGGCGCGGGGATGCCGAGCAGATCGAGCAGCTCGTACACCCGTTCCCATCGTTCGTCGCTGTTCAGCTCGGTGTGTGCCGCGAGCACGTCGGTGATCTGGTCGCCGACCGTGTACGCGGGGTTGAGGTGCGACATCGGCTCCTGGAAGATGAAGCTGATGTCGTTGCCGCGGAGTTGTCGGAACGCCTCGTCGGACAGCTCCGTCAGATCCCGGCCGCGGTAGTTTATCTCCCCGGCGGCGATCTCGCCCGGGTCCTCGATCAGCCCCATGATCGAGCGGAGGAGCGTCGATTTCCCCGATCCGGACTCGCCGACGATGCCGAGGGTTTCGCCCCGGTGAACCGTCAGAGAGTTGTCGTCGACCGCTTTGACCGGGCCGCCGTCGACGTTGAACTGCGTGGTGAGTCGGTCGACGTCGAGAACGGGCTCCGACCGACTCATTCGACCACCTCCTCGTGGTCGCCGCCGTACAGGAGGACCTCGCGGAGGCCCATCCCGAGGAGATTGAACCCGAGGACGGCGATCGCGATCGCGAGCGTGGGGAAGACGATGGGCCACGGGGTGACGAGGATGTACCCCTGCGCGGCGTTGGCCATCGCCCCCCACGACGCCGTCGGCGGCTGGATACCCAGTCCGAGGTAGCTCAGCGTCGCCACGTCGATGAGGGCGTAAGCGACGTCCGTCGTCCCGAGAACGACGATCGGCGGAACCGAGTTGGGCAGGATGTGTTTGAGCATCACTCGGCTGTCGCTGTAGCCGAGGCCCTCCGCGGCTTGGACGTAGGTTTCCTCGCGGATCGAGAGCGCCGACGAGCGAACCGTCCGCGACATCATCGGGACGTACACGATCCCGATCGCGATCATCGCGTTCCAGATGTTGATCCCGAACGTCGTGACGATCACCATCGCCAGGAGCAGCGGCGGTATCGACACCAACACGTCGAGCAGTCGCATCACGCTTTCGTCGACCTTGCCACGGTAGTAGCCCGCCACGAGCCCCAGGCTGACGCCGATCAGGGTCTCCAGGGTGATGACGACGATCGCGATCGCGAGCGCGTATCGGGTCCCGAAGATGATCCGCGAGAGGACGTCGCGGCCGGTGTTGTCCGTTCCGAACGGGTGTTCCGCGCTCGGCGGTGCGAGCGTGTTTTGGAGGTTCTGGGCGTCCGGCGGGTGGGGCGCGAGCACGGGCGCGAGGATCGCAACGACCACCAGCGCCGACACGATCAGGAACCCGACCGTCGCCATCGAGTTCGAGCGGATGACTCGCCACCCACGGAATAGCCCGCGGAGAACGCGCGACTCCTGCAGCCTCCGTTTGGATCCGACCCGTTCCCGTTCCGTGGGCTGGCTCATTCGGACCCCCCCACGGCGACGCGCGGATCAGCCCACGTGTAGAGGAGGTCGACGACGATGTTCGAGACGACGAACACGACCGCCGTGATGATCGTCCCCGCGAGCACGATCGGGAAGTCCTGTGCTTCGACGGCGTGGATGATGAGCCGTCCGAGACCTCCCATCCCGAAGACGAACTCGACGACCATGGCGTAGACGATCAGAAATCCGATCCAGAGTCCGGACACGGTCAACACGGGAGCGATGGCGTTCTTCGCGGCGTATTTCAGGATGATCTGCCGCCTCGGCAGCCCCATCGCGGTACACGTCTCGATGTAGTCCTTTTCGAGAACGTCGCGCATCCCCGCGCGCATCATCCGGAACATCAGCGCACCCACCATCCCACCGAGCAACAACGACGGGACGAAGATGTGAGTGAGACGGCCGACGAAGCCGGATCCCGCACCACCCGACGGCAACACGTTGAGGTGGAACGAGAAGATGAGGATCGCGAGGACGCCGCTCACGAACACCGGGATGCTGACACCGACGATCGCGGTGACCGTGAGGAGTCGATCCACGACCGACCCGTGGTTGGCCCCGGCGATGATTCCGGTGGGAATCGAGAGGAGCGTCGCCAGAAGCATGCTCAGCCCGACGATCTGGAACGTTATCGCCCACCGATCCGCGATGAGTCCAGCGACCGGACGCTGCTGTGAGAAGGAGTATCCCAAATCGCCCGCCGCAACGTCCTTCAGCCACAGGAAGTACTGGACGTACCACGGCTCGTTGAGATTGTACTGTTCGATGACGGACTGACGCATCTCCTCGGTCACGACCCCGCCGGACAGGAGCACGTCCGCGGGTGATCCGGGAGAGATCTGTAGCAGTACGAACACCAGGAGCGTGACTGCCCAGACGATGAAAACGCCGAATCCGAGCCGCTTGAGTAGGTACTGTACTGTTCGCGAGGAGATCATTACTCTTCGATGTACATGTCCCGCAGGAAGCTGGAGAAGTACGTCACGAACGCGGGTATCTGTCCGTTGTACCCCCCGAATTTCCCGTTGAACGCCTTCGTCGTGTCCGGGTGGAAGATCCAGACGCCCGGGGCGTCGTCGACGATCCGTTGGTTAGCCTGGCGGGCGTACTCCGCCCGCTCTTCGGCATCGAGAGTCGTCTTGAACTGCTGGATGAGCTGATCTACCTCCTCGTTCTCGTACGCGAACCAGTTGTTGCCCGGCGGGAGTTGCTCGGACCGGAACAGCGGGGTGAGGATCGCGTCCGGCGAGGGGAAGTCCGAGGCCCACAGCCCCATCTGCATCGGCTCGCGGTTGGACATGTCCGTCTCCCCCCAGAAGGATTCGATGTACTCCGACGTCGACACCTCTCTGAGGTTGACGTCCACGTTGATCTCGGCGAGGTTTGCCTGGATCGACAGCGCGGGCTTCTGACGGACCGTGTCCTGCGGCGTCAGAAGCGTCGTCTCGAACCGGGGGCTACCGGTGTATCCGGCGTCGTCGAGCATCGATCGCGCGGTGTCCGGATCGTACGGGAACCCGTCGTACTCGAGGTCCTCCGGCTCGACGTGTCCCATCAGGTTCTCCGGTAGCATGCTGGTGGCGGGCGACCCGTACTGGCCGACCGTGCTCTCCGTGATCGACTTGGTGTCGATGGCGTAGCTCAACGCGCGGCGCACGTCGACGTCGCCGAAGGGCTCTTTGGTGCTGTTGAACACGACGAAACTCGTCTGGAACGAGGTGACGCTGTAGAGATCGACGTTGTCGAGCCCGTCGAGCACCGACATCTGGTCGATCGGGATGTCGTTGGTCCCGCCGTAGTCCCCGTTCTGCATACCCGTAATGCGGGCCGTGCCGTTCGGCACGATCTCGAAGCGTGCGCCGTCGAGATACGGAAGGTCCCCGTCCCAGTAGTCGTCGTGACGTGAGATCTCGATGTAGTTACCGCTCTGGAACTCCGCAAGTTGGAACGGGCCGGCCCCGACCGGCTCCTGCGCGAGATCCGTTCCCAGCTCCTCGATCTGTGCCTGTGGCGCGACCGCCCAAGCAGTGGTTGCCGGCACAAACTGGAACGCCGCGTCGGGCTCCGAGAGGTTGACTTGAACCGTGTACTCGTCGATCTTCTCGAACGTGTCCACCGACGAGAACATCCACGCTAACGGCGACTGTGCCTCATCGCTCATCGTGAGCCGCGCGCTGGCAATGACGTCGTCGGCAGTCATCTCACTGCCGTCGTGGAACGTCACGCCCTCCCGGAGTTCGTAGACGAACGTGGTCTGGTCCTGTGCGTTCCAACTCTCCGCGAGCGCCGGCTGGAGTTCCATGTCCGGCTCGCTGTACTCCAGCAGGCTATCCCAGATCTGGGCGGTGAGGTTGTTCGTGATCGTGTCGTACGACTGCCAGTACGAGAGGTTTCGGGGGGAGTCACCCAGAGCGAACGTCATCGTGCCGCCGTGGCGGTCGCTAGCGCTCCCTTCCGTACTGTCACTGCTGCCTTCGGTGTCTCCACCGGTGCTGTCGCCGTCTCCAGTGCCCCCGTCCCCGCTGTCGTCGCTGCCAGTACACCCGGCCAGGGCCGATGCGCCCGCTGCCCCAGCAAGCATCTTTACAAAGTCGCGTCTGCGTTCGGAATTCATCTGTTGTCAGTATTTTTTCGCTTTCTTCGCGTTCAAACGGCTATACAATCCACATATTAGTGTGCAGACGGTCAGTCAATTCACGACCGACGAGTACGGGTATCACAATTAAACCCTTTCGATCGGTGTCATAACACACATATATTTTGATCTAATAATATATTGTATATAAGGTCGTATCGCGGCCGACCCGTCGTACCGGCCACAACGGCCGTTCGAAATGGCAGTACTCAAACGCCCGGAGCTCCGACCGGCGTGTAATGAGCGGAGACCGAGCCGGGCTCGCGGCGGACGCGGAGGTATCGGAGGGACCGGACTACAAGGGACTGGTGACCGAAGCGATTCTCGTCTCGTTCGTGGTCGCGCTGTACGCGATCGGCGTCGCCGCCGAGCGGCACGACGCCGACGTGGCCGAGTGACGCCCCACCGTCGCGGGCGGGGACGTCGCGACGTGCGTCATCGGACGCGTCTCGGCGGAACGAGGCGGGCCGGGCGGGACGCTGAAGCGCTCGGGAGTGTGGAGACGTCAGCGTTCACAGCCGTGCATCGGCGAGGTCGCCGGAGTGTACTCGTACCCCCGAGAGGTCCGCGCCGGAGAGATCCGCGCCGGCGAACTTGGCCCCGCGGAGATCTGCCCCCGAGAGATCCGCCCCTGAGAGATTCGCACCTGAGAGATCCGCGCCGCGAAGGTCGGCCGCCGACAGGTCGGTTCGGCGCAGGTTGAGTCCCGCGGCATGGGTTCCGAACAGGGAGGCCCCCGAGAGGTCGGCGTTCCGCAGGTCTGCGCCCGGGAGACGAGCCTCACGCAGGTCCGCGCCCGAGAGATCGGCGGACCGCAGGTCCGCCTCGGAGAGGGAGGCACGGAACAGGTCTGCGTCCGAGAGGTCGGCACCACGTAGGCGAGCACCCGGCTCGATGGCCTCGGGCGGAACCCCGTGGTCGTTCGGGAGACGGTACGGTCGGTCGCTCACGGACGCGACTACGACGGAGAGAGTCAAATGTATGTCGCAGAATCCGGTGGCGGTCTGACGCCGGTGGGGGCCGCCGTTCGGGGGGTTCCGTCGGTGCGCGCGGACCCGGCGACCGCGGCCGCGCGATCAGCGCGGCGTTCAGTCTCCGTCTGCGGGTCCGGGAGCAGGTCCGAGAGGTCGTGGCGGTCGACGACCCGGTGCGGGTGATCGAGCGTCTCGTCCGTGGGGTCGGGCGGTGGGACACAGCGCCGTCCCGAGAACGGCGACGGGCGAGAGGCCACCAGTCACCGTCGAGCCGATCGAGCTGCCTCGGCTTCGACACCTCACGCGATGGCGCGTTTCGCTATCGAGATGGCCAGACCGGAGTGAAACTGAAAGAACGCCCGGAGCATCCCGACGCCGTCTGGTGGTTTCTCACTCGAACCGAGGGGGTTGCTGGCCCGTGGGAGTGGTGAGCCTCCGCCGGCAAGATTGACGCTGAACGGGCAGGTGTCACACGGCGGTCCCGATGGAGGGGGCGAACTCGCCTTCGGCACCCGAGGCGACCATCTCGACCAAACA
>Ga0102936_1000607_pt1 | contig 14241 bp, 18 predicted proteins | sample SalPon2_A_H2O_MG_FD_78502 | JGI IMG/M metagenome (GOLD analysis project Ga0102936, IMG submission 78502) | Salt pond water microbial communities from South San Francisco under conditions of wetland restoration - Salt Pond MetaG R2_A_H2O_MG | ecosystem: Environmental > Aquatic > Non-marine Saline...
GAGCACTGGAGTCAAGACGGATGGCAAAGCGCTGACCACCTCAGCATCCGAGAAACAGTGAGGGAATCGCTGAAAGAGATCAAAAAGTTCTGGAAGGATAAGGGTCACTGGCCAGAGACTGAGCCCATCGAGATCTACGGCGATCCGACTGAGGAACCGGATGACTCAATCTGGATGGATGACGGCGGTGACCCTATCGACAGTCTTGAAGAACTTGAGAAGGCCTACGTCGCAGAGTACGAGGACAATGGGAAACTTGCGTTCCAGAGCGAGGTGCAGAAGAAGTTCATAGAGTACCGTGAGGACCTGACTCCAGGTTAACTATCGTTCTTCGAGGATATCTTCGATGTCATCCCAGGCCTGCTGCCACTTTTTTGAGTGGATTTTCCTTTCCCAGTCCTTGTCTGATACTGGGACGTCCGCTTCGTCAACCTGCTCACGGACCTCATCAACTGCTTGTTGTACCTTCTCTTTCTCCATCTCCAGCTGGCTTATCGCGTCAACCAGAGTATCTTCGTTCTCCAAGAGGAACTGGACGAAGAACTCCCCGAACGGAGTCAATTCATACGTCTTACCAGACTCTTCAGGCCTATACAAGAGATCCGTAGCAACCAGTTTCTCGATATGATCCTGCATCGCGCCCCGTGTGATATCAATGAACTCCGCGATCTCGTTTAGAGACTTGTCTTGGTAGATCCCTAGAAGCAGAGCCAATCGAACCTCGTGCGCCAGCCCCTGAAACAGGGCTGCAACAGCCTCGAAATCATTTTTATCCCAGCGCTCAGGCTCCATCGTCTCTAATGCTATGAGGAACTGCCTAAAAAGGCGTTTGGGTAACTGCTGGTCGTCCATGGGTTCTACAAAATCCTGATTTAGGGAAAAGCATAAATCTGAGGAATAATAAACTGTGGAGGAGAGGCGACGAGAAACTATGAGAGAAATAAAAGGAACAGCCCTCGCCGCAATACTGTTCTCAATCCTCATGACAGCAAACGTAATCAGGACAATGATGCAAGGAGAAGTGCCAATCACACCTAAAATCGGTGTAGCCGCCTTCATAGCGGGTGGAGTAATAATCCCAATCTCCACTCTCCTAACCGAGAAGGCCGGAGCCAAAGGCCTTGTAATCCTCTGGGCAACACCGTTCATCCCCATCTTCCTCTACTTCCAGGCGGTCCCGAATATTCCAAGCCGTGACCTGATCTGGGGCGTTCTCTACATCTCTCTCCTCGGCTCAGCTACCGCCAACTACCTCATCACACCAGAACAGCAGGAGGCAGCAGGACAATGAAGCTCAGAAACTGGATCACCAGCAGCAGCGAGAAACAGGCAAAGGAACCCGTCGAAGTCGGAGGTCTCGAACTTGACGCCGACGGCGAAGTACTGAAAAGCGGTCACGCACTCGAAGAGTTCCAAGAAGATATCGAGGAACGGGAAGAGTACATCGACGAGCTGCAACGCGGTATCAGACGCCACGAGAAAAAGAAGAAACGGGCAGTGGAGAAGGCTAAGAAGGCTGATACCGAGAGCGAGAAGCAGAAGCATATGGTCGAGGCCAAGGAGCACAAGGTCCTGAAAGAGAAGAAATCGAAGATCCTCGACCATCTTCGAGAGGAGATATTGCAGTTGAAGAAGCTGAGATTGCAGCACCTACAGGACAACATCGGGTCTGATGGAGAACTGGATATCGATCTGTCAGAGCTCCCGGTCAACGATATCGAAGCTGCCATCGAAGAGAACAGCGATGAATTGTGGGAGAGCCGGGAGAACATGGAGGACCTCGATGATGCTATGCAGTTTGCCGACAACGAGCTGGGAGGCCTCGATCTCTCTGATATCGAAGAAGAGGTCGACGGCATCACAAGCAGAGACAACGTCGACCTGTCGGATCGAAGCCTGGAGACGGAGGAGGAGATCGACCAGGCGATAGAGGAAGAGCTCGAGAAAATCGAAGAGATGCAGAGTGATGGGCGATGAGCAAGGGCGCATCCAAAGAGCAGTACTACACTCAGCAGTTCAAGGAGGCAGTCGACGAGGCCCACGAAGCAGATTCCAGCGAAGAGCGAGTCAAGAAACTCCTGAAGGCGAAGAAGTACATCCAGAAGGTCTCCGAAGAGATGGAGAACGGAGACTCTGACAAAGTCGAAGAGATGAGTGATTCGTTGAACGAGGTCGCTGAAAAAAAGCTGAACGACGACAACCACGGAAACAGAAGCAGAAAACGTGGGGGAGGGCGAGGGAACAGCAGATCCGAGAGACACGACACGAAACCCAATCAGGGAGATTCAGATTTCTTTGAAGCTCCTCCGGAGCTGACGCTAGACGATGTCGGCGGAATGGACGACCTCAAACAGCTGCTGAAAACCAAGGTCATCCACCAGTTCCAGGAGACAGAGTTCCGCGAAGATCTAGGAGTCTCCCCTACGAACGGCATCCTAGTGTACGGTCCACCAGGCACTGGTAAAACGTACTTGTCAAAATCGCTGGCCGGAGAACTCGGATACAACTACGCACAGATCCGAGGGTCAGACCTGATCAGTAGATTCGTCGGGCAGAGCGGGCAGAACGTAGCTGACCTATTCAACGAGGCGCTACAGGTTCAGCCCTGCGTTATCTTTATCGATGAGATAGATTCAGTCGCCTCAAACAGGCAGTCCTTGGAGAAAGACAGTCAGGCCTACCAAAACGCTGTCTCTGAGATGCTCCAAGGCATTCAGGACGTACAGGATGAGGATATCCTAGTGATGGCCTCCACTAACCTGCTCGACAGTGTCGACGGGGCGATCAAGCGTAGCGGCCGGTTTGACGAGAAGATCGAGGTGCCGCCTCCGGATGAAGAGGCCCGCAAAGAGATCTTGCAGGTTCACCTACGAGACCGGGAAACAGAATCCGGAATAGACGTTGCCCGGTTGGCAGAACTGACTGAGCAGTTTTCCGCTGCAGATCTGAAGAAAGTGGTCGAGGAGGCCGCGCAGACTGCCCACATTGAATCAATAGAACAGGATCAGCTTCAGCCAGTCACTCAAAAGCATCTACTGAAAGCAGTGAAAGACACGGAGCCCAGTCTACAGCACTGGAACGACGGGAAGTCGAGGTGACCGATATGGCTGATTACGGAATCACGATGAACGAGATAGAGTTGAAGCTCAACTCCAATGTCGTGGAAGACCTGTACCACTCACTTCTGTGGAAACAGGAAGAGAAGATGAGCAAACAGTCTATCTCTATCCTTCTCCACTGGTACATAAAGCGAGGTATCGACGACAGAGACCAAGGAAGGCTGAAAGGCCCTGAAAAGACCAACCGGGACAGGGGAGGAGGCCACGTTGATCAAGTGGTCCTACTGGCTAATCTGCTCGGAGCAGGAAACATTCCTTACCGGATTCTCAAAGTCTCCAACGGCCACGAGGAATGGCATACCCTGGAAGCACTCGTCAAGAACGAGTCTGAAATCCAGGTAATAGGCGTCGACGCAGAGAAGCACTACCGATTCCGCCAGAGCAGCGACTACGACGGCATGTACTGGAGGCCTTGCGACCCCACTCACTGTCGAAGAGCAGGTAGGATCGAAGGCTTGGAGAAGAAAGATCTGATCGAGAAAAAGAAAGACGGTGACCGGAAGCACTACGAGTGGAAGAAGATCTCTGACCATATTCTGAATTAGCATTAGTTTCTGGTTCTCCGAAGAAGCTGAACTCCAGTTAGAACAGGCTGTCTCCGTCAAAGAACTCCCGAAGAAGCAGAATATCTACCTGATCGCTGGATTCGTCGACGTCCTCGGTTCTATCCTGAATAAAGCCTTGAACTGCCTTGTTCCTGCACAGGGTTACGACTCGGTCGAAGCCTTTCTCCAGTCGATCTGAGACGTGCTGTAGTTCTCGATCGTTTCGTCCCATAGCAACTTCGATAGCAATTCCCTCGCCGTCGAAGTTGACGAAGACATCTGCGTGGCTTTTTTCGATGACAGGGTTGAGGCCTTCCTTTTCCAGTCTACTGGAAATTTGGTGTTGCCAGTACCTGTGAATCACACCTCCACGACCAGTCCTCTCAACATCTATTCCCAGATCTTCCGCAACTTCTTCGCCCGTATCCGTGAGCTCGAACAGTTTGACCCTCCCCTGTTTCAACTTAGCAGACTTTTCCTCCACCAGCTCCTTTTCCAGTAACTCCTTCTTCGCCTTGTCACCCTGATATCGGCTGGAGAACTCCTCGTACCGCTCAGTCACTGACTTGAACGGATTCTCCACAATATCCCTCAGTAAGCGTTCCGCACGTTCTGAAACCTCCAGTTCGGGTTCTTCGGAGGGCTTAGAACCGTTGTCTGATTCCGGTTTAGGTTCTTCGGGAGCTTCTACACCTTCTGAAATAGAGGCATCGAGGGGTCGGAAAGAGAGTGAACGCCACTCCTCGCTCATCTGTGAAACCAATTCGTCGTCAGTAACGTCCTTCTCCAAGTCGAAGTCAGGTAGACGAACAGGGACAGGTTCGTGTTCCCCTCTCTGGATCACCGCTTCACCTACTGCCAGCTTTTTCGCCCATCTCTTCTGCAGGCCATCCATCTTCAGGGACTCCGCTATCGATTTGAACTCCTTCGCATCTCCCGTAGCAAGTAAGATCTTCGTATACGTGTTCGCCTTGATCGAGTCAGTCAGCTTCTTCGCCTCTTGATCGGCCGCTACCAGCGATTCCTGGAACTCGCGTAGTTCCGCAACCATCCGATCAATCTCTGGTAGACCAGAAGCTGCCTGCTGCTCCTTGTATACAGACATGATCGTCTTCGCCTCGTCAAGGAATGTGACGTGCCGGACACCACTGCCACGATGATTCTGCGCTTTCCTGTATTCGTAGATCCACGCGATCAGGATCTCCATCAGGAAGTTCTTCGTCCATGTCTTCAGGCCTTCAAACTCGAAGACGACGTTTCTTTCCAGCAGTTCTTCCAGCTTGTATCCTTGTTCGACGTTGAACGTGTGAGGTGAATCCCTCAGCAGCCGCCCGATACTGCCTTTGATCCTGTTCTGGAAAGCCTGCCTCTGTGGATGGACAGACAGGTTCTGGATGTAGTTTCTGAGTTCCAGCAGGGTTGGCTGATCGGACTTTTTCTGGAAGTGGTGAAGATGCTCGTCCAGGAATCGGTCAGACCCTCCCAACAGCTCTTGACTGTCGCAGAAGACCTCCATGAAACGTGAAAGCCAGTCACCGGTTTTGACGCCTGGCGGAGGCCTCAATGGATTGAACCGGAACTTATCCATAGGCAGCACCAGGACGTCATCGATCTGGTCAGAGTTGACGAGGTGACGGTAGTCCTGTTTCAGGTCGAAGGCCCAGAACGGGATACCGAGGTCGTCAAGCTCGGACATGAAATTGTAGAAGAGCGTGGTCTTCCCTGAACCGGACTGACCATTGACTAAGACGTGCTTGCTCAGGTCCTCTACTGGCAGGTCGACTATACCCCCTTTCCACCCCCGTCCCACATTAATCGAGGATCGAGGCTGTGAGGTCCTGTAGTTATCGGGGAAAGGATGACTGCGGTGCTGTCTTATCTTCGCCCTGAGCTTCTTGGCAAATTGCCTTTTGACCTTGTCGTTCGGACAGTTGTCGATAACGCTGAGAAGCTTCTTAACCTCATCATCGTCGTCGATACCTGCTTCCTTCGCCTGCTGCAGCAACCGGTCGTGAAGAGACACAAGAAAAGATTGGAAAGTCTATATTTTTATAGAAGATTGGAGAGAAGGGAAACGTGTCAAGCCTCCGTTTCGGCCCTCTCCAACACGTCAAGCAAGTCCTCCCCCAGCTGTGTCACAGAGTATAGTCGTTTCCTGGCATCATCATCAGGCCTCCGAGATTCAACAGATCCCTCTTCCTCAAGATCGCTAAGAATCTTGCCCACGTAGGACTGCGGTGTCTCAACCTGCATTGCTATCTCGGATACTGTCTGTTCTTCCTCGCTGGCAGCTGCCGACAGAATACTCGCCGGCGTGCCCTTCACAACGCTCGAATCAAACGGCTTCATACCGCATCGACCTCCTCAACGAGTTCATCCATTTCGTAAAACTCCAGGACTTCGCCCTCGTCGACGTCGTAGATCCCGATCGCATCTACCGGCTCACTTTCATCCAAGTGGATCACATCGTACCGGACTCCTTCATCGGTTTCAACGCGGAAGCCGGGGAACTGCGAACCGTAGATATCCGCGTCCTGGTCCTCGAGGATCTTACGAACCTTGTCGGCTGGCAGGTCACGAGGAAACAAGTACTCCTCGTCTTTTTCTCCGAACTCAACTGTCCCGCCAAGGCCTTCGTTCAGCTCCGGATTGTACCGTGGCTCTACGTAATCAGCGATTCAGACATCACCCTGGACTGTCCAGTAGTGTTTTCTGCTTTTTCTCAGACTCAGGAAGAACCTGCTCTACGTTGTTGCCTTCCTCGTTGTATTTGATCCAGCCTTCCTCGATGAGCTCCTCAAAGCACTCATCGACATCAGCTTCCAGATGCACAGGCTCAAGATGCTCCTTCGTCTTCTCCAGGAAGCTCTCCTTATCGTGGAATACCGAGTTGTTGAGCTTCGCTATGATGAAGCCCTTCAAACGCTCCTTCTCCACTACCGATTCTCACCTGCTACGACTTTTAAAAATCCGAATTTTGGTTGATAGGCGTAAGCCTGCTCCAGATCAGCACCACAGTTGGGACATTCATCGTAGGCATCTACTCCTTTCTCCATAGTTTCAAAATCGTGGCCTTGCAGAGCTATAATGAAATCACAGCCCTCACTGCATTTCTCAGCGTACTGCTCTGGCACTACTGATTCTCACCGTCGAGGTACTTCTTCAAGGATTCAGCTTCTACAGAGGAATCGGTACTGGAGGCTTGGTTCTGCATACTGATCGCTGTAAAGTCTGAGTTCTTCGCCCGTTTCACTATCCCGAGCTCATCGTCCTCTTCGTCTTCCTGCTGCTGTTCTCGATGATTTTGAACCGCTTCTGGAGCGGAACTGATCTCAGATTGTGGAGTAACCTGAACCGTACGTCGACCTGCTGCTGTCATCGTCTTAACAAATAGTTATGATATTTTATTTATAAATCTTTGTCAGTAATGAGCACCGCCTGGATCTATTCGTAGCCGAAAACCTCCTCATCCATGTACTCGACAAAGTCCTGTCTGACTTCTTCTTCCTCGATTTCAACATTTACAGCATTAGTGTTCCCTCTACCATCCTTCACAGTGACCGTCTCAGTTGAAATCAGGCCCAACATATCCAGATCTTCGATGATGTTGCGGCGCTGTCGTTCACCCACAGGATTCACATCCTCATTCCTACAGACTCTCTCATACTTACTGAACAGATGCTTGTACTTCGGAGATTTTCGCTTCTCTTCGAGGATGGAATACAGCATTATCTTCTTCTGCTTTGGCAGATTTTTAGCTGTCTGCAGTACCGACTCTCTTTCAACTCGGACTTTGGCCTCATCGACGTGTTTCTTCCTGACCTTTTCGAACTCATTGTTCTCAGCAATCTTCCCGGCCTTTCGGAGAATCCGAATAGCTTTCCGAGCGTCACCCTGCCCTTGAGCTACTTGAGCAGCAATCTTGCCGACAACACCTTCTTCCAGGGCATGGCTGTTGAAGGCCTTCTCAGCACGGACTCGAAGAATCTGTCTTAGCTGGTTGGCGTTGTAAGGAGAGAACTGGATAGCGTCATCAGCATAGCGTGACCTGTTTTTTGGATCAAGTTGGGTAGTGATATTCGCGTTATTTGTGACACCGATAATGAGGAGACTGCCATCGCTGTTGTTCATGACTTCTTTCCGGGCCTCATACAGCTTCTTGAGAACAGTGTTACCGTGGTCCTTTCGCCCGTTTTTGTTGAAGAGCGCATCTATATCGTCCAGAACTATGGTATAGTTGAGATCTCTCTCCTTGATTTCCTCCCGCAGTCTTTGATAATACATACTGAGATCACTACCGTTGTAGTCTAAATCGAGATCTTTGGTGAGTTTTCGGAGTACCTCTCGCTCGTTTTCTCTGTCCTCGATGTAGGTGTATACGAAGTCGAGACCTACGTTGGTCATCTCCGTCTTGAGTTCGTCAAGAACTGATTTGACGACGGTTGTCTTGCCATATCCCGTATCGCCAGTCACCATAAAGGGGACAGCGTATTCTCCTTGTGGTAGTCTCTGGAGAGTGTTGGTCAGCTTTTTTATCTCCTCACCTCGCCCTACAATATCGTCTATTTCTGGGATATGCTCGTAGCTGAGTGGGACTTCTGAGTTGAATATGGGATTTTCTGAATAGTTTCCGAAGATTGTTGATGATTCTGTACTTGCCATAGGAATACGTTAAGTATTCAAACAATTCTTTTTATACCTTTTCTTCGAGTGTTTCTTTGATTTCCGTAGAAGTTCTGCTTTCAACAGAGTTGCCTGTGTCACACCATTTCCGGAGAAGCTCCGATCAAGCAGATAGTGACTCCGAGTGAACTCGGATCTCACTATCGTCCTTATAAAGAAACTACTATCTAAGAAATATTGTAAATGAAATATACTATATAACACTGTTATATTCTGTTTCTCTATATATCTCGTTTCTCCGGAAATCGTCACACACAGATGCATGACGTCTTTAAAAAATTTTTAGGGCGCTAAATTGGCATAGTCACTTGCTCTATCCCTATTTCAACCCCTTATTCGTCACCTATCAGTCGTGAAATACCGAAATATTGTTCCTCCGGAAATTCAAATAGAATATTCTGAGACTCACTTCTATATTTCTCCGGTATAAGTTGTCTCTCCGCCGTTTTCCGTCACCGTTTCCGGAGAAACTCCTTATGAGGCAACCTGAGAGGAGTTCCAAAAGGGTGTCTCACCTCCAAAAAATTTCCAAGGGGTGTTTATAAACCAGATCCTGATAGCTTGGCAATCTACAGTGAATCTGTACATCGCCTCTATTGGCCGAAGAGCGGTTCGAAATTTTTCCGGTTTTGGTCGATACGTGCTCCTATATTTTGGAGTGTTAAGGCCTGTATCAGTTGTTTTGCCCTACCGTTTCGAACCGATTCTGTAGACAGCTGTGCAGAGCGCTCCGAACAGAGATGATAGATCTTCCTTGGGTTCTGTCTGGGTGCCTGATTCTTTTGGTGTTGGAACTGGTTAGATTCTGGTAATCAGGAGGCCTTCGACAGATGGGTAATGACTACGATTCGTTCGGGGACTTCTTCGACGATGTAGCTGAGCAGTATGATAAGATGGATGATAGCGGTTTTGACAGTGATGAGCCCCCGTCGCTGGGGAAGTTTGTCTCTGATTTGGCTGAGGCAGCTTCGAGGGCGAACAGTGAGGATACTGTGGAGGGTTCTGTGGAGAGGCCTGGCCGTACTTCGTCTGGAGAGTTAGGTGGTGGAAGTGGTGGCCGTGAGTTACCTGATCCTCCGAGCATTGGTGATGTTGATGTCGGTGTTTCTCGAGGCGGTGAGAGCCGCAGTACAGGTGCTGGCGGTGTGGATGAGTGGGATGCGGAGAAATTAGATGCAGGATCCAGTGCGAGTGGTGATCGGGATGTGGTTGATGACAGGCCTGGTATTTCTGAGCGGAACTTGGAGGCTATGGTGGAGAATGATTATATCAGTCGGTCGGAGGCCTCTACGTTGAAGAAACATCTTGGGAAGAAGAAGCATTTGACGAGTGAGCAGATTCAGCGGATGGGGGGTGAGCACGGTATTATTTCTGGTAATCTGAAGAATAGGCTTCTTCGTGCGTTAGATGGTGGTAAAGGCCATGTAATGGAGGTTTCTGCTGCTGGGGCTGGTTCTTCTACAGGCGGTGGTGGCGGTGGTTCTGGGCTTCCGTTTAGTATTGAAAGTGTTCGGCGTAGGGGTGGGCCTTCGCAGAGGGATGGGATTGCGTGGAGCGATGTTGCTGTTCTTGAGAAGGATGGTTTGATTCCGGGCGATGTGGCGGATCAGTTACTGGAGCTGTTTTACAGTGGGCAGGTTGAGATTTTGCAGCGTGATGAAATTGAGGAGTTGTATAATCGAGGGGTTATCAGTCGTGACGTGCAGCGTGTGCTTTTGCAGAATACTGGGCCTCGTAAGATTGGGTCTCATGAGGAGTATTACGGTGATTTGACGGAGAGTGATTTGATTCCGGATACGGTTCAAGGCTCTCAGTCTCGGCAGGCCTCGCAGGGTTCTCAGAGCCGTGGAGGTGGTGTGGGGCCTGATGGTGTTGATGTCTCAGAGTTTGGCCCGGAGCATATCGTTGAGTTAGCGGAGAAGGGTGTGCTCGAGGAAGGTGAGGCCCGGACGATCTTGGAGAGGATGGGAGTAAGTGTTTCTGGAGGCCGTGAACAGCGTGGAGGCCGTGGTTCTGAAAGCAGGACAGATTATGATGAGGGCGGTAGTGTTTCTGTTGATGAGATGGTCGAGCGTTTTCAGAGGGAGCTTGAGAGGAATCGATGAACAGGGTTAGGAATAGTTATTTTGAGGCGGTTGCTCCGGAGAGGTTTGGTTTTGTCCGCAGTACGTTGAGGGACGTGTTTAGGCCTACTCGTTTTCCGGATTATGTTGTGTCGGCTGCTGGCCTGCATTATCTGTGTTCTGAGGCCTCTTCTTTTGATAATACGGGGGATAGGGTTTTTGATCCGGATGAGATGTTGATGCGGTTGAAGGGTGACTGTCAGGATCAGAGTGTGTTGTTGGCGTCGATGTACTTAGCTGCAGGTCTTGATGTTCGTTTTGTCCGTATTGATAGGCCGGGAGGTGATCGCCATGTTTTGCCGGAGGTGTATTGTCCTGTTTCGGATTCTCAGCTTACTTCTGATGTGTTGAAGGAGTTTTACCGGCGTGAGGTCGGTGAGAGCATTGGTGATGTTGGCTGGGAGGGTGATAGAGAAGGGAGTGGTGTTTGGTTGGTTGCTGATCCTGTTTTCAGTCGTTATGTCGGTGATATTCGTGATTTGCGGAGGGATGGTTATATTGAGGTTGATGGTTCTGGGGGTTGGGAGTGGACGGATTTAGTTGAGGTTCATGAGAGGTAGTGGCTCTACACGTTGTTATTGGCGTCATCAAGAAACTGGTGTCGCGTTCCCTAATAATTAATCGTTATAGACTTGCTGGCTGCAGGAGTTCGTCGTCGATGTTTCCTGGTCCTTGGGTTTCGAGCCGTGTTTTCTGGAGGTGTAGATCCAGTTTTGTCTGTTCTTCTGGGTTGAGCTGGTCGTAGGCGTCTTCGATCTTGGTGGCGGTGACTGGTGCTATTCCGTTGTTCCGTGCTGCGTCTGTTTTGGTCTGGGTTTTCTTGCTGTGGAAGTAGTCTGCGAGTGCTTCGCTTTGGTCTCTGTTTTTGGGGTTGGGGAAGTTGTGTAGGATCTGTTCTATGTTTTTGGTCATGGCGTGTTCCACTGGATCTGTATTATAGTTGTAGTTTTAAAAAGTTAATAATTAAAAGTGAGGTAAACGAGAAGAGGGAAAGAAATCAGGAAGAAAGGGAATCGCCGCTGCTTCAACGCCCGAGAATCGGATGAACACCGGTATTCTCTGGATGACCAAATTCCTCCAAATTCTCCCGCTTCACCGCAAAATAATGCTGCTTCTCCATACAGTCGGCTTCTTCAATCTTCTCAGGGTCGAGATCTTCTTCGTACTCTTCCACGTACCTTTTTACTGCATGTTCAGGGTTGCTCGCTGGCAGGTAGAACTCCTGTATATCTACGGTGATGCCGTCTACGTCTGAGCCTTTAGTGCGTAGAACGGTGTAGTTCTCCCAGTGTTCCTGCAGGTGGTTTGAGGCCTCTTCGTTCATCTGGGGGCTTGTGAATTGTTCGCCGCATGAGCACTCAATCCATCTGCCGCCGCTGTCATCACTGTAATCTACTAATTCGGTTTCATCTCTGGGGTCGAAGTAGGTAAAGTCGTTATCTGAGGGCTTCAGCTTGGTTTTCTTGACTTGTGTCTTGTGTTCTGTGAGTCTGTGGGTCTCTGAAATTGTTATTCACCTGTCTGAACTTGATAGTAGAGGCCTTTAGGCGGCCTCTCTGGATTTTACGTTGCCGCCGCATTTGGGACATCGGGCTTTTTCTGGGTGTTTGACTATTTTGCTTTTCCTGTATCTGCCGTCGCTGAATCCGCAGTCTTTGCACTCTATTATATAGTTGAAATCCGCGAGTTGAAGACTGTGGGTTCTCTCTGGTTTCTGACCGATTTTCCTCATTACTTTTTTCCATCTAAAGCCGTGGCTTTGAGGGTTTATGTACTTTTGATGGGTGATTGCGTGACCTATTTTGTGCTTGAGGATGTTCTCGACTTTTTCGGGGTATTTCTCGAAAAGATTTGTGCTGATAACTATTTCTTCGCGTCCTGCTTGTTTTCTGTATTTTCCTGCCTGTCTTTTCATATCGCTGAATTTGAGGGCTGGTGTTGTTTCGAGGTTTTCCTTGATGTAGTTGTTTTGCTCTATAATTTGATTGTAGAGTTTTTTCGTCTGTTTTTGGTTGTTTGGTTCGTTGGTCTGTTCTTGAATCTGTACCACCTATACCTGAATTATAGTTAAAGTTTTATAAAAGTTAAATTATAATACATGTTTAGGCGATTTGATTATGGAACACGGACAAACTTACGAAGCCCACACAAAAGGTTCAGACCACATACAGGTCATAAACGGACTAACCGCAGTCGACCTCGAACTTACAGAAAAGCAGAAAGAAAAAATCGAAGAAATCGAAGGGTGAGAACACTGAAAAATATAATCACCCCAGAAGGCTTCAATCCAGACGCAAACCTCACAAACCCAGATACCGGAGGACTACAGCGAAAGAAAGCCAGAGCGAATCTCAAAGGTGTAAAGCTGTATGGATTTGAGTTCTTTAGTCTTGAGGGGCATGGTTCAACGATATGTTTCAGGCATGAAGAATTAGCAGTGAAGCTATACGCAACTCCAAATTACAACGGAGATGGTCAGATAGATATCGCCGTCAAAGGTGAGCACGGGACTTTTCTCAGAGCACCTCTCGAAGGCAATGCAGTACATCAAGTTGATGCACCTCAACATCTCTCTGTTGTGAAATATCTGCAGATTCTCAGAGACTTTCTTGAGGCAAATCTCCTGAACTCAGAATATGAAGAAGAGGTGACTTGAGAAGATAACCGTAGTGATAACTCTCACTCTTTCCTCCCCCCTCATCTTTCCTTCTCTTTTTCGCTCCAGTCTTTTCCAGCCTCAGTTTACCCCGGGGTATTCTCTATAGTGACGTACTTTCTATTTCCCGGGTTTTCGGGGCGTAGGCCTTACCCTGTTCTAACCGATTTCCCTGTTCTACACCCTGTGAAAACCTGTTCTACGGCCTTCCACTTTTTCATTCGGTACACGGGGTGTTCCAGGAGTAGTACACGGGTGTCAGAACACGGCCCTGAACCCATAGAAACTCAGCCCTCGGAAGATCTGCCAGCTGCAAAAAACCGTGGAGTAACGTATTTAAATTCTCTTAGATAAATCATTACTACCTCGGTGGACAGTAACCGGGGTGGACAACGAGACTGCCGGAGTTATTGGCGGATGGTCACTCCGCTTACAATACTGACTTCACTCACGGCGTGCCCTCGGAGTGAGGCCTTGTATCGCTCCACAGGTTTCTCGGTGACGGAGTGACCGCTTGAGCCTCAGTGCTCCGGCAATTTCTCTTTCTCACTTTGCTTCTATAACGATTAATCGTTAGTATTTCTCCGGCAATTTTTGCGGCACGGCGCGAAACCTTAACACTGCAAGTATTTAACACGGCAGAGGCCTCTATCTTTCTGGTAAGAAGTAGTTATGTTGGGAGCTGCTGCTGGGAAAGTCAAGGAAAAACTTCTCGACTTGTTGAGGGACCGGGACAAAGTCTACGAGAAGTACGACGACCATCACTACGTCGAGATCCGTGGTGAGAACAAAGTTGATCTTGTCCACCGGTCTGAGGTTCCAGAGGATGACCTGACTGGTTTCCACAGGCAGATGGATGAGGATGAACTCGGAGAGGAACCGCCGGAGGAAGAAGAAAAGGATCCGAGTGATGTGAAAGGCCTTCGTGACGGGTACACGTTCAACCGTGGAAAGGAGAGGATGAAGAAGGCTCGTGGCCGTCAGCACAGTCAGCAGTCAGCTGAGAAGACGGCGAAGCGGGCTACGAAGAACACGTACGTCTTCCACGACGTGATGAATGATCCCAGTGTAGTGGACGCGGATTCTCAGGTGGAGGCCTTGGCGCAGATCGCTGA
>Ga0102936_1000608_pt1 | contig 14239 bp, 8 predicted proteins | sample SalPon2_A_H2O_MG_FD_78502 | JGI IMG/M metagenome (GOLD analysis project Ga0102936, IMG submission 78502) | Salt pond water microbial communities from South San Francisco under conditions of wetland restoration - Salt Pond MetaG R2_A_H2O_MG | ecosystem: Environmental > Aquatic > Non-marine Saline...
CGGTCCGTGCAACAATATTCCCTGTCCGATGGAGAACCCGGCATCGCGGAACGTCTCGCTGTACTCCACCGGAATTGTGACAGCTTCGCGGAGCCGCTTTTTTTCTGACTCGAGCCCACCGATATCCTGAAACGAGATATCTGGAATGTCCGGTTCGTATTGTTCTTCGGTACCTCCAGTGCCGAAAAAACCACTCGTGGTCGACTCGTCGAACCGCTCAGTGTCAATCGCATCGAGCGATGATTGGATGTCTGTTAAGTGAACCGCTACCGGTGGGTCGCCATCCTCTCCCAGACGGTTTTGGATGGCCCGCTTCACCGCCGTTCGGAGGTCCCGAACCGACAGATCATGTGTTTCCAATTCGGTGAGTTGAGTATCGCCGTCGGCGTTGAGCACCGCAATGTCTGCATCCTTTGCCTCCTGCAGCGCGCTCTCGATCTCGCCCTGTCGGTACTGGTCGTCCGGTTCTGCTACCTCAAGAACGAACTCGAACAACGTATCGTTGGCAACCAAGTCGGCGTCGTCATCCATCGCGGTGCCGATAACCACCACTCGCTCGTTGGCTTCACGGACGGTATCGATGTGGTGTTGGAGCCGTTCGTACTCTTCCTCGTCGAACCCGAATTCGTCGAGACACTCAAGCACCACGACGCTCGGTTCACGGTCACGGGCGGCCCGCAGTGTGGCCTCAATGTTATTTTCCCCGTCCGTAAACGCGCTGCTGACGGAATCAACGGCAAAGAACGTGTACTCAGCACCGAACGCCCCAGTAAGCCCCCGTGCCAGTCGCGTAGTTGGGGACTGAGTTGCCGTGCCGAACAACAGGACTGATGCGGTTCCAAACCGGCCGTAGTCAATCCTGTCAACCACTGTTCGACGGAACCGTTCTTTGACGTCGTCGAATCCTGCCACATCGTGGAATTGACCGAGCGGCTCGCTGGACACCGTCACGCTCTCGTTGAAGACTTCTTCAACCGGCTCTCCGTCCGAATGGTCCATCTCATCTGTCACGATGACCACCTTTCGGACGCATACGCAACGAGACACATCATTGGGATTGTCAACATGCTATTCACATGGCCTCTTGAACGTGTCCATTAGCTGGCTACATACCGGTTAAACGGTTTTTTAGGAAATTGCGAAAACGCCATCCAATTCTGTTGAGATGTACAACACGCCAGTTGCGTATGCCGGAGCAGTGTTGAGTGCATCCGGGACCGACGAGCGACACCACGACGCGCCATTCGGTGTCAGTTGGAATTGTGTCACGCCATCAGTATCGACGGAACCGTACAGGCATCGCTCGTCATCGGTACCGACCAACAGTGGGTCATAGAGCCGCTGGTCAAGCAGGTCGTAGCTCAAGAGTCGTCCGTCGATGGCATCAATCTCCACGAGCCCCTTGTATATCCCGATAAAGATCGATTCCCCGTCCGTAACCGGCTTGCTATCCAAGACACCCCCAACAACCGGGAGCAGCGGATCGCTAGTAGCGGGATGCTCACGGATTGCTGTGTCAATGTTGATGTGCCAAACCACCTTGCCAGTTGCACTGTCGAGACACCACAACTCGCTGCTACCAGTGACGACGTACACCCGGCCATCGTCGACGACCGGTGGCGTCAGCACGCGTCCGTCCACATCCGTCCGCCATCGCTCAGTCCCGTGCTTGGCGTCTAGCGCCACGAGAGCTTCACCATCTTTGCGTATCACCAGTCCGGCGTCGAGGGCAGGCAGCTTGTTATGACGCTCGCCGTCGATGCGCCAAATTGTCTCACCGGTTCCCGAATCCAGCGCGTAGCAAGCTCCATCATCAGTCTGGATGTACACACGCTCGCCGTCAGTCTTCACGCCCGTCCGCCCGCCTTGATCGAAGTCTCTAGCCCACTGCACCTCACCGGTAGCCAGGTCGAGTGCGAAGACTGTCGCCTCGGCGCGGTTCAGGTCGTCGTATCCTGAGACGAACACGGTCCCGTCGATCACCGCTGCCGACGCAAACACACTCGGTGCATCGAGGCTGGTCCGCCAGTGTTCTCTGCCGTTGATAGCATTGAGGCCATAGACGACTCCGTTCATGTCCCCAACGACAACAACCTCATCGCTGACAACGGGTGATGCTCGCAGCTCACCGTCTGTCTCGAACGACCAGATAGTATCAAAAGTCTCGAAGGTCCGTTGTCCGCCAGCGGGATCCGGCACATACCCGGTATTTCCACCGTCGAAGTGAGCGGACGGATACGATTCGGTCACAGACTACTTATCTCCGAGATACGTATAGGGTTTTTCCGTTCGCTCAGCATACGTATCTGAAAGGACGGTTTCGATGACAGACTGGGCCGGCAATCTGACGCGCGTGAACGAACTCCGGGATATCGTCGAAGCGGAGCCAGCTGCCGTCGCGTCGTTGGCCGAAGAACTACTTGAACTGGCGCACAATGAGGAGTGGTCCGTCCAGCGGGCCGCTGTTGACGCCCTCGGGGTCGGCCTCATCAACTGCCCAGAGGCCGGCATGCCGAAACTAGATGCCATCATTCGAACCGCGCTGGACGAGACAGTCCCGTCGCCCGACCGGTGGCGAAACGGCGTCGTTTCGTTGGCCGGCACCGCTCCCGAGGCAGTCCGCGATACTGCACTCTCGGGGTTCGAGGCTATACCGTCGGACCAGCGTGGTGACGCCGGCGAAGGCTGTGTCGCCCGTGCACTGGAGCGCATCGCCGTAGACAACCCAGCCGTTATTGCGCACTCGCTGAAGGCACTCCGCGATATCTGCCGGACCAGCGCGCCCAGAGCCCGGCGGCATCTCCTGGGTGCGCATCTCGCACTTGTCGATAGCTGCCCCCAAGCTGTCCGACCAGTGCTTCCAGAATTGCTCGCGGAGTTTGATGCAGGTGGCGGCAAGACACGGTGCGTTGCCGCCGATCTCTTGTGTGCACTCGCTACCCATCCCAAGGAAGGGCCCGCAGTGATCAAGGCGATGATTCGGTGGCTGGCAACCCGCCCACAGAGTCCACACGAGCACCGCCCAGGGCTCACTCCACGCGACTCGGTGATGCACCCGTCGCTGACTGACAATCCGGAAAGCGGTGTCCTCGGCGTCACACAGGTTCTCGCTCGTATTGCCGAGGAGACCCCCGATGCCGTCGTGCCACACTGTGGTGACATCGCTACATCGCTCGCAGCGTGGAAGAGTACTCAGGGCGATCAGTGGCCTCGAAGCCACCTTGCACGAGCCCTTGCCGCTGTTGCACGGCAGCGACCACAGGCAATCGTCTTGATCGGTGATGACGTCCCGGAACTGCTGCATGACGACTCCGAGTTCGTCCGGTACTGGGCCGCCCAGACACTGCTGGCGCTCTTTCCTTATCGGCCTGACATCGTCTCCACGATGGTCATTGGCAGTGTCCTCACCGACTCGAACCTCGATGTTCGAGGACTCGGCGCGGACCTCGCTGCAGGCTGTGTCGCAGACGGTATCGTCAACTGTGACGACGTCGTCGCGGAACTCCAAAAGACACTCTCGACAGACGCCACTCTCCAGAGACGGCGATTACTCAGCGTCGTTGCGTCGGTTGCTCGTCAGGATCCACAAGCCGTTCGGCCAGTACTGTCGACAGTCGAGCAGTCTCTCACTGAAGCCCACACAGCGAGCGAGGCGGCAGCCACGTTTGAAGCAGTCGCATCGGCCGATACCGAACCCATTAGCGACGCTGTCCCGACGCTCGTTGACTGCCTGTTTACCGACTCGTTGCTGGTGAGAGCTGCGGTCGCCGAGACGCTCGTAACGATTGGAAGGACTCGACCGTCACTCCTTGATGACCAGTTGTCAGTACTGACGAGCGTCATCGGACACGAACATGCTGGCGTCGACGCTGTTGGCGATGTCTTGGCAACCGTTGCTGACAGGTCACTCGATGAGGACCGAACCGTCTACGAGTTCGTCCGTGCACGGTCAGCCGCCGACTCCGCAGTGGTTCGACGAACGGCAACACGCTTACTCGGTGCGTTCATTGAGGCCGATGTCGAAACAGAACAGACGGTGACGGCACTCACAGACCGAGTCAGTGATACTGACCAGCAGGTTCGGGACGTCGCACTCGATGCACTGGCAACGCGTGTTGCTGACACTGGTGCGGCAGCACTCGTCCGATCGTGCTACCAGACTGGAACCAGCCACTGGCAGGCAGTGACCGCCGATCTGATTGCCCGAGCAACATTGCTCGACGGCGCGTGGCCGTCGGCAGAGTTTCAGCGGTGGCTGGCTGACTGTCTTCACGAGACAACCGGGGAAACTCGCCGCTCGTTCATTGAAGCCACGGGTCACATCTGCGGGCAGGTCGACGCCGAACCAGAGCTCGTGTCGGCGCTCCTGGAGTGTCTGGACGACGAAACCGTCGCTGAGGCGTCCTTTACCACCGTTCAAAATATCGCCGCCTATGGCGAGACGACAATCCCCGGATCAGAACTGGCTCCAGCCGTCGAACTAACGATCCTGAACACCGACCGCGAAATTCCATCCGGCTGTGTCGCTCTTCTCCCACACATAGCATCAAGTATCGACGCAGCACAACAAGTGGCTGATCACCTGCTCACCCGACTCACTGCGAATAACGGAGACACGGGAGAGCTTGCAGCAGCGCTAGCCGCCCTCTGTCCCACCGGTGTGACGCTGCCTGCACCAGACATCGTCTCAACGCTTGAACGGTACGCCATCGAAAGGGGAGTTTCAGCCCGGGACCGGACATGTAAGGACTTCGCGCGTGTCCTTCAGGAGACCGACGACGGTGATACACTGTTACGTGACACGTTCGTCCCAATGGCCGCCAAGGGCCCACGCGACCGGCGGGCCAAAGCCTACAGCGTACTCGCGTCAGTGGCCGATGAATGGCCTGCCGCCATCCAACCTGCTGTCGGCACACTTCACGTCGGCGCTCGTGCAGATGACAAGCAGATTAGCAGTCCGGCACTGTCGGCGCTCGTTGCGATCGGACGAGTGTCGCCCGGCGTCCTTCACCCGGTAGCTGACCAAGCCATCTCCCACCGTGCGTCTTCAGATCACATCGAACTGAGACGCCGACAGTATGAAGCGCTCGCGCTGCTGACCGCCCATGAGGCTGACCTTGACGAAACTGGTTTCTGGACCCTTAGATCTGGGTTGCTGGACAACGACACGGCTATTACCGAGTACGCTCTCCAAGCCACAGCCGAACGAAACGACCGGCGCATGGCACCGGTGTTGCAGCGACTCAATAACAGTGTTCCAGATTGGGGATCGCTGCCCGCTCACAGCCAGACGGCGTCGGAGAGAGAGGATGTCCAGTTCGAAGAGTTACTCTCGTCGAACGAGCGGATGCGTACTGCAGGCGACGTGCTCCAGATACTCGGGCAGTAGTCGTCCGGCAGATCCACAGAGGGCGAGAGAGTGTTTGCATCTCGGTCAGCAGTCGCGGGGACACACTGGCGTGACGTTGTCAACTGGTTCCGCAGTCAGTCACTGGTCGGAGTTCTCTCCGAACCCCTCCCGTTCCATAACACCCCACGAGGTGTCACCAGTGATGTGATTTTTCAACCCCTGCCAGGCGAAGAGCGCACGCATGGGCCTGTAGATCACGTTTTCGAGGACGGCAAAGCAGAGCAGCAGTAGAATCTCAACTGGGTCTTCGTACTGCCGATAAGTCAGTACCTCCCCGTAGACAGCAGTAGCAGTGAGGATAGAGCCATATCCTATGGAGACGATCAAAAAGAGGTACGCAGGGATACTAAATAAGCCAAGTACGATTCCAAAGAAAAAGAACAGGTACCCGATTCCCTCAACGAGCCGTCCAAACATCTCAACAATCAAAAACAGCGGGAGTGCAACTAGTCCAATGGTCCCGTACTTCGGGCGAAACAAAAGGCCGCGGTACTTGATTAGTGTGTCGACGAGTCCACTGAACCATCGCTGGCGCTGGCTGGCAAGGACTGGCACAGAGGTGGGTGCCTCCGTCCAAACGACCGGGAACGAGAGAAATGTCATCTCGTACTGTTTATCTTTTTCGATGAAGTGTCGGTGCAGCCGCATGACGATTTCCATATCTTCGGTGACACATGAAGTGTCGTATCCACCGACAGCTCGCAGCGCGTCTGTCTTGAAGAGACCGAACGCACCCGAGATAATAAGCAGACTTCCGATTCTGTCCAATCCCGTCCGCCCAATGAAGAACGCACGAAGGTACTCAACGACCTGAAACCGGACGAGCCAGTTTTTTGGGAGATTCACACTGGCGGGTCGCCCTCTCTCGAACGATATTTCGTTTGCGATCCGTACTGTCCCCCCGGTCGCTACCGTCTTGCGGGGCTCCATAACGAACGGTTCGACGACCTTCCTAAGTGCGTCGCGCTCCATGAGTGAGTCGGCGTCGATAGCACAGAACAGCGGTTTCTCCGTGAAAAACAGCCCCGCGTTCAGCGCGTCGGCTTTCCCACCGTCACTGTTCTCTTTGTCAATGACCACGAGGTCACGGTCGGGCGATCTGTAGACATCCCTCACCGGCCCGTCGCACTGGACATCGATCGGTACAGACGCCGCCACTTGCTCCAGTCCGTACGCCGAAACTAACCGATCGAGCGTTCCATCTGTTGATCCGTCGTTGACGACGATTATCTCGTAATGTGGGTAGTCTAGCGACAGCAGTGCCTGGACACTGTCGACGATTACCGCTTCTTCGTTGTATGCTGGAACGACGACGGCAATTTCGGGGAGAAACTGATTAGAGTTTATTAGGCCCGCTGGTTCGTAGGCCTCCTGTTCCTGTTGCGACCTGGTGTGTTGGATCCCGACGAGAGTGAGCACCAGATAGACACTATTAATCAGAAGAATGTACAGAATGATCACAACACCGATCGCCGCAATCGGCCCGGATATCACATCATCGAGTATCATGAAAGACCACTTCTCTCATCCAACGGGGTATCCACGTCAGCCGTTTCGACTGCCCGAACCCAGTTCCAGGCGTCCACGGGCCAGCCAGAGTGGTTTTTTAGTGGATCCATATCGAGAGAACGGACGGCCCGAACAGCCGCCAGCTGGCAACGTGTCTCTCGTTCTGAGATCATCGCCTGTTCGAGGAGAGACTGGGCGTCACTATCGCCCCAGTATGCAAGCACATTGTACGTCGCCCGTCGCACCTGTGGAGAGTCATCCTCGAGCAGTGCATTGACATCGATGCGCTGTCGCAGCCCTGTCCGCCATCCCTGTTGTTTGAGCGCGCGTATTGCAGCTGCTCGGACCGCGGGCTGTTGATGCTCGAACAGTGCAATGAGCCAGTCGAATGAAGCGTCGTCCGGATTCGTCGCTCGGATGTGCTCGAGGACCCGACAGACTTGGATCAGCACGGCATCCGACCAGGAACCCGCGCTCTTTCGCGCGACCTCAAGCAACGGCGTTCCAGCTCCATCGTTGAGTTTTACCAGGGTATCGAGCCCATAGATTGTCATCGATTCGGAACCGTCCCAGACGAGTAGCTCTGTCCCGCACACACCTGGGCACTCATACTGGTCGGCGCATTCGTACACCAGTCTGGCACTGGCTTCGCGCGTTCGCTGTGTCCCCATGCAGTGGCTCCAGAGTTCACGCGTCGGAACCGGCTGTTCCAGTACCGTCAGCGTCGCAAGCGCCCGAAGACGGGTGAGTTGATCGCTGTCATCGTGAGATGCCTTCCATCGTGCCGCTTGCGGTAGCGCAAGTGTATCCGCTATTTCGAGGTAACGGTCGCTTTTCGGCCCCTCAATGACGCGCAGATAGCGTTGCAATAATGACTTGAGCGCCGTCTGCTCGGGTTCAGACAGGGAGGTGAGCCAATCGCGCCAGTCGACGTCAGATCGATCACGCCGCTCGAACAACTGCCCCTGTACCGTTTCCAACGCTCGCTTGTTCCGTCTGTCGGCCCGTCGTTTCCATACCGCGATGCCCACTGTGGCGATAGATAGCCCGAGAAATACGCAGAAAACGGTCACTGAAAGCAGTACCAGCAGCGATTCTGTGAACATTGATGCGTGGTCGGTCGTTACTTATATGTTTTCTACGCGTGTGACGAGATGCGGCGGACTGAAAGGTTTCGTCACGTAGTCATCGATGCCGAGTTCGTATGCGGCTCTAAATGTCTCCACGTCGTCGACTACTGTAAGCATAATAACTGGGATAGACTCAAATCGGGTATCTGATCGTTTATGCAGAAACGTCATGCCGTCGACACCTGGCATCAAGAGGTCCAGTACGATGACATCGGGAAGGTCGGTGGTTTCGCGAAGATAATTGAGCGCTTCGGCGCCGTTGGCCACAGTGACCGTATCGAACCCATTGGTTCGGAAATCAAATTCGAGCAACTCCCGGAGATCTGGGTCGTCGTCGACGACGAGGACCTGTGGTGTCTCTTCCATGAGTTACCTCCCGGCGGTCGGCTGACGCTCCCCATCTCCCGTCAGGGCGCAGTCGATCACAGTGCCTCGAGGCGGACGTAGTCGTACTGAACACGGTGGTTCCTTCCGTTCCCTAGTTCGACGACGAAGACATCCGAGTAGTCGCTCCCGAATGCGTACTCCAGATCGTAGACAGAATCGCCACGAGAAATGCGAGTGACCGTACTGGTGTCGAAATCAACGGTTACAACGTACTCAGTCCAAGCGGTGGAGTTGGTTCGGTCGTCAAGCACTTCGGGGGCGGTTCCGTCTTCCCACTCGTTAATCCGTAGCCCTTGCTCGCTATCGGTGTTCGTTTCGGTAAGTGTCAGTCCCCCCTCCTGCCCCTCTGGACCGAAACTTAGCACGAACCCGAACCCACTATAATCGGTTGACTGGGTTCTGAGTCGTGTGATTATGCGTTTTGTCCCCTCGGCCTCAAAATCGTCGACAGACGTGATATTCCCAGCACCGGCGCTGTCGGCGTTCTCGACGATATGTGTGAGCCTGTCGTCGGCCTCAGACACTGATGAATTTGGGCTTCCGTGTCCCGGTTTTACCCCCCAATTGGACGTGTACGCACCGTCCTCAAACTGATCCTCGAAGACCAGCTGAGATGCCGATCCCGCGCCTGCCGTCGACCCAGTCGGTCTTTCCGTGGCCCCGGTGTCGTCGCTGTCCATCGGTCGGGTACAGCCTGCCACACCAACCGCCCCAGTGACGATACCGAGCTCTAGGAAGTGCCGTCTAGATGAACTCGACTGGTCCATACAATCCAGTTATCAGTTATGAATTTAATATTTTCGACTGGCCAGGTAACCTCAAGGTGGTACCCAATTGATTACGATGCGACAGCTCGCTTCGGTCCAAGTCAGGAGAGGATATCTAGGTATGGGTAGTAATGGAAGGCAATACCACTGTACGCTCCCGTTCCGTTCCCCGGCGGATCCCCGTCCAGACGCCGAATGATTTCAGCCGTTCGCTCTCGCTGTCCGTAGAGTGTGGTTCCTTCCGCGAGTCCCTCGACGCGATCTGGGTCTTGAAACTCCAGGGCCGCGTAGTACGGTTTTTCGGATCCCTCCAGAGACCTGTTCAGTTTCTGTTTAACCGATCCCCCCGCCGTAGACGTGTAGACGTCTGCGTACGACATCACGACTATCCCGTCAACGGTTCCGTGGTCCCGAACCTCCTTCGCCGCCGCCGGTGCGCGATCGAACCACCACGGCGCGATAGCCACCTCCACGGCAGGCAGTCGTAACCCGGTAAGTGAATCCAACAGGCCCACGTACAGTTCCGAGAGCCAGGGGCCGTAGTCGGGCGCGACGTCTCCACCCGGTTCTATATCCAACTGTACACCGTCGAAAGAGACGTATTCGGAATTATACGCGGCAATATGACTCAGTTCCGTCTGCGCACTTGGGCCCGCTTCCCATCCAGTCAGTCCCAGCAGCGCACAGACCTCAATCTCCGTGTTGTGGCACCGCTGGATGAACGTCTCGATCCGGGCCTCGCTCGCTGATTTCAGCGGCCCCCAGGCCAGGTATATCTTCGAGATGCCGACCTTGCTTACCCGGTCGATGACCGCTTCCGGTTCGTGTATCAGGCTATTGGACTGCCCCCAGACATACACCGCTTCGGCCCCAACTGCATCCTTCGCCGTCGCGCCGCTGCCGAACGTGGCCACTGCCGCAGCAGTTCCGACTCCGGTCAAGAACTCTCTGCGACAGTACGATCTCACTGTCCGGCAACTACACGCCAGACGCTTTTGATTGTTCGGGCTTCTCACCGTGGATATATTTTATATCTCGTCACTCAATCGGCGTCACAGCTCATGTCGTTCCATTCACGGTGCAGCGCGGACGCAGGCGGCCTTGGCTCGCGCGTAGGAGATCCGACAAGTTTTTTTACGCCCTGACCGCGACGCCGGACCGAAACGCAACCTGCGCCAAGCAATCTATCTGGCCCTCTACGCCATGGAATCTGGACACAGTCGTCTCAACGCTACAGGCCAGAGTCCACAATATCGCCCCCGGAGCGACCATCAAGTGCGAACGCTGACAAAAACCCACGCGAGCTGGAATGAAATTTCCAAATCGATCCGCAAGTTCGCGATACGAAACGACGCCTCGGTTGTGATTATTGGCTCGGCGAGTCGGGTGTCTTGCCATATCCAAGAACAGTGTCGACGGCCGCTCCGCAGCTGACGACGCGTTGGACGGCATCATCGTCCGTATCCAGCACAGCGTCAGTCCAGAGAGCAAGGTGGAGATACACCACTGGGATGGTGTCGTTCGTAGAGGCTTGTTCCGCCAACTATCGAAGGGTCTGTGAACTGTGAGCTCTCATAGCTCCGAGCCGCAGGCCGCACAGAAGGCTTCTGAACCACTGATCGGGGCATAACAGTGTTCGCACTCAGCGTTGAGCGCTGTCCCACACGTGGGACAGAAAGCGGCTGAGGTGACAGTGTCACAGGCGGGACAGACGGGCTGGCGGCCACTCACCGGAACGGTGTACGCGGCTTCGAACAGCTCCGGCGCCCGTGTGACATCGGGGGAGGCAGTCGACCGTGCATATTCATCCAGCCACGGTCCTAGGTCTTCGTCGGCCACAGTCTCGACGATATCTGTCAATTTCGGATGGGTGAGGCGGTCATCCGCTCTGTTTATTTTCCAGAAAACCGATTCGAGAGTGGTATCGCCGTCGGTCGCCAGTCGAATCTCCAGGTCCAGTGCGGCCAAGACGCGACAGCCCTTCTTGTAATCAGTATATGGGGACGGCCACCGATCAGGTTCCGCGAGGACAGCGTTCTCGTCTTTCGACGTCGACACGAGTTCGTGGAACTCGTCGTAACTGGCCAACCGCTGTCTATAGGCCAGGAGGGCGGCATAATAGTTCGCACTCCCCTCAATGAACCAGCGGGTCGTTTTCGAGTAATTGACGTCCTGCCGGGTGTGGATGTATTCGTGTATCCAGGTGCTGTGGGGCGTCGCCACCCGCTGGGAATCTTTGACCCAGAAACCGGAATTACCCGATTGTAATCCGGCGAGAAGTCCACTCATCCGAGCACCCGGCGCGGCGATCGCGACCACATCGTCGCTTCTGGATCCGGCATGTAAATCTTCCGAGGCATATTTCAGCGTCTGTCGAATGGAATGTCTTGACGGCGATAAGGACGCTGCCTCAGGAACGATCAGTCGGATTCGCTGTTCTGCCCCAGTGACCCTGTACTCCTCGTAGGGACCGATATATATGATATTGCCGTCCGCACTCGCAGCGACATGGTCCTGGATCGTGATTTCTTCGCTTATCTGAACACTATGTCCTCCAGCGCTGTACCGCTCGGTGATAGTCGGTTTCTGCGTGATGGCCCAGCCACCCGTATCAGTGAAGCTGTACCCACCAAAACGGGTGGAAGAATCCTTCGCCTGTTTCTCGAATGTCACCGACGGTCTCGGGGTTTCACCGTCCCATCGGTAGCCGTCGGGGTTCCTATCGAATCCGTCTTCCTGTATTGGATTCCCCGTTGCTGGCACGGATATACGCAAATCGTCAAGACAATTGGGGGGCACGTAGGTCACGGTCACCTCAATACTTCCCTCCGTCTCTCGAAGGAGCTCGAACGCGTATTTCTTCGTGAGTATCTCGTCCGACATGTCAGGAGCCCGGTTTACCCTACCACTCCGATTACCTATGTTGGGTAATAACCATTCTGGTGAGCCGTGACGGGGAGATCACTGTCAGGACTCGGCTTTCGATGTTAAATCAGCTATTAAACTGAACTGTACACCGCACTCTAACCAGATAAAATTGACACATACAATAGTGATATGTGTATGTATTTTGCAATCGTACTGTATGACTACACATCCAACGTTCGTGGTTGGGGTTGGCCAAGCCGGCGTAAAAGTGATGAACGTTCTCGCAGAAGTCGCGGAGGAAAACGACGATCTGGAAAAATTCGAGTTCGTGGCTCTCGACACCGATACCGGTATGCTGAGTCAACGACCGACCGGCTCGACCAGACTCAAACTCGATCACGATGCGGGGTTCGTTGACGAGGACATCAGCAAGTATCCGTATCTCACGCGGAGCATGGCGGAACATCTGGGCGCCCAAGGTGCGATGCGGCGCCGTCCGATCGGGCGATACAAACTCGACTCCCGGGGCGGTGACTCCTACTCCGATATCTACGACGCCATCTGGGAACAAGCCGAGTCGCACTACAACACGGAAGCAGCCAAGCTTGAACCCGACGACGCCTCGTTCAACATCTACTTCGTCCACTCGCTGGGAGGGGGCACTGGCAGTGGGACCTTCCCGCTGCTGACGGCGATGCTCGGTGAACTCGCCACAACGCTCGAAAAAAGAAAGAACGACGTCGAGACGTATCTGGCGGGTATCGGCGTCGCCCCGCTGATAACTTTCGATCCCGAGATCAAAGACCCAGTCGGAGACGAACGGTACTTCCCGAACACGTACGCGGCGATGAACGACCTCAACAAGTTCGAGGAACTGGCGAGTCTGGACGAGAGCCGGACACTCCCGGTCTACGCACAGACGTACGGGACGGCCGCGAACACGAACTCCGCGCCCAGCAAGAACGAATTCGAACTGAACAGCCCCCCGTTCGACGACTACTGGCTGTTCGGTGTCGATGAGTCCAAGATACAGGGCGGGACGACGTCGGCGGCCGGTGGCGAATCCTACGCCGAGCGTGTCAACCAGACCATCGCTCGCCCGCTCCACGCCATCTCGAAGCTCCGAATGTCCGCCGAGAACTGGGCCGATTCGAAACCCTACGTCGGCTCCCTCGACCAGTCTGAAGTACGCGTGCCACACGAGGAGGTGCTCGGCTACTACGACCTACAGACGACACGCGAGGACAAGGCCGAGCGAATCGACGAGATCCCGGACGATATCGACGAGCTACAGTCACGAAAGAGCGAACTCGAATCGCTCAAACAGAACGTCGACGAAGGTGCTATCAACGACCCGGAACTCAGGGAAACGGTCCGAAAAAAAATCGACAAGGAATTCCCGAGCGGTGCCAACATCATCGAGACCAAAACGGTCGAAGATATCGAGCGAGTCCTCGACGAGGTCGACTCCGACTACGACATCGAGGGGACAATCATCGCAACGAGTCTGCTCCGGGAGAAACTCAGTGAGGACCGCGGGCTCCCCTCGGTGAAGAATGACCGTAAGGACACTATCACCGATCTCTGGTCGACCTACGACATGTCCACCAAGCCAAAGTTCGGTGGGCAAAACGTCGAAACGATCGAGGCAAAGGCGGCTGGACTCCGGGAGTTCATCCACGATAAGGTCGAGGAGTACACCAATATCGTCGACGACTGGGATCCGGACCTGCTCGGTAAAGTCCAGGATATGCTCCCCCCGTACGGCCCGATGCAGAGCGACCGAGAGCATGCCGAACTGGTGCTGGAGAAACTTCGGGGATCGCGAGATGAACTCGACCGTGTCGAGAGTGAGTGGGGACGCGTCAGCGACATGCGTCAGGCCGCCGAGACCCGCCGGCAGGACGTCCGTACGCGAATCGACCAGCGGATGGGCGAGATCGACGAAGACATAACCGAGTTGCAGACCGAACGGGACGAACTCAGACGGGAGATTGACCAGCTGGAGGACGATCTGGAGGGGATGCGCAAGAGCCTTGCAGCCGAGCAGACAAACAAGCGACTGGCACTCCTGCCCATCGAAGTCGACGCCCTCGACGAGATCGACCCACAGAACGCCGAAGCCAAACTCACCAGCATTTACAGCTACGAACAGCACGGCCTCATTA
>Ga0102936_1000609_pt1 | contig 14236 bp, 17 predicted proteins | sample SalPon2_A_H2O_MG_FD_78502 | JGI IMG/M metagenome (GOLD analysis project Ga0102936, IMG submission 78502) | Salt pond water microbial communities from South San Francisco under conditions of wetland restoration - Salt Pond MetaG R2_A_H2O_MG | ecosystem: Environmental > Aquatic > Non-marine Saline...
GACACCCGCTCGAACGCCGTTTCGAGCATTCGCTACTCGCCCCCGACGACCGCGTCGACGATCGCGTCGGCCTCGAACCGGACGACGTCGGCCGCGGGTGCCCCGAGCTCGTCGGCGTAGTCGGCGACCGCGGCTCGCGCCTCCCCCTCGGCGTCGATCCCGCCGGTGTTCAGCGCGCCGGCGACGACCTCGGTCTCGTGGACCGGCGCAGCCAGCGACTCGTAGAGGTCCACGTACGCCGCGATCGGCGGGAGCGAGACGGACTCGTAGCCGTGGACCGCCGCCCGGCCCGCGGCGTGGCACAGTACCAACGCGTCGGGCATGGCGCCGTGGAGGATCCCGCAGGTGACCGCGGAGTACGCGGGGTGGACGATGCTGCCCTGCCCCTCGACCACCAGTAGGTCGTGGTCGTCTCCGACTTCGCGGAGCATCTCCTCGACCGCCCCTGCGGCGAAGTCGGCGACCACGCGGTCGATCGGATTCCCCCACCCGGCGATCATGATCCCGGTCTGGCCGGTCGGGACGAAGCAGGCGTCGACGTCGCGGTCGCGGGCCGCCGCCACGAGTTCGAGCGCGACGGTCATCTTCCCGACCGAGCAGTCGGTGCCGACCGTCAACAGGACGTCGGCGTCGACCTCGGCACTCCGGCCCTCCGCGACCCCGAGGTCCGGATCGGGCGTGCGCACGTCGCGGAGCTCGACGCCGTGCTCGTCGGCCAGCGCGACGAACTCCTCGTCCTCCGAGAGGACGTAGTGGAGCCCCGCGACCACGTCGCACTCGCGCTCGATCGCGGTCCGGACGTCCGGCCGCCACGACTCGTCGAACCCGCCGCCGATCGGCGCGACCCCGATCAGTAGCTGGTCGGCGTCGGGCGCCGCCGCCATCGACTCGACGATCGGGACCGCGGGGAGATCCGCCCGGTGGTCGGCGGCGACCGTGCCGGCAGTGTCCCGATCCACGACCGCGACGACCTCGCTGTCGGCGTATTTGAGCACGCCGACCGCGGTCTTCGCCCGCTCGGGAAACTGCCCGTGGGCGAGCACCACGATCCGCTCGCCGCGGTCCGCTGTGTCCATCATATCCCCAGGCACGACAGTCGCCGTCTTAACCGTCGTGGTCACCCGGACGGGGCAGGGGCACCCCGCGGCTCAAAGCAGCGACAGCCGGACGGTCCAGAAGTCCCGGACCGCACTCCGGAGCGCGTCGCCGGGATCGCCCGTCGCGTCGACCGCGGCGGTGCGGTCCGCGAGGTCGGTGACCCGGCCGAGGACGGTCCCCTCGCCGAGCACGATCACGTCGGCGTCGGCCGCGGGCACCGGTTCGTCGGCGCCCGCCATCCGGGGCCCGCCACCTCCGGCGGCGTCGAGGTGCGTCCCGATCGCGGCCCGCGCCCGATCCAGGTGTTCGTCGATCTGCTGGTCGCGGCGGCGCTCGAACCGCGCCTGCGAGAACCCGCCCTTCGAGTGGGCGGCCTGCACGTCGGATTCGACCTCGTCGACGAGCCGCACCCGCTCCCCGTCGTAGGCGCCGAGCGCGAAGAGGTCCGACCGGACCAGGGCGACCCACACCGGCTCGACGGGCGCGAACCACGACCGGTCGATCCGGAAGCCCTCCCCCCACTCGGCGAACGGCGCGGGCGGCGTCGGCGGGGCGAGCGCGGCGGCGACGACCCCGGCGTCGTCGACGCAGACCAGACACGGCGCGGCGCGGCGGACCAACGCGGCGCGATTCCCCAGGGCGTCGATCACGGCGTCGGGCACCTCGTCGTGGACCATCGCGGTCAGCGCTCCCTCCGTCCCGGTCTCGACCGACGAGAGCCGGGCGAGCACCTCGTCGCGACGGTCGCCGCGGAGCGCTTCGGTCCCCCGCACCGACACCTCGGCGTCGTCGGACTCGGAGAGCCGTTCGACCCGCTCTTCGAGCCCCTCGACCCTGTCCTCCAGCCGATTGATCTCCGCCTCCGCCTCCTGGCGCTTCCGCGCGGCCTCCGACCGCCGCTCCTCCTCGGCCGCCGCGCGGCGTTCGAGGTGGCGCTTCTCCTCCTCCAAATCCTCGATCCGATCCTTGAGTTCGGCCCGGCCGAGGAGCTCGTCGAGCATGTCTCGACGGCCGGACGCGGGGCACTTATACTGTCGGCTGCCGGGGAGCGCAAACGCCTATTACTGAGGCTCACCGCGTGGTCCGTATGGAGGAGATCCTCGCGGCGGTGCTCAAAGCCGGCGAGCTGGCCCTCGACTTCGCCGGGGAGATCTACCGGAAGCTCCGCCCTGGCGACGACAGCGACGACGGATGACCCGGACGGACTGGGACCGCGTGCGCCGGGAGTTGCGGGACGCGGGCTACCCGGGGTTCGCGTTCGACGCCGGGGAGACGGCCGTCCCGGGACTGTCCGGAGAGTGGGTGATCGGGGAGATCGAACGCGAGGGGCGACTACGGAGCGGTGCGCAGTCGTGGTTGGTCCGTCTGCTCGACGCTCTGCCGGGTGGCAGCGCCGTGACCACCGATCCGACGGCCGCTCCCGCGGGAATCCGCGACGTGGCCGCCCGTCACGGGTTGACGGTCGTGATCGTCAGCGTGGCGGACGAGACGGTCCGCGTCGCGGTCCGTGATCCCGCCGAGCACGACGAGCCGGCGGAGCGAACCGAGTGTCACCCATAGACGCCGGTGCTCCGCCCGCGCTCACGCGACGGCGCCGTCGTCGCCGAACCGGTACCCCGAATACTTCAGGAGCTCCGCGGCCCGCTCGGACTTCGCGAGCAGTACGTCGCGCTCGCCCGGGAGATCCTCCGCGCCGACGGCGTCGGGCACCGCCAGCGTACCCTCGGCCACGTCGTCGTCGCCCAGGACGGGGATGTGGCCGGTGTCGAGTTTCATGACGAGCGGGGCGTCGACGCGGAACAGTCCGTCGTCGCCGTAGAGCCGCTCGTTCACGCGCTCGTGGTCGGCGCGGCGGATCGCGGGCACGTCCCGGTCCGCGGGCTCGACGTAGAGCCGGCCCAGGTAGTAGCCCGTGGAGAAGGTCTCGAACATCCGTGTGAGTGAATCACAACCACACTACAATATAAACCTTTCTGCGCAGTATCCGAGGTGATACCGTGGGTTCCCCGGCGGGACGGCCCGGTGCCGACGTCGCGGGGCGCCCCCGGCGTCGTCCGACGGCGGACGGCGACGGGGACCGCCGGCGGTCCGACGCGACTACTCGCGATCCGCGGCGGCGGGCGATGCCGCGCCCGACCCGTCGGGGTCCGCCGTCCCGTCGCCGGGGTCCCCGAGGATCGACCGCGAGGAGTTGGCGACGACGAGCAGGCTGCTCGTCCCCATCGCGACCGCGGCGAGCAGCGGGTTCAACACGCCGGCTATCGCGAGCGGGACGGCGACGAGGTTGTACACGAACGCCCACCCGAGGTTCTCCCGAATCCGCCGGTGGGTGCCGCCAGCCACCTCGAAGACCACGGGAACCGCGTCCAACCCCCGGCCGACGACCACGGCGTCGGCGGCGCTCCCGGCGAGGTCGGTGCCGGAGGCGAGCGCGATCCCGACGTCGGCCGCGGCTAGCGCCGGCGCGTCGTTCGACCCGTCGCCGACCATCGCCACGAGCCCGCGGCCGCGGAGCCGCTCGACCGTCTCGGCTTTCGCCTCCGGAGGAACGCCGGCGAACACCTCCGATATCGCCGGATGCTGACGGAACGACTCGGCGGCGCGCGCGGAATCTCCGGTGAGCACGACGATCTCCCGTCCCTCGCTCAGTTCGGAGACGGTCGACTCCCACTCCGACCGCGGCGCGTCGCCGACGTCGAGCACGGCCCGGGCGGCGTCGCCCCACCCCACGACCGCCGGCACCCGACCGGCGTCCCGAACCGTCTCGGCCGCAGCAGCCAGCGGGTCGGGCACCGACAGCCCGGCCGACCGGAGCAGCGCCGGGTGTCCGACGACGACCTCGACCGGTCCGTCGCCGACGTCCAGTTCGGTCCGATCTTCGACCGTTCGATCGCCCGGTTCGCTCCGTCCTTCCGCCGGGAGCTCCTCCGCTTCCACCCGGCCGCGCACGCCCCTGTCGTGTGCCGTCGCGCCGCTCACCGTCGGCAGCGACTCGGGGCCGGCGTCGACGACGGCCTCCGCGACCGGGTGCGTGTCGTAGCGTTCGACGGCCGCGGCCAGCCGCAGCGCGGTCTGCGCCGTCCTCCCGTCGTCCGCGCCGTCGGTCCCGTTCGCGAGGGTCGTGCGTCCCCCGTCAGTGGCGGATGCGCCCCCGTCAGTGGCGGATGCAACCCCCTCGATCGGCAGCGCAGACCGAACCGCAGATCCGTTCGGCCCGTAGACGCCCACCACGCGCATCCGGCCGTCGGTCAGCGTCCCGGTCTTGTCGAAGACGACGACGTCGGCGTCGGCGGCGTCCTCGAAGACGGCGTCGGACGCGATCACGACGCCCTCGGCGGCCGCGTCGCGGATCCCCGCAGCCACCGCGAGCGGCGTCGCGAGCCCCAGCGCACACGGACAGGAGACGACGAGGACCGTCAGGCCGGCGAGGATCGCGGCCGCCGGCGCCGCTCCCGTCACCAGGGACCCGACCGCGGTCAGCACGCCGAGCGTGAGCACCAAGGGGACGAATACCGTCGCGAGCTTGTCCGCGAGCCGCTGGGCCCCCGACCGCGACGACTGGATCTCCCAGAGGCGTTCCACAAGCCGGTCGAGGGTACTCGTCGCGCTGTCGTCGACCGTCACTGTGAGCGGTTCGTCGGTGACCACGGTGCCGCCGACGACCTCGTCGCCGGGGCCGCGGCGAACGGGGAGGGACTCCCCGGTGACGAGCGACTCGTCGACCGCGGCCGTCCCCTCGGCGACGACGCCGTCGACGGGGATCCGCTCCCCGGGACGAACCAGGAGGGCGTCGCCGGCGGCCAGGTCGTCGACCGGAACCGTCTCGGTCGCCCCGTCGGCGCCGATCCGCGTCGCGTCGCCGACGCGTGCCTCCGTCAGTTCGGACAGCCGCCCCGCCGCGCGCTGCTTGATCCGATCCTCGTAATGGTTGCCGACGGTGACGACCAGGACGATGGCGACGCTCACGTCGAAGTAGACGTGGGTCCGCCCGGCGACGACCGCGCCGACGCTGAACACGTACGCGGCGACGGCCGCCAGCGCGACCAGGAGATCCATGTTCGGCTGGCCCGCACGGAGGCTGACGTACGCCCCGCGGAGGATCGGGTACCCCGTGTAGAACAGCACGATCGACGACATGACCCAGACGTTTCCGAGGACGTAGAGCCCGTCGTACCCCCCGAGATCGACGAACGGCTCGAAGCCGAGGTACGTCGGGTACAGGAACACCGCGTACCACACCATCACCATCATCCCGAAGACGCCGCCCCCGATGAGGACCGTCGCGAGCCCCGACTGCTCGGTCTCGTCTGCCGACTCGGGGTCGGAGACCTCGTACCCGTACCGGCCGAGTCGCTCCCCCAGTTCGGCGATGTCGACCCGATCGGGGTCGTGGGTGACGGACAGCATGTCGGTCGCGTACGACGCCTCGGCCGCACGAACACCCGCCGCGTCGCCGGCGGTAGCTTCGACGAACGTCTCGCAGGTCGCACAGTGCATGCCGTCGACCGAGAGGAACGTCCGCTCGGCGTCGCCGGGGTGGTCGGCGTCGTCGGGGTGGTCGGCGTCGCCGGGGCGGTCGCCGTCGCCGGGGCGGTCGCCGTCACCCCCGACGAGTTCCGCCTCGACGTCGGCGTCGGCCGCGGCGTCCGGCCCGCCGAGCGAGCGCGCGACCGCCAGACACCCCCGGCAACAGTACGCGCCCTCCACGGCCTCGCCAGTCACCGGCGGGTCCGGGAGTCGAAGCGCACACAGCGAACACCGCCCGTCACCGCGGTCGGTCGGCACCCCCCGTCACCCCCGTGGCCGATACCCCGAAGCGCTCGGGTGCGGGGGCCGTCTCCCGGCGGGCCCCGGCTCGTACGCGACCGGCAGGGAGCCGCGGGCGGCGACGGCGGCGCGGACGGTCGTCGTGAGCACGGTACCGGCGACGACGGTCACGCGCCCGGACGGATCGGGTCCCGCCACGGCCGATCAAACCGCCTCGTCGGCTCCAGTCTCGTCGTGGTCGCCGTGCCCCGCCTCGGGCGGCGACATGAGGAGATACAGGCTCAGCGCGATGATGAGCACGTTGAGAAACGTGATCGCGCCCGCCCACCACATCTTGAAAATCCCGAACGCGACGACGGGGAGCAGTGCGAGTAGGGCGGCCGATGCGGCGACCCTCGGCGTCAGTTGCATACGGTGGTCTTTCGCGATGGCCACAATTTTGATTACGGTGATTCCCAGTCACCTGGAATCCGCGCCCCGGTTCAAGTGTGCCGGTATAAGAGAGCCGGATATGGTAGCCGGACGGAACTCCGAATCGGACGATGCAGCGACCTCTTCCGACGGCGGCGGGGACGACGGCGCACAGCCCGTTCCCGACGGCGGCGGGGCCGACGGCGCACAGCCCGTTCCCGGGCGCGACGCGATAGACGACGAGGGGTACGCGATCGGATCGGGGCGCTCCGACGTGGTCCGACGGATCGACCACGACGACTTCGATCCGATCGGGACGCTCGTCCTCATCGCGATCTACATGGCCATCGTCGGAGTGATGTGGGTATTCATGTACTTCGTGGAGTTCCTCGGCGGGGACCTCACGGTGATCGGGTGACCGATGGACATCCACAGATACGAGAAGGTCTGGCTGGCTGGCGCGCTGCTCCTGATCGTCGGGTTCATCGCGACCGTCTCGTACGGCGCCGTAGGCGCGGGAATCACGATGGTCAACGACGAGGGCGGACAGGTCGACCACGACTCCCTCGACGAGCATCCGCGCTTCAGCGAGCCGGGCACCTACGCCGACGGTCCGAACGAGTACGACGTCTACGTGGTGGCGTACCAGTTCGGCTTCGAGCCGGGGACGCAGGAGCCGATACGCGTCCCGGCGGGGTCGGAGGTGACCTTCCACGTGACCTCGCGTGACGTGACTCACGGGTTCCAGGTCGTCGGGACCAACGCCAACACGATGGTGATCCCGGGGCAGGTCTCGACCATCACCGTTCGGTTCGACGAGGCCGGAACGGAGGAGTACGGGCTGTTGTGCAACGAGTACTGCGGCGCCGCCCACCACGCGATGGAGGGCCGTATCGAGGTCGTCCCGCAGAGCCAGTGGAACGAGAGCATGGAGGTGAGCTGATATGGCCACGTTCGTCGACAGGTATCCGGCGGAAGCCAAGGCGATCCAAGCAACGTTCGCGGTCGCGTTCGTCTCGCTCGGAATCGGGGCGCTCTTCGGCGCGATCCAGGCGCTCCACCGGACGAACGTGTTCCGGTTCATGGATTCGGTCGATTACTACACGCTGTTGACCGGCCACGGGGTGCTGCTCGCGCTCGTGTTCACCATCTTCTTCCTGGCCGGGGTGTTCCAGTGGGGGATCACGGAGAGCCTCGACACGCCGGCCCCGGACATTCGGCTAACGTGGGCGTGGGTCGGCCTGATGACCGCCGGGGCGACGTTCGCGGCGGTCGCCATCCTGGCCGGGTTGTTCCCGGAGATCCCCATGAGCGCGGACGTCCTATACACGTTCTACGCGCCGCTGCAGGCGCACCCGCTCTTCTACGTCGGGCTCGCAATGTTCATCGTCGGGACGTGGATCGCCGGGGCGGACTGGTTCCTGTCGTACCGGACGTGGCGGCGCGACAACCCCGACGAGCGGATCCCGCTACAGGCGTTCATGGTCCTGACGACCATGATCATGTGGTACGTCTCGACGCTCGGGGTGGCGGTCTCGGTCGTGTTCTTCCTCATCCCGTGGTCGCTCGGGCTCGTCGACACGGTGAACTCGCTTCTCACCCGGACGCTGTTCTGGTACTTCGGCCATCCGGTCGTGTACTTCTGGCTGATGCCCGCGTACCTGCTGTGGTACACGGTGCTGCCGAAGCTCGCCGGGGGGCGGCTCTTCAGCGACCCGCTCGCCCGCGCCGTGTTCGTGCTGTTCGTGCTGCTGTCGACGCCGGTCGGGATCCACCACCAGTACCTCGACCCCGGCATCGCCGAGGGGTTCAAGTTCATCGCCATGACCAACACCATGTTCCTGCTGCTGCCGTCGCTTCTGACCGCGTTCACCGTCGTCGCGAGCGTCGAGCACGGCGCGCGACAGCGCGGCGGCGAGGGGTATCTGCGGTGGCTCGGCGCGCTCCCGTGGCGCGATCCGGCGTTCACCGGGATGGCGCTCGCGGGGCTCATGTTCGCCGCCGGCGGGTTCTCCGGGATGATCAACGCCGGTATGAACATCAACTACCTCGTGCACAACACCCTGTGGGTCCCCGGCCACTTCCACATGACCGTCGGCACCGCGGTGGCGCTGACGTTCATGGCCGGCACCTACTGGCTCCTCCCACAGATCACCGGCAAGGCGGTGTACAGCCGCCCGATCGGGCTCCTCCAGGTCATCGTGTGGTTCGTCGGAATGGTGTTCATGTCGAACGCCATGCACCGCGGCGGGCTCCTCGGGATCCCGCGCCGGACGGCCGAGCCGCAGTACGCGAACTTCGACTTCGCCGCCGCGGTCGGCAGCGTCGGCGAACTCCGGATGCAGATCGCGTTCGGCGGCGTGCTCCTGTTCCTCAGCGTCGTGCTGTTCCTGTTCAACGTCGCCGCCACGTGGGCCGACGACCGCGTGGGCACCCCGGTCGACGACGCGATTCCGGAGCCCCTCTCCCCGGCGAGCGGCGCCCCGCTCGTCCTCGACAACCTGGCGCTGTGGACCCTCATCGCGGTCGTGCTGGTGGTGCTGGCCTACACGCTGCCGATTCTGAGCATCGTGTCCGACGCCGGCCTGCTCGGATCCAGCACCGGCTCCCCGGTCGCGATCACGCTCGAAGCCGTCGCAGAGACAGTCGCGGCTGCCCTGCCGGGGGTGTGGTGATGCGGCAGCTCTCCCCGGCGGCGTTTCTGGTGCTCGCGGCGTTCACGGTGCCGCTCGCGGTCGAACTCCGGACGGCAGCGGGTCTCTTCGGCGTCGAACTCCCGTTCGTTGCCGTCGTGGTGTTCGAGGCGGGCCTCCTGCTCGTCCTCACGACCGTGTACCTCCTCGGACGTCTCTCACCCGACGACGGGGAGGCGGCGACCGCCTGACCTACACCTCCCGGGTATGAGACCGACACGCAGCCTTCCGCGGCCGTGCTCGCCGTCGACCTCAGCGGTGCGGACGGCCCGGCGGCTGGTCGTGCTGTGCGTCGCCGAAGCACTCCTCGTGGGCGGATACCTCCTCGCGACCGACACCACGGTGCTCTCGGTTCGGTACGTCGCGTACCCGTTCGTGTGGCTGAATCTCGTGGTGCTCGCGGTCGGCGCCGTGGACGTGCCGCTCCCGACGGACCGCCGGACCGCCGTCGCCGGCGTCGTCGGCCTCGGATATCTCGGGGTGCTCTGGTGGACGAGCGGCGTGATCGCCCCCGGATCCGGCGGCCCGGCGTCCGCGAGCGTCGCCGCCGCGATCCCGGGGTGGGGACCGGTACTCCTCGTCGAGGGGCCCGTGGCGCTGTCCGTGATCCCCTACGAGACGGTGGGCTACGCCGGCCTCGCGGTCCTCGTCTACGCGGGCCTCGCCCGGGCGAGTGCGGGCGTTCTGTCGGGCGTCGTGGGGTTTGTGACGTGTGTGAGCTGTGTGGGGCCGGTGGTGGTCGCGACGGCGTCGGGGGTGCTCGGCGGGGCGTCGACCGCGATTGCGGCCGTGTCCACCTCCGCGTACGCCTACGACCTCTCGACGGCACTGTTCGCACTCACGGTCGCGACGCTCTGGAAGACGCTCGCGTGAACCCACCCCGAGGCATTCGCCTCGAATCGGCCGTAGAAGTCGCCGCCCGCGGCCTGCCCGGCTCCGAACGCTGTGGGTGGCGGATCGCGGTCGTTGGTGGGTTTCGGCGCTCACTTTCGCTTCGGGACGACGCGGCGGGTCGCGGCCGCGACCGCGACGAGCACCACGCCGAAGAGGGCCGTCATCGCGAGTTCCGCCGGGAGCACGGAGAGCCCCCCGCCGAACGTCCGGAGCAGCGCGTACGCGCCGACGCCGGTCAGAACGACGCCGAGCACCACGAAGACGCCGATGGCGGTCTTGATTGGATCGAGCGGGACGGACCGGGTCAACCGTGAGTGGCGCATCTCGGCTCGGACTACGGCGCACTCCGACGTATAAACCGGCTCCGGTTGTCACCTGCCGGGAACCGCGTCACCGGCGGCTGCGTCGCCGGCGGCAGGGCGCTACTCCTCGCCCGTCGCGGCGGTCATCGCCCAGACCTACTCCTCGCCCGTCGCGGCGGTCATCGCCCAGACCGCGACGAGTCCGAGCGCGACCGCGGGCACCAGCGGAAGGACGAGCAGGGAGGCGATGTAGGGGATCCCGACCGCCGAGAGGATCCCGGGGCGGACGTAGATGATCCCGGGAACGACGAGCGTACAGCCCGCGAGGACGGCCACGAGCACCCAGCCGCGGGAGCCGAAGCCGTCGGGCGCGGGTTCCGGCGGCGCGGTCGCTGCGGGGGTCTCTCCCGCGTCGTCGGCTCGGGTGGGGTGGTCCCGGCCGTCGTCGGGACGGTGGACGCCCCGCTCGTCCTCAGAGCTCACTGTCGGGAATCACCACCACCTTGCCAAAGCCCTCACGGTCCTCGATCAGCTCGTGGGCTCGCGCCGCGTCGCTCATCGGGAGCCGCTCGCGGATCCGCGGCTCGACGGTGCCGTCCCAGACCAGGTCCAACACGGTCTCGGCCTGCTCCGGCGTCGCCATCGTCGACCCGATCACGGAGAGTTGGTTCCAGAAGACCCGTCGGAGGTCGGCGTCGGGGTTGCCGCCGGTGGTCGCCCCGCAGGTGACCAGACGGCCGCCCTTCCGGAGGCTCCGGAGCGATCCCTCGTAGGTCGCCTCGCCGACGTGGTCGACGACGACGTCGACGCCGCGGCCGTCGGTCATCGCCGCGATCCTGTCGGGGAACGACTCCGCCGTGTAGTCGATGGCGTGGTCGGCACCGCACGCCGCGGCGTGGTCGAGCTTCTCCGGCGACGACGCGGTGGCGTAGACCTCACACCCCGCGTGGGCGGCGATCTGGACGGCGGCGTGACCGACGCCGCCGGAGGCGCCGTGGACGAGGACGTGCTCGCCGGGCGCAACGTCGGCACGGTGGGTCAGCATCCGCCACGCGGTCCCGAATACCAGCGCAGCCGACCCCGCGACGTCCCACTCGACGCCCTCGGGGACGGGCGCGAGGTTCGCCGCCGGGACCGCGGCGTACTCCGCGTGGACGCCCGGCGTGTGCTCGCCGATGACGTGGAAGCCGGGCGTGAGCGTCGGGTCGTCGCGGCGGGGGGACGCGGACCCGCCGCCCGCGCCGTCTCCGTCGGATCCGTCGTCCCCGTCGGACGTACCGTCCGCACCGTCCCCGTCGAATCCGTGGCTGCCGACGCCCGCCAGCAGCGCGACCCGGTCGCCCGGCTCGAACCGGGTCACGTCCGCGCCGACCGCCTCGACGACGCCCGCCATGTCGCTCCCGGGTGTGTGCGGGAGGTCGAGATCCAGGCCGGGCAGCCCCCGGCGCGTCCAGACGTCGAGGTGGTTGAGCGCGGCGGCTTTCACGTCGACGAGCGCCTCGTCGCGATCGGGGTCGGGGGTCGGAACCTCCGTGTACTCGATGACGTCGCGGTCGCCGTGGGTGGTGAACTGGACGGCCTTCATACCCGGTCTTGGCCCCGTACGTACAAAACAGCCCGCCACCCACGACACCGACCGGGAGCCGTTCGGTTGAAGTGGTTCAACCGATTACTTGGGGGTAACGAATGAGCGAGGACTTCTACGACGTGCTCGGGGTCTCCCGGGACGCCACCGACGAGGAGATCGAGCAGGCGTACCGGAAGAAGGCCGCGAAGTACCACCCCGACGTCTCCGACGAGGCCGACGCCGAGGAGCGGTTCAAACGGATCAAGAAGGCCAAGGAAGTCCTCACCGACGAGGAGAAGCGCCGGATGTACGACCAGTTGGGCCACGACCGCTTCGAGGAGGCCGAGAAGCGCGGCGGCTTCGAGGGCGGCGGGGGCGCCGGCGGCCGCGGCGGGGGCAATCCCTTCGGCGGGATGGGCGGCGGTGGCCAGGGCAGCCCCTTCGAGGACATCTTCAACCAGTTCTTCGGCGGCGGACAGGGTCGCGGCGGCGGCCGGAACCGCCCCCGACAGGGGCAGGACCTCCGGACGGGCGTCACCCTCGACCTCGACGAGGTCTACGCGGGCGTCGAGAAGCAGTTCACCGTCACCCGGCCCGAGGAGTGTTCGGAGTGTCGCGGCCGCGGCCACCCCGCCGACGCCGACGTGACGACCTGCCCGCAGTGCAACGGCCAGGGCCAGACCACGACCGTCCGCGACACGCCGCTGGGGCGCGTCCAGCAGACCCAGACGTGCCCCCGGTGTGACGGCGCGGGCGAGACCTACAGCGAGTCGTGTTCGGTCTGTGGCGGCGACGGCGTCACCCGCGAGGAGGCCACCCTCACGGTCGACATCCCGGCGGGGATCCAGGACGGTCAGACCCTGCGGATGGAGCGGGAGGGTGCCCCCGGCGAGAACGGCGGCCCCAACGGCGACCTCCTGATCGACGTCGCGGTTCGCGACCACGACGACTTCGAGCGCGACGGCGACGACCTCTACCACCGATTACCCATCTCGTTCCCGAAAGCGGTCTTCGGCGCCAGCGTCGACGTGCCGACCGTCACCGGCGCGGTCGAACTCGACGTTCCGGCCGGCACCCAGAGCGGCGAGGAGTTCCGCGTTCGTGGCGAGGGGATGCCCCACCTCCGCGGCCGGGGTCACGGCGACCTCTACGTCCAGGTGCAGGTGGTGACGCCCGACGATCTCAACGAGGAGCAACGCGAGGCGCTCGAGGCGTTCGCGGCGGCCGGCGGCGAGGAGATCGACGTCTCGGAGGGGTTCTTCGAGAAGATCAAGAACTCCTTCTAACCCACCTTTTTACTGCGTCGGGTGCGCCGCGGGCGCACCCTCCTTGCAAAAAGCTGGACCAAAAACTGCCGCGAGACTCGCGTTCGCTCGCCTCGCGGTCTGATGCTTGACTGCACAGCACCGCTCCGCACGGCACCGCTCGCTCTACTCCGATCCCGTCTCCTCGTCGATCTTCTGCAGCGTCTCCCGGTGCAGCGTCAACACCATGTCCGCGAGGACGCCGAAGATCAGGAGCTGGATGCCGACGATGATCCCGAACCCCGAGACCACGGCGAGCACCTCGTGGGAGATGTTCCGAGTGAGCCACTCCACGAGGACGTACGCCGCGATCGCGAGGCCCGAGACCGTCGAGAGGACGCCCAGACTCCCGAAGTAGAAGAGGGGGTTGTTGGTCTTCGCGCGGCGGTACAGCTCTAGGAAAATGATTCCCCCGTCGCGGATCGGCCGGAGGTTCGTGTCCGACCCTGACGGCCGAGGATAGTACGTGATCGGGACCACCACTGTTGGGATGTTGCGTTTGGCGCACTCGACGGCCATCTCGGTCTCGATGCCGAACCCGTCGGCCGACAGCGTCATAGAGAGGAACGACTCGCGGGTGAACGCGCGGTACCCCGAGAGGATGTCGGTGAAGCGCTCGCCGTGAACCAAGCCGAACCCGCGGTTGATGACGCGATTGCCGACCTGGTTGAAGCGACTCATCGCACCCTTGCGGAGGTCTGCAAAGCGATTACCGATCACGTGCCTGGCGTCGCCCTCGCGGAGGGGCTCCAAGAGCGCGGCGGCATCGTCGACGTCGTAGGTCGCGTCCCCGTCCAACATCAGGACGTACTCGCGATCGACGTACTCTCGGATGCCTTCCCGGACGGCTTGGCCCTTGCCCGATCCCGACTGGAAGACGACGCGGGCGCCCTCGCGGTCGGCGATCTCGTCGGTGTCGTCGTCGGAGCCGCCGTCAACGACGAGGACGTCGTCGAACCCCGCCTCGCGGAAGTCGGCGACGACGTCGCCGATGGTCTCGACCTCGTTGTAGGTGGGCACGAGGACGCAGACGTCGCCGTAATCCATCGTTCACACGGCCGTGGGGGTGGTGGAAAGTTGTTCCGGAAGCGACGCGGGACGGCTCTGTTAGGGTGGTAGGGTCGACGCGGTCGACGATCCCGGCGAAATTGTCGTCGAAGCTGAGGATGCGGTCGGCGTCGCGGTCTTCGACGATCGCAA